>Ga0315274_10010065_pt1 | contig 13622 bp, 13 predicted proteins | sample YL17G02_20_MG_FD_203700 | JGI IMG/M metagenome (GOLD analysis project Ga0315274, IMG submission 203700) | Sediment microbial communities from Yellowstone Lake, YNP, Wyoming, USA - YL17G02_20 | ecosystem: Environmental > Aquatic > Freshwater > Lake > Sediment | place: USA: Wyoming | collected...
TTCAAGACTCGATAGATAAGATTTTTTCAGAGGGTCAACATGTAAAAATCAATGATTTAGAAATTTCATTTCGCTACCCTCAAAAGGGTGGGCCATATACATTTGATGTACGCTTCCCACAAAATGGAAAAAATGTAGAAGAGATTTTAGATAAAATTTTTAAAGACGACCAACATGAAAGACATTCTGAAAAATATTATCATTGGCATTATTTTGCAAGAAGGAAAGGAGAGGGTCCTATAGATAATCGATTGGTTTGTCATAGACTTATGGAAAAAATGTGTCTTGAGGTAAGTAGTTATAAGCCAGTTCCAGAGGAAATAGATAAAAAATCGGAAAAGATATTCGAAGAGTTTGGCGTTCAATTTCCTAAAGTTCCATCAAAATAATTTAAATTTTTTGAAAAAATTTATATCCTAAACCGCAGTATCGCTCCGATATCGTGCTGCTTGCAGAAATTCTTGCCTAGCTGGAAGCTCTCGGATACTAGCCTCATCTCGCCACGCTTGCTCTCTGCTAACCTCGCAACCTCCTCAATTTGTTTTTTTCTTATCGCAATTTCTGGGATTAGTATGAATTTTACTGCTCCGTACTCGGCCGCGGTTTTCACCTGCTCGTAGCCATATGCAGCGAGCCCGTCATTCTTGTTTACATGAATGAAAAATTCCTGGAGCAGCTGTTGGTCAGCAACTTTTATTCTGGTGCTGGCTTGTCGCAGTCTCAGCCTGTCGTCGTCTGAAAAGATTTTGTCTTTTTTTTCGATTGACAAGACTGCATGCAGCACAGCATCAATAGTGTGGTAGCTGCCCCTCTGCACATCCTCTGGGCATTCGATGATTTTTCCCTTGATACGCAGCATGCTCTCTGTTTTGTGAAAATCCACCTTCTCCACCAGGATTTTTAGGACAACAAGCTTCTTTTTTACCTTTTCTTTTTTTTCCTCGCGCTCCACGAATATTGCTCGCAGTGTTTTTGCTGTGACGCAATCTCCTGGTCTGATTATGTTTTCCAAATGCCAGAGATCGTTCTTGTCATTCACCGCAATCCTAACAAATCCGCTGTCCATGTCCTCAGCCAGTATTTTCACTCAATCACCCCATGTCCACCAATCTGCCTGTAAAAGCCTATAACTAATATTATTATATTTCTAAAATAACAACTAATTTTTAGGTATTATGACTAAACACATAGTTTTGGCTAGATCAAGCAAGGGCCAGACCGCTGCAAAGGTCGACGAGTTCGCATACATACTGCTCGCTGGAGTGATCCTGATAGCAATCGTGATGTTCGCCAGCAGCACCGCAGTAAAAGAAAATCCAGTCATAGTGTTGCCCACGGATGTTTTTGTTCCAGTGCAGCGCGGCACAGCAGCAGAATTTAATTTTACACTAGAGGGTAATGCAACGATGGTAACACTTGAAGCCACTGGTGATGGTAAGGATTGGATCAATTTCAACAAAAATAATTTCAATGTCGTCAAGCAGACTACGGTCAAAGTAAAAGTGATTGTGCCAAGCAGTGTGACAGCTGGCTTGTATTACTCAACAATAGTGGTCAGTTCGTCAGGCGGAAACAAAACACTCGAAGCAAGAATTGATGTGACAAACGATCCAATCGATATTGCCAAGAATGTTGACTTGGGCGATTTCTCTGTTAGCTACACTGTGGGCACGGACGTGCTTACGAGCAAAAAGGATGTGGAAGCGTATAATGGAATTTTTGGCGGCAGCGATGTAAATCTTGTCCACGAGTCCATGAGTGATGAAAAGTATGCGATTGTAAAGTCTGGTTTTGTTTCCCTGCTGATAGAGGATACGAATGGTGCTGGTGATTTGATAGTCGAACTTAACAGCAAGGAAATTTTCAAAGGCAAGCAGAGTATTGGTGAGCTTGTCATTCCATTGAACAAGAGCCAGATACAAAAGGCGAATGGTGTGAAGATAAAATCCGGTGGTCCTGGCTGGATGTTTTGGACAACAAACAGCTTCAAAATAAAATCCGCAAAGTTTGCTGTCAATTATCAGAGCACGCCTAGTGTAGACAAGCAATTCAAGCTCGAATCAAAAGAAGTTGAGAAATTCAGATTCGGCAAGATTTCATTCATGGTTGACAGATACACAAAGAGCAATGATCTCATCATCAAAATAAATGACAGGAATATTTTCCGCGATGTGCCGTACGGTGTGGTTGAAGTGCCGTTTGACAACGTGCCGCTGAATGTTGGCTGGAACATAATCAAATTCACGCTGGACAAAGAAGCAGAGTATGATTTGACAAATGTAATCCTAACCATAGTATACGCGCAATAAATTATTTAATTAATTTTTTTGCCTCATTTTGAGCTTCACGAATTTTATTTATTAACATAGAAGGTCTGTTACGATAAGTGGTTTCGTACTCAGATTCTGCTATGTTGAAAAGTCTCAGTGCCCATTGTGGATCCTTACTCAATATCTCCATACCTTCTTTGTAACTTTCATTTTCTGGTATATCTGGCAGTAAACAATGATTCATGATGTAATCCCGAATTTCTCTTCTTTTTTTTCTTCCTCTATCGCTTTTTACACTGGGTAAAAAATACGTTCCTTTACTTTCTTTAAGATACCCGATTTTCACTGCAACTTGAAGCATTTCCTTAGGATATTTTTTTATTATTTCTGAAATTTTCAAAGAATATGTAAATATGTTTTTGTCGATAGAAAGATAACCCACCTCTTTACAAAAAATGTCTTGTAAAAATTGGGCAAACCAAGCTGGATTTTCTTTTAATATTTGATTTTCAATTGTGCTCATTAAATCACATTAAAATAAAAGTCAGTTAAAGATTTAAACTTAATTCACACCAATCCCAGCAATCCTATGAAATCTCTAGTGCCAGTGGCAGCACCAAGAATTCCTATGCAGAGTTTGAGGTAAAGGTTGAATTCTTTATCGTCCGAGAACTTGTCAATCAGCAACAGCACAGCAACAATTGCAATCAGCTTGATGGGAATGAATGAGAGGGGGCCGAGCAAATTTATCAGATAAGTGGGCACGATGTGCTGCTCGCCGTAGCCGAAAAATTGCATGGACACAGCAGTAGCGCTCGCATCGAACATATGCATCGCAAGCACAACTTTGTTTTCAGCCGACCATTTTTTCTTGAGCAAAAATAAAATAATCGGCCAAGGCAAGAAGAATGCCAACACCAGCAGCGCGCCGTCCAAGTTGACAAAATGTAGGTTGGGTAGAGTAAACGCAACAAGAAGCACTCCTGCTAAAAATAAAGTTTTGAAATATGGAATATTTTTCTTGCGCTCCAAAAAAATCGCAGCCAGCAGCACTGCAAGCACCACAGCAAACACAAACACATAGATTCCTGGAGTGACAAACAGATAACCAGCCACAACACCAGCATCCTGCATCACTCGCAACGCCGCGCCCCACACCACGAACGGTGCGACAGCCACAGCGAGCCTTGCGTCAATTTTTACTCGCAGCTTTTTGAGAATTTTATAGATTGCATAGATTGCGATGATAAGTATCAAACCATACAGTAGGGTGTTGATGGGTGTGTAGCCAGATTTTTTCGGCCACAAAAAATAGTCAAAATTGTTGAGGATGGTGATACTGTCGAGCTGCATAAAATAATAATAGATGCGAATTGTTTAATAACTTGCTCGCTCAAATTAATTTTATGGGCAAAACATTGCTTGCGCTGTGCTTGGTTATGTTAGTGGTGGTTACAGCAGGGTGTACGGATGGAGGCGGAAGCAAACCTATAGTCGCGGACGTCATCACAATTCCTGACAACAGCTACGTGGTGCATAACATGGAGCCGTATGCGGGCGGTACTACAGCAATAGAATTTTTTGTGGTGAACGAAGGACGGGACAAACTAAATGGTGTGGAGGTGAAATTCTACGATCTGGGTGGGTTTACTGTGGTTGACCTAACGTGCTGGGCACCTGCTGATGCTGTGATAAATTCAGAAAGAACAGATGCCAGCTGTGTTTTTAATGATGTGGGATCGAGTGATAGAAGGAAAGTTGTTTTGACATTGCAAGCACCGCCAGCAGAAAAAATAAAATCATCCACCAACATTCCAGTAAAGTATTATCTGAAATATGATTTTGTAGGACATAGGCAAGCCATACTGCCGCTTGTGGATGATGTGACCATGACCCAGCCACCAAAGCCGTATGAGCCGAGCAGTCCGAGCGATGGACCGGTTGTGTTGGAGTTTGAGTCGCCAAAAGCAGGCCAAGTCAAGCAAGGTAGCCAGACTGTTACTCTGAACTGGGCAAAAAAGAATGTGCCGTTTGAGATGAAGATGAATTTCAAAATGGCTGGAAGCAGCAACGTGGGCAAGGTGCAGCAGGTAAACATAAGCGCGGGTGATGTGAGCATAAAATTGATTGGTCTGCAAATAGCTACAGTTGCAGGCAAAGAAGTAGCATGCGATTTTGCGGGCTCTGGCACGATAACATCAAAAGAAGGTGTGCAAGTTCCTGGCACGCTATCTTGTAATTTTGTTTCGTCGAAAACAAATTTTGTTGGATATTACAACACTCAACTAGAGGCTGCATTCAAATACACGTACGAAATACGAAGAGAGGAGACGTTCAAGGTAAAGCCGACAAAGCAATAGATGAGTTGGGGGGCAGCCGGCAGTCAGACCAGCCAACAATAAACTTAAATTAAGCTATTCCAAAAATATAATTAAGGTTAATTGAAATGAAAAAAATAATACCGCTGATTTTAGTTGTGGCTGTAGTAGTTTTGTCAGGATGCACTGACATTATCAATACTGGAGGTAGTGGAGCACTCGCAATAAGAAGTTTCACTATATCAGACACCAATGTTGAACCAAGAAGCACAAGTTACCTTGAGCTTACGCTGGAGAATGTAGGTGGGAGGACGGCAAGAGGAGTTACCATAAATCTAATGGGGTTGACAGACGAATGGGGAATATATCCAAGCAGAAACATTGCAATGGGCGACATGGCACCGAAAATACGCGACCAAGCTGGCCAGAAGGAAGTTGTTACTTGGACGTTGACAGCTCCGGAGAAAGATGTACAGCAGAGTTATCCGATTACAGCTGCGATTTCCTATAATTACGACAGCAGCTATAATGCAAACTTCAAGGTTGTTAGTTATGATTGGTATAGGCTGAAGAATGACAAAGGTGGTATCAGCTCGGAAGGATACACAGACGGTCCAATAACAATTCGCGTCACCACGCAGAGCTCGTACATATCAGGTGGTAGATATCCAGTAATCATCAACATACAAAATACTGGTGGCGGCAGGGTCTACATGGGCTCGATAAGCAACCAGCAGGATCTGGACAGGATGGCAGTTACTGTAAGAGGAGCTGGATGTAGGAATACTGCAGTAAGATTGGCAGATGGCAAGAGTGCTTCTATCTACTGCTACATAGACGCGCCGGGTGTTAGCGGCTATAAAATTTATCCAGTGGAAGTCAGCGCAACATACAGCTATTTCGTTGACAACACCATCACAGCCACCCTAATGCCAAAAATACCGATTTACTGAGTCTGCTAATTTTCTAACTCCAAACCAAAAACCAAACATTAAAAAACTTGAAAACTATTTCTATATTTACTGGATGTTGTATGGGGCCCATGGTCCAGCGGCTAACTGCATAGGCCGAAAGACGCTGCGTTCACATCGCAGAAATCGTGAGTTCAAATCTCACTGGGCCCACTCCAAATAAAATGTGTGATGTGATAAACAAAATTCGGAGAAAATCTTGTATCTCTAGAATAATAATTTAAACCATAGATATTTTTTATGGCAATTTTATTTTAGCATATTCCATAAGTTGCTCAGCATTTACGACATTGATTCGTCCAGGACTTGTCGGATGTTTTCTATGTATTTGCTCATTCGCATATGATAATTGTCCTTTTGTAGCTGTGGGGATTCTATGGATAGGATACTTGTCCCTAAAAGGTTCGTTCACTTTATGGCTATATTGTTTTCCATTAAAATATAAAATAGAATTTGAACAACCCGGCATTAAGAAAAAAGTTTTCCCTGTTTTGGGAATCCAAATTGACATTTCAGGATACATATAGCCATCAATTAAAAAGGTTTCACGTTCTTCACTGCCTAGATCATGATAACATTCTCCCAAAGAATTAAAAAGTGTCAGCCCAGTTTTCGAATCGCCTATAACTGAACTGGCAAGGGTGAAATGGTAAAGTTCTCGTGTTCTGGAAAATTGTATTTCTACTTGCCTAGGATATTCTTTCTTTGCTGTGATGACCGTATGCCCACCATTCTCTCCTACACACAACAATGGTCCTACAACATGCGTATATTTCATGCCTTTTCCCAAAGCGTCCAGGACATTCTTTTCAAGGGCATTCCAAACATCGGGATTCGCTATTCCAGAAGTAGCTAAAAAATCCACATCCTTGCCTTTTTCTATCTCTTGACTCGACCATTCTAACAATTTTCTCAGATTAGAAACCGAGTCTTCCTTTGAAGTTTTTTTGGGTACTATCCCCGAGCTCTCTAAAATTTCAGTTTCATACCCGCCGAGAGATCTCAACTTGACCATAATTTAATATAGAATAAAAAACTATTTAAGTTATAATTTTTCACATGATTTTATTATTTCATCTGTCAAAAGTTTTTTTGTATTTAAAAAACATTTAAACAACTCTCTTCCTACTTTATCCCACCCATAATTACCCTCTATTTATTACTTGCTCGAGGAATTTTTTTTGGGTGCATGCACAGCATAATCAAAATCAAAGGAATTCAGAATTTTTACGGACGCTGCTTTATTTTTTATATATTCATCATTTGTGTAGACTTCAATGTTTTCAAATCCGACTTCCTTTACCACACTCAACTCATTTTCTCTCGGCGCGACCTTTGCAGCAATTTTCATCATTGCCTTCATAATTGTTGCCGCCTAGAAATCTTTCAAACTCTTCTGCTCGCGCGCTCTTGCTCTATGCTGCTTTTCTATTTTTTCGAATTCTTCGTCAGAAAATACTGGTCGTCCGTAAACACCATCATATCCTGCCACATATTTCACCTTACCTTCTCTCACCGCAACTATCGCATCAGCAATTTTCTCGCTTGTTACTTTGGCCAGCTCTTCCTTGGACATATTCAGCAATATGTTGAACTCGCTCCCAAACTTTTCTAAAATTTTATTTTGCTCGTCCACAACTTTTTGCGAGTAGAGCTGGTTTACATTGTTGGCAGCAGAAATTATTTCATACAACGGCAACAGTGATTTGAACGGAATGGTATCATTTGGGATGAAACCTTCTGGTCTGTCTGCAAGCTCATCGACCCTATGCAGCACACCTACTGTTAGCGGACGATGACAAATTGGACAAATGTTGCCAGATTTTTTTGCTTCGGTTGGAGTCAGCACAATTCCGCACGCACGATGACCATCAAAATGATATTTGCCATAGCTTGGCTCAACCTCAATCGTGAACAAAAATCTTTTTTTGTCTTTTTGCTTTATCGCGTCAAAAATTTCTTGGTACGTAACTTTTTTCAAATCAAAAACATTTGCTTCCCTGCCCAGACGCCATGGATATGGTGAGTGTGAGTCAGAGTTGCTGAGCAGAGTGAATTTGTCCAGAGCTGACAGCCTCCAGTTCATTGCCGGGTCGCTCGACAAACCAGTCTCCAGCGAGAAAATATTTTTTGTTTGATCGCTGTAGCAATCCTCGATTTTGTTGAAACCTGACTTGGAGCCGAACAATGAAAACCAAGGCGTCCAGATGTGGGCTGCTGTAATCATAATTTGTTTGGAGATTTCCATTATTTTTTCGACAAGCTCAGGTGCTGGCACAGTCAGCATTGGTCTGCCATCTGATTTCAAGTTGCCGTATTTTTCGAGCGCTTCATTGATTTGTTCGGCAATATCGAAACTAGGCACGTGGATAACATGGTGAACTTTTTTTGTCCTGCCTTCATACGTGAAAATTGTTGCGACTTCTGCGGTCAGCATGAAAAAAATATTTTCATATTCGAACAGACCGTCTGCCTCGGACGCTGCGAGTTTTTGTTTTATTTCTTTCAGCCAGAGTGGATGCGTAAAATCTCCTGTGCCTAGCAGCTGCAAACCTTTGACCTTTGCTCCCTTGGCGAGTCCTTCTATGCTCATATTGTTGCTTGTGGCGCGCGAATACTTGGAATGCAAGTGGAAATCTGCTATTATCTGCATCATATCAACTCTCCCAACTCATCATCTCTGTTAACTTTCAAATTTGTTTTTCAAATTAAAAATCTAGTGCATGCTTATGGTGCTGGAAATGTACGGCCAGGACAGGAGTACTGCGATTATGAACAAGAAGAGCCAGAGCCATGGCTTCCATTTGAAAATTTTGCTGCCATCAAGAGGAGGGAAGGGGATTAGGTTGAAGAGCGCGATGATTGAGTTTATAGCAGCGAACATTGTAAGCGGCCAGAATTTGTAAATGCTAAAAATTCCAGCAAGCAGCAAGTTGACTAGTATGCCTGACATCGCAATTATTCCCATCTCTATATCCGTGATTCTTGTTTCTTTGAACTTCCATCTTCCGAACCTGTAAGGATAAATCACCACAGCGCCGATTGCAACAAAAATAATTCTCGCGAACATAAAGATGAGCCCAATTACTACACCCAGCGGCCACAATTTGAACACAGCCACGCAACCAAACCGTCTGGCAACAAATCTGTGCGCGAGCTCATGCAGCAAAAACGAAAACACTATTGCGATTATGTAGATGTGTAAATTAAGAATGTCACCATATACATATGAAAAAATCAAGCCAATGGTCAGCACTGCCACTGCAATGCTCGCAATCTCGCTCTGCAAAAACTTGTTTACAGATTTGTTTACATCATCTTTTGTATTTTTTTCCATGATAATAAATTAAGTTAAAAGTATTTAAAAATCCGCGATTTGGGTTCAAACAAAAAAATATTCCAGAGCTTCCTGTAAATTGCTAACTTCTTTCACAGTTATGCCGAGTTCTTCGCCAATGTTTGTTTTTTTCTGGACATATTCAGTCGAACAATATCTCTGGTGAAACCCCGAGCCGGGCGTACCTTGCTCCTCACATGTTGTCACTGGTTTGTATTCATTCACCACACCCTGGCCTGTTGGCACTAAAAATATTTTCGCGCCAATGTCCTTGGCCGCACCTGCTTTTTCAGCAATACCATCCACTTTACCTATGCTTCCATCCGATCGTATGCTGCCTGTTATCATCACATCTGGTCGCAGTGTCCTGCTCTGCACAGCTGCCACTGTTGCCACTGCGAGCGCTGCGCCAGCCGACGGACCCTCTACTGCAGACGCGTTTGTCTCGATTGTGTATGTCAGATCTATCTGAGAAATGTTTGCGCTAGTGAAATTCTGCGCAACGTCTCTGGCCACACGAATCGAATTTTGCGTGTCGACCCAAAAAAACAGCTGGTTAATATCAGTCAGCACCTTGCCGTCGCCCGGCTTGGCCTGGACTTTTAGCAGAGTGGTAACACCCCTCCCTAGATTGTCCACAGCAGGCACGTTCAACACAGCAGTATGCTGGCCATCGCTCAGTTGCAAATTATTTTTATTTACAATGGTTGTAGTGGTCGTGGTTGTTGGAGTCGTAGTAGTAGAAGTAATCTGCTCGAAATTATCCAAAAAAATGAATGACGCAACAAACAAGCTCGCCGCAACCGCTAGAAAAACAATGACTATCAACTTGTCTGATAATGCTTTCATAATTATCTCCGTTAGTTATTTATCTCATCCTGTTTTTATTCATCTCTGTTTTTGTTATTTATAAAACTTTTGAACGACTTGTTTGCGATTTATAAATTTTTTTTAGGTTGCTTAGAAAAAATGCGTATAAAAAAGATAAATGTGCAGAAGGCGCGCCCTCAGTGGATATAACCAGACAAACTAGTTAAACCCAAAAATCCTTCTCCATTCCGTTGGTTCACGAGCACAAAATTACCTATCTTATCCTTGCTGTATTCCTACCCTGGGGAGGTTCGGTAAGCAAATTGCCCCGTGAGACGAAACTTCTCAGTTGGACAATTGGACTAGCCTGCGAAGTTATACCGCCCTTGAGCTTCGGCTCGGACATAAAGGCTGTTTTCCGATGAAGGTGAAGCCTAGCCACCCAGACCTAGCCCTCTGCAAAAAATTATTACTATATGCTAGCATTTAAAGGTTGCTGTTTTTTTTCTTACGCATTTATTATCACGCTGTGTGGTTCGAATCTCATCTTCCAGGTATTTTGAAAAGAATTATACAGCGAAGTTATATATGACAAAACTACAATTTTTTAATTGTGAGAATGCAAAAAATATCGCAATGGGTTGCTGCTTTGATAATAATTGGATTGGTTGTTGTAATAGGCATTATTTATTTTATTTCATTGAAAACTCCTGATGACATAGAAACACAAATTCAAAGAAAAGTTGATAATTACGTTAATGGTTTCCCAGGCGAACTAAACTCTCATACTTCTGACTGTTGGCTTTATGATAAAAATTTGGTTGATAAAAATGAACATAAAATAGTTTTGAATTGTGCTTATTCCGCAATCACTAGATATAACGAGACTCATGATAAAGTATCGCAACATTACCAATCTTCTGGAGGATCAGAGTATTTCAAGGAATTTTATATACCACATTTTGAACCCATAGATTTACCTAATGACTTGACACTAGTAGAAGAAGGCACTAATAAGTATACAGTTAGTAAATTAGAGATTTGAATATAGTTTACACACTCATCCTCGGCATTGAATCAAAATAAAAAAATTTTTGGGCCCAAGACCCATTGAACTAGAGTTCCAGTTTGCTATTTTTGGATTATAGATTCAAATCCCACCTCTCGCATATCGTTTTTCGCAGTGCGGGAACTCTTTATTTGAACTAAAGATTAACTAATTATTATGAATTGGAAAGAATTTTTGAAACCATCATTTTGGAAATTGATTCTTTTCTTATTTTTAAATGTTCTTGCTTATTTTGTTATTTGGACGAATACTGTTGTGTGTCTTGCAATTGGTTGTCCATCACAATCTGAGGCTGCCTTTAATAACTTTATCTTGCTTTCTTGGATTATTTTACCAGTTACTTATCTTATTTCTTGTGCTTTAATTTGGATTTTCAGAAGTAAAAAATAAAATATTTACATCTGTAAGTAAACTTCCCGCATAACATTTTCTCTTATACTCACCTCCCGCGCATGCTTTAATTATTATTAAATGTAAGGTTATTTTATGAAGAAAATATGGATTGGATTATTAGCGATTGTAGTAATTATTCTTTCATTAATTTTCATTCAATATATTTTTGGTTTTCCAATAGGTCAAGAATGTGGTCGTTGGAGTGCTTTTGGAAGCTTTAGACAAAAAAGTTGTGAATGTATAGGAATTATGACAGGACATTGCCCCATTGGTTCCATGTGTGATGGGGGAACTTATGGCTGTATAGGCACTTGTAGAAATTGCGTTTGCCGTAATACTACCAATATGGAAATAATTCCTTGTGATTGAATGAAATCCTTTTCTACGGTTCAAATCCCACCTATCGCACAAGCTAATTATATATGTGGGATTTCTAAATTGAATAAGTGAATAATATGAATTGGAAAGAATATTTTGGGTTTACCAAAAAAAGTGTTATGACTTTAATTGTACTTTTTGTCTTAGGTATATTACCAAGTTTTTTACCATGCCTTAGTATACCTGAAGCAACTGCACCAGTATATTGTTACTATGCAAGTATTTTATATATTTTGTTTTATATTGCCATTATTTATTTCATTATTTGTTTTGTTAGTTGGTTTTATTATAAAATGAAAAAGAAATAAGGCCATATTAGATTAAATAATGATTTTTGAATTGCAGTCTAACCTCTCTAGGGATTTGACTACAATGTAAACACTCACCTCCCGCGCACAAACCTTTAGTCAAATGATTCCAACAGCTCTTTATCGACAAACTTACTTTTTAGCAACATTCCTAAGCTCTCGTATATCACAGCTTTTAACGGACCACTGAATTCAATTAATTTTAAAGCCTCTTCATGACTTCTCTTTACTCTCAGAATTCTTTCAATGCCTTCTGGTTCATGTCTATTTTTATCTATTATCAGTTTTGCAACTTCTTGACCTGAAACCATTGCAAAGTACATTCCTTCTCCAGTTAAACCAGATGCAAAACCTGCAGCATCACCAATAAGAAACTTGTTTTTGAATCTATAACCACGATAGTCATAATTGATTGGCGCGCCTTCCAATTTAGCATTAGAAACATCAATTTTCATATGTTTTAGCCATTTGTGAAAATTTTTTCTCAAATCATTGGCAGACAAGAATCTGGGGTCACAACAGCATCCAATAGATGTGCAACCTTTATGCGGAAATATCCACGCATATCCTGAACCAAATAGTTTTGCGTCCAAAAAGAACTCGAGGTTTCTTAATTTCTTCTCTGTAATATATTGAATAGCCACAACCATTTCTTCTGTTTTTAAGCGTAGCGATTTTCTTACTAAAGAAGCACTTCCGTCTGCTCCAACTAAGTATCTAAATTTTATTTCCTTACCATTTGCTATTATTGAATTCTTCCTGATTTCCGTCACATTGGTATTTGCTTTTATTATTGTCCCTGCATTTTTTGCTTCTTTAGTCATCCATTGACCTAAAACTTCTCTATCTACAGTTGTAATGATTGGCTTCTCCGATTCAATTACGTCGCTGTTGTATGGTGTATGCACAATCAGTCTTCTGAAACTAATTCCAAGATTCTCTGGTATTCCTAAATTTAGATCTTTGGCAGTAAGACCTCCAGCACAGATTTTTGGACCGATTATTTCTTTTCTTTCAAGAACAAGAACTTCTTTCCCACTCTCGGCGAGTAGTTTGGCACATTGAAGTCCTGCCGGGCCAGCTCCTACGATAACTGTTTCATATTTTTCCACTTTTGAACTGTTGCCCATAATTGAAATTGTTTTCAATTAATAATATCTCTAGTGGTTTCAAATCCACATTCTTGCATGTAACTTCAAATATTTCTATTCCTACAAACTAACAATTATTATGTTGGAGCAATTTTTTAATCCGCAGTCGGTTGCGATAATCGGTGCGAGCCATACTCCTGGCAAAGTCGGTTATGCAATCGTGGAAAATTTTGTGAACAACGGCTACAGAGGTAGCGTATATCCTGTAAACCCGAACACAGAGTCCATAATGGGGTTGAAAGTTTATGCGTCGGTCAAAGAAATCCCAGAGCCAGTGGAGCTGGCAGTGGTGGCTGTGCGGGCTGATGTTGTGCCGAGTATGCTCAAGCAGTGTGCGAAACAAAAAATAAAAAATATAATTATAGTTTCTGGCGGATTCTCAGAGAGTGGGACAGCTGGAAAAAAGCTCGAGGATGAATGCAAGAAGATAATCGCGAAAAGCAAACTACGAGTGATCGGACCGAACTGTGTGGGAGTTTACGATAGCACTACAGCAGTAGATACAATTTTTCTTTCTCGCAGCAGACTCGACCGGCCAACAGCAGGTAGCATATCTCTTGTCATCCAGTCGGGAGCGGTGGGCTCGTCATTGATTGACTGGTTAGCGGAAAGAAATA
>Ga0315274_10010066_pt1 | contig 13621 bp, 7 predicted proteins | sample YL17G02_20_MG_FD_203700 | JGI IMG/M metagenome (GOLD analysis project Ga0315274, IMG submission 203700) | Sediment microbial communities from Yellowstone Lake, YNP, Wyoming, USA - YL17G02_20 | ecosystem: Environmental > Aquatic > Freshwater > Lake > Sediment | place: USA: Wyoming | collected...
AACATGTACCAGTGCCAGATGGCCAAGCAGACGATGGGAACCCCCGCGCAGGCGCTGCAGCACCGCGCGGACGGCAAGCTCTACCGCTTGCACTCGCCGCAGGCGCCGCTCGCGCGCACGCAGGCGGCGGCAGGAGCGAGGGCCGACGAGTTCCCTCCCGGGACGAATGTGATCGTCGCTGTTTTGGCGTACACGGGATACGACATGGAGGACGCGATGATTCTCAATAAGGCCGCGGTGGACCGAGGCCTGGCGCACGGGTCGGTGATCAAGACGGAGGCGTTCGACCTGAGGGACGAAGGTAAAGATTGTTTTTCTCAAGTTTTTTTTGAGTTTTCTGTCGAGGGTCGAGGTTGAGGGGGAAAACGTGGGGGAAAAAAACTCACCCTCTCCCCGATCTCTTCCTTGATTTCTCCAATCCCCCCCCGAAAAACCAACCTCGCAGGAGGCGGCAGCGCCAGTGGCGGAGGATGGGTCTTTGCCCCCGAGCCCGCGGGCACCCGCGCCGCGGGGCCCCCGCCGCCGCCCGAGGAGACGGCCTTTGGCCAGAAGCTCCCCGCCAACAGGCCACCGCCCGCCGAGACGCGCGCGCCGCCGCACCGCGAGGCCGCCCGCATCGGCCCCGACGGCCTCCCGCACGTGGGAGCCGTCCTCTACCCCGGGGCGAGCTACGTCAGCCGCGTCGACTCGACCACGGGCAGGGCCAAGGCCGCGAGGATGAAGGGCGACGAGGTCGCCGTCGTCGAGCGCGTGACCGCCTGCGGCGTCTCTTCCGGCCCCTCCTCCGCCGCCGCCGCCGCCTCCGCCTCCGGCGCGGCCGGCCTCCAGCGCGCCTCGGTCACCATGCGCATCAACCGCAACCCCGTCGTCGGCGACAAGTTCTCCTCGCGCCACGGCCAGAAGGGCGTGCTCTCGCGCCCGTGGCCCGACGCCGACATGCCCTTTGCGGAGTCGAGCGGGATGCGGCCGGACCTGATCATCAACCCGCACGCCTTCCCCTCACGGATGACAATCGGGATGCTGCTCGAGAGCCTCTGCTCCAAGGCGGGGGCGCTCAGGGGGGAGTTTGTGGACGCGACGCCGTTTGCGAAGACCAAGGGGGGGGGAGCAGGGGAGGGGAGTGGCAGGAAGGACGCGGCGACGGCGGCCGGGGACGCGCTCGAAGAGCTCGGCTTCTCCAGGCTCGGGGCCGAGTCGCTCGTGTCCGGGGTGACGGGGGAGCGCTTCGAGGCAGACATTTTCCTGGGGCCCGTCTACTACCAGAGGCTGCGGCACATGGTGAGCGAGAGGAAAGAGCAGAGGGTGTTTTTTTTCCTCGCTTTATATCTATCGCCTTCCGCCTTTTCGCAACCCTTTTTTTCTTTTCAAAACGTTTCAACCCTTAGTCTTCTTTTTCAAAACTTATTATAACAAAACTCACTATTTTCTCTTACCGAAACAAAAAAAACCTTCGCTCCGCACCGCCAGGTCTCCGACAAGTTCCAGGTCCGCTCCGTCGGGCCCGTCAACCCGCTCACCCGCCAGCCCGTCAAGGGCCGCAAGGCCGGGGGCGGCGTGCGCTTCGGCGAGATGGAGCGCGACGCGCTGCTGTCGCACGGCGCCGCCTATCTCCTTCACGACCGCCTCCATCTGTGCTCCGATTACGGCGTGTCCGACGTCTGCGGGCGGTGCGGGAGCGTGCTGGCGCCGGCGGCACTGCCGAGCGTCGGGGGCGGGGCGTCTGGGTTTGGAGGGTTTGGGGGCTTCGGCGGGTTTGACGGTGCGTTTTCTCCCCTTGTCTTTTCCCCGTTTCCCTTTTTTTCCGCCTCCGTCGTTCAACTCGAACGAACAGAAACGAGAACACCAGCCCCAACCAACGCAGTATATAAGCCGGCGCGCCGACGAAGCCGTATCCCCCGGCGGGCTTTCCCCTTGCCCACGGGCTCGGGGACGAGAATGATTTATTTTTAAATCTTCTGGGGGAATGGGCAGTGTCGGTTTTGATCTTTTTCTTTTCCTAGGAACAGAAGGAGATCTCGCGTGACTAGTCGCTGCGGAGAAGCAAAAGGGGCGCACTTTGTCTGGCCGCGGACTAGAGTCCACCTCAAATCGCGACTGCCTCGGTCCTATGTGTTTTTAATGCCTCACATTTTTTTCATTCGGAAAACCTCGAAACTCGAATACTAAAAAAAACAGGCGGTGGCGCCCCCGCGGGCGGCCGGCCGCGCGTCTCATGCCGCGCCTGCGGCGACGGCTCGGCCGTCCGCCGCGTGCCTCTGCCCCACGTGTTCCGGTTCCTGGCCGCGGAGCTGGCCGCGATGAACATCAAGACGGTGCTGACGCTAACGGAGTGAATGGAGAGAGGGGAGAGGAGAGAGAGAAGAGGGAAAAAGATTTGCAACAACAACGAAATTAACAAAACGTTCTCAAATCATCCGTTTTTTTTCCGTTTTACTTTCTTTTCAAACTAAAACACCGAGGGGAGGGGAGCAAAAAAAATAGAGAATGCGCGCGCGTTGTGTGGTGAGGGTGATAACGGTGAAAAAAACAACCCGAAGTTAACTCCTTAAAAAAACACTTTGATTCCCTTTTTTTTCCTCTTCTCTTCTCTTCTCTTCAACTCTCTCTCTCTCTCTCTTTCAAAAGAGCCCAACCTCCTTCTTCTTCTGCAGCCTCTTCCAAGCCGGAAGCGCCCCGAACGCGGCCCGCTCCATCCCGAAGACGGACGCGAAGTCGGAATCAGAAAGGTAGTCCTCCTTCCTCGCGGGGTCGATCCCGTCACTGAGCGACAGCTTTTTCAATTCCTCGCTCGGCTTGAAGTCCACCAGCGGCTTGAAGCGCAGCGACGCCGGGTCGAGCGAGGCGGCCGAGGGCGGCGCGGCGGCGGGAGGGAGCCCCGCGGCGATCGAGGAGCGGACCGCGGCGGCCCCCGCGGCGCGGTCCGCGGCGAACGGGGCGACGGCGGCGGCGGAGGCGGCGGACTTGGTCGGCGTCCGCGAGAGGAGCGGGTCGACAAACTCCTTCCCCGACGAGGCGCCCCGGACGCGCCGCAGCACCTTGAGGATCTCGTTGTCGTCTCCTTCCTCTTTCGCTCCTCCCGCTCCCGCAGCCGAGGCGGGCTCCTTCCTCTCGGCCTTGGGCGTCGGCTTGAGCGGGACGAAGGGAGAGGTCGGGGTCGGCGTCGCCGCTGCCGAAGCCGCCGCCGCTTTCGGGGCCGCTGTCGGGGTCTTTGCCGCCGCCGCCCTCGGGCTCGAGGAGGACTTGGACGGAGCCGGAGGGGACGCTGGGGCTTTTGTGGCGACGGGAGCAGGAGGAGCGGGGCCGGCGGAGGGAGCGGAGGCGGCGGCGGCCGGCTTGGGCGCCACAGGCTTGGGCGCCGCGGCCGGAGCAGCAGCTCCCTTCTCCTTCTTCTCCTCCGCCGCTGCCCCCTCGACGGCCTCCTTCTTGTCCACGACGACAAAGTCCCCCGGGGGGGCGGCAGCAGCCTTCTGGGAGGGGACGGCAGCAGCAGCGGCGGCGGGGGCGACAGCGGACGCCTCGGCGGCAGTGGGCGAGTCGTCGTCGTCGCCGTCGTCGTCGCCGCTCGCGCTGCCGCTGCCAGCTCCCCCTCCTCTGGCGGCGGCGGCAGAGGAGGCGTTCCCTCCGGCAGCTGCCGCGGCGGCGCCCTTGTTCTTGTTCTTTTTCTTCTTCTTGGAGGCTGTCGAAGCAGCGGCGGCGTCGGAGGGAGCGGCGGCGACAGCGGCAGCGGTCAGCGCCGAAACGGCAGCGGGAGGCGCGACGACGACCACCTCCTTCGGCCCCGAAGGAGCGGCGGCAGCGACCGCAGGAGCAGCAGCAGCAGGAGCGACAACGCTCGCCCTCCTCGCCCCGGCAGCGGCGGCCTCGTCCGAGGCCCCGGCCGCGACGAAGGGCGTCTGCACGGCGCCGGCGAGCGAGGCAGCGGGGAGGGGCGAGGCCTTGTCAGCGGCAGCGGCAGCAGCCGGCGAAGAAGCCGAGGTCGACGACGGAGCAGCAGCAGCTGCCTTCAAAGGAGCGGGCGCGCCTGCTCCTGCGTTGCTCATCCACAACGCTGCTGCCGCGCCTTCCGTCTTCTTCTTTTTCTCGTCCAGCTCCACGACGGGCTTCGTCACGGATTCGCCGGTGCGGGCCGCGGTGAACGGGGTGGCCACGCCGCCGGGGGGAGGCGCCTTGGGGGCCGATGCCGAAGAGGAAGCGGCAGGAGGAGGGGCGAGAGGCGCATCAATCGACGGCGCTTTCTTCGCCGGCTCGGGTGCCTTCTCGGGCGCCTTCTCGGCTGCTGCTTCAGGGGCTTTCGTCGTGGCGTCGCTCGTCAACGAAAGCGCTGCTGCCGCCGCGGCGGGCCCGGGAGCGGGCTTGGGAGCAGCCGGAGCGGCAGCAGCGACGGGAGCAGCAGCAGATGAAACAGGAACAGGAGCTGCGACTGTTTGCTTTTGCTTCTCCAGCGACGCTGGCTTCGTGCCGTTGCTGGCTGCTGCTGCTGCGTCGGTCACCATTCTCTCTCAAGGCCGAGTGGGGCTGCTCGAGAGATGATTTGATTCGTCCCTGGTGGTGGGAGCGGAGGTGGGAGGGGAGAGAGAGGCTTCAACGCTTCGCGCTTTTCAAGATGGAAGTGTCTGTTTCGAAAAATGATTTTCGTTCGCGGAGGCCAAGAATTTTCATTTTTTCCCCTTCTGTTTCAATGCCTCGCCGAACGAGTCCGAACGCGCGGGCCCGCGCCGGCGGCCACCTGGCGACAGCCCTCGCCGCGGCCTCCCTCCCCTCCTTCGACGAGGACGACGACGAGGACTTTGTGCCCACCTCCGACGCGCCCACCTCGGACGACGACTCGAGCCCCTCGAGCGACGACGAGAGCGACGATGATGGGGAGGGCGACGACGACAACGCCTCTGTCCGCGCCTCAGAGGCAGGCTCGCTCTCGCGCAGGAGGCGGCGCCGCCCCTCCGTCTCTCTGCAGCAGGGGCACCAGGGGCGACGCCAGGCTCGACCAGCCGAGAGCGACGGGAACTTTGCGTCCTGGCTGGCAGGTACGAGAAGAAGAGAGAGAGAGAAAGAGAGAGGAATGCGGGACAAGCATCGATTGTTCAGCGGCGGCGACGCCGACAGCGACCCCCACCCCCTCACCTGTCTCTCCAACTTCCCCCCCTTCTCCCAACCAACAAACAAAACAGGCGTCGGCTCCGCCGCGCTCGCGGACCTGGGCGAGGGGCTCGACCCCGAGTTCCAGCGCATCCTCGACGAGGCTGACGCCCTGGAAGCTTCGACGGGAGGCGACGACGAGGACAGCAGCAGCGAGAGCGAGAGCGAGAGCGGCGAAGGAGGGAGCGGCAGCGGCAGCGGCGAGGCGGCGGCCTCCTCCGCCGAGTCCCCGGGCGGCTCCTCCTCCGAGGCCGCCTCCAGGCCAGGCGACGGAGGAGGCAACGACGACGAGAACGCGGTGGCGCGGCGGACGAGGGCGAGGAACCCCCTGGACCACGTCGACATCGCCGAGCTTGAGGCCGCGCTGCCCCCCGTCGACGACCCTGACGCTCCCTTGGACGCCGAGGACGCGGCCGAGTACGAGCGGTTCCTGGCGGCGCTCGCTGGCGGCGGCGGCGGCGGCGGCGGAGGGGTCGGCAGAGGAGGTGCCGGGAACGCGAACGCGAGGAGGGGCGGCAACGGCGGCGCGAGCTCGAGGAGACGGCGGCGACAGGAGCTCGACTCTGTCGCCGCTGGAGCTCCAGCAGGAGCGGCGGCGGCGGCGGCGGCGACCCCTTCCTTCCTCAGCCGCGGCGGCGGAGCAGCAGCGACGGCAGCGACGGACGACTGCGGCGGCGGAGGGAGCCTGGCGCTCTACAACGACGACGACGACGCCGATGACGCGGACTTCGTCATCCCGTGGGACGGCCTCTTGAGCCCTGGCGGGGCGGCGGCAGGAGGAGGGGGCCGTGGAGGAGGCGGCGACGGCGGCGGCGGTGGCGGCGGCGGCTTTGGCGGCGGCGAAGACGGGAGAGGCCTGACGTCGCCGCCGCCGAGGAGGTCGAGGAGAGCGCGGAGAGCTTCGGGCGCGGGAGGCGGCGGCGGCGGGGGCGGCGGCGGGGGCCAGGGCCTGTCGCCGCCGCCGCCGCCGCCGCAGCAGCAGCAGCAGCAGCAGCAGCAGCGGCGGCACTTCCAGCAACCTCCCCCTCCCCCGCCTCCGCCGCAGCCGCGCGCGTACTCCCCCAAGGCAGCCCGCCCGAACTATGGTCCGCGCCCCACGATCTCCGCCAGGGCGACGGCGGGCGGCGCCGCGCCGCTGCTCCCGCGTGCGCCGGGCGACGAGGCGGAGCGCGCGGCGCTCGACAGGGGGGCCGCGGCCGCCGCTGCCAGGGCGGCCGCCGCGGCCCTGCCGCTGCTGCTGCCCTCCTCGTCGCTCGCTCCTGTCCTCCCTCCCGCGGCCGTCGTCGCGGCCCCGGCAGTCCCCCGGGCCCCGGCCCTTGTCACCGGCGGCGGAGGGGGCACGCTCGTCGACCCGAGGGCAATGGTTTCTTGCTCCTCTCTTCTTTTGCAGCAGCAGCAGCAGCAGCAGCAGAGAGACCAATGCCACTGGGCTCCGCACCAGTTGGCGACGCTTCGAGCCCAGATAGCAGCGCACGTGCAGCTGCTGGCGCGCGTGGCGCTGTGCTGCGGCGACGACGAAGATTCAGGAGATGAATACTATGACGACGACGACGACGACGGCGACGAGGAAGAAGAAGAGCTGAACAACGGCGGCGGCGAAAACGGAAACGCAAACGGAAACGGCGGCGACACCACCAACAGCCGCCGCCGCGGGGCCGATCGCCGCCGCCGGGCCCAGGCCGCCCTAGGCGCCGCCGCCGCCGCCCGCTCCTTCCTGGGCGACGTCGGGACGCGCTCCAGCTCCCTGAGCGTCCACGCCGCCCGAGAAGGAAAACCGGCGCTTCACCCGGAGGTCGCCGCGGCCGGCTGCTGCCCGAGCCTGGTTCCGATGGACCCCGCGCCGAGGTCGGTGGCCGACCTCCCGGCGACGCGCGCGGCGCCGCGCCTGCTGCAGGAGCTGGTGGCTCTGGCCTCCCGAGAGTCGAGGGCGCGTGGGGACGCGCCGAGGGCGCCGAGGCCGCCGAGGCCGAGGCTGCGAGGGGAGAAGGGCGGCAGCCGAGCGGCGGCGCGAGCGGCGAACAACCACATCGAGCGCCTCGCGCCCGAGCTGCCTCCCGAACTGCCCCCGGCGGCGGCCTCGCTCGTGGCCCGCCACCGCGCCAGCGTCTTCGCGGCGCCGCGCCTGCCCGCCGTCGCCCTGGGGAAGTGGGCGACCCGGCCGCGGCCCTGGTCGCCCGCGGAGACCGACCTGCTCGCGCGCGCGGTGCTGCGGTTCGGGTGCCGCAACAGCGCCAGGAGCGCCGCTGCTTCCGCAGCGAATGGCGGAGGCGGCGACGCGAGCGACTTTCCGGTGGACTGGGCCGCGAGGGCGGCGGCGTACCTGCTGCCGGCGGTGAGAGTTTTCTTTAGTGTTCGCCAAAAGAGGGGGAAAAGTCGTCGAGAAAAAAAACTCACCTCTCTCTCTCCACTCTCTCTCTCTCTCTCTCTCTTCAAAAACGACTCGCCAACTCCACAGAGGACCCCCGAGGACATCCGCTCTCACCTCCGTAGCCAAACCGCCGCCCGCGCCCCTCCCAACCCCGTCAGGAGGGCCCGCGACGCCGTGTGGGGCGCGCTGACTCCGGCGGAGGTCGGCGTCGTCGCGCGCGTCGCCGCGGCGGTCGGCGCCGCGCCTGATGCGGCGCTGGGCGGCAGCCTCGCCGTGAGCGGCAGCGGGGCCTCCTCCGCCTCCTCGGCGGCGGAGCGCGCGATCGCCGCGGCGGGCCCGGCTCTGTGGCGGGCCGTGGAGCGCGCGCTGCCGTACCGCGACGCGACGATGCTGCCGCGGCTGTGGAGGGAGGCCGGCGGGGCGAGGGCGGCGCTCGCGATACTGCTGGGCGGGGGCGCGCGGGGGAGGGGCTCGCCCTCGGGGGGGGGAGGAGGAGACCTCCACTGGAGCTTCCTGCTCGACGCCGAGCCGCAGTGGGCCCAGCAGCAGCATTACCAGCAGCAGCAGCATTATCAGCAGCCGCAGTATTATCAGCGTTCTCAGCAGCAGCAGCAGCAACACGCGCCGCTGCCGCCCGCCGCCGCCGCCGCCGGCGCCCCAAGCCGTCGGCGCGGCCGTGCCGCCGTCGGCTACCTCGAGGCCCTCGAGCACGGAGGCTTCTCCCCTCCTCCACCTCAGCGGCCTGTTGCTTCAACCGCTGCTGCTCCCGTCCCTCCCGCTCCTACCTCTGCTGCTGAGGAGCAGCAGGAGAAACGAAAGAAGAAGAAAAAGGAGAAGAAGGAGAAGAAGTTGAATAAGCGGCGGGGGGGGCAAGCTCTGCCGTTGCACCAGCCACACTCGACGACCGCCGGCGTGGGCCCGAGCGCCGGCTTCGAGGTCGAGGAGATGCCCTCTTCCTCTTCCGGAGACGACGAAGAGACTGCAGGGGGAGGAGGACGCAAGAAGGAGAAAGGCGGCGGCTCAGAGGCGGAGAAGAGGCAGAGGAGGAGGGGCATCGGCGACAAGAGGAAGAAGCGGCAAAAGCGCGCCGAGAGGGCGGCGACCGAGGTCGCGCTCGCGACCGCTGCCGCTGCCGCTCCATCTGCTCCTTCCCGCTCGAAAAAACAGCAGCAGCAGCAGCAGCTCCCGCAGCAGACCGCGACCGCCGCGACGGCGGGAGGACAAGGAGGTGCGAGCGCCGGCTTCGAGGTCGAGGAGTGCTCTTCCTCTGACGACAACGGCGATGTCGACCGCCAAGGCGATGGAGGAGAGCAGCAGCAGCAGCAGGAGCAGCAGCAGCAGCAGCAAACCGCAGCGATGCCTCCCCCGCCTCCTCCCGCTCCTCCCGCGCCCTTCCCTCCCTCGGACGCCGCGCTCGTCGTCCGGGGCCGCGTCGTGCGCTGGCGGCAGGAGGAGGACAGGGAGATCGCGAAGCGGCTCGGGTTTGGTGCCGCCGCCCCCGCGAACGCTGGCTCCTCCCCAGCGCCGCCGCCCGAGGAGGGGGCGTTCGCGGCCGTGGCCACGGAGCTCTCCTCTGAGGGACAGGGGCGGTCTTTCTCCGCCGAGGAGGTGCGGGCGAGGCATGCGTTCCTGTGCGACAAGTTTGCGGAGAAGCAGCAACAGAAGCGGGCTGCTGCTGCTGGAGCGGCAGCGGTGGTCAACACTTGACAGAGAAGGACAAAAGGAAAACTCGAAAAAACTGAACACAAAACTGAAAACGCATTTCCCCACAACTGTAAATTTGACCTGAAAATGATGACAACGCAGATGAATAAAGTTTACATTCGCGGAAAAAGGGGGACTCTATTTCGCGTGCGCGAAAAAAAAAAGTGAGGCGAAAATGAACGGGACAACAAGCAGCAGCTGATGAAATGAAAAAAAGGGAGGGGTTCGTTTTTGCCTTGTTCAAATGCAGAAGGGAATTTCTTTTCTAGTTCCTATTCAACTTTGTTTTCGAGAAGGGGACTGATAACGAAGCGGTAGTTGGAGAAGGGCCAGCGAGGGAGGAGGGAGAAGGGGGGTGTCGGAGCAAATTTTCTTCGAGTCGCCGCAGGAAAATAAGGCGAGAAAATCTCAAAGCAAAACACTGCTGCTGCTCCGCGCCTGGAGCTGCCGCCGCCGCATCCGCCTCTCAATCATCCTCAAGGAGCCTGGTCCGCGAAGGTGACCGTCTTGCGGGCCATTTCGAGCGACGAGGAGCTGGTCGGCGCGAGTGGGGGCTTGCCGCCTGCGGCGCTCGCGAGCGTCGCAACTGCCGTCGCGCCGCCGGCGGCAGCAGCATCAGGCTTTGCTCCCGCTCCCGCCCCCGCGGCCCCGGCGAACGCGCTCCCGAGAGGCGAGGCAGTGTTGGGGGCAGGAGGCGGCGGACCGGTGCTGCCTCCTCCAGCCCCGCCGTTGCTGGGGGGGCGGCCGCTGCTGCCATCTCCTCCGCCGGCGCCTCCTCCTCCAGCTCCTCCGCCGCCTCCGAGCGCTTTGGCCCTCGCCCTCGCGGCATCCCTCGCCGCGGCGGCCAGCGGCGTCACCCTCCGAAGGATCTCGTCGAAGGTCGGCCTCGCGGCCTCGTCGTCAGCCCAGCACTCGCGCATCAAAGCTACGTACTCAGCGGGAGGCGCGCGGCCGGCGGCGACCTCGGTCGGGGGCGGCGCGTAGGGTTCTTCGTCTTCGTCGTCGCCGTCGTTCTTGCCGCCGCCGCTCTTGTTCTTCGTCGTCGCTGCCTTTTTCGCGCTCCTCTCCTTCCCTCCCCCAAACTCTTCCTGCCCGGGTAAGGGCCCGGGCCTCCCTCCCTCGATCGCGACACGGTAGAACACGGTCGCGGTCGGGACGCCTTCGTACGCGCTGCAGCCGGCCCAGAGCTCCCACATCAGGATGCCGAAGGCGTAGGCGTCGGCGGACCTGAAAGTTAAAAATACGTTTTTCCCCCCGAGTTTTTTGGGGAAAAAAGTGAGAAAAAAAATAATAAAAAAAAGCTCAAGAAAGAAAGAAAACACCTCGCACTCACCTCGCCAGCCTCCCGTCGCGGATCAGCTCCGGAGGCATGAACGCTATCGTGCCGTAGCTCCTCGTCGACACGTGCGTCGACCCGGCGTCGAGCACGCGCGACAGGCCAAAGTCCGACACCTTGCACGAGAAGCCGCGCGGGTCCGAGGCGGTCGACTTTAGCAGGACGTTGGCCGGCTTGAGGTCGCCGTGCATCACCCCCAGCCCGTGGAGGTAGTCGAGGCCCGCGGCGACGTCTTTCAGACAGGCCCAGATGGAGGCGACGTCGCGGGGGGCGATGCCGTTGGTGCTGCTCGCAGAGGGAGGAGAGAGCAAGGAAGGGGAGGAGGGCAGGGAGGAGGTCGCGACGAGCGCGCCGACCTCCCGGCCGCTGCCGCCACCGCCGGCTGCGGCGGCCAGGAGGGCGGCGGCGCCCTCCGCGCCCGCCGACTGCTGCTGCAGCAGCCGCTGCTTGGAGTAGAAGCGCCCCCCCCGAACGGCCGCGTCGAGCGTTCCCCGGTCGCAGAACTCGAGGACGATCCACGTCTCCAGGGGCGCCGCGGCGGGCGAGGAGGCGGCAGCCGGCGGGCCGAGCCCGTCCGCCTCGTCACCGCCGTCGCTGCCGGCTGTCGAGGCCGCGCGGGCGGCGGCGGCAGCGGCGGCGTTGGCCGCGCTCGCCGCCGCGGCCACGCTCTCGGCGGGCCTCGAGGACCCTCCCGCGGCGACGGTGAGCACCTTGTAGGTCGCGACGACGTTGGGGTGCTGCACGGCCAGCGCCAGCGCCGACTCGCGCGCAGCGTCGTCCTGGCGCGCCCTCGCCGCGGCCGAGGCGTTGGACGAGCCCGCGGTGTTGTCGCGGCCCGCCGCCCCTGCGGCAACATTCGCGTCCCCCGCTCCCCCCCCCCCCCCGCCCCTCGCGGCGTCTTCGGCGTCGATGACCTTGATCGCGACGATCGTCCCCTTCCACCGCGCCTTGTAGACGCGCCCGAAGCTTCCCCGGCCTAGCAACGGCCCGAGCTCGATGTCGCCGACGGCGTCGGTCGAGCGCGCTCGCAGCAGCCGCGGCAGGTCGGCGGGGTTTCTGGCCGACCTCGCCGCCTTCGCGTCCTTGTTGTTGGAGCCGGCGGGCGACGCGAGGAGGCCCGTCGAGGACGACGGGGCCGTGGAGGAAGGGGCCAGGCCGCTCTCCCCACCGTCGTCGGCGACGGAGGCGGTGCCCCCTTTCTTCGAAGCGTCCGCCTTGCCGACGGCCTTTGCGGCGGCCGCAGAGGCCCTGTCCTTGGACGACGCCGACCTCGCCAGCGACCGCCGCCGCTGCAGCCTGCGCAGCCTGCGCGACAGCACGGCCACGCCGACCAGCAGCGCCACGATGACGGAGCAGGCGATGCCGATGACGAGCCAGGCCCACCAGTGCAGCTTCGGCCTCGGCTTCTGGTAGGAGCCGCCGCCGCCCTGCCCCCCACCTCGTATCCGGTTGGCGAGGGCCGCGACGGCGTTGGCCGCGGCCGAGGCGGCCCCCGAGGCCGCCGCCGCGGAAGGGGAGGAGCCCGGGGGGGCGGCGGCCCCGTCGCCCGGGGCGGACGAGATGTTGACCAGGTCCCCCCTGCCCGCGCCCCCTCCGGCCGCCTCGGCCGGCGCGGGCCCCCCCGCGGCGGCCACGGGCGGCAGCGCCACCCTCTTGCTCGGCATCTTGCCCGGCCTCGCGGGGGCGGGCACGCACGAAACGACGGTGTCGGTCGAGACCACGGTGCAGTTCCCCACGGCGGCGTCGCCGTCGGCGGGGGACCGCAGCGTCTGCACGACGACGTTGGTCCCGGGCAGCGTCAGGTCCCTGCCCCCGTCCGCCAGCCGCGCCTCGTAGCCCAGCGCGTCCGTTTCCGCCTTGACGCGCTGGCCAAACTGCGAACAGTTGCCGCCCCAGCCGTCCTCGGCGACGTAGTCCACCCTGGCGTCGACGAGCGCCAGGGTCGTGTTGGGCAGGGTCACGACCGACGGCCAGGCCGAGAGGCCCGAGGGCCTCAGGCGCGTGAGCCCCTCGGCGCGGACGCCGCCCCGCGGGGCCAGGCCTCGAAGCCACACGTGGTCCAGCGTCAGCCTGGCCTTGTCTCCCGCCAGGACGACGGCGGAGACGAGGCGGCCAAAGTCGACGGTGACGCGGCCCTCGGCGGGGTTTCCCGAGGTAGAAAGGTTGGCAAGCGCCGCGGCGGTCGGGGCGACGGTGACACGGCGCATGATGACCGCGGAGCCGATCGCGGCCCAGTTGGCATCGTCTTTTTTTTGTTTCGGGGGGAGGATTGGAGGAAAGAGGGAAGGGAGAAGACGTGAGGGAAAAGAAGAAGAAGAAGAAAGAAGAAACAACAAAAAAGCGCGACGGCGGCGGCGACGGAACAAGAAAAGGAGAGAAAAAGAAAAAAGAAACCAAAAAAGTCTCTCAGCAGCAGAAGAGGGACTCACTCAGGACGATGTCGTTAGAGAGGAGGATGGTGCGGATCAGCGGGTCCTGGAGGTAGTTTGCGAAAGACTGCGTTTTGTTTCCCGTTCGTTTTGTTGTTTCGAGGGCGCGAGAGGAGAGAAGAGGTCAGAGAATGAAAGAGCGGTGGCGCGCCTTCGTCATCGTCGTCGAGCGGAGCAAACTGCCTCTCTTTCTCCTGTGCTCCTTCCTGTTCCTCCTCCTCGTTTTCTCCTCTTTACTCTGGCGCTTTGCTCCTCCGACGCCTCCACACGGGAGAGCACTTTCTCGCTTCTCTGACGAGATGCGAATTTGAGTCCCAGAAGGCGCGAAGGCGACACATTCGAAGAGGCAAAACGCGAATGTCCTTCTCCCCATGGCGCCTTAGAGAGAAAGAGAGAGAGCATTGGAAAAAAAAACTCCCCCGAAATTCTCACCGCCGCGTCGCCTGCCGTCCTCGTCGCCCCGGTCGCAAACGCCCTCGCTGCCTCCCTGGCCGCCTCGCGGGCCGCTCTCGCGTCCGAGGCCGCCGAGTTGGACCGCGCCGAGCTGCCCCCGGCCGACTTGTGTCTGCCGCCGGACGCCGCCCCTCCGCCATCGATAGGACCGCCGCCGGCGAGAGGCAGCACGGGCGGGACCGCGCCGGCCCCGGC
>Ga0315274_10010070_pt1 | contig 13619 bp, 15 predicted proteins | sample YL17G02_20_MG_FD_203700 | JGI IMG/M metagenome (GOLD analysis project Ga0315274, IMG submission 203700) | Sediment microbial communities from Yellowstone Lake, YNP, Wyoming, USA - YL17G02_20 | ecosystem: Environmental > Aquatic > Freshwater > Lake > Sediment | place: USA: Wyoming | collected...
AATCTGGCGAGCGCGTTGAGAAAGTGCAAAGGGAAGGTGGCGATTTCCGGATATCGGTGTGACCTGATGGATGATATGTTTAAAGGATGGCGGCGGTTCGACGCTCCTAAAAAAATATGTCATTCGATAAAAAAGATGAGGCAGGAGTGCGTCTGGATGAATTACTCGGCGACGGATTGAGAAGATAAATGGGTAGGTCAATTGACTATGAAATAGCGCGAACCATTCTGAGAGAGGAGTTCGAGGCGGCAGAACGTGAAGCGAGGGAGAACGCTGCGGTAGCGGTTCCGGCTGTTATCAGGGAGAGCACGGAAAGACTATTCTCATCTGGCACACAAGCATTCCGGGAGGCCCTGGTAGGGTGTTGTCTCGCAAGAATTGTTAACCAAGAGATAGATATTCGTCTGCCCTACATGAATCAGGGGGATAATGCCTTTAACGGACGGACCCTTGATGAGAGGGTGGTAAATCCGTTCTTGCAGGACAGAAAGATTCCTTGCTCGAAGAGCCCATATCTATCGGCACTCAGGCGGAACGTGTCATTTCGTGAGGAGACGGCGAGAGGGCTCCGGGATAAAGATGCGTTCAGAGCGTTGCTGACCTTCATAGGTGAAATCAAGGGAGCTGATGAGGCGACGGCGAGGCTGTATCTGCGGCATCTATTGAGAGGGTTTGTTCGGCTTCGGGAAGCGGCGGATATCCAACTCGCGCACATTGCCCGGTTAAGCCTGGAACAGTACAGGCTTCTAATAGCCGGAATGTTGAGTGTTCCAAGTGGCGGGTTGATTCCGGTGCTGTTGTCGGTGGCAATGTTTGAGACAATCAAAGAGTGCTTTAATCTGGATTGGGAGATTCAATCGCAGGGCATCAATGTTGCCGATCAAGCGTCAGGCGCGGGCGGTGATATCACGATCACGGAAGACGGGGAGGCGGTGCTAATAGTTGAAGTGACGGAGCGCCCGATTGACCGATCAAGAGTGGTTGCAACGTTTAATACAAAGATAGCGCCGCAAGGAATCAATGATTATCTGTTTTTCTTTGGAAATGTGAAACCAGGAGAAGAAGCAAAGGAAGCTGCGAGGCAGTATTTTGCACAGGGGCACGATATCAGTTTTCTTTCTGTAGAGGAGTGGCTGGTTCACTCGTTAGGAACCGTGGGCCCGAAGTGTAGAAGGATCTTTACGGAGAAGTTCTTGGTTCTATTAGGGGCCCGGGAAGTTCCGGCCGGATTGAAAATGGTGTGGAACGATCAGACAAGGATTCTATTGGGCGGATAGAGTAGTGAAGTAGGAAAGTATGACTCATAATATCCATGAGAATATTTTGAGGCTGGCATGAAATACGACGTAAAACACATAAACAAGACCCGGCGGCGGCGCGGCGCAGAACCCCGGCCCCGTCCAGGCCGTCCTCAAGGGCCACGTCCGGCGAGGGCTGAACTGGTGCGGCTGTATGTCAATAATGGCCTAAGTCTAAGGGCGGCGGCTGAGGCCCTGGGCGTGAGTAAAGAGGCCGTAGGGCGAGGGCTTACCGAATACCAAATAAAACCCCATAGGCGCGTCCGTCCGTCCAAGCTGGCGGCCTATGGCATAGGCGAATTGAGGCGGCACGTCAAAACGGACGGGCTGAGGGCGACGGCGCGGACCCTGGGCGTGTCGGCCCCGACTTTGCTTGAGTATCTGAGACGACACGGCCCTAAATAATGAGAATGTTAGGGTGTGTCGCATAATTGCCATTATGTAAACTACAGAAATTTGTAAATCATTGGTAGAGAATGACTTACGGCACCGCCTCAAAAGTGGGACGCGACACACACAAAAGGCCCGGTATTTGTCCCATAATGGGGCATAAAAACGGCCCTCTGTCCCACTCTACCCCCAAAAAACGGCTCAAAAAGGCCCATTTTGTCCCGCTACCCTATTTGGCCCATAATGCTCAATTATGCGTTATTTCCGCGTATTTAACGCGCATTTATGCCCTATTTCAGCATAACTCCGGGCAGCTCCTATATGGGGAGAACCTGGGCGAATTATTGCAAGTATTGGCCCTGGGGGGCGGCGTGTTTGTCCTGTTAGGCCAATGAGAAGTAAAACCCTTGCGCGGCTGCAGAAACTCGAGGCGCTATTGCTACCACGTCCAGAACTCGAGCGGCCCCCCTTAGAAGTTATCACTACCATAGAGGACGAAAACGGAAACATCATAGAGGGCGCAGAAAAACTGCCCGGCGGCAAGGACTACAGGCCGGGCGGCCAAAAACTGTATCTCCATATAGTAAAGACCCCGGAGCGGGCAGACAATGAGGGAAAAAAATGAGCGGACCAAACGGCGAGAAAGAACTAACAGCCAGGCAGCTACAATTTATCGCAGCTCTACTGCAAAACCCCTCACAAGAGGCCGCAGGCCGGAGCTGCAACGTCCCAAAGACAACGTATCAACGCTGGCTACAGGACCCGGCATTTACACAAAGGCTCGAGGCGGCCCGGCAGAGCGTTTTTGCAGAGGCGCTGCAAACTGTCCGGGCGGGAGCGCAGAAGGCGGCGGCTGAACTCTTGAAACTGTTAGAGTCAAAAAGCCCGGCCCTCCGGCGGCTCGCGGCTGACTCAATTCTGAGAAACGCATTTAAGTCCTGGGAGCTGTTAGAACTCGAGGCCCGGCTGCAACGGCTCGAGGGCGCGTTGGGCGGCGAGGGCCAGGACAAGCCCGCCCTAAAATTCAAATTCGACTACGGCAAGGGCGAGCCGGACAAACAAAACTGAGCGCAGCTATCGCACGCGAGCTGCGGCAATTCGGCCCCCTCCCGCCTTTTTAGGGCGTTCATAATCACCAGCACCCTGGGCAACTCTGCAGGCTTGCTGGCAATTTGGCTTTTTTCGTTTTGTGTCAAATTCTGTAAAGTCGCGGCTTTGCCGCTCCGTTTTTTTCGGTTATTAAATCCGTCCTCGAGCTGGCGAGGGCGGGCGCTGGACGAATTGAAACCGGCGCAGAGTGAGGACAGACAAGAGCCATTGTGAGGGACCGGCCGTTATATTTTTTCGCTCAGGCCGTTTTTGCGCGTGCGTTTCATCGGACCCCCAAAAGAAAATTGAACCTGGCTCATTGTAGAGCGTCGTTTTACAGGGGAGAATCAAAAACCCCAAAAAAGGCCCTGCAGGGGCCGTTTAATGGCCGGCGTGTCCAACCTCCGGGGGGCGCTGAAAGGCCCGCAGAGGCCGCGTAGAGGCCGCCCAGGACCCCTCCGGCAAGCCGGCGGCGACTATGGGGGCCGTTATTCGGCCGTATTTTACGGCAGACCAGGCCTCTTTTTATGGCCTCCGAAAACTCCGGGTGGTAGGGCGTTTCTCATATCAACTTTTTTCAACAATCGGCGCCCTTCTGTAGAACCTTTTTGACTTCAGGTTTTTTCAGGAGGCGCGGGCCTTTTTTAGGGCGGGCAAAATGGGGCAATAGTAGGAAAATGCCGGCAATTGTAGGAAAGTATTACTCTAAACTGTCAAACTGCGTTTGCATAGTAGAGGGAGCGGAGCGAGTATAGTGTTTTTGTTTTGTAGCCGGGCAATTGTCCCGAGCTGCGCGACATAGTACCGTGACGTTGTCAAAAAAAGGGGCAATCTCCCCCTCTCTCTCTCTGCTCCTCTCTGTAAAGCTCTAAAGCCCTCCCTCGCCCCCCCTTGATCCCCCCTTCTACAATGCATTGCCTCTTGACAGTAAACGCAAACGGCATTATATTATGGGAGAATGGACAGAGAACTACGACACAATGACCCCATAAAGGAGCGGCAAAAAATGCAAAACCCCTCCGGCGAAGAATTGCTAACTCTGCGCGAGCTGGCCGACAAGCTCAAACTCCACCCGGACACGGCCAGGAGCTTATACCGGCGCGGCAAAATACCCGGCATAAAGCTCGGCCATAGGACGTTGCGTTTTGAGTATGCACAAGTCCTCGAGGCTCTACGGCAGGCCGGCGATCCTGCGGCAGCTAACACCAATTGAGCGAGCAAACAAAAGCCCTCGACCAGGACGCGGACACGGCAGACTCGCCCGCCCTGGACCTGGACTCTATACTCACTCTGCATAGGGACCCCAAAGGCTATATTGGCTTTGTCCGTAAGCCGCAACACCCGCAGCTCGACAAACACGGCAAGCCTCGAGTGTGGGAGAATCTATTTGCTATCCGCGCAGAGGACTTGCGGACAACGCTCCCCGCAATTGCAGAGTGGCTCACACAGGACAGCTATTTTACCGTTTGCTCCTACTTTAGGCCCGCGCCATACCTAAGCCGCACAACAGGACTGCCCGACGTATGGCGCAAAGAGAAGTACCTATCAAAGCTCACAGCTTGCTATACGGACATAGACAGCGGCCGGCCGGAGAGCGAGGATCCCGGCGCAGCTCTCAATTGGCGCGAGGCTCAGTATGAGGCCGGCGTACTCGCGGACAAGGGCATTATCCCGCAGCCCTCTATAATGGCTCGCTCTGGACGCGGCGTTTATTTATTTTGGCTCTTGAGGGATGAGAAGGACCCTACAAAGCCCCCTCACGCTTGGCCGGAGAAGCTGCAGCTCTACAAGCTCTGCAATCGCGCTCTCAATACCCGCATACGTACTCACGGACTCCCCGCAGACAAAGCGGCCATAGACGCGGCCCGCGTCCTGCGTACCCCTGGCAGTATCCACAGAAGGACCGGGCGGCGCGTTGAGTACATAATACAGCTCGACCAGGCCGGGAGAGGCTTTGTCTATACGCTGCCGGAGCTTGCGCGGATCCTCGAGCTGCCGGCCCCTGCCGGAGAATTGCCCGCAGCTACTCGCTCCCTGGCCCGCCCCGCTCAGTATCGCAAAGTAAAGAATCCAGGCTCCGCCCCTCTCCGCTCTCACGGACAACAAAAGCTCTCAGCTCTCCGCGCTCAGGACTTATTGACAATTGAGCAATGGCGCGGCGGCTTTATACGCAGAGGCCAAAAATATCCGGACGGTAGCACGTCCCCCGGCCGGCGCTATGTCCTCACGCTCTACGCAGGCTTTTTGCGAGGCGCGAGAGAGGCACAGGACGCGACAACGGCCGCGCTCCGGGCAATGGCGGCGAATATGCGCCCGCCTTATCCCTCAGACTCTCCGAGCGAGGACCCGCCTATTGAGGCTATAGTACAGGCGGAGTATGCGAGCAAGCCCCGGCGCTGGACTAATAAAAAGCTCTGTGCGCTGTTAGGCATTACCGCAGAGGCGGCCCGCGACCTCGAGCTGCAGACGATCCGGCCCCCGGACGTAGCACACGAGGCGGACCAGGCCCGGCCATTGCAAGGGGACCTCATAAAGGCGCGGCTCGAGTTTGCCCGGCAGTACCTCGAGCAATTTAGGCACGTATCAGCCCGCAAATTAGCTAACGCCTATTATCACGCAGGCTTTAAGGGAGCAAATAGGCAAACGGCCAACAAAGACCTTAACGCTCTCGGCTATGTAGTAAATCGCTCCGCAGGCGGCCGGCCCCGCAAAGCCTATAGAGTAGCAAAGTAGTAAAATGGTAATAACACTCCTCAATGCAAAAGGCGGGAGCGGCAAAAGTACTCTCGCTGTCCTACTCGCTCACGCCCTGGCCGAAGCCGGCAAGCGCGTTGCCCTCCTCGACCTCGACCCGCAGGGGACAGCTCGCAATTGGCTCCGCGAGTATGGTAGTAGTAAAGTGGCAATGTATCAAAGTGGCTCAAAGTATGACGCGGTATTTATAGACACGCCTCCCCGCCTCGAGGCCCTGCCCGCAGCTCTCGCCTCTTGCTCTGTCGCCGTGATCCCTTGTTCTCCCTCGCCGGCGGACCTCTGGACAACACGCGACACGGCCGCGGCGATCCGGCAGCACCTCCCCAAAGGCGCGAGGCTCCGGATCCTGTTTAACGGCGTGATAGCAAATACCATACTCTCCCGCGACCTCCCCGCCCTGGCGGAGAGAATAGGCGTACAGGCGCTCAAAGCTACGATCTCCCGCCGGCAATGCTACCAACACGCGGCGCTCATAGGCTGGCCGGCCCTGGACGCGGCCGCCCGCGAGGAAGTCTTTAAGGCGGCGCTTGAAATCATCACAACGTAGAGAGGGAGAATATGAACACAAAAACGCTGCAGGAAAAGCTGGCCCGCTCTCTCGACCAAGCCAACGTTAAAGAGAAAAAACGCTCCGGCCCGCAAGCCCCGGACCCGCCCGCAGAGAGGCGCTGCACTAAGCTCTCCGTGTCCCTATTTGACGCGGACCTCGAGCGCGTTAAGGCAATCCGCGCCTATGTCCTGCAGGAGCGCGGCGTGTCTATATCAACGTCCCAGGTAATCAAGCTCGCCCTGCGTACAGCTCCCCTCTCCCCGGCCCTCTGTAAGGCCCTGGACCAGGCGGCCGCAGAGGACGGCCGAAAGTGGTAGGATGGCCGCCTCCGTTAGCCGCTGTTCGGGAAAGAGGAAGGCATAATGAAGAATAATTTGTCACCAATCTATCTGGACGAGAAGGAGTTTAAGTCTATCCCCTTTGTTATCTCTCGGAAGCAAAAGAAGCGAATAGTGTTCGGGTGGTATGGCGGCAAGTTCAGTCATTTAGAATGGTTATTGCCGTTGCTCCCTAAGGCGCATCACTACTGTGAGCCATTCGCCGGTTCTGGGGCGGTTCTATTGAACCGGGAACCGTCACCCGTGGAAACGTACAACGATATTGATGGTGATGTGGTCAATTTTTTTCGCGTGTTGAGGGATAAGCCGCGTGATCTGGCGCGGGCAATCAACTTAACGCCATTCTCGCGGGAGGAATTCTATCGGGCGATTAATGGCCCGCGGCAGGGGCTTTCAGCGGTGGAAAGGGCCCGTCTATTCTATATCAGGGCACGGCAGGCGCGGACGGGGCTGGCGCAGACAGCAACGTTGGGGCGGTGGGCCAATTGCAAGAATACGAGTCGAGCAGGGATGTCAGGAGTGATTTCGCGGTGGGTGAATGGAGGAATCGGGCTCGAGGAAATTGCGAAAAGGTTGATTCGGGTTCAGATCGAGAACAGGCCGGCAGTGGACATTATACGGCTATATGACAGTGCCAAGACGCTATTTTATTGTGACCCGCCGTACTTGCATGAGACGAGGGGAGACGCGAAAGCGTATGGGTTTGAAATGGCCGAAGAAGAGCATAGAGATCTGGCGAGCGCGTTGAGAAAGTGCAAAGGGAAGGTGGCGATTTCCGGATATCGGTGTGACCTGATGGATGATATGTTTAAAGGATGGCGGCGGTTCGACGCTCCTAAAAAAATATGTCATTCGATAAAAAAGATGAGGCAGGAGTGCGTCTGGATGAATTACTCGGCGACGGATTGAGAAGATAAATGGGTAGGTCAATTGACTATGAAATAGCGCGAACCATTCTGAGAGAGGAGTTCGAGGCGGCAGAACGTGAAGCGAGGGAGAACGCTGCGGTAGCGGTTCCGGCTGTTATCAGGGAGAGCACGGAAAGACTATTCTCATCTGGCACACAAGCATTCCGGGAGGCCCTGGTAGGGTGTTGTCTCGCAAGAATTGTTAACCAAGAGATAGATATTCGTCTGCCCTACATGAATCAGGGGGATAATGCCTTTAACGGACGGACCCTTGATGAGAGGGTGGTAAATCCGTTCTTGCAGGACAGAAAGATTCCTTGCTCGAAGAGCCCATATCTATCGGCACTCAGGCGGAACGTGTCATTTCGTGAGGAGACGGCGAGAGGGCTCCGGGATAAAGATGCGTTCAGAGCGTTGCTGACCTTCATAGGTGAAATCAAGGGAGCTGATGAGGCGACGGCGAGGCTGTATCTGCGGCATCTATTGAGAGGGTTTGTTCGGCTTCGGGAAGCGGCGGATATCCAACTCGCGCACATTGCCCGGTTAAGCCTGGAACAGTACAGGCTTCTAATAGCCGGAATGTTGAGTGTTCCAAGTGGCGGGTTGATTCCGGTGCTGTTGTCGGTGGCAATGTTTGAGACAATCAAAGAGTGCTTTAATCTGGATTGGGAGATTCAATCGCAGGGCATCAATGTTGCCGATCAAGCGTCAGGCGCGGGCGGTGATATCACGATCACGGAAGACGGGGAGGCGGTGCTAATAGTTGAAGTGACGGAGCGCCCGATTGACCGATCAAGAGTGGTTGCAACGTTTAATACAAAGATAGCGCCGCAAGGAATCAATGATTATCTGTTTTTCTTTGGAAATGTGAAACCAGGAGAAGAAGCAAAGGAAGCTGCGAGGCAGTATTTTGCACAGGGGCACGATATCAGTTTTCTTTCTGTAGAGGAGTGGCTGGTTCACTCGTTAGGAACCGTGGGCCCGAAGTGTAGAAGGATCTTTACGGAGAAGTTCTTGGTTCTATTAGGGGCCCGGGAAGTTCCGGCCGGATTGAAAATGGTGTGGAACGATCAGACAAGGATTCTATTGGGCGGATAGAGTAGTGAAGTAGGAAAGTATGACTCATAATATCCATGAGAATATTTTGAGGCTGGCATGAAATACGACGTAAAACACATAAACAAGACCCGGCGGCGGCGCGGCGCAGAACCCCGGCCCCGTCCAGGCCGTCCTCAAGGGCCACGTCCGGCGAGGGCTGAACTGGTGCGGCTGTATGTCAATAATGGCCTAAGTCTAAGGGCGGCGGCTGAGGCCCTGGGCGTGAGTAAAGAGGCCGTAGGGCGAGGGCTTACCGAATACCAAATAAAACCCCATAGGCGCGTCCGTCCGTCCAAGCTGGCGGTCTATGGCATAGGCGAATTGAGGCGGTACGTCAAAACGGACGGGCTGAGGGTGACGGCGCGGACCCTGGGCGTGTCGGCCCCGACTTTGCTTGAGTATCTGAGCCGGCACGGCCCTAAATAATGAGGATGTTAGGGTGTGTCGCATAATAGCCATTATGTAAACTAATTAAAATTGTAAATCATTGATAGAGAATGAATTACAGCACCGCCTCAAAAGTGGGACGCGACACAGGCAAAAGCCCTAATAATCGCCCCAAACAACGGCCAAAAATGAGGCAATTATCCCATTGGACCCCCAGAAATTGGCTCAAAAAGGCTCATTCTGTCCCGCTCCCCTATTTGGCCCATAATGCTCAATTATGCGTTATTTCCACGTATTTAACGCCTATTTTGCCCTATTTTAGGCATATCTCGAGAGGCCGTTTATATGGGGGAAAGCGGCTTGCCGTATTCGAAGTATTACCCCAGGGAGCCGGCGCGTGTCCCCTGGCCCTCTTAGGGGGCGGCGAGTGAGAGGCCGGACCATAGGCCGGCTGCAGGACCTCGAGCGGGCATTGCTACCGCGTAGGGAAATAAAGAGGCCCCCTGTAGAAGTCATCACTACAATCGAGGACGAAAACGGAAACATCATAGAGGGAGCGGACAGACTGCCGGGCGGAAAGAATTACAGGCCCGGCGGCCCCAAAATGTTTATACGCATAGTCCGGGCGGTAACGGACAAACTACCGGAGAATAAAAAATGAGCGGACAAAACGGCGAAAAAGAACTAACGGCCAGGCAGCTACAGTTTATCGCAGCTCTACTGCAGAATCCCTCACAAGAGGCCGCAGCCCGGAGCTGCAACGTCCCCAAGTCCACGTATCAACGCTGGCTACAGGACCCGGCATTTACACAACGGCTCGAGGCGGCCCGGCAAAGCGTGTTTGGAGAGGCGCTGCAAACTGTCCGGGCGGGGGCAAAGGCGGCGGCCGCAGAACTTATAAAGCTCTTGGAATCAAAAAGCCCGGCTCTCCGCCGGCTCGCGGCTGACTCAATTCTCCGCAATGCGTTTAAGTCCTGGGAGCTGTTAGAACTCGAGGCCCGGCTGCAACGGCTCGAGGGCGCGTTAAGCGGCGAGGACCAGGAGAAGCCCGCTCTAAAATTCAAATTCGACTACGGCAAGGGCGAGCCGGACAAACAAAATTAACCCTGCAGCTACAGCACGCGAGCTGCGGACCTTCACCTGCTTAACCTGCGTAGCAGGCGCAGCTATCGCAGCATTGCTGCGGCCCGGCCCCCCTTTTTTAGTGAAAGAATTTGCCTCTGGACCTTTTTTTTCTCACACACTACAACGGCGCTGCCAGCGAGCGCGGACGCGGCGCAACGCGACTGCACGCGCAGAGTGAGGACAGACAAGAGCCATTGCGAGGGACCGGCCGTTATATTTTTCGCTCAGGCCGTTTTTGCGCGTGTGTTTCATCGGACCCGCCCGCAATCGCCTCTCCTACGCGCTCCTGACGCGACGTTTTACAGGGGAAACCCGAAAACGTCCAGGCTCACGCAGAAGGGGCGACAATTCGGGCCGCGTGTTAGCCAGACCTTGAGGCCATAAAATGCCCCCTGGCGCGTCCTGGGGCCGCGTAGGGCCGGGAAATAGGCCAGAACCCCCACTCAGCGGTTGACGAAATAGCGTTTTTTGGTGTTAGCGGAGTGGAGGTGCAAAATGAAATGGAGAGCCTATTGTAAGGTTTGTGAAAAATTTTTGGCGGACGCTGGCCCGGAGCAATCCGCAGTATTGGTTTCGGCCCAAAAGCACGCGGACGACGAAAGGCACGCGGCAGACCACTCGGTAGCCGTTGGGCTCTGCTCTTACTCAGGGGGGCGTTTTGTCTTTACCCCCCTTAGCGAAGTGCGGCGTTCTACGCGCCCACCTGTTTTTTCGGGGCCACTTACGTACTACGACCCTGACCTTATGGCCATTTTTTGGCAGGGGAGCGTGTGCCTATTTAATGACGAAGAGGACGAAGAGGACGAAGGGAACCTTTGGGATAACATAGTAAGGACCTTAGAGGACGTGGGGGCGAACTGAAAAGGCCGCAGAGGACCACGTAGAGGCCGTTTAATACCCTATCGGCGGGCGCTCCCGCGTGTCCAGCCCCTTTTTAGGGCAGTCAAAATCGGGAAACGGTAGGAAAAACCCGGCAATAGTAGGAAAGTAGCACTCTAAACTGTCAAACTCCGTTTGCATAGTAGAGGGAGCGAAGCTGTGAGTGTCTTTTCTCCGTGAGGCCGGCCAATACCGCAGAGGACTCCCGCACGCTGAAAAATGGGCGAAAAGTTACAACGAAAGTTACAAAAAAGGGGGCGAAAAAGGGCGCTCGCTCCTCTCTCTCCCCTGCTCTCCTCTGTAAAAACTCTGAAAGCCTCCTCACTCTCCCCTTGACTCTCCCCTCTACAATGCAAAGCCTCTTGACAGTAAACCCAAACGGACGTATATTAATGGGAGAATGGACAAACAACAAAGGGACAATGACAGTATAAAGGAGCGGCGAAAAATGCAAACTCCCTCCGGCGAAGAATTGCTAACACTCAAAGAGCTGGCGCAGAGGCTCCGGCTTCACCCGGACACGGCCCGGAGCTTATACCGGCGCGGCAAAATACCAGGCATAAAGCTCGGCCATAGAACGCTGCGTTTCGAGTATGCACAAGTCCTCGAGGCGCTGCGGCAAGCCGGCGACCCTGCGGCAGCTAATACGAATTGAGCGAAGAAACAAAAGCTCTCGACCAGGTAGAGGCGGACACGCCCGCCCTGGACCTGGACTCTATAATCGCCATCCATAGGGACAAAAAAAGCTACATCGGCTTTGTCCGTAAACCGCAGCATCCGCAGCTCGACAAACACGGCAAGCCTAAAGTTTGGGAGAACCTGTTTTCTATCCGCGTTGAGGACCTGCGGGCAATGCTCCCCGCGTTTGCAGAATGGCTCTCACAGGACAGCTATTTTACTGTTTGCTCATACTACCGGCCCGCGCCCTACAAAAACCCGCTCACAGGACAGCCCGACGTTTGGAGAAAAGAAAAATACCTCTCAAAGCTCACAACGTGCTATGCCGACATAGACACCGGCCGGCCCGAAAGTGAGGAGCCGGGCGCAGCTCTCAATTGGCGGCAGGCTCAGTATGAGGCTGGAGTCCTCGCGGACAGGGGCGTTATACCGCAGCCCTCTATAATGGCCCGCTCTGGACGCGGCGTTTATTTGTTTTGGCTCCTCAAAGACGAAAAGGACCCGACTAAACCCCCTCACGCTTGGCCGGAGAAAGTGCAGCTCTACAAGCTCTGCAATCGCGCTCTAAATGCCCGCATACGAACTCACGGACTCCCCGCAGACAAAGCGGCCATAGACGCGGCCCGCGTCCTGCGTATGCCCGGCAGTATTCACGGCAAGACCGGGCGGCGCGTTGAGTATATCGTGCAATTGGACGAAACCGGCAGAGGCTTTGTCTATACGCTGCCGGAGCTGGCCCGGACGCTCGAGCTGCCGGCTCCTACTGACGAACTCCCCCCGGCGACACGCGCCCTGGCCCGCCCCCCTCAATATCGCAAAGTAAAGAATCCAGGCTCCGCCCCGCTCCGCTCTCACGGACAGCTAAAACTACAGGCGCTCCGCGCTCAAGACGTGCTGACAATTGAAACCTGGCGCGGCGGTTTTAAGCGCAGAGGCCAAAAATACAATGACGGCAGCACGTCCCCAGGCCGGCGCTATATCCTCACGCTCTACGCAGGCTTTTTACGCGGAGCGAGAGAAACCCCCGAAACGACTACGGCGGCGCTGCGGGCAATGGCGCTGAATATGCGGCCGCCTTATCCCTCAGACTCTCCCGGCGAGGACCCGCCTATTGAGTCCATAGTGCAGGCGGAGTATGCGAGTAAAACGCGGCGCTGGGGAAACAAGAAACTCTGCGCTCTGTTAGGCATTACCGCAGAAGTCGCCCGCGACCTCGAGCTGCAAACAATCCGGCCGGCGGACGTAGCACGCGAGGCAGACCAGGCCCGACCCCTGCGGGCAGACCTCGTAAAGGAGCGGCGAGAATTTGCCCGGCAGTATCTCGAGAAATTTAGGCGCGTGACGGCCCGCACTTTGGCTAATGCCTATCATCACGCAGGCTTTAGCGGAGCGAATCGGCAAACGGCTAACGAGGACCTTAACTCTCTTGGCTATGTTATGAATCGCTCCGCAGGCGGCCGGCCCCGGAAAGCCTATAGAGTAGGAAAGTAGGAGAGTGGTAATAACACTCTGCAACGGCAAGGGCGGCTCCGGCAAAACTACCCTGGCCGTTTTACTTGCTCACGCTTTGGGCGAGGCCGGAAAGAGCGTTGCCCTACTCGACCTCGACCCGCAGGGGACAGCTCGCAATTGGCTCCGCGAGTGTGGTAGTAGTATGAAAGTAGCAATGTATGAAAGTGGCTCAAAGTATGACGCGGTATTTATAGACACGCCCCCGCGCCTCGAGGCTCTGCCCGCAGCCCTCGCCTCTTGCTCTGTCGCGGTAATTGTTTGCTCTCCCTCTCCGGCGGACCTCTGGACCACACGCGACACGGCCGGAGCTATCCGGCAGCACCTCCCCAAAGGCGCGAGGCTCCGGCTCCTGTTTAACGGCGTTGCAGCTAATACCATACTTTCCCGCAATCTCCCCGCCCTGGCGGAGAAAATAGGCGTTAAGGCGCTCGAAAACACAATCTCTCGCCGGCAATGCTACCAACACGCGGCGCTTGTAGGCTGGCCGGCCCTGGACGCGGCCGCCCGCGAGGAAGTCTTTAAGGCGGCGCTTGAAATCATCACAACGTAGAGAGGGAGAATATGAACACAAAAACGCTGCAAGAAAAGCTCGCCCGCTCTCTCGACCAGGCCA
>Ga0315274_10010074_pt1 | contig 13617 bp, 12 predicted proteins | sample YL17G02_20_MG_FD_203700 | JGI IMG/M metagenome (GOLD analysis project Ga0315274, IMG submission 203700) | Sediment microbial communities from Yellowstone Lake, YNP, Wyoming, USA - YL17G02_20 | ecosystem: Environmental > Aquatic > Freshwater > Lake > Sediment | place: USA: Wyoming | collected...
GTTATATCTATTCTTTCATTTGCCAGTAATTTATTTTTCTCGATTTCTTCAAGTTCTTTTAATTTTTTTGAAATAGTTTCTTCAACGTATGATTTTAAATCATTTATTTGCTGCCCAATATTTTTTTTATTTTCTTCTGTTGCATTTTTAAGTGTTTTAAATAAATCTACAACCTTTCCTTTTCTACCAAGGAAATATGTCTCAACTTTTTTGAGTTCTTCAATGCTTTTGGTTTTTATTTTTTCTTCAAATTCTTTTTTAATTTCTTCGATTTCCTTCATAGATCCTCCATTTGTTTTATAATTTTACATATAATATATTTAAAGTCAATGCTTTAAAAGCTTTTATTCTTTTTAAGAAGTCAGGATTTTTTAAAAAACCTATTTCTATTTATAATTTTTTTGTGATAGCTAAAGCATATGGAAAAATAAATTTAACACTTGAAATCCTTGGTAAATCTATCAATGGATATCATGAGATTAAATCAGTATTCCAAAGGGTGTCAATTTATGATGAAATTGAATTAAGAAAATCATATGATAAAGAAATCAAATTTAATATTAATATTGACTCTTCGGATACAACGGTTCACAAAGCTATAAAATTATTTTTTCAAATTTCAATGCTAAATGAAAAGGTAAGCGTATTTGTAAAGAAAAATATACCTGTAGGTTCAGGGCTTGGTGGAGGAAGTTCTGATGCAGCAACCACGCTTAGGCTTCTTAATGTCATATTCGGCAGTCCTTTAAGTGACAATGATTTATTTGAAATTGCTAAAGAAATTGGGTCTGATGTACCATTTTTTCTAAATGGTTCAACTGCAATTGTTGAAGGAAGAGGGGATGTTGTGCACACCGTTCAGAGCCTTAAGGTAATTTATTTTTTACTTGTTTTTCCTGAATTTAGAGTTTCAACAAAAAGAGCCTACGAGATATTTGACGAGTTTGGAAATTTTTCTCAAGGATTACATACGAAGGAATTGATTTCTTTTTTGGAGAAGGAATACTCGATCAGCGAGCTGAATAATAGGCTATATAATGATTTTGGGGTTCTTTTTAGAGATAAAGATTACCGCTTCATTAATTTATTTAAAGAAATTGAGCATATAACTGGTCAAAAATTCCACCTCACGGGTTCTGGTTCGGTAGTGTTTTCTTTATTTGAAAGAAAATCCATTGCTCTGGAAATAAGTAAAAAATTATTGAGAGCAGGGTACAAAAATATAATCATTGAAACTTTCTGAAGAAGCCTTTTCTTAAGAAATGGAATTCTCTGCGATTTAAGGAAGAAAAAAGCCCTCCAAAATGGAGGGCTAGAATCAACAGATAAATGATTACAGATCTTTTTCGTCAGGCAACCAATAGAGGACATCATCGTACGGAACCCTATAAAGATTCTCTTTAAGACGATTTTGCTCAAGGTGATGCCCTATGTACCCGATAGTCCTTGCAAGTACATTGATACTGGTGAGAATTCCGTCTTCTACCAATTCTTTAACTTCCTCATCTGTATAGCCAAGCGATTTTAAAAGATCAAGCCAGAGGGCTCCGCTAATTCCTCCAATATTAAAGATGAACTTATCGCTTATTTTTGTTGTTACCTTTTCCATCTCAAGGCAGTAATCAAGATATTCAGTGCTTGAGAAATTCTTCTTCGTAAATTCAATGAGAATTTTTTCTCGCCAATCTATATTTTTAGTACTCTTTACCTTGTGGCCAAATCCCGGGAGAGCAATATGCTTTTTCCTTGCGTAATCAACACTCTCTTGAGGCGTTAGACCATTCTCTCTTGCCCAAAGATAATAACGTCCTGACTCTTCCTGTGCTGCACCGTATCTTGGTCCCATTGTTAGCAATCCCGATGTGACAGATGACACAAGGTCTTTACCTGCCCTTGCCGCAACCATCGTGTTATGTGCACCTGAAACACATGGTCCGTGGTCTGCAAATACCGTGATTAAAAGTTCGATGAATTCTGATGCGTATTCAGGAAGTTTTTTCTGAAGCCATAAAAGCCCTATGGCATACCCGATACTATGCTTCTCTTTAATGATTTTTGTAATGGGAACTCCCGAGTAGCTAAGTTCTCCTCTTTCATCTGCAATCGTGTTGATAAATTCGGCGTGTTTTCTTATTAGACCTTGCTTCATGAGAGTTTCATAATCCATTGGAATCTCACGAGGAGTAAACTCTTCGATTTGCTGAATAATTCCCTTACTTTTCAATTCTTCATAAGTTTTCTTAATTTGCTCAGGAAGGTCATCAAATGAATTTGAAATAATTGCTCCAGATTCTTTAAGTGCTTTATTTTTGCTATCCGCGGTTTCTTCGTCATTTCCCGCCCTTGCACCCGCATGGCCAAATTGTACTTCTGTTGGGAAGATCTTTGAACAAGTTCCCGTTACCCAGGCAACGAGAGGTTTCTTTATTTTTCCTTGCTTTAAAGCTTCTACAACTTTGTATTCCTCAAGACCACCAACTTCCCCGAGCATGACGAGAAACTTTACTTCTGGAATTTCTTCAAGTCTTAAAAGATGGTCGACAAGTGAAGAGCAAGGATATCTATCCCCACCAATAGCAATACCCTCATAAGCACCATCAGTATTTCTTGCTATCATATTAAACATTTCGTTCAACATTCCGCCTGATTTAGTAACAAGACCTACGCTTCCAGGTTGGTAAAGTTTTGAGTTGATTATGTTCTCTGTAGTGCCACCTGCATTACCAATTTTGAATTTACCAGCAATGACTCCCCCCACTGTCGCTGGTCCAATTATTACCTTTCCTTTCTCTTTTGCCAGGGCAGAGAGAGATCTCGTCTCTCTTTCAGGCACTCCTTCTGCAATTATTGCAATTGTTTTAATGTTTTCAGTATTTATAGTATCAACTGTCGTTTGATATGCAAATCGAGATGGAGCAAAATTAACCATCACTGTTGCATCTGGATGTTTCTTTACAGCTTCAGATATGGTCTTATAGACAGGAAAGAGCATTTCTTTGCTTCCAAAGAAAAGTCTCTCAAAACCAGGTTTGTCCGGACTAACAAAACAAACAATTGAAGGAATCTCTCTTTTTGACACAAAATCAAAATCAAGCATACCCTGAGCTGCTATTGCTTGTCTACCAAAAATTATTGCTCTGGTATCTTTCTCAAAAAGCTTCATTTTTCACCTCCAAGTGCCATTTTAACAACCCTTGTCATATGCAATTCAGGACCGTGCACTTCAATTTGGACCCCTATCTCCTCTCCGAGTTTTTTCATCATTGCAAGCCCTTGTTGATAGTTTGGCCCACCTCGTCTTACGAATATCTTAATGTTATTTTCCTTTAGTTTGTCTTTATACTCTCTCAATGCTCTTATAATACCTTTAAAGGTTTTGGCAACATCGGTAAAGTTTGCGATACCTCCACCAATGATAAGCACTTTGCCTCTTGGATCTTTCTTCCTTGTCATCAGGTCCAATATTGTTTTTGCATAAAGATAAGTTTCTTCTTCAGAGGGTGCTCCTGAGTATTCTCCATAGTTTGCGAGTTCATTACCGTACCCAAGGTCTACAACGGTATCTGCATAAATAACGCTTGCGCCACCACCTGCAACCATAAGCCACACACGTCCATCGGAATTAAGGATTGTAAGTTTCAAAGATGCGCCAGTTTTTTCGTCGAGTTCTCTTATGAATGCTTCTTCTTTTGTGAAGTTTCTTCCAAATGGTGTCGGAAATTCAATGTCTCCCCACTTCTCGCTGTCCTTATAAAGGGCAGTATCGTCAAGCCTTGCAACAAAATCAAGTGGCAGAACTTCCCTATCTACAATCGCAAATGGGTTTATCTCAAGATATGTAAAGTCATATTCTACGAAGAATTTGTAAAGAGTTTCAATAAATTTCTTTATGGTTTCATTTATTCCCTGAAAATTGATACTTTCTATACCTTTCAATACAGGTACAAAGTACTCTTTAACTTTTTCCCAGTTCTCCTCAATTTCTATTCCCCCTTCTTCAGAAAAGTAAATTCTATCGCCGTCTTCCTCTGTTTTAATTGCAATGTAGTACTCTTTTTCGTGTGGAGTAAAAGGTTCAATAAGAAGATCAGTAAGGATACCTTTTGCTTTCCCAATTTCAAATTCTTTACCCATTCTTTCATTTATCCAAATTTTTGCTTCTTCGAAAGATGCATCAAGTAGAACAAGTCCATGTTTACCCCTTTTCCCAAATAGCATATCTGGTTTAACGACCAGCTTTTTCTCTTTAATCCAGGGGTTTTCTAAAGCGATTTCATCTATTGATTTGTCAGGTCTTACCAGGGCTACCTTGCCATTATAAGTGAAACCATAAGATGGATTGTTTGCTATATACTTTGCAAGCAACTTTTTGGCGAGATATTCCCTTATTCCTTTTTGAGCCATTTAAATCACCTCCATATTCTTAATTATCCTGTCTCCAAATTCTTTTGTTGATACCTTTGTTGCCCCTTCTGTGAGACGGGCAAAATCATAAGTAACATACTTTTCAAGAATCGTTTTTTCGAGAGCATTTAAAATGATATTTTTAACTTCACTCCACCCCATATATTCGAACATTTCAGCTCCTGAAAGAATTATAGAACCGGGGTTTGCTTCATTTTTACCTGCATGTTTTGGTGATGTTCCGTGAGTTGCTTCAAAAAGTGCGATTCTGTTTTCAAAATTTATATTTGCACCTGGGGCTATACCGATTCCGCCAACCTGGGCCGCTACTGCATCGGAAATATAATCTCCGTTAAGGTTTGGAGTGACGATAATATCATATTCATCTGGCCTTAGCAACATTTGCTGGAACATTGAATCTGCTATTCTGCGCTTTACGAGAATCATTCCATCTGGAACCTTTCCATCGTATTTTTCAGTGACTTCTTCTTCAGTTATTACTTTTCCTGCGTATTCTTCTTGTGCTAATTTATAAATCTCAGCCTGGAAAAGCCCTTCAGTAAATTTCATAATATTGCCTTTGTGCATTATTGTTATGGATTTTCTTCCATGTTCAATTGCATAATCAAGTGCTGCTTTTCCAATTCTTCTTGAACCAGTAATACTGATTGGTTTTACTCCAATTCCAGAATCTTCTCTAATGGTTACATTCATTTTATTTTTGAAGAAATTGATTACTTCAAGTGCTTCGGGAGAATTTGCTTTCCATTCAATACCTGCATAAACATCTTCAGTATTTTCTCTGAAAACTATTACATCTACGAGCTCTGGGTTTTTCATCGGAGAAGGAACGCCCTTGATATACTTTACAGGTCTAAAACAGACGAATAAATCAAGTTTCTGTCTTAAAGTTACGTTTAAAGACCTGTATCCTCCACCAACTGGTGTTGTTAAGGGGCCCTTGATTGATACTACATAATCTTTGATAGTTTCGAAAGTATCTTTTGGAAGAGGCTCACCGAATTTTTCAATTGCCTCTTCTCCAGCAATTAATCTCATCCATTCTACTTTTCTTTTCCCGCTGTAAGCTTTTTCCACTGCGGCATCGAAAACTTTCAATGATACTGGAGTAATGTCAATTCCAATCCCATCTCCTACGATGTAAGGGATTGTTGGATTGTCTGGCACGCTCATCTTGCCATTTTCTACTGAAATTTTCATGTGGCGCCTCCTGTTTTGCCTGTATAGGGCAAAAGCCCTCCTGCTATAACAAATTTTCTCTGTCTTTCTGTTAACAAAATTTTTAATTTAATTTCTTTATTAGTTGTTTTATCTAACGCAAAGATTTCTTCACTACCATTTTCAATTGCTTTCACTATTTCAGGTATTTCAATTTCATCACCTTGATTTATCGCATCGTAATCAGAAAGATTTATAAATTGAAGAGGCATGATTCCAAAGTTTGCAAGGTTGTCGAGGTGTATTCTTTCAATAGTTTTTGCAAATACTGCCTTGACTCCAAGATACATTGGACAAAGTGCTGCATGTTCTCTTGAAGAACCCTGTCCATAGCTTTCTCCAGCTACAATTATATTTGCCACACCTTTTTCTTTATTCTCAAGAGCTCTTTTTGAAAAATCTGGATCAAGGGGTTCAAAAACATGCTCTGCATACTTTGGAATATTTGACCTGTATTTAAGGTACTGTCCTGCAGGCATAATATGGTCTGTGGTTACTTTGTCTGCAACTTTTATGGTTACTGACCCGTAAATATCCAGAGGTAAAGGCTCATTTTTGGGAATGGGTTTAATGTTAGGACCTCTTAATATTTCGATCTTTTCTCTTTCTTCCCTTGATAGTGGGAATATGAACATTGAATCGTCAGAAATAAACTTATTTGGCAACTCTATATCTTCGTATCTAATACCTATATCCTCTAATCTTCTTGGATCGAGTATAGTTCCGGTGATTACAGCTGCCGCTGCAGTTTCAGGACCGACAAGATAGACCTTTGCATCAGTTGTACCGCTGCGTCCTTTAAAGTTCCTGTTGTTGGTTCTTAGGGATACTTCACCAGAGCCTGGAGAGAAACTATTTCCAATGCAGAAACCACAAGCTGTTTCCATTATTCTTGCACCTGCTTTGACAAGTGATTCCATTCCACCATTTTCGGTTATCATCGCAATAACCTGCCTTGACCCTGGAGCAACACCAAATTCAAGGTCTTTATGGGCAACATGTCCCTTTAGAATATTTGCTACAGTCATTAGGTCTCTGTAAGAAGAATTTGTGCAGCTTCCGACTGCAACTTGGTTCACTTTTGTGCCTTCTACTTCTCTAACTGTCTTTACGTTGTCCGGGGAATCTGGCAGTGCAATCATTGGCTCAATTTCGGATAGATTTAATTCAATTACTTTATCGTATGTTGCATCTGGGTCTGCTTCAAGAGAAATCCAATCGTTTTTGCGACCTTCCCTCATTAAGAAATCAAGAGTTATTTCATCTGATGGGAAAAGTGATGTTGTTACGCCCGTCTCTGCGCCCATATTTGTGATTGTAGCCCTGTCAGGAACGCTTAATGTTCTTACCCCTTCACCTGCATACTCGATAGCATAACCTACGTTACCATTAGTCTTAAGTATTTCAAGTACATTTAGAATAACGTCTTTTGCAGAAACCCATTTCTGCAATTTGCCTGTCAGGTTTATCTTAATAACCTTTGGATATGTGAGATAGAATGGTCCACCCCCCATTGCTACCGCAACATCCAGTCCACCAACACCAATTGCAAGTGAGCCAACTCCTCCTGCAGTTGGGGTGTGACTATCAGAACCAATAAGCACCCTCCCTGGTTTTGCGAATCTCTCAAGATGTACCTGATGACATATGCCATTTCCAGGCCTTGAGAAAGTGATGCCATATTTTCCAGCAACAGTTCTAAGATATTTGTGGTCGTCAGCGTTTTCGAAGCCAACTTGAACTGTGTTGTGATCAACATAGCTCAATGCCTCAGTCTTTACATCGGTGAAACCTATTGCTTCAAATTCAAGATAGGCTGCTGTACCTGTTGCATCCTGCGTTAAGGTTTGATCAATTTTAATGCCTATCTCTTCGCCTTTTTTAGGGGCACCCTCGACGATGTGGCTGTCAAGAATTTTTTCGATTATGCTCTTCCCCACCTTTACCTCCTTTCTCGTTTTTTAGTTCTCTTATATAATTATAAATTGTGAAAATAGATACTCCTAACTTCTTGGCAACGAATTCAACAGAGTCTTTTAAGGCAAAGAAATCTTTCTGATAAAGATCTTTGACTAAAAACTTATTCTTTTCCTTTTGAGGGATTTCTCCTTTGGTTTCAACCTTTAAAACGGCTTCTTCAAAAATTTGATCTTTCAAATTACTTAATAGTGTTGTGCCGCTCTTTTCTAAATCACCATTAGAAATTTTTTGGTCTTCGAAATGTACAAAAGGTTTTAAAAACTCTTCAGTTTGTACTATTCTATTTATATCCATATTTAAACATATGAGACCTATAAGTCTATTTTTATTTCGAATTGGGATTGTTGTAGAGCGGAGTATTCTTCTATTTGGAGAAAGGCTCCTGTAAGGTCCCACGAATTGCTTATTTTCTGACACTATCTTCTTTATGATTTTTGAGCCTGCTTCTGTTAGCGTTGAACCTACTTTTCTGTTTGTAATGTAGCCATTCTCTATTGCTACTACAGAATGGTCATTATCTTTAAAGGAGTGTAATACTATCTCGGTGTCGTTTCCCAAGAAAAGCGACAGAGCATGAACAACGTTTTTTAATACCTCGAGTATTAACTCGTCTTCTTTAGTAAACATGTTTTTTTGGTTTTTTTCAAAATTAAAAAAATTTGAAAGCTTTTCAAAAATTTTGTAATTCAATTATACAACTTTAAAAAATAAAATCAAGTGCTTGTACGCGTTACATACATTTCATATTAGAGAGACACATTCCCTCTTAATCTTCTGGAATCGCTGAAAACGAGTGCAGGTTTCAGAAAATTAAAGATAATCATTTCGGTAAATAGGAATGGTGAAGGAGTACTGTGACCTTGAACACTGTAACTGTTCAACGGGAAACATTTTAAATAAACTCTATAATTGCAAAGTCGGCAATTTCAGAAGAGTAATTCTGCGGAAAACAGTGCAGAATACAGAGGGGTAAGAAGATTAAAACCAGATATTATAATCCTCCGTCTTTTCGTTTTTAAACTCAGCAAGAATATCTTTCAGTGGATTTAGAAAAAGACCTGATCTAAACTTTGGCTCAAACCAGGTAGATTTTGGTGGCATTAAAAACCCGCTGTCAGCAACCTGAATAACTTCAGATACTGCCACAGGAAAAAGTGCAAAGGAAACTGCCCAACCCTCTTTGTTCACCTTTTCTTCTAAAGTACTCATACCCTCTTTACCACTCACAAAATCAATTCGTCCATTTCCTCTTTCACTATTTATTCCAAGAATAGTCTGCAAAACATATTTCTCAAGAAAATATACATCTAATGATTCTAAAGGATTTGCTTCATCTAGATAATTTTCTTTGATAGTAAGCTTATACCATCCTTTATCAAGGTACATGCCAAGTGTATGTTTTTTTGAAGGTTTTACAGTATGGTTACCAATTTTCTCTACATAAAAATATTGCTTTAGTCTCTGCAAAAATTTCTCCTGAGAGAGGCCGTTTAAATCCCTTACTACTCTATTGTATTCCATAATATTCACCTCAGTGTGGGCAACAGCAGTTGCAAGAAAAAACCCGCTGACACCTCCCCTCTTTTTATTCACCTCACAAGCAGCAAGCGTTCCATGATTTCCATCTGCTATATAAAGAGTAGGAATATCCATGAAGGCTGATTGTACTCCTTTTATCATTCCTTTTTCTGAAATCGAATGTACAGTATGTCTTACCCCGTCCTCTGTAACAAAATCATATTCAGGTGGTTCCTTCATTACTTTGTTTATAATTTCTTTTACTGTCCCCTTCTCCTTATACACCAAAAAAATAGGCCCCCCCTGAACATTTGTATATTCAATCCACTGCACCCTGTCCTTGAGATCCATATATTTGATCTCCTCTGTTCTCTTTATAATGCTTTCTTCATATTCTTTACAGGAGAATAGTCCTACAACTCCACTTTGCCTTCTTCCATCGGCTCTTTCAGTATAAATATAAAAATGGAGTTTTTCCTCCTGCATAAAAATCCCACTATTTATGAATTCCTTTAAGGCATTTCTTGCTTCGGTGTATACAGTTTTTTTAGAGTTGCTATAAAAGGGTATATTAACCTCTGGTTTAAGAACCTTCAAAAAGGAGAGTGGATTATTTTGCAGAATTTGTCTTGCTTCTTCAACCGAAACTGCATCATAAGGTGGTGCTGCAACAGCGCCAGCAAACCTGCTTGTCGGTCTGAGTGGTTTAAAAGGTTTTATCATAGCCACAATATGTCATCTCCTTCAAAAAAGGACGTGTAGGGTTTCACTACACGTCTCCTCAATTTAAATCCTTGGAAGTTTCTCCATCGCCTTTTTTATCTCTTCCTCTGGATAAGCATAATCTTCGAGCTTTCCCCTGAAGAATGCGTCATATGCAGCAAGGTCAAAATGTCCGTGACCTGAAAAATTGAACACAATTGCATCGTCCTCTGTTGCCTTCTTTGCCTCTTCAATAACGGCTTTTATAGCGTAATTTGTTTCAGGTGCAGGGAGAATTCCTTCGGTTCTTGCAAAGAGAATACCTGCTTCAAAAACTTCTCGTTGATAGTAAGATTGAGCCTCAACCAGGTTTAACTTTTTAAGGAGACTTAGTATTGGGGCATCACCGTGATACCTTAATCCTCCTGCATGAATAGCAGGTGGGATAAATGAGCTTCCCAATGTATACATCTTAAGTAATGGGGTTACCTTTCCTGTGTCACCATAATCATACACATATTCTCCCTTTGTAAGAGATGGGCAAGCTTTTGGTTCTACGGCAATGAAACGAATATTTTTGCCATCAAGTCTTCTTGATAGAAATGGAAGGAAAAATCCTCCAAAATTGCTTCCCCCTCCCACACACCCTATCATAATAGTGGGCTCCATATTTATATCAGCAAGCTGCTTTTCAACTTCAAGTCCTATAACAGTTTGGTGGAGTAGCACGTGATTTAATACACTCCCTATTGCATACTTTGTATCACCGTGTGTTGCCGCATCTTCTACGGCTTCAGAAATTGCAATACCCAAACTGCCTGATGTATCAGGATACTCTTTTCTTATTTTCTTTCCAATTTCCGTTAGATCAGTGGGGGAAGCAAAACATTTTCCACCCCAGGATTCCATCAGAAACTTTCTGTAAGGCTTCTGTTCAAAACTTGCTTTCACCATATACACCTTGACTTCCATTCCAAATTGAGCACCGGCAAAACTCAATGCAGAACCCCACTGCCCTGCGCCTGTTTCAGTAGTAAGTTTATTAATGCCTTCATGTTTATTGTAGTAGGCTTGAGCAATGGCTGTATTTGGCTTGTGAGAACCAGGAGGAGAAACAGATTCATTCTTGTAAAAAATTTTAGCTTTAGTTCCTATTGTTTTCTCGAGATTCAGAGCACGAACAAGAGGAGTAGGTCGCCACATTGCATATACTTTTCTTACCTCTTCGGGGATGTCAATAAATCTTTTATCAGACATTTCTTGTTCTACACACTCATGAGCAAAAATCACCTCAAGCTGCTCTGGCTTCACGGGTTCCTTTGTTTCAGGATTAACAGGCGGTGGTAGTTTTTCGGGAAGGTCAGGCAACACATTGTACCATTTCTTTGGTAGTTCTTCTTCATTCAATAATACTTTCTTCATTCTTTCCTCCTTATTTAAATTTTTTTATTCTTTTGTATTCGTTACTCTTTTCCTACGAATCCTCTTTTGTATTCTGCACTTTTTTCAACAGGATAAAACAAAATTAAAAAGGCCTCGTTCCCGAGGCCTCTAAAAACAAATATATTTAGACAATATTACCATAGACCCCGGGGGGATTTTATGTTCTCGAGGCACCACCACATCCAGTCAAAATTTGTAGAGCCGCTTAATCCTATATTTTTCATTTAATGAAGTTTAATCAAAAAAATATTTTTGTCAAATACTCGAATTACCTCGTCAAGAAAATAAAATGTGGCAACGGGATTTATAAATTCATTTATTTATAGTTATAAGAAAAGTCTTAGATTAGAATAAGGCATATAACCGGCTGAAAAAAGCGCAGGTTACAGAGAAGTAAAAAGATTAAACAAAAAGTGGAGTTAATAATGGGATATCTAAAAATCTGGATGATAACCCTTTTAAAATAAATGTTGAAGATTTATTAAAGATGAATTAATATTAAATATTGTAATACTATCTGATCCGTGCAAACAAAACGAGAAAAAAAGAAAGAAAAGCTATTTCGACAAGAACAAGAATCAATTGCTGAGGTGGCGATTGTTTTCCCTGTTTTCTAAGCCTGGTCGGTACAACAAAACCATCCTTAATAAATAGTAATATCATAATAATTGCCAAAAAAAGTGGAATTAACTTCATATCTTCCTCAATATTTGGTTTAAAAGTTTCATTTTTAATGGTCCTGCAAAAACTTTAAACTTTATTTTTCTTACATTATTGAAAAGCGGAATAATGTCTCCTAACGGAAAATCCGAAAGGTCTCCATCCAAAGCCACCTATGTACCTCCTGTAAAAGATTCCTTTCCGTTAAACCTTCTATCAACAACCAGAAAAACAAAAACAAGGATAATTTCAATCACAATTAACAGAACTCTGTTTCTTAAAAATGCATATTTGATGGTGAAAAGTTCTATAACTGCAATAATAAGAATAAGAAAAAGAGTTTCAAGGTTTTGGATATGAAATGTTCTTTTAGAAATTCTGCCACTCCTCAAACGCCTGTTTACAACCATAATTAGGATAGCTCCCAAAAATAGCTCTAATCCCATTGAAATTTCTGTTATTCTTAGCCAGTTATCCATTTCTTGCTCACCAGAAATCTTTATGAATTAAGTCCCTTATGCGCCTCCTTGCAGGTGGTGGAGGTGTTTCTTCAGGGAAACCAAGTGGAATAATAGCTATAGGAATAACTTTTTCGGGAATAAAAAGGTACTCCTTCAACTTCTTTAAATTAAACTCCTCTGCAAAATCCGTAGTCGTGAGATCAATCCAGTTAGTCCCCAAGCCCAATTCACATGCCATAAGTAGCATATTTTCAATTGATGCAGAAGTGTCAATAAGGTATGATTTAGATTTTTCGGAATTTGCACACACAATAATAAGGAAAGGAGGTACTTTTAACTCATCCTCAAGGTAAGGCATGATTTCTACTATTTTTTTTCTTGTATTCTCGTCAACTTTTTTTGCTCTTTTGTTGTATGCTTCGATGTACAGGTCTGCAATTGCATTTTTCCTTGCTTTTTCTGAAACAATAACAAATTCCCATGGTTGACTATTATTTGACGAAGGCGCCCACCTCCCTGCGTCAAGAATTAAAAGCACTGCTGCTTCTTCCACTGGTTTATCTTTAAAAACCGTTATAGAGCGCCTCTCTCGTATAATTTTATGAATCCCCTTTCTACTATTTATGTTATCGTTCGAATTCCTCAACATCTCTGTACCACTTTCTTTTTTCTCCTATTCTTGCACGCATTTTCCATGAAAAAGGTTTAGGCTTATCATCTATAATTTTTGAAAGGAGTTGAATCTTTTCTATAATGTCCTTCTTATCTAATTCTTCAATAAAATCTGCGGTTTTTACATACTGTGAAATCTTTTCGAGGTTTATCGTTGTTGTTTTCCAGAATCCCCAATCGTTTGAAAGAATTGCTGAAATGTAATCACTGTTAATTGTCTCTTTATCGCCCGGACCGACAGCATGCTCTCTAAAAAGGATAGCTGTATCAATAAGATCTTTTTCATTAATCTGTACAATCTGAACTTTTTCGAAAAAGAGATCTGAGAGGGAAATAGTGGGATAATCTATTTCCAATCTTCCTGCAAAATTCACATCATGGCACATCTCAAGCTTATCAAAGAAAATATCAGAGTGTATGCCCTGAGGATTATAGAAAATATATCTTGTCCCTTGAAACAGAACTTTTGCATGTTTGTCTATTTCATATCCAAGTGCTATAAACATTTCCTCTATTTTTCTCTTCTCCTTAGAGTAAG
>Ga0315274_10010076_pt1 | contig 13616 bp, 10 predicted proteins | sample YL17G02_20_MG_FD_203700 | JGI IMG/M metagenome (GOLD analysis project Ga0315274, IMG submission 203700) | Sediment microbial communities from Yellowstone Lake, YNP, Wyoming, USA - YL17G02_20 | ecosystem: Environmental > Aquatic > Freshwater > Lake > Sediment | place: USA: Wyoming | collected...
GCTGCGTCACCCTTTCGGACATTGCGCAATATTCCTCACTGCTGCCTCCCGTAGGAGTCTGGACCGTGTCTCAGTTCCAGTGTGGCTGATCATCCTCTCAGACCAGCTACCCATCGTCGGCTTGGTGAGCCGTTACCTCACCAACTACCTAATGGGACGCAGGCCCCTCTCTAGGCACCCTTTTGGGGCTTTTAATCTTAACACGATGTCGTGTCAAGGCATCATCGAGTATTAGCCCCGATTTCTCGGAGTTATCCTCGTCCTAAAGGCAGGTTGCCTACGTGTTACTCACCCTTGCGCCGGTTTACTAGGGATATTGCTACCCCTTTCTCCCAAGACTTGCATGTGTTAGGCACGCCGCCAGCGTTCGTCCTGAGCCAGGATCAAACTCTCCGTTGTAGTTTTTTACAACTTCAAGTTTGAATCTTGGCATCTTGCATTTCATCGATGCAATTGCCAGGTTCAAAAACCCTGTTCAATTGACTCGAGGCTGTGCACACTTTTCAAAGAACACTTTGCCTCCGCCGACCACACTGTGGCCTGACGATAAAAATGCCCATTTGAGATGGGCATTTAAGGACTTCACAATCAAAGAATTCCGGCGATTTTCATCGCCTCCCACCATTCGAGGGGCTTACAATATACCAAGCCCTACGCCGAAAGTCAATACTTATTTTCGTTCCGTTCCAACTTTTTTCGAAGAACTTGCACTCCGACCCCGGTCAACACTCCCTCCCCGAAGTCACTGAAACACTCAATTTTCTGCAATTTCCTCCCCCTGGAAACTCGGTGCCCGCGTCCCCCGTAAGCCTTCATTGATATTCAATGCGAATAGGCCTATCTTCAGGCCACCGAGTACCAAAAAGGAGATCCGCCATGTTCATATTCTATATTTTCCTGGCCGCAGTCCTGCTCCTGATTGCCTGGGTGATCGCAAAGTACAATTCGCTCGTGACGCTGCGAAACCAGGTGACAAACGGCTGGAAACAGATCGATGTCCAACTTAAACGCAGGCACGACCTCATCCCGAATCTCGTTAACACCGTGCGCGGCCAAATGCAGTTCGAGCAGGAAACGCTGGAGAAGGTTATTCAAGCACGCAATGCCGCGGTCTCCGCAAAAGGCATCGCTGACGCAGCAGAAAAAGAAAACATGCTGAGCGGAGCATTGTCCAAACTGTTCGCACTCGTTGAAAATTATCCGAGTCTGAAATCGAACGAAAACGTCCTCCAGCTCCAAGAAGAACTCACAAGCACTGAGAACAAGATATCCTTCGCCCGACAGTTCTATAACGACATCGCGACCAAGTTCAATATCTCACAGCAGGTCTTCCCGGCGAACATCATCGCATCGATGTTTAACTTCAAGCCTTCCGAGTTGTTCGAACTTACCGTCGCCGCAGAACGCGAAGCGCCAAGAGTCGATCTCTCACTCAAGAAGTAGGCCTCGGTATGGCGGCTGTTCGAAATATCTACGAGCAGCAGACATTCAACAGGCGGATGAGCGTTATCTTCGTGATCCTCTTTTTGATCGTCCTGGTTCTGATTGGCTTCGCGATTGACTCCCTGGTACTCGGCCTCCCAAGTAATGATGTGCCGCTGCCGCTGGTTTCCATCGTCATGCTGACACTGGGAACAGGAATGGCCATCTGGAGTCTCCGATCTGGGTGGATCGCTGTGTTGAAATCGACCGGTGCGCTCCCTGCCAATCCCAAAGATCCGCTTCAAAAGCAACTCCTGAACGTCGTTGAGGAAATGAAGATCGCGGCCGGGTTGCCGATGCCAAAAGTCTACGTGATCCCTGACTATGATTTCAACGCGCTCGCCACTGGACGAGATCCGCAGCACTGCGCCATCGCCGTGACCGATTCCCTCCTCCAGACGGTCGACAGGGACGAGCTCCAGGGAGTGGTTGCCCACGAAATGAGCCACATCAAGAACTACGACATACGGCTCATGACAATTCTGGCATCGTTTGTCGGTGGCGTGATTCTCATAGGGGATTTTCTCACTCGATCCTTGAAAGTGGCCGTCGCAACCTCAGAGAGACGGCATCACAGCGGGTGGACCGTTACCGCAGACCAGTATTCGAGTTCCACATCGAACTGGGTCGCCCTCGCCCCGCTGTTCTTTGTCACATGGCTCATCGGAGTCGTGCTTGCTCCCCTCATCCTGAAGATCATGGCGACAGCTGTCTCGCGCAGCCGCGAGTATCTTGCCGACGCCGCCGGAGCTGAACTCTCGCGCAATCCTGAGGCACTGGCCAGAGCCCTCAAGAAGATCGGCACCGACAGAATACCGACGTTTTCGATGACCCAGGCCGCGGCTCACCTCTGCATCGTTGACCCGACTGGAAGCGGATTCAACGACCGGGAAGGATTCATCGCCGAGCTCTTTGGAACACACCCACCTTTGCTTAAGCGCATCAAGAGACTCGACGCAATGGCATACCGCGTTAGGCCAACCGGCCTGCAGGCATCCCCAATGCCCCACTCCTAGGTGCTCCCCGTGGAACCCGGCCGCAACATATATGAGCAGCAAGCCCATAACAGGAGGCAGACAGCACTCGTGATGATCGGGTTCGTGCTTTTTCTTGGATTCATCGGATTCGGATTCGACTACTTCTACCTGGGCCTTCTTGAGGACGGTTTCTATCTCCCCCTCGGCACGATCGTCGCACTGATTGTTGGGAGCGGGATGGCGGTGACCAGCTACCTCAACGGTGCAAAGTCTGTGCTCGCTTCAACCGGTGCTGTCCCTGCTGACCCGGGCAATCCCTCCGACCAGATGTTGATCAATGTTGTGGACGAAATGACTATCGCGTCGGGAATGCCGAGACCGCAGGTGTACATCGTCACCGACGAAGATCCCAATGCGTTCGCCACCGGCCGGGATCCGGAGCACAGCTACATTGTCGTCACCCAAGGCCTGCTCGATTCATTGAATCGGGAGGAACTGCAAGGCGTTGTCGCCCACGAAATGAGTCACATCAGGAATTTCGACATTCGTTTGATGACGGTCGTCGCCGCGTTCGTCGGATCCATTGTCCTCTTGTCGGATGGCGCACGACGCGGCCTTCGGTTTGGCGGCGGGTCTGGCCGCGGGGGAAAATCAAGAAGCGGAGGGGGAATACTCATGATTCTCTGGATCATCAGTATACTGCTGGCACCATTGGTTACCCAAATGATGGCTATGCTCGTATCCCGCAAACGCGAGTATCTGGCTGATGCATCAGGGGCAGAGCTCACGCGCAACCCGCTCGGTCTTGCGAGCGCCTTGCAGAAGCTGGAAAACGCGTCCGCTCCCACCGCCTCCATCAAACGTGGAGCGGCTCATCTCTGCATTGTGGATCCTCTGGGAAGGAATATCAACTCGAAGGAGGGATTTGCTGCTGAGTTGTTCGGTACACACCCGCCGATCGCAAAGCGCATCCTCGCGTTGAACGCGATGGCGTATCTCTACAAAAGTGCTACGATTTCTGCTTGAGGATTTCCTTTCGCACCTGTTTCTCCAACCGCATATGTTCCTCGGCTGAGATGTCGAACTGTTCACGCAGGTGGTCGAGCCGGTCTGAGTCCTGGGGGGTAATGACGCCGTCCTTCCATACGTCTACAATCGCCTGGAGATAGATTCCCATCTGGACTTCCTGCAAGGCCGACTCGTGATCTTCTTTGCTGATTCCCAGAAGATCCCGCAGAAGGTTGAGGATGCTTCCCTCTTCCTTGCCTATCACGGCATCACTCCACGCCATCTTGAGAACCTGGATGTAAATGTTGGCAGCTTCCTTCGTTGCATGGGATTTCGGCTGCGCTGCTTGCTGCGCCTCCGCTGCCGCCCGCTTCTGATCTTCTTCTGCTTTCTTCCGCTCTTCTTCTGCCCGTTTCCGTTCGAGTTCCGCCTTTTGACGAAGTTCGTCGGCTCTTCGCCTCGCTTCCTGAAGCTTCTTGGCTTCCTCTTCTTCCCGAACGCGCCGCTGAGTTTCTTCTGCCTGACGCCGGGCATCCTCGTCCGCTTTTTTCTTCGCGATCAACTCTGTCTGACGCTGCGCTTCTTCAATGGCCTTCGTTCTCTCGTCTTCCTCACGGACTCGCTCCGCTTCCGCGGCCTTCTTCTTTGCTTCCGCCTCCGCTTTCCGCAACGATTCCTCTTCTGCCCTGCGTCTGGCTTCCTCTTCTTCCTTTCGCTTTGCCTCTTCGGCCGCGCTGCGCTTTGCCTCTTCCTCCTGCTGCCGGGTTTCTTCCTCCGCCCGGTGTTTCGCTTCTTCCTCAGCGCGCTTCGCTTCGTCTTCGGCCTTCCTTTTTGATTCCACCTCGGCATCGAGGCGAGCGCGGTCTTCATTAGACTTTTGCGCCTGGCCCCCCTTCTTCTGTTCGAGAATCTTTCGCTTCAGTTCCTCGACTTTTCTCCTTTGTTCCTCAATATCACCCATATTGGTGTTTCTCGCTGGCTGGAATGATTCGACCGATTTGGCCCTGTAGGAAGGGGAGATTCAGTGCTGTTAGACTATCAATGCGGCGCAATATATCGTTTTCCTCAAGGATTGTCAACCCGTCTGCCCCTCTCACATCATATCTGTTGGAAAATACATTTTTGTCATATAACTTAACGTGCACTGGCTCACACCCCACTAAACCGGAGGTTCCTATGGAAGAACAATCACCGTCTGCGCCGACAATTTCGTTTGGCGACATCGTCATGAATATCTTTGCCTCTCCTGCGGAGGCATTCGAAGGAATCCGCACTTCACCTGCACGGGCCAGCGTTTGGGTCATCCCGCTGATCATTCTCCTGCTTCTTTCCTCAGCCAGCATTTGGATGGTGTTTTCGAATGACACTCTGAGGAGTCAGGCTCTCGAAGCGCAAAAAGAGAGAATTCAGGAGCAGGCTCGGACAGGTCAGATATCGCAAGAACGAGCTGACCAGACGCTTGAGGGGATGGAACGAGGCGGTGGAATGATGGCCGCCATTGGAATCGTTTTCGCTTCGATCACTATCGCCATTGTGTTCTTTGTCACCGCGCTTGTTCTCTGGCTCATCGGCAAATTCGCGTTGAAAGCGGAGGGAGGATACGGAAAATACCTCGAGCTCTGGGGAGCCTCACAGTGGATCGGCGTGCTGGGCGGAATCATCGCGCTCCTGCTGATCGTCGCATTGAATTCCGTGTATGCCGCACCCAGCGGAGCACTCGCGGTGCTGCAAAACTTCAACCGGCTTGACACAACGCACCGGCTCTTATCATCTCTTAATATCTTTTCCATCTGGCAGATGATTGTCGTCGGGATTGGCCTGGCCAAGTACGCCGGAAAACCGAGCGGAACAGGCATTGGAGTTGCTCTGGGCCTTTGGGTCATCTGGGTCCTCGTCTCTGTCTTTGCCCTCGCGGGACTTGGCATGTAGGCTTGTTTCAGAGGGAATGACTGATAGGCAGAGCAGCGAGCGGAATCGCACCGATGAATGAATATTAATCCCGAGTTCATTGATTCTATGAGCACAGGGAGGTAATTTTGTAATCAGAGGATCGCGCTCCACAAGTCACTCTCCTATCACTTTCACTGAAGGGAAGCTCCCATGAAAAAAGTCATCGCGATGATCGCGTTGCTTGCTTTCGTTGCCGCCCAGACTGTCGTCCTGGCTCAGGAAGTAAAGCAGGAAGTCAAGAAGGAAGCAAAGAAAGAAGCGAAGGTTGAGAAGAAAGAGATGAAGGCCGAGAAGAAGGAAGCGAAGGTCGAGAAGAAAGAGGCAAAGGCCGAGAAGAAAGTAGGAAAGAAAGTTGAGAAGAAAGAAATGAAGGGCGAGAAGAAGGAAGCGAAGAAAGAAGTGAAGGCTGAGAAGAAGGAAATGAAGGCGAAGAAGGATACAACAAAGTGAAGATTGATTGATTTCCCTCTCGAAGTTCACACGTTGCACCACCAAGAGGCGAGGATCACCCTCGCCTCTTGCTTTCTTAGGCCTGCGTCAATATTCTGTTGCCAGCGCTTCGCGTTCTTGATATTCCCCTCGTTTGTTCCTAACTTCCCTGCCGACCCCGGCCTCCTATGAACATCCTTCATGTCCTTTCACAATTTGAAGTCACGGGCGCCGAATCGTACGCGGTCACGCTTATGGACGAGCAGGTACGAAGCGGCCACTCAGCAACGGTAGTCTCCGACACACTGACGCTCCCCACCAGTGCGGCGTATATTCCGGTTCCAATCGGGCGGCGATCGTACAAGCAGCGACTCCGGAACATCATAACACTGATTCGCCTCATTCGAGATCAATCGATCGATGTCGTACACGCCCACTCCCGTGCGGCCAGTTGGGTTTCGTGGTTTGCCACAGGCCTGACCGGGACAGCCTTCGTCTCCACCATCCACGGGCGGCAGCATGTTCACACTTCGAGCAAATCGTTCAGCATCTACGGGCGCAGGATCATTGCTGTTTCGTCGGCACTCAAGGAGCATCTCATCAAGGATCTAGGAATTCCAGCGCGAAGTATCGAAGTCATTCCCAATTGTATTTCCTTTGATCAATGGGATCGCGCAAAGCACAGAGCGCTGAAGGAACAACCAGCAACCCCAGGCAAGGAGGAGGTTATCCTTTTTGTCGGCCGCCTCACGGGGCCGAAGGGAGACGTGGTACGGCTTCTTCTCAAGAGTGTTTTGCCGGATCTCATGCAATGCCGCCCAGTCCAGTTTCGCGCGATCGGCGGCATGATCACACCAGACGACATCCCGTCCCTAGCATCCACGCTGAATGCAACATTCTCCAAACCGAGGGTCGAATTGCTCGGGTTCCAGGAAAACGTGGCAGCGGAAATCTTGAAAGCAACCATCGTCGTCGGATCGGGCAGGGTCGTGCCCGAATCTCTGTCGCTCGGAAAACCCGTGCTCGCGTTCGGAGAATCAAACTATATCGGGCCCGTCACCGCCAGTATCTACAATCTGGTGGCAGAGACGAATTTCGGAGACACTGGCGTGCCCACGCCCGTGGATCCCGAGAGAGTCACCGCCGAGCTGATACGGATGCTGGATCACCCGCTGACGACCGCTGAGCTTGCCTGCCTCTCGGAACTTTCAAGGCAACGGTTCGACGCACGCGTCATTTCTCATGCCGTGCTCTCCACGTACGAACGTGCGTTCGCCGAGACCCACTCGCCCAATTCGATACCTGTTCTGATGTATCATCGCGTGCTCCCTGACTCAGCCGAGCGACCTTCACACGGCATTTGGGTAACCGGGAGCATGTTCGCCAGGCAGTTGGCATCCTTGCATCGGCGAGGGTTTGAGGCAATCACCTTCCTGGATTACGCCTTGTTTCTCCAGGGCAAGAAGCCGCTCCCCCGCCGGCCGATCATCCTCACGTTTGATGACGGCTATGGGGACAACTACGATGTTGCGTTTCCGCTTCTGCAGAAGTGGGGATTCAAGGCGGTTGTCTACGTGGTGACGGATAGAGAGCGAAGAACCAATTTCTGGGACAAGGAAGAACCTCCGGCATCGCTTCTCACTCCCTCGCAACTCATGGAACTACACCGGTCCGGAATGGAAATCGGATCGCATACCGTGACGCATGCGCGGCTCACTGAAGTCAGCGCGGACTTTGCCCGAAACGAGCTTATCAATTCGAAGAAGAACCTCGAGGAAATGCTTGGAGCAGAAGTGCCGTCCTTCGCTTACCCGTACGGCTCACTTGACGCGAGAGTGAAAGAAATGGTGGAAGAAGCGGGATACAAATTTGCAGTCGCGGCCGACACAGGGCCAACCGCACTCTGCGATGATCTTCTTGAGATCCGTCGGACACAGGTCTTTCCCTGGACGGGAACAGCAGGGTTCTGGAAAAAGACCCTCCCCCTCTATCATCGCTACAAACGCCTCAAGACTCCGGCTTGACGGAGCTCTGATACGTCACCGGAGACGCGGGGCAAACGAGACTCCGATTGCAGCGGAGGTCAAGCCGCCGAACTTTGGTGCATGGATTCCGACGATGTTCGGAACTTCGAACATCCGGCGCACTTCTGCAAAACCGGAAAACCCCGAACTGACCTGCACACTTAGTCCTGCCTTGGCATCCGGAGCAAATGTGCCGTTCAGCTGACGTGAATAAGACCAGAACGCCAGCGATCCCCCAATGCCGACATACGGCCTCACATCGCCCTCTGCGAGGTAGAATGTCACATCGGCCCCCAGGAAGGCCAGTCCAACGCTGAAATGCGGCATACGGTACAGATTGTCGTTGCGGCAGTCAGAATACGGGGAATAGTACGGTGCGAACATCGAAGCCACCGGTATGTATTCATCCTGGTTGATGATTCCTGACGAGCCGGTCTGCACCAGAACGCCGGCGAAGAAGTCGAATGCCGGCATCGACCGTTGCCGGGGGCTATATTGCACGATCAACATCGGTCCGAACCGATCCTCATCCCCGAGCTGAAAGCTGCCGTAGGCGACCATTGAGCCGAATCTCGCCTCGCTGCGTTGATTCCCTTGAGATCGGACAGCAACAATTCCCGATTCTCCTCCCAGGGAGAGGTCGTCTAGGGGCTTTGCAGCCAGAGGCCAGGAGCCGATGATGAGACCGGCGGCCGCGACAGTCGCGAGAACCCGAACTGATTTCATTATTCCCCTCCTTGCGTGAGCCTCCAAGTATTTCCTGCCTCAAATTTCTTCCATTGATCGGCGAAGTAGCAGAGCTTCTGGTCGACGAGTGCATACACCGTCCTTGGCTCGAATGTTCCACTTGACCGTCGATGTCCGGCCTTGCAGCCCGTGAGTATCTCGATCCCTTCATCGATGGTGGAAATGGCAAAGATGTGGAATCGTTTTTTCTTCACCGCTTCTTGAACATCTTCCCGGAGCATGAGATCTGGTATGTTTGCTTTTGGGATCACCACGCCTTGAGCGCCAGTCAGGCCGCGGTCTTTGCAGACATCGAAAAACCCTTCGATCTTCAGATTGACGCCGCCGATCGCCTGGACCTCTCCTTTTTGGTTGACCGATCCTGTGACGGCAATATCCTGACGAAGCGGGATCTCGGAAAGGCTAGAGAGAATCGCGTATACCTCGGTCGATGAGGCACTGTCGCCGTCGACGCCGCTGTATGATTGCTCAAACGTAACACTTGCGCTGACGATCAGCGGTTTGTCCTGTGCGAATGTACTTCGGAGATAACCGCTGAGAATGGCGACACCTTTATTATGGGTTGGCCCGCTCATCTCCGCATCCCGTTCGATATTGATGACCCCCGCACGCCCAAGCGATGTCTTGGCAGTGATCCGTGCAGGTTTTCCGAACGCGTGTTCACCGGTATCATACACTGACAAGCCGTTCACCTGACCGATCACCGATCCTTCAGTATCGATCATGATGACGCCTTCGTTGATCATCTCCTGGATCTTGTCTTCGATGAGTTTCACACGGTAGTTCCGCTCTTCGATTGCCTTCCGAACGTCTTTGATGCTAACGATGATATCCAGGTCCTGCCCCGCCCAATAGTTAGCTTCGCGGACCACATCTGCCAGCAGGTTGAACCGTGTCGAGAGCTTACGCTGGTTTCCCGCGAGGCGGACACCGAATTCCACAAGGGCGGCAAGTGCTTCGCGGTCGAGCGGTTTCAGATGTTCGTCGTCGCACACCATCTTCACGAAACGGAGGTACTGATTGACGGCACCGGGTTCGCGGGGCATTTCATAGTCGAAGTCTGCCCTGATCTTGAAAATCTTCTTGAAATCATCGTCACGCAGATAGAGAAGCTGATAGATCTCGGAGTCACCGATCATGATCACTTTGACTTTCAGATCGATCGCTTCCGGTTTCATACCGGTCGGCGCAAAGCCGTAGATCGGCTCGTTCGGATGGATCTCGATCTTGCCTGTCCGCAGTGTGCGCTTCAGGTCCTGCCACACACCCGGCTCGAGCAATACGTCGAGCGCGTTCAATACAAGAAATCCACCCTCAGCCTGTAAGAGGGCGCCCGGCTTGATCTGGGTGAAATCCGTCGTCCAGACACCCCCTCGTTCCATCACGCGTTCAACGGTGCCAAAGATGTTCTTGTACTTTGGATTGGTCTCGATGATGATCGGAATGTGTTCCGTGTCAGAATTATCCACCAGAAGATTGACCTGATACTCTAGGAAATCGTCTTCTTCCTGCTCCGCGTCAGGCTCGTTTGCCGGAGGCGCCTGCGGCTGTTGCTGAGGCCGCTGGAACCGGTCGAGGCTCGTCTTGATGTGCGTGCGGACATCCTCCAGATACGAATGGACCTTCTTGCTCTCATACGTCGTTTTGAGGATCTCGATTCCCTCGTCGACGATCGGCATCACCAGACGCTCTTCTACCTCTTCAAGTGACTGTTGTACTTTTTTCTCGATGTTCCGCAATTCTCGGAACACCGTGGCCATCTGTTTTTCGAGCGCAGCCTGGGTTTGTTTCAGGGCCTGGTATTGTTCACGCGGAAACTCACCCTTCTGCACCAAGGCGTCGATCTCTTCCATGTTCGTCGCCTTTTCACCAACGACGGGCACAATGTCGGGGCGCATAACGTTACCAACCTGCACCTGCACCAGCTCGAATCCCTTTTCCTTCACTTTCTTCTCGAAATCCAGCAATACGCTTCGCTGGCGCTCCTGAAAGTGGGAGATCACATCCTTCCTCGCCTGCTGAAAGCGAAGACTCTCATAGAGGGCGGGCAGATCCCGATTCAGATCGCGGAGCAAGCCTGCCATGTCTTCTTTCAGTCCCCGGCCCTGGCCAGCAGGTAACGTAATTGCCAAAGGCATATCCGGATGCTTGAAATTGTAGACAAAGCAGTGGTCGCGGAGATCTCCCGGCTGGCTCTCGAATTCATGCAGCAACCGTTTGATCGTCGTTGTTCGGCCCGTGCCGGATATCCCCGTCACGAAGATGTTGTATCCAAAGTGGTTCATGGCCAGCCCCACGCGGAGCGACCTGAGCGCTCTTTCCTGGCCGATAATCTCCCGGCTTGATTTTATCTCGGCACTCGATCTTACCTTCAGCGATTTTGGATCGCAGCACCACCGGAGTTTCTCGACGGGGAGCTCTTTATAGAAGGGGGCGGATTTCAGAGACAACGTGGACGGCTTGTTTCGCTTCATGGGGATTCTGGTCTGTATCGATGACTGATCGGGATGTTTGGAGAACGCTCACGCGATGATAAAGAAAAGTAGAAGCACTTTCAACCGCACGGCAATCGGCAAATTATTGTTCGCGAGAACAGTCATCGGGCTGGTGTCCCCTGCGGGAGAATACCAGCCCTGAATCGCATGAATCTGATGCCAGTGCCGCGCCAGAATCACTCGGCGCCAGCAACGGTGTTGATGGCGATCACGTTTACGATATCTGCGACGCTGCACCCACGGGAGAGGTCGAACGCGGGTTTTTTCAAGCCCTGGACTATCGGACCGACCGCCTCCGCACCACCCAGGCGTTCAGTGATCTTGTATGCGATGTTGCCAGCATCGAGGTTCGGAAATATGAGCACATTGGCCTTCCCAGCGACCGTGCTTCCAGGTGCCTTGCGTTCGCCCACCGACGGGACAATCGCCGCGTCAACCTGAAGTTCGCCGTCGACCTGGAGCTGCGGTTTCTTCTTGCGAACGAGTGCGGTCGCCTGCTGGACTTTCTCGACTAGCAGATGTTGAGCACTTCCCTTCGTGGAGAACGACAACATCGCCACCTTCGGCTCTTCACCTGTAAGTTTCTTGTGATTCTCTGCGGAAGCGATCGCGATATCTGCCAGCTGTTCGACGGTCGGATCCGGGACAACGCCGCAGTCGGCGTAGGTGTATACCTTCTGCGGGAACACCATCAAGAAGTAGCTCGACACGATGCTGATTCCTTCAGCAACGCCGATTACCTGTATCCCCGCGCGCAGCACATCTCCGGTGGTGGAGAGTGATCCGGCGACGCTGCCGTCGGCTACGCCCTCACGGACCATCATCGCGCCGAAGAAGAGCGATTTCTTCATCGTTGCTTCGGCTTGCTCCGGCGTCATCCCTTTGGATTTTCGCAATTCATAATAGATGGTCGAGTACTTTTTCAAGAGTGGAGATTTCTCTGTATCGACGACCTGAACGCCGTCAAGCTTAACACCAATCTGTGCGGCCTTTGTTCGTATCTCCTGCTCATTACCGATGAGGGAGATAGACGCGAGCGCTTCGTCGACGCAGATCCTTGCTGCTTTGATGGCCCGCTCATCGGTCGCGTCGGGAAGAACCACATGTCGTTTCAGTTGTTTGGCTTTAGCCTTGATTTGATCAAGTAACGGAGTCATAGGAAGTCGTCCTTTGCTCTAGGATATCACGGTGGTGGTGGGAGGCAGGTTCTGATTACCATCCGAACGCCCCGTTTTAATCGCAGAACCTGCTCGAAGTCAGGGCCGTTCCAGTTCACGGAATATACCATACCTTCCCCGGCCAAGCAAACCGCCCTCGCCGATCAGGGGGACTGACGATTTGTCAAGTCGCTCATGCCCGAATCGAGCGTTTCTGCCTCTATTTATCGGGATTAAAACAATTTAATGGGAATTGCCGGGATTGATTGTCTGTCATTCTTTCATTACATTTTAGACCCCAATGAGCACCCCGATGGTAAATCAACGACTAGTATATGTCGAGACGTATGGCTGCCAGATGAACCTGGCTGACACGGAAGTGGTGTTGAGCATCCTGACGACTGCGGGGTATGGGCAGACGAGCAATCTGCGGGAGGCAGACGTTGTTCTTGTCAACACCTGCGCTGTTCGTGAGAATGCCGAACAACGTGTTTTCGGGCGTCTCGGTGATTTCAAGCGATACAAGAAAGAGAACCCGGGTATGGTGATTGGCGTACTCGGATGCATGGCGGAGCGGCTCCGCAAAGATCTGATGCAATCCGAAAGCCATGTTGATCTCGTCGTCGGCCCCGACGAGTATCGCCGGATCCCGGAGATGGTGGAAGAAGCTATCAGCGGTCATCGGGGAATTGCCGTCCAACTTTCCCGCGTCGAGAATTACGATGACATCCTTCCGCTTAGAACCGAAGGAATCAGCGCGTGGATCTCGGTGATGAGAGGCTGTGACAAGTTCTGCACGTTCTGCGTCGTGCCATTCACGAGAGGCCGGGAGCGCAGCCGTTCTCTGGAGAGCGTCACGCGAGAGGTGGAACATCTTGCCGCCCGGGGATTCAGAGAAGTGACACTTCTCGGGCAGAATGTGAATTCGTATCACGACGGGAACTCAGATTTTGCGGACCTCATGGCCGCGGTCGCTCGTCTTGACCGGACCATCCGCGTCCGTTTCACCACATCCCATCCGCAGGATATGTCGGAGAAATTGATACGGACGATTGCGGAGAACGAAAACATTTGCAGTTACATCCACCTTCCCGTCCAATCCGGTTCCGATCGCATTCTTGAACTGATGAACCGATCATATACTCGAGAGCAGTATCTCTCGCTGGTGCGAACCATCAGGAGCGGCATCCCGGGCGTGAGCCTCTCGACAGACTTCATCGCGGGATTCCCGACCGAGACGGAAGACGACCACCGCCAGACCCTGGACGTCATACGGGAGGTGGATTTTGACGGCGCCTTCACCTTCAAGTATTCGCCCCGCGAAAACACGAAAGCCTGGCACATGGG
>Ga0315274_10010077_pt1 | contig 13616 bp, 11 predicted proteins | sample YL17G02_20_MG_FD_203700 | JGI IMG/M metagenome (GOLD analysis project Ga0315274, IMG submission 203700) | Sediment microbial communities from Yellowstone Lake, YNP, Wyoming, USA - YL17G02_20 | ecosystem: Environmental > Aquatic > Freshwater > Lake > Sediment | place: USA: Wyoming | collected...
GATCGAGATCCCCAAGGCGAGGGAAGTCCGCCACGCCGCCGTCGGAAAGCCGGTCGCTCTCGCCGCCGCTCCCGACCCGCGCTACCCGGGGCTTGGCGGGGAAGGCCTGACCGACGGCAAGATGGCGCCCGGGAATTGCGCGAGCGTCGAATGGATGGGCTATCATGGGCGGGACTTCGAGGCGACGATCGATCTGGGCGAGCCGACGACGATCCGCAGCCTGGCCGCCAGCTTCCTTCAGTCCGTCGATGTGGGAATCTTCCTGCCGAAACGCGTCGAGTTCGCCTGCTCGGACGACGGCAAGGACTTCACCGTCCTGAAAACCGTGGCGGCGGACACGTCGCCAAAGGAAAAGGGCACGTTCAGTCACACGTTGACGGCGGACGACCTGAAGACGACGGCCCGCTACATTCGCGTGCGAGCCGTCAACATGGGCGTCGTGCCGGACTGGCACGACGCGAAAGGGGCGGATGCGTGGCTTCTCGTGGACGAAATCCTCGTCAATCCCTAGTTCTCGGGGGCAAGAGGACGCCATAGAGGACACAGGAGACACACCGGATAGGGGAATCGCGTATGCCGAAACGACATCTCCGAGTTTCCCGCAAGCGCTGCGTTCTGCCGGTCCTCTGTCTGGCGGGCCTGGCGACGCCCGTTGGGGCGGGCGCCGGGGCGCCGCCGCTCGTCTTCTGTTGCCGGGCCGACAACGACCTATACCGAGTTCTCGTCCGGATGGGCGAGAAGCATCCGCGGTTCGGCGCTCCCGAGGAAGCCGTGCATGCCGCGGCCGACGGGGCGGGGGTGCTCATCCTGGCGGATGGCTATCCCGGCGAGACAACCGACATCGCCCCGGGCGTCTACAAGACGGCTGCCGAGAAGAACCTGCGCCTCTACGTCGAGTTCCCCGCGTCGCTCCCCGGCATGAGCGTTGGCGAGCCGCGCGACGCAGCCCTCGAACGAGCGGTTGTCGCGTCGGATTTCTTCCAGCGGCCACTCGCGGGCCGGCCCCATCTCGACAAGCTTCGCGTCATGGCCGTCAACGGAAAGCGGTTCGTGCCGATCTCGGTCCCCTCGTCCCACATTGTCCTGGCGCGAGTGGCGGGGTTCGACTCCGCCGTGTACGGCCTTCCGGAAGAGACCTTCCCCCTTCTCTTTGAGCATCCGAAGGGGAACGTTCTAGTGTCGACCACGAAGTTGAGTCACTTCGTCACGGGGCGCTACGCGCCTTCGGACGCGATTCGGGCCGTCTGGCACGGGATCTTGGAGTGGCTGGCGCCCGGGGAGAAGGTCCCGGACCTCCAATGGACGCCCACCGTCCGACCATCCTACGGACGGGACGAACCGTTGCCCCGGAACGCCGAGCGGCGCGCGATGGAACGCGGCGTCGAATGGTACAGGAAGTCGAAGTTGCTGCCGCCCGTAGCGCTGAACGAGGAGCTCGCGCGCCGGGCGCAAGAGGGAAGCAACCTGCCGGCTCCATCGCCCGACGAACCCATCGGCGACGGCTCGGCCGGCGTTCTGCAATGCTACCTCTCCGCCATCCTGCCCGACGGCAGCCAGGAACGCAACGTCGTCCGCCGAGGCGACAACCAGTGCGAAACGGCCATGACGCTCGCCCTGGCGGGCGAGATCGACGGCGACAAGAAGAAACTCGCCGTCGCCGGAAACATTCTCGACTACTATCTCTTCCAGTCCGACGCGCGCAAGGGAGCGCGGGCCGACCCGAATCATGGGGCTTACGGCATGATCGCATGGGGCGCCGGTGATCCCGCCTGGCTCGTGGCCAACTACGGCGACGACGCGGCGCGTCAGATGTTGGGCGTTTTCGCCACAGCCGCCGTCACCGGCGAGCGACGCTGGAACGAGGCGGCGGCCCTGTGTCTCCTCGCCAATCTCCGCACCACGGGCCCCCTCGGTTTCCGCCATGACCGGATCGACATGGGGCCGCTCGAAGAGAGGGGATGGCGGCCTTTCTTCGAGGAGCCCGTCGTCCGAATGTCGCCGCATTTCGAGGCGTACCTCTGGGCGTGTTTCCTCTGGGCTCATCATCACACGGGGGACGGACTGTTCTACGACCGGACGGAAAAGGCGATACGGATGACGATGGAGCATTATCCGGACGGCTGGAGTTGGACGAACGGCTTGGCTCAGGAGAAAGCCCGCATGCTCCTGCCCCTGGCGTGGCTCGTGCGCGTCCAGGATACGGCCGAGCATCGTGAGTGGCTGCGACGGGTCGGCCAGGGACTCATTGCTCTCCAGGCGCCGTGCGGAGGGATCCGCGAAGAGCTCGGCGCATTGGAGAAGGGCATGTTCCCGCCGCCCCAATCCAACGAAGCCTACGGCGGAAATGAAGCGTCCCTCATTCAGGAGAACGGGGACCCCGTCTGCGATCTTCTCTACACGACGAACTTCGCCTTTCTCGGCCTGCACGAAGCAGCCGCGGCGACGGGCGATCCCCTCTTCGTCGAGGCTGAGGACAAGCTGGCCGAGTTCCTTTGTCGCATTCAGGTTCGTTCCGAGAAGCGGCCCGAGCTGGACGGCGCCTGGTTCCGCGGCTTCGACTTCAAGCGGTGGGAACACTGGGCGAGCGACGCGGACGCGGGTTGGGGCGCGTGGTGCGCCATCACGGGATGGACGCAGTCCTGGATCACATCGGTCCTGGCCATGCGGGAACTGAAGGCGAGTCTATGGGACCTGACGCGGGAGACCACGATCTCCGAGGCTCATGGCAAGCATCGTCCCGTTATGATACCGGAAGAAGCAGTCCAAGGAGCGCAGGATGACGCTGATGCTGATGCGGAGACGGGCAGGGGGGACGCTCGCGGCACGGGCCGAGTCGGAAGAGCGCCGTGACGGGTTTTTGTTGCGCATTGGGGACGGCTTGGGGAAGATGGCGTCTTTCGCGGGCCGCGAGGGCGTTCGCACCGCGGCGCTCCGTGCGGAGGCAGAGTCCGCCGGCGTAACGTGCGGGCCTGCCACTCGACCAGGGAGGGGATGGAACATTGCCGAGGGTGCTCGAAAGAGAAGAGATTGCGCCGAAAGTGGTCCGGCTGGTCGTCGAGGAGCCGGAACTGGCGGCGAAGCGCAAGCCGGGCCAATTCCTGATTCTCCGGCCCAATGCGAAGAGCGAGCGGATCCCGCTGTCGATCGCCGACACGGATGCCGAGCGCGGCACGGTCGAGCTGGTGGTGCAGGAAGTGGGGAGAACCAGCGGCGAGCTCTGCGCCAAGGAAGTAGGGGATGAGATCGTTGACGTCGTCGGTCCCCTGGGCACGCCGACCCATATCGAGAACTTCGGCACGGTCGTGTGCGTGGGGGGCGGGCTCGGGATCGCTCCCCTCTATCCCATTGCCAAGGCGCTTCGCGAGGCCGGAAACTCCGTCATCTCGATTCTCGGCGCGCGGTCTGCGGATCTCGTCATTCTCGAGGACCGCATGCGAAGGATCAGCGACGAGGTCATCATCACAACCGATGACGGGACGGCGGGTCGCAAGGGCTTGGTGACCGTCGCTCTCAAGGAGTTGCTCGATAGCGGGCGCAAGGTCGACTGCTGCATCGCCGTCGGTCCGCCGATCATGATGAAATTCGTTTGCGAGACGACGCGTCCCTACAAGGTGCGCACTTTCGTCAGCCTCAACACGATGATGGTGGACGGCACGGGGATGTGCGGCGGCTGCCGGGTGACGGTCGGCGGCGAAACGAAGTACGTGTGCGTGGACGGCCCCGAGTTCGACGGCCACCAGGTGGATTTTGACGAGATGATGCGCCGCCTGGCCATGTACCGGGAATTCGAGAAACGCGCGTACGAGCAATTCGTCGTCAGATTGGCCGAGGGCGATCACAAATGCCGGGTGGGGCTGGACGCGTAGCGCCCGCGGCCCGGTTCGCGCGCGCGTTTGCGCAAAGGCGCGCTTGGAGGACACAGACATGAGACAATCGCATTCCGTCAAGTTCCGGATGCTGGAAGCGGCGCTGGGTCTGGCGCTGGCGGGGATTCTGCCTCTCTCGGCCTCGTTCGCCGCCGGCATCGGCGTCGTCGATCTCGACCGAATCCAGAGGGAGTCGCAGTTCGTTCAGGACATCCAGAATGAGATCGAGAAGAAGCTGGGCCCGAGGCGCGAGGCTTTGGCTCAAAAGGAGGACGAGTTCGATCGCACGCGCCAGGAAATGCAGCGCAAGGAGTCGGTTCTCAGCGATAGCGAGATGGATGAGATGCGGCGCAAAACCCGCGATCTGCGCGGCGAGATCGAGGACGAAACGCGGGACCTGCAGCGAGTGCTGACGCAAGCCGAAAAGGAAAAGATCGAGCCGGCCTTCGATCTGATTCTCGAAACCATCAAGGCCGTCGGACGAGATGAGGGCTTCGACCTGATTCTCGAGGGCAAGGTGGTGCTCTACCGGAAAGACGCGGTTGACATCACCAAGCGCGTTATCGAACGGCTCGACCGCGAGCAGAAGGCGGCGGCTCGCCCAGCGACCGAAACCGAGAAGAAGACCTCGACGGAACCGACGAAACCCCGTCCCTCGCGCGCCCCCGCCATTTCGGACGAAGAGACCGAGCCCGTCGTCAGTCCGGAGTTCGGTTCCGACAAGAAATGATCCGAGAGATCGGCGTTTGCTCTCCCGACGTTTGCGGCGGAGATCTCGGGGCGGTGTCTGCCGCGTCGCGGCGCGCCGCGTCCTGGCGCCATCCTTCCCTGTGTCCTCCCCCTCCGCGCAAGCCGCGCAGTTCGGCGGAGAAGATCGCCGTCGTCCTCGAGATGATCAAGTTCCGTCACACCGTTTTTGCCCTTCCCTTCGCGCTCGTGTCCATGCTGGTCGCGGCGGGAGGGTGGCCGCGAGCGACGACCTTCTTCTGGGTCCTGGTCGCGTGCGTTGCGGCGCGATCCATGGCGATGGCTTACAACCGCTTGGCCGACCGCCGCATCGACGCGCGCAATCCGCGCACGCGCAACCGCGCCCTGCCGATCCGCCTTGTCTCGGCCGAGTTCACATGGCGCTTCGTGCTCGCCTCCGCCGCCGCGTTCGTTTTCGCCGCCGCCATGCTCAACACGCTCTGCCTCGTTCTCTCGCCGCTGGCGATTCTCATTCTGATCGGCTACTCCCACTCTAAGCGCTTCACGCCGGCGGTTCACGTCCTTCTGGGCGTCGCTCTCGGTCTGGCGCCTGCCGGCGCGTGGATCGCCGTGCGCGGCTCTTTGGAGGGACTGCCGGTCTTTCTGGTCCTCGGCGTCGTGTTCTGGGTCGCCGGATTCGACGTCATCTACTCCTGTCTGGACGTCGAGTGTGATCGCCTGGAGGGGCTTTACTCGTTGCCCGCCCGCGCGGGCGTCGCCCCCGCCCTTCGTGGTTCGGCCATCCTGCACGCCTTCAGCATTCTCTCCTTCGCGCTTTTCCTCGTTGAATCGAGTCTGGGGTTCTGGTCGTGGGCCGCCCTCGTTGTGAACGCGGGAGTCTTGGTCGGCGAGCATCGACAGGTGGGTCCCGACGACCTCTCCCGGGTGGGTCCCGCCTTCTTCTCCTTCAACGCCTTTGTGAGCGTTCTTTTTCTGATCGGCTGCGCGATCGACGTGCTGGCGTGAGAGCGAGGGAACGGAAAATGAATCTGCCGACCTATGAATGCGCGAAGATCCCGCGCGAGATCGAGCTGAGCGGGAAGGCCGATGATCCGCTTTGGAGGAAAGCGCCCGCCGTCCACCTCGTGCGAGCGGACACCGCCGAGGGGCCTCGGTTCCTGACGGAGGCGCGCCTCCTTCACAGCGATACGACCCTCTACGTGGCGTTTCATTGCGAGGACGACTACATTTGGGGAACCTGCTCGGAGCGCGATTCCGCCATCTACGAAGAGGAATGCGTGGAGTTGTTCATAAGCCCCGCTTCGACGGCGCACCAGTACTACGAGATCAACGTCAGTCCCAAGAACGTCGTCTTCGACGCGTGCATCCTGAATGGGCGCGGAGACTCGCCCAAGCGTTCGCCGTTCATCGGCCTTCCGCAGTACGAACCGGCCGGCCTGCAGACGCGCGTGCACGTCGAGGGCGTCCTTGATCGTCCCGGCGCGGCGAAGTGGTGGCGCGCGGAGTACGCCCTCCCGCTCGATCAGCTGATCGGAGCGCCTCACACGCCGCCGCTCGCGGGCGACGAATGGCGAATGAACCTCTACCGGATCGATTGCCCGCACGGGGGCGCACAGGAGTTCTACGCTTGGAGTCCGACGGGCGTCATCGACTTCCATCTGCCGTCGCGGTTCGGGACCCTGCGGTTTGTTGGGAGTGGATAGTGGATAGTGGATAGTGGATGGCGGATAGCAGCGAGTGACGGCTAGGGGCGGCACGGCCGCAACCGTTCACTATCCGCTTTCCGGCGCTACACCCCATCGTTGGGGACAACCGCAATGCTCCCCCTTCCCAAAGCGCTCACGATCGCCGGCTCCGATTCGGGAGGCGGCGCGGGAATCCAAGCCGACCTGAAGACATTCACCGTCCTGGGAACCTACGGCCTGAGCGTCGTGACCGCCCTGACGGCTCAGAACACGCTGGGCGTGCAAGAGATCGCCGAGGTCGAACCGGAATTCGTTCGCGCCCAGCTCGACTCCGTGCTCGGCGACATCGGGGCCGACGCCGCGAAGACCGGCATGCTCTCCAACGCCGCCGTTGTGGAGGTCGTGGCCGAAGGACTCGAGCGCTTCCACTTGACGAACCTGGTCGTGGACCCGGTTATGGTGGCAAAGAGCGGCGATCGTTTGCTTCGCGAAGACGCCGTCGAGGCGCTCAGGGAGCGTTTGATGCCGCTCGCGGCCATCGTCACGCCGAACCTCGAGGAAGCGGCGATCCTGGCCGGAATGGGCAAGATATCGAGCTTGCGCGACATGCGGCGCGCGGCCGAGTTTTTGTGCGAGCTCGGCGCCCGCGCCGCCCTTGTCAAGGGGGGTCATGGAACCGGATCCTCAAGCGACGATCTCTGGTTCGACGGCTCGGAGTTCGTGACGCTCGCCGCCGAACGGCTCGACGTCCCCCACACTCACGGAACCGGTTGCACGCTTTCCGCGGCCTTGGCGGCGGGGCTTGCGAAGGGACTCTCGCCTCTGGAAGCGGCGCGCGAAGCGAAGCGTTTCATCACGGGCGCCATCGCCGCCGCTCAGCCCCTCGGACGCGGCATCGGCCCGGTGAACCATCTTTGGGAATGGGGGAAACGCTGAAACGCAGACGAGCGCCGCGCCGATTCTGACCACAATCGGCGCACTCGGAACGTTCCAAGTTTTTTTCCAGCGTTGGGCAGCGCCGCCGCGTTCCATCGGGAACGCAACTTTTGCTTGAGAGCGCGAGGAGAAACGTTGTGTAATTGCCGCGGTGGACAGCGGTGACAGGCGGAGCGCCGCCGGCTCTGCTCGATATCTTCGAAGACGGACGCGAGACCGCGCATGTCGAAGCTGCTGGTTGTCGGTATGGGGCCATTGCTCGACGAGGGGGTGCGTCACTTCGGCGGCCAGTGCCTGCGCACGTGGTATTTCGTCAGACCTCTCCTCGACGACGGCCACACGGTTCGCTTGGTCACGCTGCCTATTTACGACCCCGACGACCCCGAGCGCGACAACGCGGCCTTGGTGCGGCGCTCCTACGAGGGGTTCGAATACCAGGCCTTCACCAACTGCGACTTCGAGTTTGTCCACCACACGCTGGCCAACGTCGTCCTCTCTCTTGTCCCGGACGCCCTCATCGCGGTCAACAACCTGCCCGCGTGGGTCTCGGCGCGGTTGCCCGCCTGTATGCCGTTGTGGGCCGACCTCAACGGCTACGAAATGGCCGAGAAACAGGGACAAGCGGCGCGAACGGGCGACGACGCCCCCCTCATGGAGGCGTGGCGGCGCGAATCGCTCGTTTGCCGCCGGGCCGACAAATTCTCAACGGTGTCGCGCCCGCAGCTGCACGCTCTCCTCGGCGAACTCGCCTTCGTCGGACGCCTGAACCAACATACCTTCCACTATCACTTCGTCCACCATTTGCCCAACGCCTACCACCCGGCTTTCGCCCAGCCGCCCGACGAGAACGCGCCGCCCATACTCCGCGGTCCCGTGGCGCCGCCCGACGCGTTCGTGCTCCTTTGGAGCGGCGGCTACAACTACTGGACCGATCCCCGTTTCTTGTTCGAATTCCTCGAGGTCACTCTCGCCGCGAGCCCCCTGATTCACTTTGTGTCCACGGGAGGAGCCATCCACGGCTACAACACGCAGACCTACGCCGAGTTCCAGCGCCTGGTCCAGGAGTCCCCTTACCGCGAGCGCTACCACCTCCTCGGGTGGGTTCCCGCGGAGGACTTGCCGCGGATCTACCACGAGGCGGACCTTGGCCTGAACGTGGACGAACCGAACTATGAGACGTTCTTTGGCGCGCGCAACCGGTTGAACAACCTGATGGCAGCCGGCGTGCCGGTGTTGACAACCTACGGATCGGAAATCAGCCGCACCATCGACGAAGCGCGTTGCGGATTGGTCTGCCCGCCCGGCGACGTGGCCGGCCTGGCGCACGCCGTCATGTCCATGGTCCAGGCGCCCGAGCAACGCGCGAAGCTCAGCGAACGCGCCCGAGCCTTCGCCCTCGAGGAATTCGCCCCCGAGCGCCTGACCGCCCCCGTGCGGGATTGGGCGCGCGAGCCGCTTCTGGCGCCGGACAACGCCGTCAAGCTTCGCTCGCATCCCGATGCCGTGCGATTCCTCGACCACGCGACGAACCTTGTCGAGGAGACCGCCGCGGTTATCGACGAGCACGACGTCCTCGCACTGCGCAAGGCGCAGATCGATCTGGACGCGATCCGCTCAAAGGGTTGGTACAGCACGCTGAAGGCTGCGAAAGACCGTCTGCGAAGGGTCGCGGAATCTGCGGTGCGGCTGGCGCGAAAACTCAAGCGCTCCGACCCGCGAGCGTCGCGCTCCTGACCTGCGCGTTGCCTCTAAGTCTCAATGTGACAGGGATCTATGCCCGTCCTAGGGGCCGTTTTCCCGGCACGAAAAAAGACGAGAAAAAAGTGCAATATAGAGCTTGACAGACCTGTGGATAAGTACATATATTGTCGCCGTTCCTTGTGGTGGTACCAGATGTTGGGGGTGTGCTTTCAAGGAACGCATTCTTGGGCTGGTCGCGGGCCCGGACCACCCCCCGCAATCGGCCCTGGCTATTCGGTAGGTGCGCAGCTCCGTCTCCCGTGATTCAGGGCTTTTCCCGCTCCCGCCGTTTGTCGCCCCGGAAAGCCACGCCGGACCTGAGGGTGGTCGCACGGGTGGTGGCTTGAGTGGATTGTCCACCCAGGCCGGGCGCACTGGTTGCCTTACGGACGGACATCCCTCCCGCCCCGTCGGTCCGTAAGGTTCTGGCTCTCCGCAGTCTCCTTCTCGAACCACAGGGCTCCGGGCCTGAACCCTCAGGCCACCACCCCTTTTTCGCGTGGCGCGGCAAACCGTCTTCTCCCACAGTCCTCGGACCAACCAGTCCTTACGGGGAAGGGCGCCACGCGCGGGCAAACGCTCGAGCCGCCTGTTCGGGATCCTCAGGCGCCACGAGCGCGCGGATCGCCGCCACGCCGTCGGCGCCGGCGCGCAGGACTTGGGCGGCGTTCTCCGGGTCGATGCCTCCCAGGCCGACGAGGGGGACGCTCAGGCCCCGCCGCGCCGCCGCCACCCCCTCGACGCCCTGCACCTCCACCAGGCCCGCCTTGGACGGAGTGGGGAAGACGGGGCCGAAGGTCACGTAGTCCGCTCCTTGCTGGGCGGCGCGCCGCGCCTCGTCCGGCGAGTGCGTCGATGCGCCGACCAGCCGACTCTCGCCCATGAGCGCGCGCACTTTCTCAAAGGGCAGAGACTGCCACCCCAGATGTACGCCGTCGGCGCCCGCCGCCAGCGCAACGTCAACCCGGTCGTTCACGATCAGCAGAGCGCCTGCCCGTTGGGTTATTCGCCGGAGTTCGACGGCCAGGTCGTAGAGATCTCTGGTCGCCATGTCTTTCTCGCGGAGCATCACGGCCGTCACTCCCCCGCGCACTGCCGCTTCGACGACGACGGGAAGAGGCCGGGCCGACGCGGACCGGTCGGTGACGAGGACCAAGCGGAGAGATTGGGGTCTTGCCGGCATGAGGGAGGGGCCTCGTTTCAGTCTGGCCGAGAGACGCATCCTGCAGCGCGATTCGCCTCCGGCAAAGGGAAAGGCCTGGCCGCGCTAATAGTCCCGGTAGCAACACCGTGCGCAGGCGGGAAAGAGTCCGTGTCTGCGCAGGGCGCGGCGGAAGCGCCGCATGCGCGGGCTGTTCCAGAGATCCCGCAGGGGCGCATCGAGCGCGCTCCCGACTCCGTAATGGAGACAGGGCTCGAAGGCGCCGTCCGCCAGCAGGCGCATCGTGCGCCACGGCATCGTGCAGCGGTTCTGGAACGGATAACCGAGATCCAGGTAATAGCCCCGCCAGTCTCGGCGCGCCACGGAGGGAAAGAAGAGCGTCCGCGGACGTCGCGACGTCTCGGCAAGAACGGCGTCCAGGTTGGCTTCAAGACGCCGGAATTGCTCCTCGCTCAGTCGCATGTCATAGAATTCGCCCTCGCGTTTGGATGCTTGCGTCGCCGGCGAATCCTCATGTCGTTGGCCTCCGTTTTCTCGGCGGTCGCCGAGAGCTTCGGCGAGAACCCGGTTGTGCCGGGCGACGTTCTCGGGCGAGTCGAAGATGGGGTGCTGGAAGTTCAACTCCTCCACGCCGAGACGGCGCACGATCGCATAGGTCTCGAGAAGCGTGTCGATGCTATCGGGGGTGATGACGCAGTTGACCTTCAGCGCGGGGTAGCGCGAGGATGCCCGCCGACGCGCCTCCTGGACTGCGCGAATCCCCTCGACGGCCCGCCGGAACGTTCCCGCCACGGAACGAATGCGGTCGTGGACTTCCTCAGGGCCGTCCAACGAGACCGTCACGTTGTCCACGCCGATCTCCACGAGTCGTTCGGCCTGACGTTCGAGGAGAGAGCCGTTGGTAACGAGGGCGGCGATCATGCCGCGGCGCTTGACGCGTTCGAGGACTTCGTCCAGTCCGCGGTAGAGCAGCGGTTCGCCGCCCGTGAAGTAGAAAGCAGGCCGCGCCCACGTCGCTTCGTCGACGACCCGGAGCCACTGCTCGGGGGTCAACTCATGTCGACCCGCGCGCAGGGTCGTCGTGTCGTCGTCTCCCGTCGAATCCCCGGCGCCCTGCTTCCCGCGCGGCTGCATGCACATGGCGCAACGCAGATTGCAGCGTCCGGTGACGTTCACCGTGATAAGGCTCGGCTTGAGCGCGTATCCGCCGGGCAAGTGGCGCTCAAGCCGCCCGACGGGGCTGCCCCGAAGCACGTGCCGCACCGCCCACGACAAATGCGCGGGAGACCGCAAGGCGAGCCGCAGGCGTTTGGCCGTGATTTCCATGGGCGCTTCTCCCCGCGGCGATTCTATCTCAGAAGTCGGAGCGGATTCAACGGAGGTCTCGCCGCGGAACCGGAGACGGAGCCGCGGAACGCCTTTGGGGCGCCCAGTGCGGTCCGGATCGCCCGATCCCCGCGCCGAGCGAAAAAACGGCGGGAGACGAGCTTACCGGAATTGACAAGTCGGACCCGTGGGCATAGGATCTCGCTTTTCGGGAATTCCTCGCAAGGGAGGGGAGTCGATCAACATGCCATCCGCGAAACCGAAAGTGAGAAAATGCGTCCTCGCGTACAGCGGGGGGTTGGACACCTCGGTCATCATTCGCTGGCTCATCGAGAACTACGGCTGCGAGGTCGTCGCCTTCTCGGCCGACCTGGGGCAGGGCGAGGACCTCAAGCCGCTCCGCGCCCGAGCGATCCAGACCGGCGCGTCGAAGATCGTCATCAAGGACCTGCGCCGGGAGTTCGCCCGCGATTTCCTGACGCCCGCCATCCACGCCAACGCTCTTTACGAGGGGAAGTACCCGCTGGCGACCTCGCTGGGGCGTCCCCTCATCGCGAAGTGGCTGGTCGAAGTGGCCAAGGCCGAAGGCGCCGACGCCGTCGCCCACGGTTGCACCGGCAAGGGGAACGATCAGGTGCGCTTCGAAGTCGTGACCGCCGCCCTCGCGCCGCGGTTGAAATGCCTGGCGCCCGTTCGCGAGTGGGAGATGAGGACGCGCGAGGAAGAGATCGAGTACGCGCGGCGCCACAAGATCCCAGTCAAGGCGACGAAAGCGAAACCTTACAGCCTGGACTCCAACCTCTGGGGCGCGTCGATCGAATGCGGCGTCCTCGAGGACCCCAACGTCGAGCCGCCGGAGGACGCATGGCAATCGACTCGAGCGCCCGAGAAAGCGCCCGACAAGCCCCAGACCATCGAGATCGAGTTCACCCAGGGCGCGCCGACGGGCCTCGACGGGAGGAAGATGGACCTGGTCCGCCTGATCGAGACGCTGAACGAGATCGGCCGCCGCCACGGCGTGGGGCGGATCGACATGGTCGAGAACCGCCTCGTAGGGATCAAGTCGCGCGAGCTCTACGAAGCTCCGGCCGCCGTTGTCATTATTGAGGCGCACCGGGCGCTCGAAGGGATGTGCCTGGATCGCGAGGTCGCCCATTTCAAGCCCCTTCTGGAGAGCAAGTTCGCCGAGCTCACTTACTATGGTCTCTGGTACTCGCCCCTGCGCGAGGCGATCGGCGCGTTCATGACCGAGACGCAGAAGCACGTGTCGGGCGCGGTGCGGATGAAACTTTACAAGGGCGCCGCTCGCGTCGTCGGCCGCGAGTCCGCGAGTTCGCTTTACGACGCGTCGCTAGCCACTTACGACGAAGGCGACCAGTTCGATCGCACGGCGGCGGAAGGTTTCATCAAAATCTTCGGCTTGCCCTCGAAAGTCCTTGCCGCCCGTCGAGGCGGGCGCCGAAAGTAGGAGATCTCGGCAAGCCGGGGGTGTCATGGCCGATCTCGACCATAGCCTCTCTCGGAACGAAGCAGAGAAGAACTCCATGGGAAAAGCCATCTGCGTCTACTGTGCATCGAGTTCCAGCGTGGACGGCGCCTACCTTGCCGCGGCGCGGGAGTTGGGCGGGGCCATGGCCGCGCGGGGGCGCGCCCTAGTTTACGGCGGGGGCAACATGGGCTTGATGGGCGAACTGGCCCGCGCCGCTCTCGCCGGCGGCACGCATGTGACGGGCGTGATCCCCGAGGCGCTCCGGGCCAAGAGTCTCGCCCTGGAGACGGTCGACGAGATGATCGTCACGCGGACAATGCACGAACGCAAGGCCGTCATGAGCGCGCGGGCCGATGCCTTCATCGCCTTGCCGGGGGGGTTCGGCACCTTTGAAGAGATCATCGAGGCGATCTGTCACCGTCAGTTGGGACTGCACGGCAAGCCTTGCGTCCTGCTCAGCGTCAACGACTACTTCGCTCCCCTCGTCGAGCAGTTCGAACGGGCTTTCCGCGAGGATTTCACCGATGAGGTCCACCGCGGGAACTACTACGTGAGCGACTGCGTCGTCTCCGCGCTCGATTTCGTCGAGGCGGAGTGGGCCAAAGTCCCCCGATGCCTCTGACGGCGCGCTGGTTGGGCCGAGTCATCCGGTCGGGGAGGTAGGTTTTTCGCCCAATCTTGAGCGAAAGGACACCGAGCGATCA
>Ga0315274_10010078_pt1 | contig 13616 bp, 12 predicted proteins | sample YL17G02_20_MG_FD_203700 | JGI IMG/M metagenome (GOLD analysis project Ga0315274, IMG submission 203700) | Sediment microbial communities from Yellowstone Lake, YNP, Wyoming, USA - YL17G02_20 | ecosystem: Environmental > Aquatic > Freshwater > Lake > Sediment | place: USA: Wyoming | collected...
TTGCCGTTCTTGACCAGCATGCTGGTCAAGAACCCATCGTACCCGGTCATCACGGCGTGGATGAGCTTGCCCTCACGGAAGAAAAGCTCCGAGGAATCGGCAGCCTGGCCATCACGACTCACCTGGAGAGCACCCGTTTTGCGCGCCAGGTGGACCAGGTTGAGAAGCTGTGTTGTGCCAAAGTCCTGGAGGTTGCCCTTTAATGCCATGTTAGCCCTCGTCCTCGTACGCAGGGTTCGGTGTGGGCTCTTGCCACGAAAAGCCTGTATTCATTATACCCTGTCTTGAAGGTCAAGTCAACCAATTCTGGGGGGGGACATTGGATCGAAAAACCAGGTTTCCGCGGGAAACCTGGCCTCTTGTCGTGGCGGGGCTGCCATACGCTCAGGGGACGACGATCTGGACATAGGCTTGATCGCCAAAGAAGGTGCCATCTGCCCGCTGCAGGCGCCAGTATCCTTTGTAGGTACCTTGCGCATCGGGGGCGACCATGTCCACGCTAATGTCCACGATGCGGTCCGGCTCGGCCAACGGGACTTGGGCTGGCGATTGGGCACCGATGAGGTCGCCGCCAATGTGCACCCACTGGGTTCCCGGTTCCCAGGTACATTCGCCGTCGTTGCGCACCCGCCAGGTCTTGGTAAAGCGGACACCACTGTTGTACAGTGAATTGTCGGGCACGGTGACGTCCTCTACAAACCGTGCCGAGGGCACACACACGGGGCCTGTAATGGGGGTCGGCGGGACGGTGGGCGACGGCGTCGGCGTCGGCAGAGGAGGCACGACCTCGACCGCCACGCTGACCGGTGCACTGGGCTGTCCATCGGCATCAAAGGCCCGGACAGCGAGGGTATGTGGACCGAGCTTGGCGGCATCCCAGATCTGGATGACATCAAACACGAGCTGTCCCCTGGCTTCCTCGGAACGGTCAGCCTGGTATAGCCGCCCATCGACCCACAGCTCGGTCTTGATCACGCCCTTGTCGTCCTGTGCGATGGACTGCACCAGGACGCGGTCGCCCAGGCCCACCTGCACTGCATTACCTGGGGACTGCAACTGGATGGTCGGCGGTTTGCTCGCCGCTCGGGGTATGCAGGCCGCTGCTACCAGCAGCAGCGCGCACAAAGACAGGGATCTCTTCACGCTCAGACTCCTCTAGACAGCCCACCTGCCCCAGTATAACACCATCCACCAGCGCCGTCAACGCACCGGCTATTGCATTGTCGCTGGACCGGGTCCACAGGAACGGCATCCCATGCCGGGCGCCACAGCACGGGCGAGGCATCCCAAGGTGGATGCGTGACGCAGAGTGTTCTTTCGCACGATGGGAATCGGCTGTATGGTGACAGGCCGTGAGGATGCCTCGCCCGTACAGTTGCCGATCTTGCACAAATGGCGGGGGATGTGATAGAATGATGCTGAGTCCCCCCAGTGGCCGCGAGCAGGAGGTCAAGCCTTGTCCGGTGAGCGCATTCTGGTCGTAGACGACAGCACAGAGAACGTCGACTTTGTCGTCCAGTATATCCTGAAGGCGAACGACTATGTGCCGATCGTCGCGCGCGATGGCGAGGAAGGGCTCCAGAAGGCCCTGAGCGAGGACCCGGATCTGATCCTCTTGGACGTGCAAATGCCCAGAATGACCGGCATCCAGGTCTTGGAAGCGCTGGCCGAGCAGAACCGGCAGATCCCGGTGATCCTGATGACCCTGCATGGCTCAGAAGAGCTGGCGGTGCAGGTCTTTCGCCTGGGCGTCAAGGACTATGTGAACAAGCCCTTTGACGTGGAGGAGTTGCTGGGCATGATCGAGCGGGCGCTCTCTGAGGTGCGCCTGCGCCGGGAACGCGACGACCTCTTGCAGCGCTTGATGGCGGTCAACCGGCAACTGGAAGGGCGGGTCAAGGAGCTCAATATCCTCTCCAGCATCGGCAAGTCGGTGGCCGCTTTGCTGGACCTGGAGAAGCTGCTCAGCCGGGTGGTAGACGCTGCGGTGTATATCACCGCTGCCGAAGAAGGCTGGCTGATGCTGATCGACGAGGCGACCAACGAGCTGTACGTGCGGGCGGCCAAAGGGCTGGACGAGCGGCAAGCGCACACCCTTCGCCTGCGCGTCGACGACAGCCTGGCCGGGGCAGTGGTGAAGAGCGGCCAGCCGATCGTCATCACCAGCGGAGAGCACAAGATCAAGACGGCCTACATGGTCAAGTCGCTCATGGCCGTACCGCTCAGCGTTGGGCAGCGGACTATTGGCGTGCTGTCGGTGGACTATCGCCTTGCGGATCGCACCTTTGGCAGCACGGCCCTCAGCCTGCTTGCTACGCTGGCCGATTATGCGGCGATCGCCATCGGGAATGCCAATCTGTTTGCCGAGATCGAGAGCGGGCGCAGCAAGCTGGAAGCGATCTTGAGCGGCACTTCCGACGCTATCCTGGTCACCGATGAGCAGAACCGGATCCTGTTGCTGAACCACGCGGCAGCCCGGGCGCTCAACCTGGACCCAGAGGCCGTCGTGGGACAGCGCGCGACCCTGGTTGTGCAGTACAAAGAGCTGTGTGCCCTGTTTGACCAGACTGCCGAGGACGGCGGGGATCTGCGCACCGAAGTGCCGTTGAGCGATGGCCGGACCTTCAACGCCAACCTGACGCCGATTGCGGGGATTGGGTCGGTGGTGGTGATGCAGAACATTTCGCACCTCAAAGAGCTGGAGCGCATCAAGAACGAATTCGTCTCGACGGTGTCGCACGACCTGCGCTCGCCACTGACCTCGATCCGTGGGTTTGTGGACCTGATCGGGATGGTGGGCCCACTGAACGATCAGCAAAAGTCTTTTGTCGACAAGATCCGCAAAGGGGCCACGGACATTACCGCCCTGGTCGAGGACCTGCTGGACCTGGGGAGGATCGAGACCGGGGCGGCATTCGAGTTTGAGGCGATTCATTTTACGGAGATCATCACCGAGTCAGTGGACGTGCTGCGTGGAAATGCGGCGTCCAAGGGCCAGTGGCTGGATGTGCACTTGCCGCCATCGCTGCCGGCGGTGCTGGGCAACCGCATGCGCCTGGGACAGGTGGTGAAGAACCTGGTCGGCAATGCCATCAAGTACACGCCAGATGGAGGTCACATCCGGGTCTGGGCCGAGGTGCAAGACGAGCAACTGCTGGTGTCTGTGCAAGATACTGGCATTGGCATACCGGCGGAAGACCAGGCCAGGCTCTTTAACAAGTTCTATCGGGTCAAGAGTGAGGAGACGGCGAACATCCCGGGGACCGGTTTGGGCCTGGCGATCACCAAGACCATCTTGGACAAACACGCCGGGCGGATCTGGGTCAACAGCGAGGTGGGCAAGGGGAGTACGTTCACATTCCTCTTGCCCGTGTACAATGGGAAATAGGGGTCTTGCCGTCCCGCAGGTCTGGCATCGAGTGTGCCAGGAGCTTATGCACGGCGGCATAGGGATGCCGCCGCTCTTGACGGGCACAAGGCCCTATGCTACAGGCGGGCTGTCTGCCGGTGACGCGGTTCCGGGAGCCCAAAGGGCAGTGGCCAGGCTAGCAATAGCCCCACAAAGGTGATCACAAAGAGCAGGTTATAGTTGTTGTTCGTCCACTGCAAGATCAGGCCGCCGATCGTGGAAAAGACGGTGGTCAAACCGTTGAGTGTATTGGCCAGCCCGATGTAGGTGGGGCGCTCGCCTTCGGGAGCCAGTTCCAGGACATACGTGACCCAGCTCGGCATGATGCTGCTCATGGTCGCATAATGGCACAGAAAGACCAGGCCATATCCCCAGGCCAACCAGGTGGGATGGGTGATCACATGGGGGATAACTAGCGCCAGGAGTGGGACGGCGGTGACCAGGCCAATGCTGATGTGCATGGCCCGCTTGCTGCCGTAGCGTTCATTGACCCATCCCATGACCACCGCTGCCAGAATGCTGCCAACGACCCCGATCGACGTGTACCGGCCAGCAACCTGCAGCGGGAGGTTGAGCTTGCGCAGGGCGTAGGTCATGTAAAAAGGGGCCGCCAGGCCGCTCAGCCCGAAAAGTTGCCTGGCGATCATGTAGCGCCGGAAGCTGCGGTCGCCCTTGAGCACGGCCCAGAGCTTGGGAAGATACTCGCGCCAGGTGGGGTTCCTGGCCGCCGCTTCGGATCGTTCTTCGACCGCAAGCCACACCGCGAGCAGGGACAGGAGCAGCATCACGAATCCACACAACAGCAGGGCGACATAGTTGAGGGGAAAGGATGGTCCCCTGGCACTCAGCATCCATTCCACCGCCCCTCCGGCCATGAAACTGAGGACGCCCGACAAGGCCTGCGCGGTGCCGGTGAGCCGTCCCCGGCGGGTAGGTGGGATCACTTTGCTAAAGAACTCGAACCAGGGCACGCTGGCCACGCCATCGGCAACAAAAAAGAGCACGATCATCACCACGGTGAAGAGCAGGACAAGCCAGCTTGGGCGGCCACGGGTGAGCCAAAGCAGCAGGGCGAGCATCAGAAAAAACATCCGACCCACCGCCGCTGGCCCGATGATGTAGGGTTTCTTGAATGGCTTGTCGGCCATGTAGCGTGCAGCAAAGAGCTGAGGCAGCAGCCAACCCGCGCTCTGCAAGGAGAAGGTCAGGCCAATGAGGGCGGAGGACGCACCGAGCGTGCTCATGAAGCCAGGGAGGACGGTACTCTGGCTGACAAACGCCATGCCGACGCCAAAGAAGCAAAAGTCGGCCACCAGGCACCAGAAGTTGCGACGATACTGTTTGGGTAGCACGAGCTCAGTCAAGGGTTTGCCTTTTCTCGGGGTGATGACCGAGCGTGATCATACTCAGTTGTGCACCATAAGTCAAACCGATGGGCAAGCAGGAGGCGAACGGGCCGGTCAGCCATGCCCGCCTTTCCTGGCCGATGCCATGCTGGGCCGCCTGGCCCGGTGGCTGCGACTGATGGGCTATGATACGGCATATGCCAATGGGATCTCGGACCATCAGATCGCGGCACGCGCTCGCGCCGAGTGCCGCGTGGTACTGACACGCGATCAGGCTTTGGCCCAGCGCAAGGGGATTCGCTGCCTGTTCGTCCACAGCCAGGTGTTGGAAGAGCAGATCCGGGAGGTGGTAACTGCATTCGGCGCGCCCGCGCCCAGGCCCGAATCGCGCTGCTCGGAGTGCAACGTGCCGTTGGTCGAGCTGACATCTGAGCAGGCGGCACCGTACGTGCCGCCGTACGTGCTGAACACGCACCACCGGTTCCATCGGTGCCCCACCTGTGAGCGGTACTATTGGGCCGGCAGCCATTGGAGCAGGATCGAGGAGAGGATTGCCCGTGCACTGCATGGTGGGACCGGGGCCCGGTAGGTCCTGATTTGGAACGAGGCGACTGGGGATGGACCCAGATCACGTGAGGAACCCTGGCCGACAAGGGCTGTACTGTGAGCTGAGTGACAAAGGGGGGAGCCGTGGGTGATGCAGTAAGCCATGTCCGAGGGGATGCCTACGGACGCCAAGTGCTGGGTGTGACGGAGAGGCGCCTGCGCGTCGAGGGCGACCTGATCTACGTGCGCTGGATCTTGTTGGCGGCAGGGACTCTGATGCTGGTGTTCTCCGGGAACGTCCAGCGCCCGCTGTGGGGATGGATGGCCATCCTGGGAGGAGTGGGAGCAAACGGGCTGTTTCTGTGGCGCAAGACCAAGGGATCGTTTCCGTTGACCCTGAGCATCGTGGCCCAGGGTGTGGACATCGCGCTGCTGCAGGGCTATACTGCGGCGCTGCGCGGCGGCACCACGCACTATCTGGCCTGGTACACCACGATGCTGATCGTGGCCACGATGCGTTTTGGGGTGTGGGGGGCGGCAGGCAGTGCTGTGGGTGGGTGGCCTGCTCGGGCTGAGGGCCGTTGTCCTGGCTGTGCCACACGCCCTTGCTTCGCTGAGCAGCGCTGCGGAAGCGGTGTACGCGCTCGGTGTCGGAGCTCCGACGGTGACCGCTGGGGTCATCCTGGCAGATGCAGGTCTGCTGGGCTATTTCGCCTACCTGCTACGCTCCCAATACCTGGCCTACCAGCAGAGCGAAGACCGTCTGCGCAAGAGGATCTCTGAGTTTGCCGTGCTGCACGAAGTGAGCAGCGCAGTCCATGACCTGCGGTCCGAAGATGCGCTGCAGAACATTGTGGAGATCGTCACCAAGGTGCTGAGCTTCCGTCGCGCGGCGCTGTTCCTCACGGATGGCATAATGGAGGCGATCGCGCACGAGTATCACAGTTGCCGACCCCTATCTGAGCTGGTGGGGGATCAGCCAGCGATCCGGTTGGATCCCCAGTTGCTGCAGGAGATCATGCAGCGCAGCGACCCGGTGACCATTGATGGGTCGCAGGGGACGCACGAGGCAGAGCGCGGGCCGGTTTTGCAGATTGCCGTGCCGCTGCACGGCGCAGAAGGCCCGATCGGTGTTCTGGTCGCCGACGGGAGCGACCGCCAGGACACCTGGCGCTGGGACACGGACATGTTGTCCAGCCTGGCCCAATCGGCGGTGGTGACCATCGAGAATGCCAGCCTGCACCATCGGATCAAGCGCATGGCGAACCGCGATGGACTGACGGATCTGTACAACCACCGCTATTTCCAGGAGCACCTGCGGGAGATGATTGCGGCCTCGGCAGGGCGCTGGCCGGTCTCGTTGCTGGTGGTTGAGGTCGACCGGTTCAAGCGATACAACGACACATTTGGTCACCGCCAGGGTGACATGGCCTTGCAGTGCCTTGCCCGCGCACTGGAGCAGTGCACTCACCCGTGGGAGGCACTGGTTGCGCGGTATGGAGGGGACGAATTCGTGATTGTGCTGCCCCGGGTCGATCGGCAGGAGTTGATGCGGTTGGCACGGCCGCTGCGCGAGCACGTGTACGATGTGTTGACGACTGGTTTAGCCAAGCAGGCCTTGCCGCCGGTGACGCTGAGCATCGGCATGGCCACGTATCCGCTCGATGCGCAGGCGGCGGGTACATTGATCGAAGCTGCAGATCGAGCGATGTACGTGGTCAAACATGATGGGGGCAACTGGATCCATGCCTACTCTCAGCCTGTGGTAGCCACACAAGGAGGGGACGCTGAACTCACTGGAGCTGGCACGAACGATCGTCGGTATTCTTGAGGAAGGACAGGCAAGCGGTATTCTCTTGCTGGATGTGCAGCAGGTCACTATCCTGGCTGATTACTTTGTGATCTGCTCGGCCAGCAGTGAGCGGCAGCTCCAGGCGCTTACGGAAGGGCTGTCCAAGAAGCTCAAAGCAGACGTGGGCAAGCCCATGGCGGTAGAGGGCGAGCCGGTATCGGGCTGGATGCTGGTCGACTATGGGGATGTGGTCGTCCACCTGTTCCTGCCCCAGGCGCGTGCTTTCTATACCCTGGAAGAGCTGTGGAAAGCGGCGCAGACGATCGTCCACATTCAGTGATGGGGCAAGCTCAGTGCGATCCGGGCAGCACCCAGGATGCCTGCGTCGTTCCCCAGGCTGGCCTTGCGGATGGCGATGCGGTCAGTGGGCGCCATGGTGTCGCGCTCGATCACGTGGCGGATGGCCGGTTCAAAGAGGTCATAGGCGTCCATAACGCCGCCGCCCAGCACCACGACGTCGGGTACATAGAGGTTGACCAGGGTAAAGATGCCCAGGGCCATGGCCTGTGCTGCACGGGCTATGACCTCTTGTGCGGCGGGGTGTCCTGCACGTGCCAGGGCGATGACTGCAGCGGCGCCCGACAGCTCGAGGGCTCGATCGGGCATTTGCTCTCTGGCTGACGCGGCGATGGCTGACCCCGAGGCCAACGACTCCCAGCATCCCCGGATGCCGCAGTAGCAGGGCGGGCCGGAAGGGTCGATGCATTGGTGGCCCATCTCGGGGTGGGCCCCACCGGCCCCGCGATAGATCTGGCCGTCGATGATCCAGGCCCCGCCAATGCCCGTGCCAACGGTGACCATGACCACCGATCGGGCTCCCTGTCCGGTGCCCAGCCAGTTCTCGCCCATGGCGGCCGCGTCCGCGTCGTTTTCCAGCGCTGCTGGCACGCCCAGGTGGCTGCGCAGCGGCTGCAGAATGTCCACCTTTTCCCACGTGGGCAGGGTGTAGGGGTTGTCGATGATGCCCTGGGCCGGATCCAGGGGACCCGGGCAGCCCACGCCGATCGCCTGCAATGCGCGGCGTGGACGTTGGGCCTGTGCCATGACCTGATCGGCCAAAGACAGGATGCGGTGCACTCCGTCGTCAAAGCCACGCTCGGCCTGGGTGGGCATGCTGGCCCGTGCCAGGATCTGACCGTCAGGGGTCACGGCGGCGATGGCGACCTTGGAGCCGCCAATGTCCACGCCAAGCACAAAGGGTCCGTCCATCGGCGTATGCCTTTCTGGGCGATCTGGATGTGCGGAATGGGGCCTGTGTGAGGGCATTGTACTATGACCTGACTGAAAGGCCAACCTACTCTATACCGGTGCTAATCTCTACACGGAGTATATGCGATGACAACATGCCTGTTGGGAGTCGTGCTCTCGATCGCGGTAGTGCTGATGCCCTCGCTGATCGCCATCGCCGTCTTGTGGTGGCTGGACCGCTACGAAAAGGAACCGCTCTGGCTGCTGAGTATTGTCTTTTTCTGGGGTGCGGTGCCCACGATCATCATGTCGCTCATCGCGCAGTTGGTCCTCGATGTGCCACTGTCGGCGGTGCTGGGCCATTCGGTGCTGTATCCGCTGGCCAACATGAGCATCGTGGCCCCGCTGACCGAGGAGACGTTCAAGGGCCTGATCCTGCTGGCCATCTTTTTGCTCTATCGCCAGGAGTTCGACGGCGTCGTGGACGGCATCTTGTATGGCGCGCTGGTGGGATTTGGGTTTTCCATCGTCGAGGACGTGTTTTACATGGTGGGCAGCCTGCTGGAAGGGGGATGGCCTGCCTGGGGGATCACGGTGGCCCTGCGCGTGGGCCTGTATAACCTGAACCACTCGCTCTTTGCCGCCTGCACGGGGGTGGGTTTTGGCCTGGCTCGCAACTCCAGGCAGACCTGGAAGAAGGTGTGCTTTCCTCTGCTCGGCTGGGCAGCGGGCATGACGCTGCACGCCATCCACAATGGAGGCACCGTGCTGGCGGAAAAGACCTCGGGGCTGTCATGCCTGGTGCTCACGGCCGTCGATTGGATGGGGGCGCTGGGGATGTTCGTCCTGGTGCTGGTGGCTGTGTCTCGCGAGCGCCGCTGGTTCGAGGAGCTGCTGCCAGAGATCCAGGCGGGGGTGATCAGCGCCGACGAGTACCAGGTCGCTTCGGTATACCGGGCGCGCCTGGCCCGTGGATGGCAGGTCTTGTCTCGCTATGGCCCGTTCACCTGGCTGCGGTGGAGCCGGTACGTGCAGATGATCGTGGACCTGGCGTACAAGAAGCACCAGCAAAAGGCTGCCGGGGAAGGGATCCAGACAGACAGGCTGATCGCCAGTCTGCGACAGCGGATCGGCGAGGCGCGCGGGAGATTGCCGGAGATGGAAGGAAAACGATGAAAATCGCCATTCTGTCCGACGTACACGACAATATCTGGAAACTGGCGAGCGTCCTGGAGGACGTGCGGCGCGTGGGGGCGACGGAACTGATCTTTTGCGGCGACCTGTGCGCGCCGTTCACGCTCAAGCAGATCGGCGAGGGCATGCAGGGGCCGGTGCACGTTGTCCTGGGCAACAACGACGGTGACCTGATGCTGCTGAGCAAGGTCGCCGCCAGCCTGGGCAACGTCAGGATGCATGGCCTGTTTGCTTATCTCACGCTGGACGGCCAGAAGGTGGCGATTACCCACTATCCTCCCCTGGCCCGCGACCAGGCCCTTGCCGGCCAATATGCGCTGGTCTGCTATGGACACGACCACCAGGCGCACATCGAGCGCATCGGGCACACGACGCTGGTCAATCCCGGCGAGGTGATGGGGCGCCTGGGCAAGAGCACGTATGCGGTGTACGACACCAGCACCCGGGAGGCGGAGATCCGGGAGGTGTAGTAGAGACGCCCCGGCGGGGCGTCTCTACTGCGCCTTGGGCTGGGTCACGGTGAGCCGGGCGATCAGGTCCGAATCCTGAAGCTGCCCGGCGCGCCATTTGAGCATGTCGTCCACCTGGGCCAGGATATTGAGGCGCAGCGCTTGTCGGTTGTCGCGCCGGTCATAGACCTCGATCTGCACCCGATCAAAGACGGTACACCCCTTTTCCCACACGTCCAGGGCCACGTCCAGGCCGGTGACGACACCGGGCAGGGCGTCATCCAGGTTCTGGACCGGCCAGTTCATAGAGATCCATTTGAGCAGCAAGAGGTGATCGTCGGAGAGGTTCACCGCCCCCGGCATGCCACGGGTGCTCATGGCCTGCCCGGCCTCGCGCTGGCAGACGAGCAACTGTTCGCTGATGCCGGGCAGAGTGGGTACCGGTGTGGGGATGGAGGTAGGCAGGGCAGTGGGAGTGGGCATTGCGGCGAGGGTGGCGGCAATGGCTTCGGCCGACGGCAGGCGGTTCAGGAACAGGAGGATGCCCACAAAGGCCAGGACACAGACCATGGCCACAGCCAGGACGGCGACGACCATGCGGAACGTACGCTGGGAAGACTGAGCCATCATCGCACCTCAAGGGACGACCCTTGTGGTCGCCCAAAGTCGCTCCGGGTGGACACATGGGTCCGCCGATACGGGCATTGTACCCGATTCCACAGTCCGACGCAACCGGCGATAGATGCCTGGCCTAGCGGCCAGGTTGACAGATCCCCGCCTTCATCTTATACTGGGCGCTGCTTTCCGGGTTTCCACAAGCCACATGACCCAAGAGGAACAGATCAGCCATGCAGCACGTCACTTGTCGCCGGTTCACCCCTGCGGATGCGCCGCGCCTGGTCGAGCTCCAGGGCCGCTGCCTGCGCATGTGTGCTGACATCCGGCTGATCGAAGCGGGGTTCTACTATGCCCCGACGTTCGAGCAGGGCCAGAATATCCTCTGCGCCGAGGAGTACTCTCCTCCGTCGATCCACAGGACCGCCTGCTGGGTTACGTGGCTATCTACCCCCATTCCATCTCCAGGCGACTGGGGGCGCGCATCCTGTGGACCGATGTGCGGGTCGAGCCTGCGCTGCCAGAAGCCGAACGGCTCAAGGACACGCTGCTGGAGCGGGCCATCGCCCGGGCAGGCGAGATCCGGGACGCGCTGGGGCAGAGGGTGGCCCTGTCGGCGACCTATTTCGCCGAGGGCCAGGCCAGCATCGACTATCTGCTGTCGAGAGGGTTCGCGCACTATGAGAGCGTCTACCTGATGCGGCGCGATCTGGCCGCGCCGATCCCCGACGTGCCCTGTCCTGAGGGAGTGCAGGTGCGCCGCTGGCGCATGGAGACCGAGCCGGAGCAGCGGGCCTATGTCGAGGCGTGCAACCAGGCTTTCCAGGACGATGGGCGCAGCCTCGGCGAGCTGCAGCACTTTATGCAGTCGCCGAGAGATCGTACTCGATCTCCTGTGGTCGGTGGGAAGGATGTACTCATCCTCGACGACCATCACCGCTTTTGCCGGGGAGCAGGTGGCCGGCAGCGTGATGGTCTTTTACGATCCCACCGGGCAACCGGACGCAGAGCGGACCGGGGCCACAGAGTGGGTCTTTGTGCTGCCACAGTGGCGCAGGCGGGGCGTGGCCCGCTATCTGCTCTGGGCGGGGTTGGTTTACCTCCAGGAGCGCGGACTCGACCACGCCGAGCTCCAGGTGGTCAGCGACAACCGGCAGGCGTTGGCGCTGTATGAGGATGTACTCATCCCGGAGGATGTACTCATCCCGGAGGATGTACTCATCCCGGAGGATGTACTCATCCCGTCGGTTGGCTACCGGCTGCACCAGGAGGAGGTGTCACTTGGGTTGGTGCTGCCGTGGGCGGGCAACGGTATGGTTGACGCGGTGCGGGCGAGGCATTCCTCAGATTGAGCACCTCCAGGCATAGCGCTTCATGGCAGCATAGGACGATACCCGGTGATGGAAGCTGGGGAATGCCTCGCCCCTGGATCGCCAAGGGAAGGACGCACCCCATGAGCCTTGCTGTGCCGTTGACGGAGGATGAGATCCCGGTCGCCTATGCGATGGTGGAGTTGGCGCGGGTGTCGGCTGGAGCCGCGCGCACACCAGCGCACGACAGGCTCGTGCTGGCGCAGAGGTTCATCTGCACCTGGGCCGTTTTCCAGGCCATCTGCGCCGCGCTGGCCCGCCGTGCCGGGCTGCGACCTCGCTTTGAGCTGCGCCGCAATGGCACCATGCGTACGCGCCGGGTGGGGTCGGTCAAGATCGTCCTGGTTCATCCTCCGTCCGAGGGGCAGCGGATCGACGCCGCGTGGGGCCAGTTCGACGACGGGCTCAAGCACCGGCTGGTCGCACATTCCAGCACCGCGTTTTTTCCTGCGGCGCAGGCCGATGGTCTTGGGCCAGGTGGCGGAGCGGGATGGGTTTGGGCAGCGCCTGAACGGGCTGGTGGACGTGGCCTGCACGGTGGACGCGCGCTATCCGGTGTGGAGCCCGATCGATGGGACCGCCTACAACCGGTACATGGCCCAGGGCGGCACAGACCCCAAGGCCCGCGATCTCTTGGCCCGGCAGATCGTGGACCTGCTGTGCGCACCGTACAGCAACTTGCTGTACGGCGGGGGAAACGACGAGGAGAGCGGGCCGGACGTGATCGAGCAGGCACTGCCGCTGCTGTCCGAGATCGTAGAGCGGTTTGTGGTGAAACAGGTCTGAACCGCAAAGAATGAAGAACGCAAAGGGGAATGCTAAAGCTGTGAACCGCAGAGAGCGCAAAGGGGAGCCCTGTCTTTTCTCTGCGCTCTTGGCGTTCTTTGCGGTGAAGGATCTCTGAACCGTAGAGAACGCCAAGGTGGCAAAGGGGAACGCTGTGCTATTTTGCGGTCTGGGCGCCCTTGGCGGTGAGTGGGCTGGGTTGCATCCGGGAGTGGGTCGATGAATGGCAGGAGGTGGAGCATGACCCCCCAAGAGATGGTCGAACGGGTGTTGAGAGGAGGGCACGGCCAGACCGTGCCCTTTACCATGTACGAATCCAAGATCCCGCAGTGCGCCGCCGAGCGCGCGCTGCGCAACCGTGGCCTGTGCATCGTCAAGCGCGACGTGGCGACGTTCAAGACGCACCGCCCCAACGTGCGGGTGACGCAGCAGGTGTACTGGGAGGGGGAGCGACAGTTCACGCGCACGGTTTACGAGACCCCCCATGGAACGTTGTCCACCCTGGGAGAAGAGGCCGGGTTCACCACCTGGTACCACGAGCGCATGTTCAAGAGCCCCGACGACTACCGGGCGCTCCTCTTTTTGATCCAGGACGAGGTCTATGAGCCGTGCTATGACCTGTTTGCGCAAGCGCAGGCGGCGTTCGGCGAGGACGCCATTTTCCGCGCCGGGTTTGGGCTGGAGCCGCTGCAAGCACTGATCTCGGGGACGATGATGGACACGCAGACCTTTTGCCTGGAGTGGATGGACCGGCGCGACGAGATCCTGAAGCTGTACGCCGCCCTGGTCGAGAAGCGGCGCCAGGTGTATCCGATTGTCGCTCAGTCGCCGGCCGGACACGCTAACTATGGGGGCAACGTG
>Ga0315274_10010079_pt1 | contig 13616 bp, 16 predicted proteins | sample YL17G02_20_MG_FD_203700 | JGI IMG/M metagenome (GOLD analysis project Ga0315274, IMG submission 203700) | Sediment microbial communities from Yellowstone Lake, YNP, Wyoming, USA - YL17G02_20 | ecosystem: Environmental > Aquatic > Freshwater > Lake > Sediment | place: USA: Wyoming | collected...
TCGATCAATTAGTAGAGCGCGTAAACGAAGTCGTGCCTTTCGAGAAAATCGACTTCATTGTGTCTAACCATGTTGAGATGGACCACTCGGGCTCCCTGCCCATGGCGATGGAGAAGGCGAAGAAAGCCAAACTCATTACCCTGGAGAAGTTCGGTGAGAACGGGCTGAACAAGCATTTCCACTGCAAATGGGAAACCGTCGCGGTGAAGGAAGGCAGTGAACTCAAACTGGGCAAGCGCAAACTGGCCTTCATCCCCACCCCCATGCTCCACTGGCCAGACTCCATGTGCACCTATCTGGTCAACGATAAAATCCTGTTCTCCATGGATGCCTTCGGGCAACACCTAGCTACGGCGAGAAGATTCGATGATGAAGTTGGCTTAGACACCATCATGCCGCAGGCAGCCAAATACTACGCCAACATTCTCATGCCCTTCGGCGATCTCATAGTTAAAGCCGTGGACAAGCTCAGCAGCATCAATATCGCCATGGTCGCTCCCAGCCATGGCATCATCTGGCGCTCGCACATAAACAACATCGTCAACGCCTACGCCTCCTGGGGCAAGGGCGAATCTATAGCCAAGGCCGTAATCATCTACGACACTATGTGGGGCAGCACCGAGAAGATGGCTCAAGCCCTGGCCAAAGGAATAATCGGAGAGGGCGTCGAGGTAAAGCTGTACAACCTGACCAAATCGGATAAGAGCGATATCATTAAAGAAGTTCTGGATGCCAGAGCGATACTGGTTGGCTCACCCACTTTGAACAACGGCATGTTCCCCTCCGTGGCCGAGTTCTTGTGCTACCTCAAGGGCCTCAAACCGAAGGGTAAAATCGGTGCCGCCTTCGGCTCCTACGGATGGGCCGGCGGCGCGACAAAGGCGATACAGCAAGAGCTGCAGGCTGCCGGTATCGAGGTGGTAGACTCGGGCCTGGCGTTCAAATTTGTGCCCGTTAAAGAAGAGATGCAAAGATGCGTTGACTTTGGTATAACTATCTCTAAAAGGATCAAATAAAGTAGCGATACTTACAAGAAGGGAGCGACTAAGATGAAGGAGCTGGACGCGCTAAATCTGGGCATCGAAAGAGAAAAGGGGGCGCAGAAGTTTTACTTCGAGGCGGTCTCCCGCGTAAAAAACGAGACGAGCAAGAAGATGTTTGCCTGGCTTGCCAATGAGGAATTGGGACATGCCAAGACTCTGGAGAAAGCGCGAGCCGCGGTCCAAAAAAAGAAAAAATGGCCCTCCGCTGAGGAATGCTCTTCAAGCGGCGACCTATCCGAGCCGATCAACAAGACAGAGTTCCCCAAACCATCCGAGGCCAAAGGGGAGACCAAAGAGGATATCCCCGAAATGGAGATCCTGAGCAAGGCCATCGCCAATGAACAGAATTCCATCTCCTTCTACGACGAACTCGCAGCAGACGTTAAAGATGCTGACGGCAAGAAGATGCTCAAAACCCTGTCCTCTATTGAGAAGGGGCACTTGGAGCTATTGGAGGAGGAATACGAATGGTTGCGCCGGGCAAAGGCAACGTTCCCCATACATCGCTTCACGCTGCGCTCACCGATGTAACATTCCCCTGGAGCAGCAAACACAGATTAAGAATAAAATTATGGCAATCGTTAAACCTAAAATAATAGAATACCTGAATATTCGATGGAATGCGGACTGGTGCAAACGCTGCTATATCTGCGTGGAAGGTTGTCCCAAACAGGCTCTGGAATTAAAGAACAACGCTATAGTTGAGATTGCGGGCCGCTGCGACCGAACCGGGCTCTGCCAGAGGCTGTGCCCCGACCTCGCCATCGAGGTCATCGAGCCACGAGGTAAAGGAAAACGGCAGTGAAAAGGCTGGTTCAAGGTAACGAGGCAATGTTTCTCGGCGCTATCGAAGCGGGGGCTAACTTCTTCGCCGGCTATCCCATCACGCCATCGTCGGAGATACTGGTCCTAGCTGCAGAACGAGCTGCCAAAGACCCAAGCTTCAAGTTCATCCAGAGCGAAGACGAGATCGCCGCTGCCAACGCCATCATGGGAGCATCACTGGCCGGGGCAAAGTCCTTCACCGCCACCGCAGGCCCGGGCTTCAGTTTGATGCAGGAGGCCATCGGCTACGGACATCAGGTAGAGATACCGACGGTAATCATCAACGGACAGCGAGTGGGTCCAGCTACTGGCATGCCCACCATGCCAGCGCAGGAGGATATACTACAATCGAGGTATGGCAGCAGCGGTGATTACTTTCCAATAGTCTTTTACCCCGGCTCAGTAGCTGAGTGTTATCGATACACCATCATATCCTTCAACGCTGCCGAGGAATCCCTATCGCCAGTCATCCTGCTCAGCGATGCCTTTTTAAGCCATTTAAATGAGGTGGTCGATCTGGAATCTATAAAATTAGAGACCGTGCCGCGCACTCGTCCACCCCTGGGCACCGGCCAGAGGACCTTTACCGGTTTGACCCACGATGAAGAGGGCAGGGCCAGAACAGCGGATGCAAAAGTTCATCGGCAATGGTATTACAAAACCAAGGAGCGCAATACAAAGGTAGCCGCCAAGTACCCTGACTTCGAGCTATCCGGCAACAAACAGAGCGATACCCTGCTCATCTCTTCCGGCATCGTATCGAGGGTGATATCTCCGCTCGGCTCCGAATTCGCCCTGTTCAGGCCGATACGTATATTCCCCATGCTGGGCACAGAACTTCGGCAAATTGCCGATAAATACAAGACGATCGCGGTTATCGAGGCTAACGACGGACAGTACGCCTCCCTGGTTGAGACTGAACTTCACCGGGATGTGGTTCGGGTGCCGATCCTGGGCGGGCGTATTACCCTCGAGCTGGCTAAGGAAGGGCTGAAACAAAGCCTCGGCAGGGAGGTGTCCTGATGTACAAAGACCTGCTCAAACTCGACCTGTTCCCCACCAGCTGGTGCCCGGGGTGCGGCATAGGTCAGATAATGATCCAGTTAGCCATGGCTATGGACGAACTTGGGCTCAATCACACCAACTGCACGGTCATCTCCGGCGTAGGCTGCACCGGCAGGGTTTCCGGCTACATGAAGGTCGATGGCGTCTATACCCTCCACGGCCGCACCCTTCCTGTGGCCGAGGCCATCAAGCTGGTGAAGCCGGACCTCAAGGTGATAGTCGTATCCGGCGATGGCGACCTGGCCAGCATTGGCGGGAACCATCTGCTTCACGCCGCAAGGCGCAACCCCGATATAACCGTCCTGTGCAACAACAACAATGTCTACGGCCTCACCGGCGGACAGGCAGGGCCGACGACGCCCCGGGATACCAAGACGCTGACCACGCCTGACGGTGCTTACTACGACCCGATAAATCTGCAAAACGTGATGAAATCCGGGGCGAAGTACTTCTACGCCAGAACCACAGTACAGCATCAACTGCACCTGCGTAACTGCGTCAAGGAGGCGATCAACTGGCCAGGATTCTCCTTTGTGGACATCGCATGCCACTGCATCGAGAACAACGGCCGGAGGCTGGGATTCAACTCTGCATACGAGATGTTGCAGCACTTCCGTAAAACTTACACCAGGGCCCCGGCTGGAGCCACGGAGCTGGGCCCCAATGAAATAGGCATCATTCGAAAAACGTAGAGGAAAATCAGATGGGTAAAATCATCGTATCCGGCGAAGGAGGGCAGGGGGTCAGGGTGATATCACACACGCTGGCGACACTCCTGGCCAACCTGGGCTACCAGGTTAGCCTGTTGTACGACTACGATTCAGTAGTGCGGGGCGCCATGAGCGTGGCTCACCTCATCTATGAGAAAGGAGCGATCGGCAATCCAGTCATTGGAGAGGCCGATATAATGCTCAAACTCTCGGACAAGGCGCACGGGCTTCACGCTATCAAGACGGTGTGCCAGACAGGGCTATGCACCGAGGAGGAGATCGACTTTGACGAACTGGGAATAGAGAATTTCGGCAAGGAGATTTTCGGTAACATGATAGCTTTAGGCCGCCTGATGTCGCTGGCGCATATCGATGTAAGCGAAAAGGAACTGGCGGCAGCACTTCCACTCAAATATCACGAAGAGAACCTGAGCGCGGTACTTTTCGGCTACCATCTGAAAGAGGAAGACTTACATCGGGGGCGCGCTTCCCGCACAGCTCAAGAGGCTAACTTCTCCAGCGATAAGCCTGGCGAACTAAAACCAGACGCTTAAACTGATCTAAACTAAAGACATTAACGGATAAGGAAAAAATTATGAAGATGATCGAAGTCCCCGCATCCGCTACCGATGCCAATCTCAAGGATTATGAAGCTGCCTATGCAAACTTCCACTGGGAGGATGTGGAAAGGGAATTCGACTGGCACACCACCGGCAAGGTGAACATGGCCCATGAGGCGATCGACCGGCACTGCCGCACCAACCGCAAAGACAAGATCGCGATGTATTACACATCCCCAGACCGCGAGGAGCAATACACCTTCGACCAGATTCGCAGGCTATCCAACAAACTCGCCAATGTCCTCAAGGGGCTAGGGATTGGCCGGGGCGATCGGGTCTTCACCTTTATGCCGCGCGCGCCTGAGGTTCATATCTGCTTTATGGGCATCGCCAAAGTAGGGGCGATTGTCGCTCCCCTGTTCGAAGCCTTCATGGAAGAAGCCATAAGGGACAGGCTGCAGGACAGCGGAGCGGTAGCGATAATCACCACACCAGAATTGAGGTCCCGCATCCCCAGACAGAAACTCCCTGACTTGAAGCACGTTATCGTAGTCGGCGCAACCGGAAAGCTTGATGCCGGCGAGGTCAGCTATGAAGAGCTCATGGATCAGGCATCAGACGAGACTGAGATAGAATGGGTCGATCGCGAAGACCCCCTGATCCTGCACTACACCTCCGGCTCAACCGGCAAGCCTAAGGGCGTGCTCCTCGTCCATAACGCCATGATAGGACATTATCAGACATCTAAATGGATTCTTGACCTGAAGGACGATGATATTTACTGGTGCACCGCCGATCCGGGGTGGGTAACCGGTACCGCTTATGGCATCTATGGGCCCTGGCTCAATGGAGCCACCATCGTGACCCGCGGGGGAAGACACGACACGGACCAGTGGCTGGCCACAATCGAAAAATATAAGGTAACGGTATGGTTCAGCGCTCCCACCGCCTTCAGGCGCATGATGGTCGCCGGCGATGAAGTGATCCGCAAACACGACCTCAGCAGCCTGAGATTGATACTCAGCGCAGGGGAGCCGCTAAACCCCGTAGTTATAGAGTGGGCCCATAAAAAGCTGGGCTTGCCGATACATGACAACTGGTGGATGACCGAATCGGGGATGCAGCTCATCTCCAACTACCCGTGCATGCCGATACGGCCAGGCTCCATGGGCAAGCCGTTCCCTGGGGTCGTAGCCGGCATACTCGATGATGCAGGACATGAATTGCCGCCATACCAGATAGGCAACCTCGCTATAAAGGCGGGATGGCCTGCCATGATGCGGCAGATATGGGGCAACGAGAAAAAATATCGCGCCTACTTCCCCTTTGATTCCTGGTTCATATCAGGGGATTCTGCATACCGAGACAAAGATGGATACTACTGGTATCAGGGCCGTATTGACGACATCATCAAGACCTCCGGCGAGCGCGTCGGACCTTTCGAGGTGGAGAGCGTACTGCTGGAGCACCCCGCCCTGATTGAGGCTGGCGTAATCGGCAAGCCCGATCAGCTAAGGGGCCAGATCATCAAAGCCTTCGTATGCCCGCGGGAGGGCTACGAGCGAAACGAGGAATTGAAAAAGGATATTGCCAATTTCGTGCGGAATCGTCTCGCTGCCCACGCCATCCCGCGCGAGATCGAGTTTCGCTGCGGCCTGCCCAAAACCAGGAGCGGGAAGATCATGCGCCGCGTCCTCAAAGCGTGGGACCTGGGACTGCCTGCAGGCGACCTCTCCACCATGGACGACTCATTAGAATTCGATGGTCAAGAGGGGCATTAGTTTCAACTTTCGATAGCTAGTGGTATAATGTCCAGCAGGATTCAAAAATCAACTCAAATTGTGAGATGTAAGCGCGAAGGAAATGGCTGCTCGATCAGAGTTTTTACGGTCCGTCCCCTATTTCTCAGGGCTCACCCAGGCTGAAATCGATTCGATCAGCAACTTCATCTTCGAGAAGACTGCCGATCGTGGTGAAATAATCCTGAGTGAGGGCGAGCCTTCAGAAGCCTGGTACATTATCGCATCGGGAGCAGTTAAGGCCTTCGTGACCTCACCAGAAGGCAAAGAGCAGATCCTGAAGATCATGCGCCCGGGGGAGTCCTTCAACGATGCCCCCATCTTCGGTGACGGCCCCAACCTGTGCAGCGCCCAAGCCATGGGCCCGGTGGTGCTATACAAAATCAACAGAAACGATTTAAAGTCTATCCTCAAAAAGCATCCACAGGTAGCCCTGAATGCCAACAAAGTACTGGCAGGAAAAGTGCGACAACTTGCCTCCCTGATCGCGGACCTGTCCTTCTGTCCCGTCATCTGCCGGGTAGCCAAGATGCTGCTGGAAAACACCAGCGAAAGTGCCCCACCCAACCCCCGTCTCACCCAGCAGGAAATAGCAGCTATGGTTGGCACCGCCCGCGAAGTGGTGGGCAGATCCCTCAAAGCCCTCGAAGACGAAGGAGCGATAAAGCTGGAACGCAATCGCCTCATAATTACCAGCCGGGAAGCCCTGAAAGACATAGTAGCAACTCACTCATCGAAATATTGAGACAAAGGTCACATCACTCTAAAGGAAAATGTGTTTACATGATTACCAGACACGGAGCTAACTAGAGTGCGGGGAATGCCAATTATCTATCCCGAAAAATGCGACGGCTGTGGCCTGTGCATAAGCGTCTGCCAGTGCAGAGTGTTAGTACTGATTAGCAAGGTAGTAACTTTCACCCCCAAAGATGAATGCAGATCATGTAACACCTGGTGCACCCAGTGCGAAGACGTATGCCCCACCGGCGCCATAACCTGCCCCTTTGATATAATCATCGAGGGACGCTAGGCTTACCTTAAACCCACTCAGCGCTCAATTCCCGCTTGTACTCTAACTCAAACACATTAGGCAAAAGTCACACTTTGACCTTGAGATCACCCTCGAGATAAGACCGAGCCGAGTTACCCTCATTTCATCAACCCGAACGAACCTGGCAAAATGACTGTATCCCTCAACTGTTCAAATATGATAAAAGTCACAGACAACAGCCATACCGTATCTTAATATGTAGTTGCGATAAAGGGGGTGGGTTGTGATGGTAACCAAAAAGCAAAAACATATGCCTGATAGAAACAAGAAAGCAGTGCTGGAGCTGGAAGTGAAACTTATAAATAGAGAGCCTTGTGCGAAGGGGCACTGTCACTACTGGATGATCGAGACCCCTAAAGGCCCAAAGAGTGAAGGCGTTTGCAAATTCTGTGGCGATATTAGGGAGTTCGACAACTTCGGGCCGGATTTTTACTGGGGAGGAGATAAACCCGGAACCCTTGTGCCCTGCTTACCTGACCTGTCTAAAGACAAGGAAAAAGGGTAAAATAGTTAATGGCCTCAAGCCGTTGACGTAAAGGCAGCAGAATCTATGGAAGAGAAGAAACGCACCAAAAAGACCAAAGCCATCTACACCAGCATAAGCAACGAGATAGGGAGTAGCTGTAAAACCATAAAGTGCAATAAAGAGATGACTATACGTCTGGAGTTCACGGAAGGGGAAGGAACCGGCCTGAATCAGTTGACCATGAAGTTCAGGAACAATTTTGATGGAACTTCCACCCTTGTCATCAGGGGCAGCAAAGACATCAAAATCAAAGACGAGCGGGAATAAGCCTTATCGTAACCTTAATCCTCTACGATGGCGCCCATATTAGAAATAGGGACAGGGATACTTCAGAGATAGAACTCCGCAGAGTCTAGCAGAAACCATGCCCGATAATGAGGGTGAAACACATTAATCTACCCTTACTTGACAATCCCCGTCACATATTTCAAGAAATAGATTATAATGATTGTCACATGAAATTGATCGTTCCCTGAGCGAGAGAAGGTACGACAGCTGAAGGAGGCCCGGCAGGATGAATGTTACCATCTACACCACTCCAACATGCGGATACTGTCGCCATGCGAAAGAATTCCTCCACCAGCGTGGTGTGCAATTTACCGAACACGATGTATCTGTAGACCGGGCTGCCGCTGAGGAAATGGTCAGCAAATCGGGACAAATGGGGGTCCCCGTGATCGTCATCGATGACGAAGTAGTGGTTGGCTTCGACCGTCCCCGCCTTGAACAGATACTCAACAAAGGCAGCAATGGTCAGCGCCCTCACTTTGGCCTGACCATAGCCGACGCCAGCAAGACCGCTCCCAAGTTCGGCTTAGCCCCGGTGTTCGGCGCACTGGTAGGCAAGGTCACTCCCCAATCGTTAGGTGAAAAGGCAGGAATCCAACCGGGCGATATCATCACAGAATTCAATATGCGGCCCATTCACAACGCCAGCGACCTGGAAAACGCCATCACTTCCCTTGCCAAAGGCCAACGGGCAGTGATTATCCTGCTCAGGGGCCAGCAAACCCTGAAATCCGAGATAACTCTATAACCTGTTGTATCCTTAAAAATTAGTAGGTACATAAACAGAGGTCCTGCCAGGAGGCATACTATGTCTGAGAACGACGTATATGATCAGTTAGCTGACATGGTTAATAAAGAGGACATTGTCGGTATGCCGAAGACTCCAGCCTTCCTGAAACTGCTCAGCCTGCAGTTCACCCCAGCGGAGGCACAGCTCGCCCTGCACGTTCATCTGACCGGTGGCACGCTGGGCGAGATCGCCACGAGGTCGAGCATCGGCAAAAGCAAGCTCAAGGAGATGCTTAACACCATGGCGGACAAAGGCACCATCTATATCGAGCCTGGCAAAAAGGACCCGCTATATAAAGTGGTGGGCTCGGCAGCGCCGGGGCTGATCGAAACCGGCCTGTGGGGAAATATAAAGTACCCCTTCACTATCGAGCTGGGGAAGGCATTACACCAGGTTCTCAAGGAATGGTCGGAGCAGAAGCTGTGCAAGCTCGGCTTCCCCTTTGCCCCGGTATGGGCCGCGATAGGCGCACTGCCCGCAGATGCGCAGCCCTCCGAGAACCTTGTCGAGGTTCTAAAGAGCGCCGGCCACTGGAGCACATCACCTTGCCCCTGTCGGCTTTCACACTGGCTGGTCGATCCTGGCAATCATTGTGAACATATATTGGAAACCTGTATCCATACGGGCGACCTCAGCCGCTGGGCGGTAGAGCACGGCATGGCCCGTGAGCTCACCTTCGACGAGCTGGTCGAACTCATGCGTAAGTGCAACGAAAACGGGCTGGTTCACACCCTGAATATAAACAACTGCATATGCAATTGTTGCAACGACTGCTGCGCCATATTCCATGGCCAGAATCTAGGCGTCAAAGTCTTTTTGCCCTCACCATTCATAGCCAAAGTGGACTACGATGCCTGCAACGCCTGCGGCACCTGTGCCGACCGCTGCCCGGCGGGCGCCATCGAGGTCAACGACTACGCTACAGTCAACGATGACATGTGCTTAGGTTGCGGCGTGTGTGCAACGAAGTGCGATACGGAATCGATCAAGCTGGTGAGAAGATCAAAGGCTGGATAACTTTGAGAAGCAATCTGAGAACTACTAGTAGTGAAGCCACTACTAAGATTTCTAAATCCTAGGACCTAAGTTCATCGTCTCTAGGCAACTCACATGCCTCTGGAGGTGAAGGCTCTTCACCCAGCATACGCAGGTGCTCTTTTCTCATGCACTTGTCCATAACCACCTCGATCCCGGCCTCACGCGCCCTGGCGGCGGCCGCCTCGTTCACCACCCCCTCCTGCATCCACACCACCTTCGCACCGACCTTAATCGCCTCCTCCACAATCCCAATAACCTCATCGGGGCGACGGAAAATATCCACGACGTCCACAGGGTTCGGGATCGCTGCTAAACTCGGGTAGCTCTTCTCGCCCAGGATTCGCTCCTCGCGGGGGTTAACCGGGATTATCCTGTAACCGCGACTTTTTAAATAGCACGCCACAATATTGCTGGGCTTGCTGCTATCTGAGGAAAGCCCAACGATAGCCACAACCCGGCTCGACTTTAGAATCCTCTCTTCGGTGCTGATAGCTGACTCCTTACTCGTTACCTAGGGTACACTGTAGATAAACAACCGGAGAATATAAATCATATTCGATCGAACCAGTGGAGCGGGTGATGGGATTCGAACCCACGACTCCTTGCTTGGGACGCAAGCACTCTACCACTGAGTTACACCCGCAAAAACCATAGCTATTTTAGCCCAAAAATCCCCGTTTGTAAAAGGGGGGTCCTTGCTTCGTCAAAAATTGACACCGTACCCTCCACCCAGTTGTCCCACCTCGCCGCCGGTTACCGCCTGTGCGCCAAAAGCGAGGGCAAGAGCAAGAACTACATCGACATCGTCACCGGCAGCATCCACTACTTCGAGCAGTTCCTCCTTTCCGAGGGACTGTCCACAGATGTAACCCAAATAACCGCCCTGGAGATACGGGCCTTCGTCCTCTACCTGCAGCGTAAGCGGTGCTTCTCCAGCCACCCCTATTGCCGTCCCCAGGAGCACGGCCTCTCCAGCCACACGGTCAACTGCTACCTGCGTTCCATCCGCGCCTTCTGGAGCTGGCTGGTGGTTGAGGAGATAGTGCACGAAAACCCCTTCCGCAAGATTAAGCTGCCCAGGGTTATAAGCAAGATCATCCCTACATTCACCGCGGAACAATTACGCCAGCTCTTATCCGTTATCGACACATCTACCCCGGAGGGCTTCCGCAACTACGCCATCATCCTCACCCTCCTTGATAGCGCACTGAGGGTTTCCGAGCTTACCAACGCCAAGATGGATGACGTCATGCTCGACGATGGGCTGATGAAGGTACTGGGCAAGGGTGGCAAGGAGCGCCACATCCCCATTGGCACAGAAGTCCAGCGCGTGCTGTGGCGCTACATCAGCCGCTACCGCCCCCAGCCGACAAACCCCAATAGCGATTACCTATTCCTTACCAGAGAAGGAGCGAAGGTAACAGGGAAACGAGTTGAGATTATGATGCAGCGGTATGGTGAAAAGGCCCGTATCGCAGGGGTCCGCATTTCGCCGCATACGCTGCGGCATACCGCCGCCGTTAACTTTTTGAGGAACGGCGGCGATGTTTTTAGCTTGCAGAGGCTGCTGGGACATACAAGCCTAGAGATGACCCGTCACTACTGTGAACTGGCCGACGTGGATGTGAAGAAAGCGCATCAAACGGCAAGCCCGGTGGACAATCTTAATCTGACACAGAGGAAACGGAAGTGATATAGCTTATGACGAATCTTTAACTTTCCGTATAACCTTAGTATTCGAGCCAGGTTTCGTACGTGGTTTTCCCCGTCTTTTTGTTGTAAACCGGACGAAGACCCTGACTCATTTTTTCTACAATCTTAATGGTCCTTTCCATATCTTCCTTAGAAGGACCATCGGTCATGTCTTTAATCTTATCAAGCCTCTCAGTTAAAACTTCCTGACCAGCTTCGAATACCCTTCTAACATAACTGATCGTTCGCTTGTCTCGATTTCCCCAATCTGCTGCAAGGTCATCTTTTATCTGCTTATCTGTGCGACCTTTCAATATCTGTTTACATATAAATTTGATCTCTTCGCTATCGAGTCTCTCCCTCTTGCCCATTTCAATGCACCTAAAATGTCCTCTTTATGCTTATATCACTTGCTATAGTGATTATAGCAGAACATTTAGAAAGAATACACTTCAATGTCAGACACAGAACTCGATAGGTTTCTAAAAGAATTACTAACAAAGAAGCAAGTCGGAGAACTGGATAAGCTTATCGAATATGAGTCTTTTTCCGGGAGGGCTGATGGCAAAAGCCAGAACACCATCAACCTCACGGTGGTAGCGCTTACCAAGCTCAAAGATTTCCTACTGGCACATCACCTCCCTACTGATGCCAAATTGATCAGCGCAAAGGATATTCGCAATTTCATTATATATTTACAGTCATCCAAGAGATTCTCTAACCACCCTTATACCCATAGTCAGAGTAATGAGCTGAGTGCGATATCCATCAACAGTTACCTCCGGGCTATACGAGCTGCATTTAATAGATGGGTAAACGAGGGTTTTTTAGAGCAAACGCCGTTTGAAAAAGTAAGAATCCCTAAAGCTCCCAAAAAGATAATACCCACCTTCACCAAAGAGCAGATCGAAGCCCTCCTCGATGTTATCGATACCGCTCACCCCGAGGGTTTCCGCGATTACTTACTCATACTCCTCTACCTCGATACTGCTTGCCGTCTGACAGAGGTTACCAACCTCAGAATTGGCGCTGTGAACCCCAGAGAGCGATGTATGAAAGTATTAGGAAAGGGGAGCAAGGAACGCATAGTCCCTATCGGTGCAACTACTCAAAAGCTGCTATGGAAATATATTAACCTCTATCGACCAGATCCCGCACTACCACGCTACGAGCATGTTTTCCTTACTAGGGACGGGAGGCCACTTACAAACAAGCGAGTTGAGGCAATTATGAAGAAATACGGGAAAAAGGCTGGTATTACCGGCGTCCGGTGCTCACCACATACCCTTCGTCATACTGCTTGTGTCTTCTGGATCAGGAATGGAGGCGACATTTTTAGTCTGCAGCGGATTACCGGACACTCAAGCCTGGAAGTTTTACGAGGCTATGTGAATCTGGCTCAGGGAGATATCGCGGCAGCGCATCAAAGATATTCGGCGGTTGATTGCCTCGACTTGAAAACAACGAGAAAACGTAGACGGGATAAATAATATGTACAAAGTCTATCTTACGATGGCTGATATCCAACTTATGGAGAAAGCTGCTCTCAACACGAGGGATCAGCTGTTGATAAGGATGATCTCGCACACAGGTTGCAGGGTCACAGAAGTGACTGCATTGACTGTAGATGATGTTGACCTAGAAAACGGTACCATCACCATCCAGCATTTGAAATCACGCAACAAGGTTTCTTGCCCTTTCTGCGGTACAAGATTGTGTGAAGCCCATGTCTTTTGCCCGGGATGCAGTAAAAAGGTAGAGGAGAAAGTTAAGAAAGCCCTAGAGACACGAAAGTTAAGAACGCTGCCTTTGGATGGGGAGACGGTCGAGATGTTAGAACTCCATATTAAGAATGGGAATCCGGTTCTCAAGGATGGTAAGCTCATGCTCTTCGGCTTTAAGAGGGGCATGGCCAACAAGATTGTTAAAGACTGCGGCAAGCGCGCTGGACTCCCCGATTTGATTAACCCCCGGACGGGCAAGAAGCGGGGCATCTCCCCACATCGATTGAGAGATGCTTTCGCTATCCATGCTATTCAGCAGGATGATTCGGCAGACGCTCTGATAATGCTGCAGGAGCACCTGGGTCATGCTAGCTTTAATACAACGGCGCAGTACAGAAAGATAGCTCTAGAGGAGCACCGCCAGTGGTACAACAAACTATGGGAGAAGAAGGAGGAGCAGGGTGGTTAAGCCGCTCAAACCCAAGCGTGGTGGCTTCATGCGCCC
>Ga0315274_10010080_pt1 | contig 13615 bp, 11 predicted proteins | sample YL17G02_20_MG_FD_203700 | JGI IMG/M metagenome (GOLD analysis project Ga0315274, IMG submission 203700) | Sediment microbial communities from Yellowstone Lake, YNP, Wyoming, USA - YL17G02_20 | ecosystem: Environmental > Aquatic > Freshwater > Lake > Sediment | place: USA: Wyoming | collected...
GCCGCCGCGGCACAGGTAGTAGCGCGTCACGCCGCCGCGCGCCGCGATGGTGGGGATCGTGTGGGCGTGGCCGAAGGAGTCGGGCATCCAGTCGATCGGGACGTCCTCGGGCGCAAGGTCGAACGTCTCCTTCATAAACCGCCGCGTGTACAGCATGTGCCGCGCCAGGCCCTCGCCGGCGGGCAGGTTCTTGTCGGCCTCGACCCAGTTGACGGCGGCGACCTCCCAGCGGCCCTGCTTGACGCGCTCGGCGATCCGCGCCAGCAGGTCCGGGTTGTACTCCTTCAGCAGGGCGTAGACCGAAGCCTGGCTCTGCGTGAAGCAGAACGTGGGGAACTCGTCCATGAGTTTCAGGACGGTGGTGAACGTGTCGTTCGTCATGCCGACCGTCTCCGACCAGGACCACATCCAGTTCATGTCGATGTGGGCGTGGCCGGCGCAGTGGACCGTGTAGGTCTTGGCGACCTTGCCGAGGGGCGCGAGGACCTTCTCGGCCCGGGCGACGGGCTTTTCGAGGTCGTCCGCGCGCCCGGCCGCGATCGCCCGCATGACGATGCGGCAGGCCTCTTCGACCAAGCGGGCCCAGGCCTTCCGGCGCGACGGGAAGAGGCGCGCCAGGCCTTCGGCGAACTCAACCTCGGCCACGAACCGTTCGACCGGGCGGTTCCGGCGGGCCAGCAGGTCGGCGGCATCACGGGCCAGTTGCTCACGAGCGCTTGCGGTCATGCCTGGCACTCCTGGAAAGGCGTTTCCACAAGGAGAAGCCCGGTACGCGCCGGGCATCAGGGGCCGCAATCTAGCGACTTGCGGCGCCCCGTGCAAGCGTTTACGGGCCGCCGGAGGGTCGCGGGGCCGCGGCCGCCTTGCCCGGCGGATCACGCCGGCGGCGGCGCGGCGGCGGCCGGCGGGAAGGCCACGTAGGCCGCCAGCACGGCCGCCAGCAGGACCGTCTCCCACTGGGCGGTGCGCGTGGCGAGGTCGCCCCAGCCGCTCCCGCGCCAGACGGCGGCCAGCGGCCGCCACATCAAGAGGAGCGCCGACGGCATCGCCACGAGGACCCTCGGGGCCAGCCCCGCGCCCGCCAGCGCGGCCAGGCCGCCCGCGAAGCCCACCACGAGCATGACGTAGACCGCCCGGGCCGGGCGCCCGCCCCCGAACGACGCCAGGGTCCGGATGCCCGCCGCGGCGTCCTCCTGGCGGTCGCGGATGTTGTTGCCGAGGAGGACGGCGGTCGTCGCGAAACCGATCGGGAGCGACGCCAGCAGGGCCCGCGGCTCCAGTTGGCCCGTGTGGGCGTACGCCGCCCCCAGCATCAGGACGGGCCCGAACACGAGGAAGATGAGCGGCTCGCCCAGGGCGCGGTACTTGAGGTGCAGCGGCCCACCCGTGTAGACGTAGAGGCCGACCGCCCCGACCGCCCCGAACGCGAGCACGCCCGGCCCGGTCCGCCACACGAGGTACGCCACGAGCGGGACGGCCGCCACGAGCAGAACGACCGCCTGGACGAGCACCTGGCGGGGCGTCATCTCGCCGCGGGCGATCACGAGGCCCGGACGCCCGTCGTCCTCCTGGTCCAGGCCGAAGCGGAAGTCGAAGTAGTCGTTCAGCATGTTGCCGGCGGCGTGCAGGATCGCGACCCCGAGGACGCACGGCACGACGACGTCCCAGCGCCACGCGGCGACCGGCGCGACGGCCGCCACCGCGACGAGGGCCGGCATGACCGAGACGGGGAGCGAGAAGGCCCGCAGGGCCCGCAGCCGCGCCGCCAGTCGGACTTTGCCCGCCGAAGGTACGCCGTCGGGCACTGTCGGGTTCCTTTCAGGCGCCCAGGGCCATCACGGCCGCCAGGAGCGCCAGGGCGGCCGTCTCGATCCGAAGCGTCGTGCGGCCGATCTGCACGGGGACGAACCCGGCCGCCAGGACCCGCTCGCGCTCCGCGTCCGTCAGGCCGCCCTCGGGGCCCACGAGGACGAGGATCTCGCCGGCGCGCCCGCCCAAGGCGTCGGCCAGGGGCAGCGCCGCCTCGCCCAGGTCGCCGACCAGCCGCACGCCCTCCCAAGGCCGCGCCAGGAGGTCGGCCAGCGGCACCGGGTCCGCCAAGTCCGGCAGGAAGTCCGTGCCCGCCTGTTTGGCGGCGGCGACGCAGTGCCCGAGCAGGCGCTCGCGCCCGGTCTGCGTCGGCCGCGCCGTCCCCGCGACGCTCCGCTCGAAGATGACCTGCTGCAAGGACGCCGCACCGAGTTCGGTCGCCTTCTCCAGGAGCCAGTCCAGGCGGCTCCCCTTGGGCACCGCGAAAGCCAGGTGCACGACGGGGCCGCAGCGGGCCTCGGCCGCGTGGATCGCTTCGACCGTTACGCGGACACCGCGCCGGCGGACCTCGGCCACGCGGCCGGTCGCCCGGGTCCCCCGCCCGTCGAAGAGTTCCACGGCCGCGCCCGCCCGGAGGCGCAGGACGTGGGCCGCGTGGTGGCTCTCGCCCGGCGGCAGCGTGACGTCCAGCCCGGCCGCGGCCGGGAGGTCGGGCACGTAGAACCGCGGGATGCCTGCCCGCTCGTCCATCAGGGGAGCCCCAGGACCTTGTGCAGTTGCACGTTCAGGCGGACCGGCAGGCGGTCCTTGAGGATCCAGCCCGCCAGCGTGCGCGGCTCCAGCGTCGGCGCGGCCGCGCCGAAGAGGACGGTCGCGCGGTCGAGGAGGCCGTGCTGCCGCACGACGTCCTTCGCCCACTCGTAATCCGCGCGGCCGGTGAGGACGAACTTGACCTCGTCGCGCTCCGTCAGGAGGTCGACGTTCCGCCAGCAGGTGCGGTCGGCCATGCCGCTGCCGGGGGTCTTGAGGTCGACGATGCGGACGCAGCGCGGATCAAGGAGGTCGATCGGGTGGGCGCCGCTCGTCTCGACGAGGACCTCCCTGGCACGGCCCCGCCCAGGCGGGCCGTGGCCGGCGCAGCCGCGCCCGATCAGGGCGTCGGCCAGGCGGTTGACCTCGGCCGCCTGGAGGAGCGGTTCGCCCCCCGTGATGAGGACCCAGGGCAGGGGAGCGGCGTCGATCTCCTCAACGAGCGACTCCACGGACGCGGCGCGGCCGGCCGCCGCGTCGCGGGCCGCCGGCGTGTCGCAGTACGCGCAGGCGAGGTCGCATCCCGCGAGGCGCACGATCCACGTCGCGAGGCCCGCCCGCGTGCCTTCGCCCTGAATGCTCCGAAAGGTCTCGAAGACTTGCATGCGTCGCACTGTCCGTAAGGGCTTTCTAACCGCAAAGGACGCAAAGAGCGCAAAGAACGGACAGGCTGAAGCAGGTCAAAACAGCGTCAGGCGCCGCCGTGTTGTGGCAGCCGTTGTTACCCAAAACACCCTGGCGTTGACTTCCTTTGCGCTCTTCGCGCTCTTTGCGGTTAGAACACCTTCACATCCGCTCGGCCGTCTCGATGCCGAGGAGCCCCAGGCCGCGCTCTATCACCCGGGCCACCAGGTCGCAGAGTTTCAGCCGATGCGTCCGCACGGGCTCCGGGCTCGGCAGGACGGGGCACGCGTCGTAGAACGCCGTGAACGCCTGGGCCAGGTCATAGAGGTACGCGGCCAGGACGTTGGGCCGATAGTCCTCCAGGGCCCGCTCGACCGCTTCGGCGAACCGGAGGACCGCCTTGCCGAGGGCGACCTCCTGGGGCGCGGCCAGCGGGACGGGCGCCGCGTCGCCGCGCAGGGCCTTCTCATCGTGGCCCCCTTTTCGGAAGATGCTCCGCACGCGGGCGCACGCGTACTGCATGTAGGGGGCGGTGTTGCCGTCGAGGGCGAGCATCTTCTCCCACGAGAAGACGTAGTCGCTCGTGCGGTTCTGCGAGAGATCGGCGTACTTGACGGCCCCGATGCCGACGATCTGGGCGATGCGTTTCCGCTCGTCCTCGGAGAGGTCCGGGTTCTTCTGCGTCACGAGGTCCAGGGCCCGCTTCTCGGCCTCGTCCAGGAGGTCCATGAGTTTGACGGTGCCGCCCTCGCGGGTCTTGAAGGGGCGGCCGTCGGGGCCCATCATCGTCCCGAAGGCGACGTGCTCGAGGTGGACGCCGGCCGGGGCGAAGCCGGCCTGCTGGGCGCACTCGAAGAGCATCTGGAAGTGCAGCGACTGGCGGGCGTCGACGACGTAGAGGATGCGGTCGGCCCGAGGGGATTGCGGATTGCGGATCGCGGATTGCGGATTGGCGGATGGGGGCAGACGGCCTGTCCGGAAGGCGATGGCCGCCAGATCGGTGGTCGCGTAGAGGTACCCTTCGTCGGACTTCTGGACGATGAGGGGCAGGGGGGAGCCGTCCTTGGCCACGAAGAGGGGCTTGGCAGGGATTGCGGATTGCGGATCGCGGATTGCGGATTTCAGAAAGACGCACTGCGCGCCCTCTGACTCAGTCAAAAGGCCCTTCCCGCGCAGGGCCCTGACGATGTCGGGCAGAACGTCGTTGTACGCGCTCTCTGGTTTCAGGTCCCTACGATTGAGTCGTACACCAAGGCGCTTGTATATTTTCTCGCAATGGCGAAGAGAAGCCCGGATATACATGCGCCAGTGACGACGACAAACGCGGTCCCCTTGCTGAAGTCTGACCACATTCTCGCGAGCCTCGGCGGCGAAAGCGTCGTCGCCATCAAACTTGAACTTGGAGTCAACGTAGAACGCCTCCAGATTCTCAAGGCTGGCCGACAAATCAACTCGATTGCCCCATTCCCGCCGGAGAAGATTTGTTATCAGCATCCCGAACTGCGTGCCCCAGTCGCCGACGTGGTTCTGGCGGACGACCTTGTGGCCGGCGAACTCCAGCATCCGGACGAGGGCGTCGCCGATGATCGTCGAGCGCAAATGGCCGACGTGCATCTCCTTCGCGAGGTTCGGGGCGGAGTAGTCCACGACCACCGTCTCGGGCCGCTCGGCCCGCGGGACGCCCAGGCGGTCGTCTTCGGATCGCTCGGAACGCACCTGGTTCGCCGCGCCGAGTTGCCCGGCCACCCAGTCCGCCTTGAGGCGCAGGTTGATGAAGCCGGGGCCCGCGATTTCGGGCTTCTCGGCCAGGTCCGCAAGGTCGAGGTGCGCCAGGACCGCCTCGGCCACCTCGCGGGGCTTCCGCTTCAGCCGCTTCGCCAGGCCCATCGCCCCGTTGGCCTGGTAGTCGCCGAAGCGCTCTTCCTGGCTGGGGGTGACGATGGCCGGGGCGTCGGGCACGTCGGGAAAGGCCGCGCGCAGGGCGGCCGTCACGCGCTCGTCCAGGATGCGGCGGACGTTGGGCATCAGGCCTCTCCGCGGGAGGGCGGGGGGGTGTCGTCGCGCGGCTTCCAGCCGCGCCGCCAGTCGACGCGCGGGGCGTCGCCCCACAGGAGTTCCAGGTCGTAGTAGGACCGCGACGCCTCGCTGAAGAGGTGGACGACCACGTCGACGTAGTCGATGAGGACCCAGCCGGTCTCGTAGCCCTCGGAGCCGAAGGGTCGCTGGCCCAGGGCGGCCGCGGCCCGGCGGACGTGGTCGGCGGCGCCGCGCATCTGGCGGGCGCTGGTGCCCGTGGCGACGACGAAGAAGTCGGTGACGGGCGAGAGGCCGCGCAGGTCGAGGATGGCGACGTCGTAGGCGCGGTTCTCGGCGCACGTTCGCGCCATCTCGATGGCAAGACGGCGCGAGGTGGTCTTGCGCTTGGCCATCACTTCGCCAGGTGGTCCCAGCCGATCCGCAGGAGGCCCCCCACGACGGGGCCGAACTTGACGATCAGGCCGGCAAAGACGACGCTGACCATGCTCATCAGTTTGATGAGGATGTTCAGCGACGGACCCGACGTGTCCTTGAAGGGGTCGCCCACGGTGTCGCCGACGACGGCGGCCTTGTGCGGGTCGGACCGCTTGCCGCCGAGGTGGCCCTCCTCGATGTACTTCTTGGCGTTGTCCCAGGCGCCGCCGGCGTTGGCCATGAAGACGGCGACGGCGAACCCGCCCGCCAGGCCGCCGGACAGGAGGCCCAGGACGCCGCCCACGTCCAGCACCAGGCCCGTCGCGATGGGGGCGATGATGGCCAGCAGGCTCGGGAAGATCATCGCCCGCTGGGCCCCGCCCGTCGCGATGCTGACGCACGAGGCGTAGTCAGGCTTGGCCGTGCCTTCCATGATGCCGGGGATGGAGCGGAACTGGCGGCGGACTTCCTCGATCATGCGTCCGGCGGCGCGCCCCACGGCCATCATCGTCAGCGCACAGAAGACGAACACCAGCAGCATCCCCAGGAACATGCCCACGAGGAAGTTCGGGTTCATGGGCGTGGCCCCGTAGTGGCGCATGAAGTCGAGCATCCCCGCCTGGAAGGCGCCGACGTCGGGCAGGGCGGCCTTGGCCGTCCCGCCGATGGCGACGGGGATGAGGTAGATGACCTTCTTGCCGCCCACCTCGAAGACGCCCTGGGTCACGCCGGCCGGCGCGTCGCGCACCACGGTGTTGCCGGCCTCGCCGGGGGCCTGGATGTAGACGACGGTGGCCATCATCTGCTGCTGGCGCGTCGCGGCGCCGGGCGAGACATACTGGGCGAACTTGCCGTAGCCCAGGGGCTCGATCGTCCCGCTCTCGGCCGCCTGCACGGTGTAGGCGGTCGCCGCCTGGCGATGCATGCCGACCCGCACCTCCTCGACGTAGGCCGCCAGGAGCGCCAGGGCCGTGAGGGCGGCGCTTCCGATGGCGAAGCCCTTGCCGGTGGCGGCGGTGGTGTTGCCGAGGGCGTCGAGGGCGTCGGTGCGCTTGCGGACCTCGGGGGGCTGGTGGCTCATCTCGGCGTTGCCGCCCGCGTTGTCGGCGATCGGGCCGTAGGCGTCGGTCGCCAGGGTGATGCCCAGGGTCGAGAGCATGCCGACGGCGGCGATCGAGATGCCGTAGAGGCCCATCGTGATGTCATGGAACCCGCCCGGCAGGGCGAAGGCCGTGATCATGGCCGCCCCGACCGAGAGGATCGGAATCCACGTCGAGAGCATGCCGGTGGCGATGCCGGCGATGACGACGGTGGCGGGGCCCGTGAGGGCCTGGTCCGCCAGCCGCTGCGTCGGCTTGAACGAGTGCGAAGTGTAGTACTCGGTCGCCTTGCCGATGATGACGCCCGAGAGGAGGCCCGCGATGACGCTTCCGATGAGGGGCCGCGGCAGGTCGAGGTGGTAGATGACGAAGATCGCCGCCGGGATGACGAGGAAACTCGCCAGGAAGACGCCGCGGTTCAGGGCGGCCATGAGGGTCTTCATGTTGGCGTCCTCGCGGGTCCGGACGACGAAGACGCCGAGGACGGACGCGATGATGCCGAGGCCCGCCAGGACCAGGGGCGCCAGGAGCATGTTGAGCTTGGCCTGCTCGGCGGCCTCGCCCTGGATGCTGAAGACGGCCGCCACGCCGAGGGCCGCCGTTGCCAGGATCGATCCGCAATACGACTCGTACAGGTCGGCGCCCATGCCGGCCACGTCGCCGACGTTGTCGCCCACGTTGTCGGCGATGGTGGCGGGGTTCCGCGGGTCGTCCTCGGGGATGCCGGCCTCGACCTTGCCCACGAGGTCGGCCCCCACGTCGGCGGCCTTGGTGAAGATGCCGCCGCCGACACGGGCGAACAGGGCCTGGCTCGAAGCGCCCATGCCGAAGCACAGCATGACGACGGTGATCTGCTCCAGGGTCATCGGCTCCCACGAGAACACGCCGAGCAACTTGTGGCCCCAGACCTGGTGCAGGAAGAAGAACCAGCCGCTGATGTCCAGCAGGCCCAGGCCCACGACGACGAGGCCCATGACGGCCCCGGCCCGGAAGGCCACCGTCAGGCCGCGGTTCAGACTCTGCTTCGCCCCGTTGGCCGTCCGCGACGAGGCCTGGGTGGCCGTCTTCATCCCGATGAACCCCGACAGGCCCGAGAAGAACCCGCCCGTCAGGAAGGCGAACGGCACCAGCGTGTGCTGGACGTGCAGGCCGAACGCCATGAACGCCAGCAGGGCCGAGACGACGACGAAGAAGACGGCCACGACCTTGTACTGCTGCCGCAGGTACGCGTAAGCGCCGGTCCGGACGGCGGCGGCGATCTCCTGCATCTCCTTCGAGCCCTCGGACTCCCGCATGACGCTCTTGTAGAAGAAGAAGGCCATGACCAGGGCGACGACGGACCCGATGGGCGCCAGCCACCAGACGAGCGGGAGCGCCGGCGCCCCCGCAGCGGCTTCGGCGGCGGGCGCGGCCGGGTCGCCCGTGGCGCTCCAGAGTTGCGAGGCCACCAGGCCCAGGGCCACGAACAGGGCGGCGCTTATGAACATGCGGACGTACTTGGGCAACCCTCTGGTCGCGCGGCGTTTCATCGCGGAGCCTCTCCTCGCCTGTGCCGGTACCCCGGCGGCAGTCGCGCCGCCGCGGGCCCGCCCCCTTTCGGAAAAGCCCCTCCTTCTACGCGCCGGCGGCCCGCGGAGCAAGCAAAAAATGGCCCCCCGCCCGGCCCGTCGGAAAAGCGCTTGAACCGCCGCCCGGAAACGCTATACTACCCCGTCTTGCGGGTGCGGCAGCGTGTCACAGGGAGGAACGGCGGTGCCAGCAAAATGTGCAGTGTGCGGGAAGACGCCCCAGGTGGGCAACTCGATCGCCCGGCGCGGGAAGGCCAAGTACCTGGGCGGCGTGGGCCGTAAGATCACGGGCATCACGCGCCGGCAGTTCCGGCCGAACCTCCAGAAGATCCGCGTGACCATGCCCAACGGCGCGTCCAAGCGCCTGACGGTCTGCGCGAAGTGCCTGCGGTCCGGCCGCGTCCGCAAACGCGTCAAACGCGTCATTCCCCCGACCGATCCGAAGTCTGGACCCGTTCCGGGGAAGTAGCCGGCGCCGGACGGGCGCGGGCAGAGGTGGCCGATGGCCCTGTCCAGGGAAGAAGTGCTCAAGGCCGGCACGCTGAGCCGCATCCGCCTCTCGGAGGAGGACGTGGCCCGGTTCGCGTCGCAACTCTCCGACGTCCTCGGGTACGTGGACAAACTGCGCGAACTCGACACCCGCGGCGTCGAGCCGCTGGCCCACGCGCTGCCGATTCACAACGTCCTTCGCCCCGACGAGCCCCGCGAGGGCCTCACGCCCGAACAGGCGCTCGCCGGCGCCCCGGAGTCCGCGGGCGATTGCTTCCGCGTGCCGCGCGTCATCGACGACGGCACCAGCGCCTGAGGGACCCCGGAGGCCGGCTTCTCGAGCAGGCGGATCGCACGCGATGTCACCAACCGAGTCGACAGCCCGCCAGGTCCGCGATGCCATCGCCCGGCGCGAGGCGAGCGCCGCCGAGGTGACCGAGGCCTGCCTGGCGGCCGTCGACCGGCTCGACCCCCAGGTGCATGCCTTCCTCTCGGTGGACCACGCAGGCGCCCGCCGCCGCGCCGCGGAGATCGACCGGCGCCTGGCCGCCGGCGAACCGGCGGGCCTGCTGGCCGGCCTGCCCGTGGCGATCAAGGACAACCTGTGCACGGCCGACGGGCAGGCGACGACCTGCGCGAGCCGCATCCTGGAGGGCTGGCGCGCGCCCTACAACGCCCACGTCGTCGACCGCCTCCTGGCCGAGGGGGCCGTCATCGTCGGCAAGACGAACCTGGACGAGTTCGCCATGGGCTCGTCCACCGAGAACTCGGCCTACGGGACGACGCGGAACCCGTGGGCCCTCGACCGCGTGCCGGGCGGGTCGAGCGGCGGAAGCGCCGCGGCCGTGGCGGCCCGGATGGTGCCCGCCGCCCTCGGGTCCGACACGGGCGGCTCGATCCGCCAGCCGGCGGCGCTGTGCGGCGTGGTGGGCGTCAAGCCGACCTACGGCCGCGTGAGCCGCTACGGCCTCGTCGCGTTCGCCTCCAGCCTGGACCAGATCGGCCCCATCGCCCGGACCGTGGGCGACGCGGCCCTCCTCCTCCAGGCCGCCGCCGGGCACGACGCGCGCGACTCGACCTGCGTCTCGCAGGCCGACCAGCCGCTGCCCGATTACCTGGCGGCGCTCGAAGAGCCCGTCGAGGGCCTGCGGATCGGCGTCCCCCGGCAGTTCTTCGCCGAGGGCCTGGACCCCGAAGTCGAAGCGGCCGTGCGCGAGGCCCTGGCGGTCTACGAGCGGCTGGGCGCGAAACTGACCGACGTCGACCTGCCGCACGCGACGGACTACGCCATCGCGACCTACTACATCGTCGCGACGAGCGAGGCGTCGTCGAACCTCGCCCGCTACGACGGCGTCCACTACGGCCACCGGTCGCGCGATCACGCCGACATGATCGACATGTACATGCGCAGCCGCGCCGAAGGCTTCGGCGACGAGGTCAAACGCCGCGTCATGCTCGGCACCTACGCCCTGAGCGCGGGCTACTACGACGCGTACTACAAGAAGGCGCTCCAGGTCCGCCGCCTCATCCGGCGCGACTTCGAGGAGGCCTTCCGCAAGGTCGACTGCCTCATGGGCCCGACGAGCCCGACGCCCGCCTTCCGGATCGGCGAGCGGGCGGCCGACCCGCTGGCGATGTACCTGTCGGACATCTACACGGTCTCGTGCAACCTGGCGGCCATCGCGGGCCTGAGCGTCCCGTGCGGGTTCACGGGGGCGGGCCTGCCCGTCGGCCTCCAGATCCTCACGGACGTCTTCACCGAGGACCGGCTCCTTCGGATCGCCCGCATGTACGAGCGGGAGGTCGATTGGGTCTCCCGGGCCCCAGCCCTCGTCGCGGGCGGCGGGGGAGGTGCGGCATGAGCGCCGCCGAACTCGTCCCCACGATCGGCCTGGAGGTCCACATGCACCTGGCGACGCGCACGAAGATGTTCTGCGCGTGCCGGGTCGCCTACGACGAGCGGCCCAATTCGTGCGTCTGCCCCGTCTGCCTCGGCATGCCGGGCGTCCTGCCCGTGATGAACGCGCGGGCCATTGAACTCGCGGTCCGGATGGCCCTGGCCCTGGGCTGCACCATCCCCGACCTCGCCAAGTGGGACCGCAAGCACTACTATTACCCCGACCTCCCGAAGAACTACCAGATCTCCGAGTACGACCAGCCCCTGGGCGTGGACGGCCACCTGGACGTCGAGACCCCGGGCGGCGTGCGGCGGATCGGCATCATCCGTGTCCACCTCGAGGAGGACGCCGGCAAACTCATGCACGCCGAGGGCGGCGGCGACTACTCGGTCGTCGACCTGAACCGCACGGGGACGCCGCTGCTGGAGGTCGTCAGCCACCCGGATATGCACAGCGCCGAGGAGGCCCGCGCTTACGGCGAGACGCTGCGGCAACTGGCCGTCTACCTCGGCGTGAGCGGCTGCAACATGCAGTTGGGCCAGATGCGTTTCGAGCCCAACATCAGCCTCCGCATCGGGACCGGCCCCGACGGTGAGCCCCGCTACACGCCGATCGCCGAGATCAAGAACCTGAACTCCTTCCGAAGTGTCGAGCGGGCCTGCGCGTACGAGATCGCCCGCCACCGCCAGGAGTACGAGGCCGACCCGGCCGGCTACACCCTGGAGCGCCTCGGCAAGGAGACCCGCGGCTGGAACGACGCCGAGGAGCGGACGTACCTCCTCCGCTCGAAGGAAGAGGCCCACGATTACCGGTACTTCCCGGAGCCCGACCTCGTGCCGCTGGTGCCCGACCGCGCGTGGGTCGAGGGCATCAGAGCAGGCCTTCCCAAGCTACCTGGGCAGTTCCGCAAGGAAATGCAGGAAGCCGGGCTGCCGCGGAAGATAATAGACGCGCTTCTCCAAGAGGACCAGATCGCGAAGTCCTGGGAGGATCTGGTCTCCGCTATCAGGAAGCAGCCGCAGGCGAAGGGCTGGGATGCCAAGCGCCTGACGGAGATTGCTCACAACTGGATCCTTCAGGATGTTCGACGCGTCCTGAACGAACGCGCTATACCCCTTACTGAGCTTCGGAACTCCCACTATGCGGAGGAGGAACTAGCCAAACTCATCGTGCTCGTGGAAACCGGCGTCATCAACCGCAACACGGGCACGGAAGTTTTCAGCAAAATGATTGCCACCGGCAAGTCGGCTGCGGAGATCGTCCAGGAGGGGAACCTCGCCCAGGTGGCCGATGCGGGCGCGATCGAGGCCCTCGTCGACCAGGCGATCGCCAACAACCCCAAGGTCGTCCAGGACTACCGGGGCGGAAAGAAGGCGTCGCTCGGCCGCCTCATCGGCGAGACGATGAAGGCCAGCGGCGGCAAGGCCAGCCCCCAGATCGTCCGCGAGATCCTGCTCCGCAAACTCGGCGGGTGAGGCGCGTGCGGGCCCGGCCCCCGTCCTTCACGCCGTGCGCGGGCCGTCCGGCGGAGGCGGGGGAGGGGGCGGCGCCTTGCGGCCGCCGATCCGGTTCTCTTCGCCCCGCCACAGGCGCACGTAGTTCGCCCGGTGCCGCGCCAGGACCATCGCCACGAGCGCCAGGACGAAAATCGTCACCGGCAGGCACGCGCCCCACGCCCTCGCCCAGTTGAACCCGAGGTACCCGGCCACCAGCACCAGCGCCGCCACCGACGAGCCGACGGCCACGTAGCGCGTCACGAGGACCACCAGCACCCACACGCCGAACGCCGCCAGCGCCATCCATCGAAGAAGCGGCAGCCCCAGGAGAACGCCCAGGCTGGTGGCCACGGCCTTGCCGCCACGGAACCGCAGGTACACGGGCAGGACGTGCCCCAGGATCGGCGCGATGGCCACCGCCACCAGCGCGAGCCACTCGCCCCGCTGCCACACGCCCGCGTCAGCCGGGTAGCCCAGGACCACCGGAAGCCACCGCGCCGCGGCCCAGGCCGGGAGGAACCCCTTCCCCATGTCCAGGAGGAACGCAAGGACGCCGGACGCCGCCCCGCACACGCGCCCGCAGTTGGTCGCCCCGATGTTGCGCGAGCCCTCCAGGCGGATGTCCTTGCCGTGCGCGAACCCGATCAGCAGGCCGAACGGGACGGCCCCCAGGAGGTAGGCGCCCGCGCACCAGGCGGCGGTGATCAGCGCGTCGGTCACGGCTGGGTCCCCTTGCGTGCGGCGACGCGCTGGAAGACGGCCATCATCTCGCGGAAGTTGCGCTCGAGGGGATACTGCTCGGCGGTCTGGCGGGCGGCAAGGCCCATCGCGCGCCGCAGGTCGGCGTCCAGCAGGCGCGTCATGGCCGCGGCCAGCGCCTCCGTGTCGGTCGGCGAGTCGATCAAGAGGCCGTCGCGGCCGTCCTGCATCAGTTCGCTCGCGCCGTTGAAGCGCGTCGTCAGGACCGGCAGGCCGCACGCCAGCGCCTCCAGGACGACGAGGCTGCACGGGTCGTACCACGTCGGCTGGACGTAAACGTCGGCGGCCGCGTAACCCGGCAGCACGTCGGCCAGCGGCCCGATGAACCGGACCCGGTCGCCGCAGCCGAGCCGCGCGGCCAGGCGGCGGTACGGGCCGGGGTCGGCCTTGCCGGCCACGAGCACGCACCAGCGCGCGGGCGCCAGCGGAAGGCGTGCGGCCGCCGCGACCAGTTCGCGGACCCCTTTGAGTTTGAAGTTGTGGGCCACGACGAGGAAGCACGCCTGGCCATCGTCGATGCCGAACTCCTGGCGCGCGGCCGCGCGCTTCGCCTCGCAGGCCGCCGGGCTGAAGCGCGTCACGTCCACGCCGTTGTAGACGAGGTGGAGACG
>Ga0315274_10010081_pt1 | contig 13614 bp, 10 predicted proteins | sample YL17G02_20_MG_FD_203700 | JGI IMG/M metagenome (GOLD analysis project Ga0315274, IMG submission 203700) | Sediment microbial communities from Yellowstone Lake, YNP, Wyoming, USA - YL17G02_20 | ecosystem: Environmental > Aquatic > Freshwater > Lake > Sediment | place: USA: Wyoming | collected...
GGAAGGCGGTTTCAAACCGATCGATATTATAAGGAGAAAGGGTCAGGCCTAAGGCCGATTTTACGCCCGGCAGACCATGAAGTTCCTGAAAGGTCTTGATCTGGCGTTTCCACCCGCCTGGAACGCCGCGAATGTCATCGTTCAGTTTTTCTTCGCCATCCAAACTGACGGTGATAAATAATTCCGGCGGCTTTAAGGTCAGGATCTTTTCGATGGTCGAAACAATGGTTTTGGTTAGAAAACCATTGGTGGGGAAATTAAGGAGCAATAGATGGGGGCATTGATCCAAGATGACCTTCACGATATCCAGCAGATCGGGCCTTAAGAATATTTCACCGCCGGTCAAGTGGATCCAGGAAAATTGGTTGGATCTTTCAAAAAAAATTTTAATTTCCTGAAAAGACAATTCGTTGGCCGGCTTTCTTTTCCAGATATTGCAGGTCCGGCAACGATAATTACAGCGGTCAGTCAGGGAATAGGTCAGCTTATACGGGAAGGGGATCCGTTTAACGTTGGAGATCAAAACGTTTTTAGCTAAATTTAAATAAGGCCGGACGATCATGGTTAAAAATAATTCTTCAGAAAACACCACCCAAAACGAAGCCAGGCTGTTTTTAATTTAATGGTCGACTTCCCGTGTCGGCGCTCGTATTCATGGCTGGGCACTTCCATAAGCCGATACCCCTGCTTGGCGCATTTCATGACCATTTCCTGTTCAATGGAGTGGCTATTCTCTTTAAGGTTTAACTCTCGGGCCACCTGGGCGTTGATGGCCCGAAATCCGTTTTGGACATCCGTCAATCGGATTTCCCAGCGGTAATTGATCAACAGCAGAATGATATGGGATCCGGTCATTCGAATGAATCTGTTAATGTCCCCGTGGAGTTCATCACTTCCCCCCGTCATCCGGGATCCAATGACCAAGTCGGCCCTTCCCTCCCGGATGGGTTGGACCAGTCGGGGGATATCCTGAGGGTCATGGGATCCATCGGCGTCGATAAAGACCAGGATATCCCCGGTCGCCTCGTGAATGCCGACCCGCACTCCATCGCCTTTGCCTTTTCCATGGTCGCTGACCACCCGGGCCCCCGCATTTAAAGCGACTTCCCGGGTGTTGTCGGTCGAATGGCCGTCGACCACCAGGATGTCATTGACCAAGGGGCGGGAGCTGCGCAGCACATCTTCAATGGTGACCTCTTCATTTTTTGCGGGCATAATCAACGTAATCCTCATGTTGGATGTCACCTGTTCAGGTATTCATAAACGGCTAAAACCCATTCCGTGATTGAATTAAAGGCCGCCGCTCGGTTGTTTTGGTTAAGCTGTAGATACAATACCCGCCATAATCCAATGGCAGAAAAGACGGGAAAGTTTTAAGGGTCCTTGGCCCAAAAAATGAATCTGCGGCTTTAATGATATCGGCATGGCTGGAAACATGCTCCTCTTCCAATTTGGCTGAGGGCAATAAATGATAAGACACTTTAAGCAGGAAATCGGTGATGGGATTTTTTATCGGAAAGCCCAGCACGATCCGACCGCCTATTTTGGTGATTCGCCGGATTTCTTTTAAGGCCTGGAGGGGCTGGTGGAGATGCTCCAGGACGCTGACCATGACGACACCGTCAAAACTTTCCGGGGCGAAAGGAAGGTGGAGCGCCGATCCTTCCACCAGGTGAACGGCGATGTGTTCTTTTTGCGTCATGTCCTTAACCCGGTCCATTTTACCATGCATGTCAAGCGCGAATAATCGATGACAATGAAAGGCCAATTCCTTTAAAAAAACCCCGGAACCGCAGCCGATATCCAACAAGGCCTCATACCGCCGGGGTCTTAATTCGGAGACCGCCAGTTCCAGTCGTTTAATAAACAAACAGCGAATGATCGGAAAATAATAGAATTTCAGGGGATCGGCAATTTCGGTCGGTCGAATATGGGCTTTTCGGGGAAGATGAATCAATGGTCCTTCCTTTTAGAAACGGTTAATTTTATAAAGACGCACCGGAAACTTATTGATCGTATAGGTCTTGATAAGGATCGCTCGCTTCATAATTTCCGGATATTTTTCAATTAAAAAACGCAGTTCCTCCTTATTGTTCCCATCCCAAAGGAACAAGTGAGTGACGGGATATTTAACAAAGGTATTATCATAATTGAACCAATTCTTCCCTAAATTCAGGGAACGGTGCTGGTTTTCAATCGTGGCCAAAGGGGCCCAGAGCCCGGCAATGAGGGCCTCACCCGGCAGTCTTCCCAGGTCACGGGAAGCATTCCGAACCGTGTAGGCCGGCGATCGGACCCAGCGGAAGTAGTGAGCGCCATGAATGATCAGGCTGAAGCCAATGAGCCCCACCACCGCAGAGCGGAGAAACAGATGGGGGCGCCGATCCCGATCCGATCCGGCCATCGTCAGGTCCAAGAGACTCCGCCTCGTCAATAAAACCAGCATAAAAATGGAGACCAGGCCCAAAAGGGCCAAGGTTCCCATTACCAGCTTTTTATATCCAAGAGAATACTGACCAACAAACAAAATCCAAAGCATAAAAAGCCAGCCCTTCATTAAGACCGGCTTCAGGTTGAAATTCCCCAAATACGTCCAGTTCCAGATTTTAGAGAGGAGCAAGGCCGTCAGAATAATCAGGGGTGGGAGGAGGGGCACATAGTAACGCAAGGGACGGTAATTGAGGCCGTTGATGGCCAGATATCCTCCCAACAGCCACAACAAAAGAAAGACCTCCAGGGGTTTGATTTTTTTCCAATCTTTCAAAAGGGTCAGAAAAAGCCAAGGAATAATGGAGAGTCCGACCAAAAGCTCAACCGGGCACAGGGAAAAATATTTCAAGAGAAGCGGGGAAGTCACATGGCTCCAATACTGCCCGAGATCCCTAGGCATCGCCAGGCGAAACCAACTTCGCATTATGGAGTCAAAGCGCCCTTGATTAGGCAGGAAAAAGAACCCGTACCAAGCGATATAAGAAAGGCCTAATCCGCTTAGGAAGAAGCCTAAGGACCGGAGCCCTTTTTTGAGGCCCCCGGCCTCTCGGACCTTTGGCAGGATGGCCCATACGAGGGACAGAGCAGCAGCCAGGATAAAATACAAGGCCATAGCCTTGGTGATATAACAGATAAAGGCACTGACCCCGGCCAAAATAAAATAGGGGGGCTTTTCCAAGCCCCGATGCCAGAGGTACAGGGTCAACAGCATAGGAAAAACTAAGAAGGTATCGTTTAAACCGATCCGGTTATACATCAGAAAGATATAGTTAAAGCCCAAGAGCCCCACAGCCAGTAAGGCCGTCGGCCAACCCCGCTCACGACGAAGAGTGAGAAGAAGCAGCCAGAAACCCAGGAATAGAAGGAAAATATTGACCAGGCGGAGCGGAATCAGACCCACCCCCAGAACAGAAAAAAAACCATATTCCAGAAGGGTTTGCAAGGGACTATAAATCAAGGGATTCCATTCGTCGCTGATCCATTCTCCGAAAAGGACTTTATTTCTGGCATTGTGGGCCAAGGCCATCTCATCCCCGAAAAAACCACCGCTCCAATCCAGATTCAAGGGGGGGTCGGCCTCTAAATGAATGAGGCGCAGGGCCAAGATGGCGATAAAGATTACCCCTATGGCCAACGGTACCCGATATCGATGAATAAAAGGGTTTTCGGCCGGTCGACTATCTAAAGGCATATAGGAGCCCTCCTCAAGAGGAGCTTCCCCAGAGGACCCCCAGCAACCCAAAAACCAGCAAGGCGAAGACCCCGTACCCCTGGCAGACGGGATGGACGAAAACCTGGGCCTCCTGCCGCGCTTCGCCTTGAAGACATCCGCGTCCTGACTGGAAGTTCACGATCTCGGCGAAGGAGTCTATCTCGATGCTGACAAAACGGACTCGCAAGCATCATTTCCAGGGAAAAGCAGCCGAGATTGATCGGAAAACCGGCCGGCCACCGTCTGAATCCTTGACCACGCGTCACAGCCCACCGCCTTGAGCGTCTAAACTTGCGTTTTCTAAAAATTTATGAATTAATCAGGCTAGATAAGACCGAGTCAATCCCCAGAAGGATTTGCCGGCGAAAGGCGCTGATTAGGCATCCGAGGGCGTAAAAGGAAAATGCGATCAGCAACCAATTTAGCTGGACCGACCGGATGGCCTCCCAGATCGGTCTGAGGGCCAAATTACGAAAAAGAATCATGATCAAGACCAGACTGACCGTAATCTTCAATAGGACTAAAAATAAAGCATAAGAACTTTCTTTTTCTGCAGCAGGACGAATTCCCGCTCCGGGCGATAAATCTCCTTTCCTCATCATGCCGGTAGTATATCGCCGGCCGAGCGGCGATGTCAACAGCCCCGAAAAGAGGCCATCCGGCCTGATCTCTGAACTCGTGACGACGGTGAGGAAGCCGAGCAATCTCGAGAGCTGGCTCGCGGCGCCACGCGCGACCTGCTCGAAGATATGGAGCGGCGGAGGCATGTCGGCCGCGAAACTCAGCGGTTCCCTAGCCCTCATCGACCGCCGGACATAGACACGACGAACCGCGCCTTCCGTCCGGCCAGGAGTGCGAATCCGATGACCAGGGCGGTCCCCAAAAGAGCTATTGCCAAAACGACCAGAGCTGTTCGTCCTTTGTTCTTCATATTCGCCTCAATCTTGTGCTATTCCGTTTGTCCCAGTCGGAGCAGCAGTTTCCAGAAACGCTTGTTGTTTTGGGACGACCAGGCGTGGCGTTTGGGTGGAAGGTCCGGAAGCAGGACCGTCCGGTAACCTTCCCCGCGGTAGACCCTTTCTGAATCGATGCAGAACCGGACCAGCTGTTTTATATCGCCTCTAGTGTAGCAAAAGACGATCCCGAACTGCGGTCCTTTTTCGGCGGGTTTCAGCACCTCTAGCTCCAGGCTGACGTAAGCCTGGGAGTGGGAAACGATCGCGCTGTAGAAGCGGGGGCGCCGATTGGCCAGAAAATGACTGAACACCGCCCCGGCGGAGATCCCGGCCAGATAGATCCTCCGGCCGTCGATATTGAAGCGGGCGGCCACCGTGTCGATGATCTTCTCGACGCCATCGATCTCCTTGGCGATCATCCAACCGACGGATGTGCAGCCGCGGTGCGTGTATTCGTACTTGGCCCGGGGGACCAGCAGGGCGATGCCGTGGGACCGGCAGAAGGGGATCAGGCCGGTCTCCTCGACGGGACTGCCGGTATAGCTCTTGAGCGAAGGGATCGTCTTGAAACAGGGAGAGATCACGCCGTGGAAATAGACCAAAAGAGGAAGCCGCCCCCTCTTCACGTCGGGCAGGAAGAGGCGGTATTCCCTCGCGTTCCCAGCCTGGTCGATGACGGGAAACGGAGTTTCGAGGACCTTTCCGAGGCCGGGCGCGCGGCATCCGGCCAAGGCCAGGATCAGTCCGGCCGCGCCGCCTGCAACGAGACCGGTTGCTCTAAGCAGTTTCTTCATGGCTCAACGCGATACAGATCTCCCATATTCCCCGGATGGGCGCCACAAAAGGGGTTGCCGCGGGATCTCGGGATAATGGCGGCGCCGGCGTTCGTAGCGGTCCCGCTCCGCGGTGGTGTAGATCCTCGTAAAGGGGCTGTAGTGACCGGCCTTGTCGATGGTCTGGATCCTGAAATAGAGGTCGTGCGAAGGAAGACCGTGAAAGCTGAACAAGCTTTCGGTCGTCGTGGCCGTGTCCGTCATCTTCTGGATCGCCGGACCGAACTCCAGCCTGAAAAAGGCGAAATCGGATTCGCAGCAAGGGTCCCAGCTGATCCTTTTCAGGGAGGACCCTTCGCCGGAGAGTTTTTTGATGCCCGAGGGAATCCCGGGCGAAAACGCGGCCAGGCAGCCGGCGAACAGGTCGGCGATCACCATTTGACCCGCGGGGCTGGGGTGGTTTCCCTTAATGTCCTCCAGAAGGGACTTCCAGCCATCCGGCGGATCGTAGTCCATGAAAGCCGTGTGAGTGTCGATGAAACCGATGCTCTTATCGGATGCGAGCAGGCCGATACGGCTGTTGAGATCGGCGATTCGCCTGAGGACGTAATTTTTATCGCCGAACTTGTCCTTGCGAGGCGGGATGGTTGAAACGATGACCCTCATCTGCCTGGAGCCGGCGCTGTCGATGATATAGCCGATGTTTTCCATGACGCTGTCTATGGAAAAGTTCCCGGAGATGCAGTCGTTCGTCCCCATCATCAGGAGGAAATAAAGACCGGGGTGGCCGTCGAGGTCCTGATCGACGCGCAAGGCGCCGTCGTAGGTATCTTCCCCCGGCACTCCGAGGTTTACAGGATAGGCCGGGCCGTAAGAGGCCGCCAGCAAGGCCCTCATGCGTTCCGGATAGGCCAGTTCCGGATGATAGTCCCCTTGCAGATTGTACATGCGCATCAATCCCCAGGTGATGCTGTCGCCAAAAGCGATATACGTGTTGGCCAGGGCACAATCGGTTTCATCGGCCGGCGTGGTCCTTTCCAAGGCCTGGGTTCGAGGCTTGAGGATCGAGCGTTCGCGGACCTCCACCCCGAGGTTCCGCAGGTTCAAATAGTAAAGGACCTTCTCCCAGAGCGTCTCCGTGGAAATCAGAAGACCGCCGGCCGAAGGCTGGATCACAAACCATTTTTCGGAAGCTTCGGTGCAGGTCAGGTTGGTCACGCTGCCATCGCGGAGGTCGAGGAAAAAGATGTCATCGTTATGGGATGAGTTTCCGAGGATCATGACCCCGCAGGGGCTTTGTCCTTGGAGGACCATCCTCGGGGAAGAAAGAAACGACAACCCAGGGAGGGGGATGATGCGGCCGCCTGCGGTCCGGGAATCGTAGATCCCGAGTCTCGTTTCCTCGTTTTCGTAATGGGCCCACATCACGAAAAAACGATCCTTGAACACCTGGACTTCGGGGAAAAGGTTCTCCCCGCCCGCCTCCGGGCACAGCTGGGTCTCCCCTCCCATCATCTGCAGGATGACGACGCTGCCGGATGGAACCGAACGAACGATCACGCGCCCGGCCGTCCCTCCGAAACTGAATGGGATGGGATTGCCGAGTTCGTCCTGCGGAAAAGCCGCGGCCGACGCGACAAGAACAAGGCCCAACCCGACGATAATCTTTCGCATGCCCATTTCAGCGTCTCATCACGATATTCGGAGTCCTATGATCCTTGAGAAAAAAATCATTATACCAAAATAGGGAGGGAAATCAATCTCGCTTCCAAGCCGTGCTACCAAGCGATCCCGTAGTCCTCCCCGTAATTCGAGCTCCCTCCCCAGAACGTGCCGTGTTCTCTATCGAAAAATATGGCGTTGATGGGGCCCGAGGTGTATCTCTCGAAGTTCAGCTTATAGCCCATTTGGACGAGCTTTCTCCTGACCCAGTCCGGCACCTGATCGTTCAGGTCCATGCTGCCGGGGAGGATATCATGTTCGCTGAACGAGTTCCTCATTTGATAGCTCGTGATGTTGGCGGCCTCGCAGGCCTCCTGGACGTTCATACCGAATTCGACCATGTTCAAGAAGAATTGAAGAAGGTTCTGGTCCTGCGTGTCGCCTCCCTGGACGGAAAAAGAAAGATAGGGCTGGCCTTCTTTCATAGCCAAGCCGGGCGTCAACGTGGCCCGCGGCCGCTTTCCCGGGGTGACGACGTTGAAAGGGTTCTCCTCTTCGTTCAGGACGAAACTCTGCATGCGCTGGCTCATCCCGATCCCCGTCGTCCCGGCCAGACAGGCCGGCATCCAGCCGCCGCTCGGTGTCATGGACACGACCCAGCCTTCTTCATCGGCCGCCTGGACGGACGTGGTCCCCAGGAAAAAGCTCCGGGTGATGTCCTTTTCTTTGCCGGGCGTCAGCTTTTCCTCTCCGCCGTTCCCGGCCGAAGACCATTTCTCCAGGAGAGCTAGAAACGGGTTCGTTTTCCCTTCGAAAGGATAGGGATCTCCCGGCTTGATAGAACGGTCGTTCTTCTCCCAGTCGATGAGCTTGAGCCGCTCCTTGGCGTACGCTTTGGAGAGGAGTCCCTGGACCGGCTCTTCGGGCGGAAAATAGGGGTCCCCGTAATAGAAGTCCCTGTCCGCGAAGGCCAGATTCATGGCCTGGTAGAGTACATGGATATATCGGGCACTGTTGTAGCCCATGGCCTGAAGGTCGAGGTTTTCCAGGATGTTGAGCGCCTGCAGCATCACCGGACCCTGCACCCAGCAGTTCAATTTGTAGACGTCAATCCCCTTGTAGCTGGTCATGACCGGCTCTTCGAGATAGACTTTCCAATCCGCCAGGTCCAGAGCGGTGATCAATCCACCCTGTTCCAGGCAGCCTCGCGCGAACTCCGCACCGATGTCCCCTTTGTAGAAGCGATCATAGGCGGCGTATATGGCTTCCTTCCGGCTCTTCCCCTTGGCGAGCGCCTTCTGCTCCGTCTCGACGAGCTTTTTCAAGGTCGCGGCCAACTCGGGTTGGCGGAAGACCTCTCCGGGATAGGGGGCCTCATAAGCCTCCCCGGTATGAGGGAGAAGGACCTTTTTCGAATAGGGCCATTCCTTGATCCTCTTCTTATTCGCCTCGACGCTCGCCGCGAACTCCTTCTCGGCCGGATAGCCTTCGGCCATCTGGATGGCCGGGGCCAGGACGTCCTTGAGAGTCATCGTCCCGAATTCAGCAAGCATCGTCATCAGCCCCCCCGGCGTTCCCGGGATGACGGCCGCCAGCGGTCCGTAGGCCGGCGGGTATTTCAAGCCCTTCTGCTTGAAAAACTCCGGGGTGGCCCCGGTCGGCGCGGCGCCCAGGGCATTGACGGCAACGACCTTCTTCGTCTTCGGGTTGTAAATGAGCGCCTGGGTCTCTCCTCCCCAGCTCAAGGTGTCGTACATGGTGCTGACCGCCCCCAGCATGGAGCAGGCTGCGTCCACGGCGTTCCCGCCTTTCAGGAATATCGAGGCGCCGGCCGTGGCGCCCAGGGGTTTGCCCGTGATGGCAACCCAGTGCCGGCCGTGAAGGATGGGTTTTTCGGTCCTGGCAAAGGTGATTTCCGCGGCGATCAGGATAAATCCGACAACGGCCCTCATCATTTTCTTTTTCATGAGATCTCCAATTTTCGTCCATAAGCCGTCGAGCCGGCATGATGCGAATCGTTGGGTCGGTTCAACATCTTTTGGACGAGATTTTATCAGGTTTGACCTTAAACTTAAAGCCGGCAAACGAATGACCGCGAAAAACGGAAGTTCTTTTGTCCTTCAAGATTTCTTTGTGCTATAATAGCGCACCAATGGCCGAGTACCGTATCGAAGCCCATCCCATCCTCCCCATCGAAGAACGTCCGGCCTTCGCGTTCACCTGGCAGGGCCGCAAGTTCCCGGCCAGACAGGGCGAGACCATCGCCTCGGCCCTCTTCGCCAATGGAGTCAGGACGTTCGGGCACCACGCCAGGGACGGCGCCCCCCAGGGGATCTTTTGCGCCAACGGCCAGTGCTCCCAATGCCTCGTCCTAGCCGACGGCCATCCCGTGAAATCCTGCATGGAACTGGTCCGCCCGGATGTCAAGGTTGAGCCCGTCGAAGGACTTCCCGAGTTGCCGCAGAGTCCGGACGCGGGCGCCCCTTCCCCCCGCAGCCGGAACATCAAAGAGGTCAGGGTCCCCGTCCTCATCATAGGCGGCGGCCCGGCCGGGCTTTCTGCAGCCAACGAGCTGGGAAGGCGCGGCGTCGAAACCATCGTCATCGACGACAAGCACCGCTTGGGCGGCAAGCTCGTCCTCCAGACCCACCGGTTCTTTGGCTCGATCGAGGCCGTCTACGCCGGGACCAGGGGCATCGACATCGCCACCCGCCTGGAAAATGAGGTCCGATCGCATCCGAGCGTCCGCATCTGGCTGCAAAGCACGGCCCTGGCCGTCTTCAGCGATAAGAAGGTCGGCGTTTTGAAAGAGGGAACGATCTACGTCCTCGTCGTGCCCGACGTTCTGCTCGTCACCTCGGGGGCCCGCGAGAAGAACCTTGCCTTCCCCGGCAACACGCTGCCGGGTGTCTACGGCGCGGGGGCCTTCCAAACGCTCGTCAACCGGGACCTCATTCGGCCCGCGAAACGTCTTTTCATCGTCGGCGGCGGCAATGTCGGCCTCATTGCCGGCTACCACGCCCTCCAGGCCGGCATTTCGGTCGTCGGCCTCGTCGAGGCCATGCCGGAGTGCGGCGGCTACAAGGTCCACCGGGACAAGCTCGCCCGTCTCGGGGTCCCCATCTACACGTCGCATACGATCCTCAGTGCCAATGGCGCCGATTCCGTTGAGTCCGTGACCATTGCCGAGGTCGATGATCGCTTTCAGCCCGTCCGCGGGACCGAGCGGTCTTTCTCCTGTGATACTATCCTCATCGCCGTCGGGCTCGATCCCGTCAACGAGTTCTTCGAGAAGGCCAAGGAATTCAACCTGCCGGCTTTCGCCGCCGGCGATGCCGAAGAGATCACGGAAGCCTCCGCGGCCATCTTCTCGGGAAAGATCCGGGGCCTCGAGGTCGCCAGGGCCTTGGGCCTGGACGTCGGGGAAATATCTCCTGACTGGTACGATACCGCCGAGCTCCTGAAATCCAAGCCCGGCAAGACCGAAAAAGAGAAGCCGCCGGGCCCGGAAACGGGTGTCTTCCCGGTCCTTCATTGCGTCCAGGAGATTCCGTGCGATCCCTGCACCGCCGTTTGCCCCAGGGACCTGATCAAGATCGACTCCGCGGACATCCGTGGGCTGCCGGCCTTCCTCGTCCACGGGGACGGCAAAGACTGCACCGGCTGCGAGAAGTGCGTCGCCATCTGCCCCGGCCTGGCCGTCACCCTTGTCGACTTCCGCAAGGACGCGGCGTTCCCTACAGTGGCCATTTCTTATGAGTTCCTGAAGGAGAGCCTAAAGGCCGGAGACAGGGTCTCCGTGCTGGACACCGAAGGCGCTCCCCTGGGAAACGTGGAGGTCGTCGCCGTCAAGGCCGTCAAAGCCAACGACCGCACCGTCATCATCAAGGTCCGCGCCCCGAAAGAATATGCCAAGAGGATCGCCGGGATTCGGATCCAACCTGAACAAGAGAGCGAACCCATGGACCGCTATGTGAAGAGGACCGACGACGACACGATCATCTGCCGTTGCGAGAGGATCACGGCGGGAGAGATCCGGAATCTCATCCGGGAGGGGGCTCGCGATATCAACCAGATCAAGGCGGTAACCAGGACCTCCATGGGGTCCTGCGGCGCCAAGACGTGCACTCCGCTCGTCCACCACCTCTTCCGGGAGGAGGGGGTGCCCGAGAGCGAGATCGTCGACCAACCGAAGCGGCCTCTGTTCATGGAGGTACCGCTGGGGGTCTTCGCGGGACTCTCATCCGAGGAGGACGATCATGGCCCTAATGAGATCGTTTGACGCGATCATCATCGGCTCGGGGAGCGTCGGCACCCCAACGGCCTTTTTCTTGGCGGAAGCGGGGGTCAGGACGCTCGTCATCGACCAATTTCCGAGTCCGGGCCAGGGCTCGAACAAAAGTGCCATCGGAGGTCTCAGGGCGACCCACTCGGACCCGGCCAAGATCCGCCTCTGTTTAAGGAGCCTCGAGATCATCTCGACCTGGAAAGATCGACACGGCGACGATCTGGAGTGGTACAAGGGAGGCTACAGTTATGTGGCCTACCGGCCGGAAGAGGAGAAAATCCTTAAGGATCTTCTGGTTATCCAGCAGTCCTTCGGTCTGAACATCCGCTGGTTAGACAGAGAAGCTGTCCTGGAGGCTATTCCGGGCATCAATCCCAACGGGCTCATCGGCGGGACGCTTTCCCCGGATGACGGCAACGCCTCTCCCCTCCTGACCGTCGAAGCGTTCTATGAACACGCGAAGCGCCGCGGCGGAGAATTCCATTTCGGCGAAAAGGCGACCGGCCTCATCATCGACGGCGGCCGCGTCCGCGGCGTTCGGACCGACAAGGGCGAATACGGCGCGGAAGTCGTTATCAACGCCGCCGGCCCATGGGCGGCCGAGGTCGGTAAGTTCGCCGGCGTCGACGTCGCCGTGACCCCTGACCAGCATGAAGGGGCCGTCACGGAGGCCGTATCGCGCTTTCTAGAGCCCTTGGTCGTGGACATTCGGCCAGCCAAGGGGTCCGCGAACTATTATTTCTACCAGCACGCCACCGGCCAGGTCCTCTTCTGCATCACGCCGAGCCCCAACCTCTGGGGATACGACGTTCGGGAAACCAGCGAATTCCTTCCTATGGTGGCCCGGCGCATGGTCGACGTCATCCCCAGGCTCAAGAACCTCCGGGTCCGGAGAACTTGGCGCGGCCTTTATCCCATGACGCCGGACGCCTTCCCCATCATCGGCTGGACGAAGGAGGTCGAGGGGTGCCTTCTGGCTGTGGGCATGTGCGGCCAGGGATTCATGCTCGGCCCCGGTGTGGGAGAAATGCTCGTTCGCATGGTCCTGAAAACCCAAACCGCCAAGGACGACGAAGTCCTGTCCTACGTCAGCCCCTACCGGGAATTCAAGGGACTGGAAAAATTGCAATAACCGCGCGTTTCGGCCGGCTTTTCCCCCAGCCCCCGCATTTTCAACGAAGGATGATTTTCCTTCCGTCGAACGGCACGATCTTCATCGGGATGTCATAGACCTGTTCCAGGAGGTCCGCGTTCAGGACCTCGTCGGGCTTCCCGGAGGCGACAACCTTCCCCATCTTCATAAAGACCATGGAATCCGAGTATTTGACCGCCATCTCCAGATTGTGAAGAGTGACGACGACGGTCTTGTCCTTCTCGGAGGCCAGTTTCCTGCAGATCCCCATGACCTCGACCTCGTGCTTGGGGTCAAGGAACGTCGTCGGCTCGTCCAGGAGGAGGATCTCGGCGCTTTGGGCCAGGGTCCGGGCAATGAGGACGAGTCGGCGCTCGCCGCTGCTTAATTGCGAGAAATCGCGCTTTTCGAACCCCTCCAGGCCTACGAAATGGAGCGCATCGCCGGCCGCCTTGAGGTCCTCCCCCGAAGGGACGGAAAAAGGTGAGATGAATGCCGCCCTCCCCATCAGGACGAAGTCCAGGACGCCGTAATTCAGGGCCAGGGTCAGTTCCTGGGGCACGTAGCTTATAAGCTTGGCTCTCTCCTGGGCCTTTAATGAAGAGAGGTCCCGGCCGCTCAGAAAAAGCGACTTCTTTGGAACCGGGACCACACCCGCCAGACATTTGAGGAAGGTCGATTTTCCCGCTCCGTTTCTTCCCACGATGCTCGTCACTTGGCGGCTTTCAAGTCGGAGACGCTCAACAGAAAGGCGAAAATCTTTATAACCGAAAGAAAGCCCGCGAACCTCGATGCTCACAGCCAGACCTTCCTTGATCGCCTAAGCAGGATGATGAAGAAAGGGATGCCGATGATGCTTGTCAGGATGCCGATGGGGATCTCGAATGTGGCCGCGACGCGGGTGATGTCGTCGGCGATGATCAAAACGGAAGCCCCCAGGGCGGCCGACAGCGGAATGACCTTCCTGTTGTCCGCGCCGACCATCATCCGGACGAGATGGGGTACGATAAGCCCGATCCAGCCTATGACCCCGGCTACAGCCGTGGCCGCGGCCGTGATCATGGAGGTCAGGAGGATAACCAGGAGCTTCTCCCGGCGGA
>Ga0315274_10010083_pt1 | contig 13613 bp, 10 predicted proteins | sample YL17G02_20_MG_FD_203700 | JGI IMG/M metagenome (GOLD analysis project Ga0315274, IMG submission 203700) | Sediment microbial communities from Yellowstone Lake, YNP, Wyoming, USA - YL17G02_20 | ecosystem: Environmental > Aquatic > Freshwater > Lake > Sediment | place: USA: Wyoming | collected...
CGTGTCTCCTGCCCCAGGTCATCTGAAGCGGCGGGGATGCGGAGAGATCCCCCCCTACAAGTCCACCAACCGCCCCATCGCCTCCGCCACCGCGCTCTCGTTGTTCGTGAGTGGGGAAACCCAATCCGCTGCCGCGATCGCATCGGCATTGGCGTTGGCGACCGCGACGCCAAGGCCCGCCCACTCTAACATCGACACATCATTGAAGTTGTCGCCGAACGCGAGCGTCAGCTCCTGTGAAATGCCGTACTTTCGCCCAACCGCGGCAAGCGCGCGCCCCTTGCTCGCCTCCCGATGGTAGAACTCCAGGTACTCCGGGTTCGTCCGCATCACCGTCACTTCTGACCCCCACCTCGCATGCCACACCGCATACAGCTCATCGCGATGCCTGGGATTGGGATTGCTGGGGTCAGTTGGATCGGTCACAATGATGAGCTTCGTCGGCTCGCACCCGCGGAAACGTCCGAGATCGGGCACGAAGTGGTACACCGCGCCCGTCTGGCGCGAGTAGAGATCCGCGAACCGCCGCAGCTCGGGGTCATCGCGCGCGTACAGCTTCTCGTCGAGGTAGTAGTTGAGGTGGAACCGCTCCCGCCCGGTGTAGTCGATCAGCTCATCCGCATACTGCGCCGGCAGCGCGGTCTCCAGGATCACGGCGCCGCCGGCCGCCTGTGAGTCGCGCGCCATCGCGCCATTGTACGCGATGGTCGGCCCATCGATCCCGATCATCTCGTAGAACGGCCGAATGTTGGCTGTCATCCGGCCGGAGGCAAGCACGACCACTCCGCCTGCTTCGGCGAACCGCTTCAGCGCCGCCGCGTCCGCCGGCGACATCCGGCCGGAGCTATCCAGCAGCGTTCCGTCGAGGTCCAGCGCGACCAATCGGAATGGACGTGGCGTGGGCTCTGCTGTCTTCATAGAGCGCATTTCATAGCCGAGGGCGGTTGGTTGCTACTCTGCGAAGTAGCGAAGCTCCTTCGCTACGAAGCACGAGCTGATCGCTCCATGCCTTGCATGAAATGCGCCTGCACAAGCCTACCGCCCTGCATCGCTGTTTCATCACCCGCCCAGGCGGGTGATGAAACAGCTTCTAGACCTCTGTTGTTCCAGAGAGTGTCGCTGTATCCCTCCCCTGTCCCGACAAGGATTCCGGCATGTGGTATATTCAAGAGTAGCGGCGAGAAAGGAGACTCCAGTGCATAGAGGCGAGCGGACTGCCAAGGTGATAGCAGCGGTTGTGGTCCTGTGCGCGACTATTGCGGTGCTTGGTTGGGGAGTAGGTAAGGGAGTGGCGGAAGAGGAGAAGACCGACCTCGGCAAGTACCAGGCCGTTGCCCCGGATCTGGTGCTCGATACGACCACAGGCAGGCTGTCCAACTCGGATGGCCAGGTCCTGGAGCAGTCGATCGACCCGAGCGGCACGAAGATCGGGCGCTACTCCGCCGCGGGTTACACGACCGCGGTCACGAGAAGTGTCGGCCTGAGCGTTATCAACCAGCCGGTCGCTTACTCTGAAACCATCAAGGGCTATATCGTTATCGACACACAGACCGGCCAGGTGCTAAAGCAGCGCGTCTACTATCGCCAACCGCTTCAGTCGAACGACTTCTAGCAATCGCTCGGCTGCATCCTATTGCATCGGGGCGCGACAGCCGATGGCCGTCGCGCCCCGCTCGCTTTCCGCCTGGACACCTCGCCTCAAGCGTCGCCGGCATTGTGTCGAAATACCTGTACAAGGCCGCGCGTCTGTCGGCCGACTCGAATTGACATCCCTGGCGTGCCCCTGTATCTTGCCCTGTGGGATTAGCAGGGGCGCATTCCACCGAGTGCGGACGACCAGGGGCTGTTGTCTCGGGGTTGCCCACTGCGTAGCTGTCTCGAAAGCGGCGGCATGGCCGCTGTTTTCATCCTCTACCGGTGGTCCCCCCCGTAGCCACGAATGGCTTGCCTCCATCCTGTGCTGATCCAATACAGCCAGCCTCCGGCTAGGGGATTAGGAGCAGAAGACGTGGACAGGATACGGACACAGGAAGTGGGCTGGTTCCCCGCCCGGGGCTCCTACGAAGAGGCGGTGCTGAGCTGGCACGAGCAGATCGACCAGTCGTTCAGGCGCCGCCAGTTGCAGCCCCAACGGACAGGATCAGAGTCGCGGACCCGGCAAGAGGTGGGTGTGCCGTCGACGGGCATTGCCGGCTGACCCCGCGGCCGCAATGTACCGGACAGTGAAGTTCGACTAGAAGCTGTTTCATAACCCGCCTGGGCGGGTCATGAAACAGCGATCCAGGGCGGTAGGCTTGTGCAGGCGCATTTCATGCAACGCCTGGAGCGATCAGCTCGTGCTTCGTAGCGAAGGAGCTTCGCTACTTCGCAGAGTAGCAACCGACCACCCTCGGTTATGAAATGCGCTCTAAGCAGTGAACGGCGACAGTTGATGTGGAGGGACGGAAAACCGTCTCTCGCGAGCAGGATGAAGGCGGAGCATGGCTCCGCCTTCATTGTCTCTGAGGGAGGGAGCGGCCGACGCATGGCGAATCCGTACCACCAGCGCCGGGCTTCGCAAGCACAAACCCATGGCTCGTTGCGTCCTCGCCGGGATCGTCATAACCTACGCCCTGGTCGTCCTCCAGACCACCGTCGGCAGCCGCCTGGCCGTGGCCGGAGCAACCCCTGACCTGCTCCTGGTCTGGACGGTCTGCATCGGCCTGCTGAGCGGGCCGCGCCTGGGCATGGTGGTCGGATTCGCCTCCGGCGCGCTCGAGGGATCGCTGCTCCAGACCTTGATCGGGCCGCTGGCGATAAGCAAGGGCCTCAGCGGCTTCGGCGCAGGCATCATATCCACAAAGCTGTTCCGCGAGAACTGGCTCGTGCCGGGGATCGCGGCGGCGCTGCTCACCCTGGTGAACGATGCCGTCTTCCTTGCACTGTCCACCACGAGGGCAGGGTGGGGCGACGCGGCCAGGACCATCGGCCTGCGGACGATCTACCACGCGGTGCTCGCGCCCGTTGCATTCGCCGCCGTCTCCCGCGCCCGGCGCGCCATGGCCGGGCCGCGGGCAGAGGTCACATAGCCCATGACGCGCAGGCTCATCATCTTGCGCGCCACGGTCGTGCTCCTCTCCGCGGTCATCTTCGGCCGGTTGGTCCAGCTCCAGGTCGTCGAAGGCCGCCACAACCGGGAGCTGGCTGACCAGAACAGAATCCGCATCGTGCGCGCCCTCGCCCCGCGCGGCAGCATCCACGACCGCAACGGACGCCTCCTCGCGACCAGCAGGCTTGCCTTCTCGATTACCGTCGTGCCTGAGAACCTCCTCGCCAGCCGCGCCGAGGACCCGGTCAGGCTTCTCGCCGATATCCTCGGGCTTCGCCCCGAGGATGTGGCCGCCTACCTGAAGAGACAGCAGATGGTCGGGTACGAGGCCGTTCCCCTCTACCGGGACGCGCCGCGCGAGGTCGTGGCGCGGGTTGAGGAGTACTCGCCCTACCTCTCAGGGGTGAGCGTGCTCGCCGATGCCGTGCGCTACTACCCCCACGGCCAGCTCGCCGCGCATGTCCTTGGATACGTGAGAGACATCAGCGAACAGGAGCTCGCCAGGCCCGAGAACGCCGATTACCGGCCGCTGGACCTCATCGGCAAAGCCGGCGTGGAGAGGATTGCCGAGGCCACGCTGCGAGGAGCGAACGGCGGCCACCAGGTTGAGGTCGACGCGCGCGGGCGCCGCGTCCGGACACTCGGGCTCGTGCCCCCGCAGCCCGGCCATAGCATCCGGCTGACGCTCGACCTCGACCTTCAGCGCGCGGCCGAGGAAGCGCTCGGCGGGAAGCCAGGCGCCGCCGTTGCCCTCGACCCGCGGACCGGGGAGATCCTCGCCCTGGCAAGCAGTCCCTCATTTGACCCGAACGCCTTCGTCGGCTCGCTCAGCGCCGAGGACTGGCGCCGCATCAGCGGCCCGGGCCACCCCCAGCAGAACAGAGCGACGACCTCTCGCTTTCCGCCCGGATCGCTCTTCAAGATCGTCACCGCCGCGGCCGCGCTGGAGGCCGGCGAAACGCGCCCCGGCGATTGGTTCCAGTGCACGGGCGTCTTCCGTATCGGCGGCTGGCGAATGCGCTGTTGGAAGCGAACCGGCCACGGCGATGTCAGCTTCACCCAGGGCTTCTCCCAGTCGTGCAACGTCATGTTCGCCACCCTGGGCCGCAGGGTCGGGCCGGAGAAGCTCGCCGAGATGGCCCGCCGCTTCGGCCTTGGGCGCGCCTCCGGCGTCGACCTGCCGGACGAGTCGGCCGGCCTCGTCCCGAACCCAGGCTGGAAGCGCGAGCGCCGGCACCAGTCGTGGTACCCCGGCGACACCTGCCAGATGGCCGTCGGCCAGGGCGACTGCCTCGTCACTCCCCTCCAGATGGCGCAGATGGCCGCAGCCGTCGCCAACGGCGGCAAACTCATGCTGCCTCACGTCATCCTCGAGGTGGAAGGAGAGCCCGGGCCTCGCGAACCCGTGATGGTGGGAGAGGTCGAGCTGAAGGCCTCGACACTCGATGCCATTCGTCAAGGGATGATCGGCGTTGTCTCACCCGGCGGCACCGCCGCGCGCATCGCCTCAAACCAGTACCAGATCGCCGGCAAGACAGGCACGGCCCAGGCGCCAGGCGGAGCGCCGCACGCGTGGTTCGCGGGTTTCGCACCAGCGGACGATCCGAAGATCGCCGTTGCGGTGGTCGTCGAGCACGGCGGCAACGGCAGCGCAGCCGCCGCGCCCATCGCCAGGCGGATGTTCGACGCGGCGCTTCTTCCGAAGCTTCGACAGGCAAATGTCGCGCACTCAGCTCGTCCGATCGGCCACCGGTAAGGCCCATGTTCTCGCTCGCCACCGTTCTCATCCTGCTGTCTGCCGGCATGTACGCTCCCTCGGCAGCCCCGCCAGCGACCGCGCCCGTCCGGGGGGCTCTGCTGCGCTACGATCGGCCGCTCGGCCAGCTTGCGCGCTACCATATCTCGCTCGACGTGCATGGCGTTGAAGTCAGCCTGGGCGAGAGACTGCCGGTCAAGTGGCAGGCCGAGGTCGAGGTCGCGGAGGAGGTCATCGCCCGAGGGGCGGATGGATCGGTCTGGCTGAGAGTGACATCTCGCCTCACCGATGTGACCGACAGCAACGGGGTCTTCGCCAATGGCGCGACTGTGGAGTGGCCCGAGACGCGACTTCACCTCTCGCCCCGGGGCGAGGTGCTGGAGACGGCGCAGCCGGACACGAAAGGCGATGCCCGCGCTCGAGAGCGAGCGTTCGCCGCGCTCGTGACTCAGGTCAGCCCGATCATCCTTCCCCAAGGGCCGGCTCAGCCCGGCGACCAGTGGCAGGTGGAGACCGGCAGCGGCCGCCAGACCAACCGCTTACTCTCCCTTCAAGGCAGTGGCGATCGGCAAGTCGCACGGATCGCCAGTGTCGCCACCTCGCCTCTCGCGATCGACGAGAGCGTGGACGAGCTCGGCCTCAGGACCCATCTCGCCGGCGAAGCGCGCCAGACCTCCGAGCTCGATCTTCTCCTGTCGTCGGGACTGGTCCGCCGCCACACGGGCCGCACCCACATCGTGACGAGATCGCAAACCACCCTGTCTCTGCCCGATGGACCACAGGTGTTCAACATGGAGAGCAACTTGACGATAGCGTTCGAAATCCGCCTGCTGACCGTCGACGGTCGGCCGGTCGGGTCGGGCTGAGGGCGCGCCCATGCCATTCGGCGAAGCCTTCCTCCTCGCGTTCAAGATGGTGATCTGCTGCGTGATCTCGTTCGCTGGCGCCTACTGGATCCTCGCCGCCTGGTTCGACCGCCGCGTCTCGGGACGAGAGGCCATCCTCCTCCTGCTGGGGCTCGTGGCGCTCATGTTCTTCGCCATCTCCCTCGTATTCAAGGGTGGGCCGGGCATTCTGGTGCTTGCCGCCGTCGTCTTCGGCGGGGCGGCCCTGCTCAGGCTGCTCTCGCGCCACGCCGAGGGGAAGCTCGTTGCCCGATTGAACGAGGACGAAATCGCCAAGTACCAGCAGGCGATTGAGGACTACCCTGAGAACCCGTATGCTCACTCGCTCCTCGCCGACGTCTACCGCCGCCTCGGCCGGCGCGAGCTCGCCATGGCCGAGTACGAGGCCGCCCTCAACATCGACCCGTCCCTGCGACAAGAAAGGTACTGGTTGGAGAGGATGCGGACAGAGCTGGAGCAGGCGGCGACGAAGGAGATGACCTGCCCCCGTTGCGGCACTCCTCGGCGCGGGCGCGAGATCGCGTGTGCCGAGTGCGGCCGCCCGTATTCCAGCCTGGAGACCTGGTCGCACGCGTTCAAGCTGATGGAGCCGTCGAGGAAGGCCCTCTGGCTCGGTGCCGGCCTGGGGGCAGTGATTGCGGCCGCTGCCACAGCGGTACTGGCGCCGGGCGTGATAAAGGCGGCGAGCCTGGCCATGCTTCTCCTAGCGCCGCTGGCAGTGATCGTGATGAGCCGGCGAATACGGCAGCGAACGGGATAACCCATTCATGGAGTTCGGTATGAGCGGATTCAGCATCTGGAGTGCAGTGGCAATCGCAGCGGTTCTGCTGACAGCTGGCGGTTCGGCGCGGGCGCAGAGTGGGAAGGTCCAGGAGCGGACGCTTACCAACGGCCTGCGAATGCTGGTGCAGGAAGACCATTCCGCTCCGCTCGTCTCATGCTACGTCTGGTACCGGGTCGGCGCCCGCTACGAGTCCCCCGGCGAGTACGGCATCAGCCACTTCCTCGAGCATATGGCCTTCAAGGGAACAGACAAGCTGAGCGGCCGCGAGATGAACCGCCTGGTGACAGAGCACGGCGGCTACATGAACGGCTTCACCTCGATGGACTTCACTGCCTATGTCGAGACACTCTCGCCCGACGCGCTCGATATCGCCTTCAACATCGAGTCACAGCGCATGGCCCATTGCCTGTTGACCGCCGCGGACATCGAGTCCGAGAAGGGGGTGGTGCTGTCTGAGTTCGAGGGGAACGAGAATGACCCCACCTACTTGCTGCGCCGCCGCCTCATGGCCGAGCAATTCCCCGGTCAGCCGTACGGCCGCGATGCCCTCGGTGAGAAGGCGGACCTGCGGGCGCTCACGCGCGACAAAGTCCTTGCCTACTACAAGAGCCACTACGCTCCGAACAACGCAGTGCTGATCGTCGTAGGTGATGTCAATGCCGATGACGTGTTCGCGAAAGCCAAGCAGTATTTCGGCTCGATCCCTCCCGATACCGCGGCGCCTCCGGTGCCGAACCCGGGCCGAGGCCCCACGGGTGAGAAGCGCTTCACGCTCGAGCTGCCCGGCCGCACCCCATACCTCCAGGTCGTCTACGAGGTCCCCCCGATCCAGCAGCCGGACCACATCGTGCTGGAGGTGATACAGAACATCCTCAGCGGCGGCCGCACCAGCAGGCTCTACCCCGCGCTCGTCGCAAGCGGCCTGGCATCAGGGGCAGGAGGCTGGGATTACGAGAACCCACAGCCCACCGTCTTTCAGTTCCAGGTGTCGATGCTGCCCGGCGTTCCGCATGAGAAGGTCGAGCAGGCGCTGGACGAAGTCATCGCGCGGCTTCAGGCCGAGCCGGTCTCGGAGGCCGATCTCACCAAGGCGAAGAACCAGACCAATGCCAGCTTCATCTACTCCACCGACGGCGTAACTCAGCTCGCCCAGCAGATCGGCTACTATGACATCATCGACAGCTACCACTACCTGGACGCTTTTCCCGCCAAGGTCGACGCGGTGACCGCGGGCGATGTTCAGCGCGTCATGCAGACCTATTTCGTGAAGGATAACCGCACGGTCGGCTGGCTCACCCCTACAGGCGAGCCCGCGGCCGACGCCGGCGGTGGCGGCGGCGCGCCGGACGTTCACTGGCGGCGGCCCGACTTGTCCGCCGGCCGCAGGGCGGATCCGCCGACCTATGCCAACGCGCCCGATCCACCAGTCCCTCCCCCGCCGGGCCTCGGGCCGGTCGCCCCGATCTACCAGGTGAAGCTCGGCAGCGGCCTGACCGTGGTCATGCAGGAGAACCACTCCGCCCCCTTCGTCGCCATCTACGGGAACCTCCTCGCCGGCCCGGTTCTCGACCCAGAGGACAAGGCCGGCCTGGCGGCTTTCTGCGCCGAGATGCTCTCACGCGGCACTCACAACCGGCCCTGGCAGGCGATTCGAGACGAGCTGGAGAGCGTGGCCGCCGACCTCCAGTTCGGCACAGGCATCCAGGTCGGCACTGTCGGCGGCCGCTGCCTCAAGGGCGACCTCGGGCTGCTGCTGAGCGACACCGCCGAGCAGCTCATGACCCCGTCCTTCCCCGCCGACGAGATCGAGAGGGTGCGGGGAGAGATCCTCGCGGCCCAGCAGCGCCGTGATGAGGACACCATGCAGGTGGCCGAGAAAGAGCTGCTCTCACATCTCTATCCCCCGGGTCATCCGCTGCATACGCCGCGGCTCGGCACTGCAGAGACGGTGAAGAGCATCACCCGCGACGATCTGACAGAGTTCCACTCGCGCTACTACCGGCCGGAGAACATGCTCCTCGCCATCGTCGGCGACATCGACCCGGAGAAGGTGACGGACCTCGTCGAGACCACCTTCGGTCCATGGCAGCGGGCCGGCGAGCCGGCGAAAGCGGAGATACCGCAGGTTCCGGTTCCCGACAAGCCGCAGACCGTCGACGTGCCGGTGCCCAACAAGACCCAGGTCGACATCGCGCTCGGTTTCCCTGGCATCAGCAGGCGTGACCCCAACTACTACCAGGCCGATCTCATGAACTACCTGCTCGGGGCCAGCTTCATGAGCCGCCTCAACATGCACATCCGCGAGGAGCTTGGGCTTGCCTACTACGTCTTCAGCTCCTATCGCGCCTACTGGGGCCCGGGGCCGTGGGTCCTTCAGATGGGCGTCAACCCCGCCAACGCCGACAAGGCCCTTGCCACCGCGCTGGAGGAGATCAAGCGCATCCAGCAGGAGCCCCCGTCAGAAGCTGAACTCCAGCTCTGGAAGGATTACGTCAAGGGGACAGTGGCGAGGCGGATGGAGACCTACGGCGGCATCGCCCAGGAGCTGATCCAGGCGTCGTTCTACGACCTCGGCCTGTATCACGCCTACCAGTACCCCGGCATCCTCGCCAACATCACAAAAGACCAGGTGAACGAGGCCGCCAAGGGCTTCCTCCACCCGGACGGCTACATCGCCGTCCTCGCCGGGCCGGTCGGGGAGGCCGCGACTGTGGGAGCCCCGTCCCCGGGGCAACCCTCCCCGTAGGGGCGCACCGTTTATCCTGAGCCCGGCCGAAGGGCAGTGCTCCCGCTCGTTCGGCACTCGCATGTGGGGCAGGAGCGTGCTCGCCCCGAGCGAAGCCGAGGGGTCTCCCGCCCGGGCCTCTACGCCGTCTCCTCGGCCGCCCCGCGCGCCTTGCGCGCTCGCACCAGCGTCGTGATGATCCACGCCATCAGTACCGCGTACCAGACGAACCCGAGCGCGCTCAGGGGGCCGACTTCAGCCGGCGGCTTCGCCGCGCCTTGGCGCTGACACGAGCACTCGTATGCCCCGAAATACCGGCCGAAGACGTAGGCGACAAGCGTGATGAGAACAACCGTGACCGCCCAGTAGACCAGCATCTTCTTCAGACCGGCAACTTTCCTCACCAGGATGAGCCCGGGCAGGCTCAACCCCGGCCCCCCTAGCAGAATGGCCAGCGCGGGCCCCAGCGCGAAGTACTTCAGCAACAGCCCCTTCGTGAACGCAACCTCGGTCAGCAGCGGGAAGTACATCACCGTCCCGAACACCGCCGCCAGGAAGACCGGCACAATGCCATTGCCCTCCGGCTGACCAAACTTGATCCCCCCGGACTCGGTAGCCGTTGGCATGATCCAACTGAGCGGGATGCGGTTGACGATGATCGCGATGACGATCACCGCCACCACGAAGATCGGCACGATCATGCGGAGCAGCAGCCACGTCTGCCGCCCCCACTCCTTCGTCTCCTCCTTGCCGAACCAGGTCAGGGAGAGCCTGAGCAGCAACGCCAGTGCGATGACCACTCCTCCCAGGCGGACAAGCTTCCCGACGGTGGTCTGGAGTGTGAGGACTCTCTGTCCCAGGTGAACGGCCTTTCCGACGGTGCCCGGGAAGTAGGGGTCGAGGCTGAGCCACGCGCCGAAGAAGAGCACGAAGATGAGCATCAGCAGGAAAACCTCGCCATGCCGCGTCTCCTCGGGCGTGCGCTCCAGCAGCGCGACGGATGAGCCCGCCCCGCTCTGGATCTCGCACTGGCGCGCGGCTTCGTCCTGCCGGAAGAACACCGCCATCGCCAGCCCCGCCAGAATGGCGATGACCGGAACCGTGATGAACCGCCACACGGCAAGCTTCGCGCCGATCACCTCGTAGGTGAAGACCGTGTTGACGACATGGATCGCGGGAGCTGCGAAGACGAAGCAGAACGCCGGCCCGATCCCCGCGCCGCGCCGCAAGATGCTCGCGAAGATCGGGACCACGTTACATGAGCACACGGTGAGGACGTTCCCCGACACCGAGGCAACGCCATAGGACAACACCCGGTTTGCCTTCGCCCCGAGGTACTTCATCACCGACTGGCTCGGGATGAACACCACCAGCGCGCCCGCGATCAGGAACGCGGGCAAGACGATGGTGAACGCGTTGAGCGTGAAAATGCAGCATTTGAACAGATCGACGGCTTGCCCGAGGGTCTGCACGGGTCCTCCATTCTGCATAGCTCCGCGCAGCGGAGCTATGCAGAATGGCCTGTGTAGCCTTGGCGAAGCAGGGCAGTATGCGACATCACAGAGCGGGCCGGCCTACTCGGGTACCGCAGGCTTCAGCCTGCATCAAGACGCGCGAGGGCAGGCCGAAGCCTGCGCTACCCATTGGCCTAGAAGCTATCTCAAAACTCCGTCAGGAGGTTGGAGATAGCTTGCACCAAGCACTCACGTGACTTGTGAAACGACTTCCACTCCCATGCTACGGCTCTGCTGTGAACTATCTGTGAACCAACACAGGCTCTTTTGCCCGCGCTACTCGGACACTGTCGCTTGCGCCGGCACCAGCAGCCGCGGCACGATCTTGCCCTCCTCCGCATCGAGCACCACGGTGTCCCCGTCCCGGTACTCGCCCTGCAGGATGCCGCGGGCGATCGGGTTCTCCACCAGCCGTTGGATGGTCCGTCGCAGCGGCCGCGCGCCGTACTGCGGATCGAACCCCTCCGTCGCCAACAGCGCCCGCGCCGGCTCCGTCGCCTCCAGCGTGATGCTGCGCTCGTGCAACTGCTCGCGCACGCGGTCCAGCATCAGGTCCACGATCTGCTCGATCTGGTCCCTGGTCAGCGGATGGAACACCACCACCTCGTCGATGCGGTTCAGCAGCTCCGGCCGGAAAGTCCGCCGCAGGTCCGCCAGCATCTGCTCGCGCGTCCGGGCGAACTCGGCCTCCGCGGCCACTGTCCCGAACCCCAGTGGCGCGCCCGCGCGCAGGGTTTGGCTTCCCAGGTTGCTCGTCATGATGATGACCGTATTCTTGAAGTCCACCACCCGCCCCGCCGCGTCGGTCAGCCGCCCGTCCTCCAGAATCTGGAGCAGGATGTTGAACACATCCGGGTGCGCCTTCTCGATCTCATCCAGCAGGATCACGCGATACGCTCGGCGGCGGACTGCCTCGGTGAGCTGGCCGCCCTCCTCATAGCCGACATAGCCCGGCGGCGCGCCGATCATCCGCGACACCGCGAACCGCTCCATGTACTCCGACATGTCGAGCCGCACCATCGCGTCCTCGTCGTCGAACAGGAACTCCGCCAGCGCTCGCGCCACCTCGGTCTTGCCCACCCCGGTCGGCCCGAGGAACACGAACGAGCCGATGGGCCGCTTCGGGTCCTTGAGTCCCGCCCGCGCCCGCCGGACGCTCTCCGACACCGCGTGGATCGCCTCGTCCTGGCCGATCACGCGCCTGTGCAACTCCTCCTCCATGCGGAGCAGCTTCTCGGTCTCCGCTTCGAACATCCGCGACACCGGGATGCCGGTCCAGGAGCCGACGATCTGCGCGATATCTTCGGCGGTGACGCGCGCCTCGAGCTTGCCGGCCTGCGCCTCCCATTCCTTCTGCTTCTCGGCGAGCTGGGAGCGAAGCACCTCGATCTCCTGCTTGAACCGCGCCGCGGTCTCGTAGTCCTGCCGCATCGCCGCCGCCTCGCGCTGCTCCTCCAGCCGGCTCACCTGCGACTCCAGCGCGGCGATGTCAGGCGGCGACAGCACGGACTGCAGGTGCTTCTTCGAGCCCGCCTCGTCGATCAGGTCGATTGCCTTGTCTGGCAGGAACCGGTCGGTTATGTAGCGAGAGGCCAGCGTCGCCGCCGCTTCGAGCGCGTCGTCATCATAGGTGATCTGGTGATGCTGCTCGTACCGCTCGCGCAGCCCCCTCAGGATCGCGATCGTGTCCTCCACGCTCGGCTCCTCGACGTAGATCGGCGCGAAGCGCCGCTCCAGCGCCGCGTCCTTCTCGACGTGCTTCCGGTATTCGTCAAGCGTGGTCGCGCCGATGCACTGCAGCTCTCCCCGAGCAAGCGCCGGCTTGAGCATGTTCGACGCGTCGATCGCACCTTCCGCCGCCCCCGCGCCGACCACCGTGTGCAGCTCATCGATGAAGACGATGATCATCCCCTGCGCCTGGCGGATCTCGTCCATCACCGCCTTCAGCCGTTCCTCGAACTCCCCTCGGAACTTCGACCCCGCCACCAGCGACCCCATGTCGAGCGCGATCACGCGCTTGTCCTTGAGTGTGCGCGGAATCTCCCCCGTGATGATCTTCTGCGCCAGCCCCTCGACCACCGCGGTCTTCCCAACACCCGGCTCCCCGATGAGAACCGGGTTGTTTTTCGTGCGCCGGCTGAGCACCTGAATGACGCGCTGTATCTCGGCCTCGCGGCCGATGACGGGGTCGAGCTTGCCCTGCTTCGCCAGCTCCGTCAGGTCCCGGCTGAATCGCTCCAGCGCCTGGTAGCGGGACTCGGCCCCCTGATCTGTGACCTTCTGCCCGCCTCGGACCTCGGCCACCCCGCGCTGCAATCCCTCCACCGTCACACCGTGCGCTCGCAGTATCCTCGCCGCGTCGGAGCGCCCCTGGATCGCGATCGCGAGGAGCAGATGCTCGACTGCGATCAGGCTGTCCTGCATGCGCTCGGCCTGCTCCCACGCCGTCCGTTCCAGGATCTCGATCAATGCCGGCGTGACGTAGATCTGCCCGGTCCCCCCGCCCTGCGCCGCGACCTTCGGGCCGCGCCCCAGCGCGGACTCGACATCGCGCTTCACGCCCGCCGCATCGCCGCCCGCGTGGGTGATGATCTCCGCCGCCAGCCCATCGCTCGCCTCGAGCAGCGCCAGTAGCAGGTGCTCGACATCCACCTGCGAATGCTGATAGCGCCGCATAACCTCTTGGCTCGCCATCAGCACCTGTTTCGCTCTATCAGTGAACTTGTTGATATCCATCATATCCACCCTAAGGAACTGGGGACTGAGGGCTAGGGAGAAACAGCCTTCCCAGCCCTGCTACTCTACCCCTAGCCCATGACTTCATTGCCCGGCTTAGGGCGG
>Ga0315274_10010084_pt1 | contig 13613 bp, 9 predicted proteins | sample YL17G02_20_MG_FD_203700 | JGI IMG/M metagenome (GOLD analysis project Ga0315274, IMG submission 203700) | Sediment microbial communities from Yellowstone Lake, YNP, Wyoming, USA - YL17G02_20 | ecosystem: Environmental > Aquatic > Freshwater > Lake > Sediment | place: USA: Wyoming | collected...
GTCGGCGTGGGCGCGGGTGGCGGCATCGTAGATCAGTTCCGGGACCAAGACCCGGTCGATCAACTGCTTGGGCGGCATCTGGGTCATCTGAAATTGATACAGGACCGCGCTGCGGACGTTTTTGACGTAGACGAACGATGTGTCGTATTTTTTAACGACCCATTGGTTCAAGTCGTCGGGCGTGAGCAGGGAATCCGGTTTGACGAGGGCCTCAAGTCCTTTGTCGTTATACTCGATCCGGGCGTCGTCAATCAGTTTTTGGGCGTATTTGTCGCCCTCTTCCATCGATTTCTGGCGGATCAGGCTGTTTTTTATTTCGCCCTTGACTTCGGCGAAGGCGGGTTTATCCAGCTTTTTATGCTCGATGATTTTTAATACCGAATAGTAATCGCCGTATTTGACCGGCTGGGTCACGTCACCCGCTTTGAGCATCTTGATCGTGACCAATATTTCTTTGGGGATCGCAATCGCCGAGAAAGATCCGATATCGCCGGTCTTGTTCAGCGTGTCCAGTGAATATTTCAGCAACGCCTCGAACGGGACGCCTTTTTTCAACTCCCCGCCGACGAACGCGGCGAGGGAATCGCTGGTGAAAACGATATGCGCAAGGGTATATTGATCAATGACCTGTTCATAGATGCCCCGGATTTCGGAATCCGGGATTTTTATCTTATCGACAACTTTGGCTTCCCAATAACCGCGGGTCACGATATCTTTGGCGTTGGTCTCAAACGCGGCTTTGACCACCGGGTCTTCCAGGTATCCCTTGTCCCGGGCTTCCCGGACGCAGAGCTTCTGGTTGATGAATTCATCCACTTTTTCCATCCGCTTCAGCGAATCGTCGGTCGGTGCGAATTGGTATAACTGCTTGAATTCCGATACCGAATATGAATCCCGGCCGATCGTGACCAGGGTGTCCTTTTGGGCGCAGGCCGAGAAGGCTAAAAGCGCTAACAATACGAAAAACTGAAGTCTTTTCATGGTGTTGCCTCCATCCATATATTTTAGCCAGAATCCGGCTAAAGTCAAGCGTTTTACCGGTTTGACCACGATCTTAACTATTGACTTCAGGGGCGGTCTAAATATATTTAACTTATGAACCAAGTGGTCTTCTATCTGACCATCGCCCTGACCGCGGTCTTTCTGATTCTGTCCAAAACCTTCACTCCGATCTGGCTCCTTATCTTCGTCCTGGCTGTCCTCTGGCCCCGGCGCCGGGAGCCCGACGTGCGGCCGATCTTCCTGATCGATTTTTTGCTATTCGGGTTGTATTTCCTGATCCAGTATTTCCCTTTCCTTGTCCCCTTTATCGCCGGTTTGGGTTTCGCGTATATTTTCGCCCCGGTCGCGGATTTCCTGGAAAACCGAAAAATACCCAAGGTAATCGCCATCCTCGTTATCCTCCTGCCCGTGACCTTTGTCTTTCCCCTGGTCGTTTTCATGATCATTACCAATTTAATCAACGAGATTCACCTCCTGACCGATAAGATCCCGGCCCTTTTCCAGCAGGCTCAAGTTTTCTTAAGCGCCTGGCTCGCGCGGCTCAACGAGGTCGGGATCGTTATCGATCCGAACTTCCTCGCCAATACGATCACCTCCCACCTCGGTACGATCACCGATACCCTGTTCGGCACTTTCACCCAGCTCGGTCAAGGCATCAAAGGTCTTTTCTTCATCATCTACAACCTCGTCTTTATCCCCCTGTCCGCCTACATTTTTCTGGTCGACCGGAAAGCGATCGCGAACTGGGTCCGAAATGTTTTTCCCGCCGAGGAGAGCCGGCGGATCGACGAATTCATCCACCGGCTTAACGAATCCCTGGCTCATTTCTTCCGGGGTCAGATCATATTCATGATCATCGTCGGCCTGATCGTGGGCATCGCGCTCTGGATCCTGGGCATCCGGTATTACCTTTTGATCGCGATTCTGGCCGCGCTGTGCAACCTGATCCCCAACATCGGCTTTGTTATCAGCCTCTTCTTCGGCCTGTTCATCGGCCTGACCAGCCCGTTACCTCTGATCAACTGCATCAAGATCGCCGCCGTCTTCCTCGGCGAACAACTCCTGGAAAACTTCGTGCTCGGACCCTTGATCATTGGCCGGGCCGCCCGGCTGAACCCGGTCGTGGTCATGGTCGTGCTCATCTTGGGCGGCGCGGTCCTGGGCGCCTGGGGTGTGATCCTGGCCGTGCCGCTGACGATCTTCTTGAGGGAATTCTTGAATTATTTTCTAGGAATGCGTCTGTGAACGGCTGTAAGGAGTAGGTAGAAAGTAGTATGTAGCCGACAAGAAAAAAGAAAAGGAAAAAATTTACCCGGCAAAAAGCCCCGCTTTTCGCGGGGCTTTTTGTTTATTCTTTTTGTTTCTTAGTTTTCTACCTACTACTTACCCTTACTGTCGTCTTATCCCACTTTCTCTTCCGCCTCGACCTTCTCGAGATCGAGCGTCACTTTCTGGAATGCGGCGACGCCGGTGCCGGCGGGTATGATCCGGCCGACGATGACGTTCTCCTTCAAACCTTCCAGCCGGTCGACCTTGCCTTCGACCGCCGCGTCGGCCAAAACCTTGGCCGTTTCCTGGAAACTGGAGGCAGAGAAGAAAGATTCGCTGGACAGGGACGCCCGGGTGATGCCGAGCAGGATCGGACGGTAGGTGGCGGGTTTCTTGCCTTCAACCAGGGCTTGCTGGTTGACCACGATAACCCGGCGTTTGTCGATGATCTCCCCGCCGACGAAAGGAGTGTTGCCCGGATCTTCGATCTTCACTTTCTGAAGCATTTGACGGACGATAACCTCGATATGCTTGTCGTCAATCTTTACGTCCTGGATCCGGTAGACTTCGAGGATCTCGTTGACCAGAAACCGCTGGGTTTCCATCGGACCTTTAATGCGCAGGATGTCATGCGGATCGATCGCGCCTTCGCACAGGGGATCGCCGGCCCGGACGTTCTCTCCGGAATGGACCCTAAGATAGCGGCTGGTGGAGATCTTATAAATCCGTGATTCGCCGACCTCGGGCGTGACGATCACACGCCACAAACCTTTTTCTTCTTCAATCGTGCATTGTCCGTCGATTTCGGAAACAATCGAAGGTTCCTTGACGAACTTGGCTTCGAACAATTCTTCGACCCGGGGCAGACCGCCGGTGATATCCTTGCTCTTGCCGATATCCTTGGGGATACGCGCGATTAAATAACCGGGCGAGATCTCGTCGCCTTCCTTGACCAGCAGGTAGGCGCCGGCCGGAATCGAGAAACTCTTGTCCTTTTTCAGTTTCCGGTCGTGGATATTAACCTTAGGGTGATGCTTGCGCAGACGGTCCTCGACGATGACGAGTTGTTTACCGCCGGAGCGTTCATCAACCCAGTTCTCCTGCAGGGTGATACCCGGGATGATATCGGCGAATTTGACCTCGCCGCCGATCGGAGAAATGATCGGAATCGAGTATGGGTCCCATTCAAACATTTTGGTGTCGAATTCGACTTTGTTCTTGGGCCGGACGAAAATGACCGCGCCCAGGGGCACATTATAGCTGATCTTACGGTTATCGCCCTTGATGATCATCTTGCCCTTATCGGTCAGGCTGATCAGCAGACCGTCGGTTCGTTCGACCGTCGACAGGCCATCAAAAGCGACTTCGCCGTCGTAATCCGCGTTTCTCGACGTACTTTCCGCGATGCGGAGCGCTGCTCCTCCACCATGGAATGTCCGCAGGGTAAGCTGGGTTCCGGGTTCGCCGATCGACTGGGCGGCAATGATGCCCACCGCTTCGCCGATCTCAACCATCCGACCGGTGGCCAGGTTACGTCCGTAACACTTGGCGCACAAACCAACCGGAGCCTCGCAGGTCAGAATCGAACGAACCTTGACCCGCTCGATGCCCGACCGTTCAATCTTAAGCGCGGACTCATCCCGGATTTCCTCCGAACCCTTAACGATAACCTCTTTGGTGATCGGATCGATGATGTCAACCAGGGCGACGCGGCCGGTGATCCGCTCGTTCAAGGGCTCGACGATCTTCTCGCCTTCCTTGAGGGCGCTGATCTCCTGCCCCATGATCGTCCCGCAATCGACCATCGTGCTGGTCACGTTCTGCGCCACGTCGACCAGCCGCCGGGTCAGGTAACCGGCGTCCGCGGTTTTGAGCGCGGTGTCGGCCAAACCCTTCCGGGCACCGTGGGTCGAAATGAAGTATTCCAAAACGGAGAGGCCGTCCTTGCACGAGGATTTGATCGGCGTCTCGATGATCTGAACCGCGGTCACCTTGCGCTGGGGTTTAGACATTAAGCCCCGGAGGCCGCAGATCTGGCTGGCCTGGTTCCGGGAACCCCGCGCGCCGGAGTCGACCATCATATACAGAGGGTTGAAACCGTGTCGGTCCCGGCTCAGTTCCAGAATCAATTCTTCTTCGATTTCCTGGGAGACCCGAGTCCAGGTATCGATTACTTTGTTGTACCGCTCGGTTTCCGAGATCAATCCGGCTTTATGGGCTTTATTGATTTCCGTTATTTCCTTGAGCCCGGCCGCCCAGATCTTTTCCTTGTCCCGCGGGCTGATCATGTCGTTGATGCCGATCGTCAGGCCGGATTTCGTGGCGATCTCAAAACCCATCTTCTTTAAATTGTCCAGCAAGTCGACGGTTCGGTCCGTGCCGATTTTAGTCAGACACTCGTCGACGATCCCGGAGAGGGTCTTTTTATTCACCGTGATGTTCTTGAACCGGAGCTCGACCGGGAGCAGCTCGTTGAATATCACCCGGCCCGGAGTGGTGTTGATAAGCTTGTGGTTGAACAGGTACTTGATGGGCTGGTGGAGGTACATGAAATCGTTGCCCAAAGCGAGGTTGATCTCGTCGAGGGAGGAAAAATACTTGATCAGGATCTCCGGTTTGTCCTTGCGCTCGGTCCGCTCTTTGGTCAGGTAATGAAGGCCGATGACCATGTCCTGGGACGGGGTCATCATCGCCCGGCCGTGGGCCGGGGACCGGAGGTTATGGACCGAGAGCATGAGCAGATAACACTCCATGATCGCTTCCGGCGAAAGGGGCACGTGGACACTCATCGTATCGCCATCGAAATCGGCGTTAAAGGGCGCGCAAACCAGCGGATGGATGGCGATCGCCCGGCCCTCTTTGAGGACCGGCAGGAACGCTTGGATCGAAACCCGGTGCAGGGTGGGCGCCCGGTTGAGCAGAACCGGATGATCTTTGATGACATCCTCTAAAATCTCGTAAACCTCGGTCGAACGCGCCCGGACCAGCCGCCGCGCGCTCCATTCGGAATCGACGACCCCGCGCTCCTCGAGCTTGCGGGCGATCATCGGTTTGAATAGTTCCAATGCCATTTCTTTGGGAATGCCGCATTCGTACAGTTTAAGCGAAGGATCCACGACGATGACCGAACGTCCGGAATAATCGACCCGCTTGCCGAGCAGGTTCCGGCGGAATCGACCCTGCTTGCCCTTCAGGGCGTCGGCCAGGGACTTGAGGGGCCGGTTGCCCCGGCCCTTGATCGGCCGGGAACGCCGCGAGTTGTCGAGCAAGGCGTCGATCGCGTCCTGAAGCATCCGTTTTTCGTTGCGGATGATCACCTCGGGGGTCTTGATGCCCGAGAGCAGAGAGCGAACGCGGTTATTGCGCGTGATGACCCGCTTGTATAAATCGTTGAGGTCTGAGGTCGCGTAGCGTCCCCCTTCCAAGGCGACCAGGGGTCGGAGATCCGGCGGAATGACCGGCAGCCGGGTCAGCACCATCCATTCCGGTCGGTTGCCGGACAGACGCAGGGCTTCGCATAGCTTGAGCTTATTCAGTAATTTGTTGCGCCGGGCTTGCAGGGTTTCCTTTTCCAGCCGGATGCGCAGGTCCGACGACAGGTTTTCCAGGTCGATATCCTTCAGCAGTTCGTATATCGGCTGACCGCCCATGTCGGCCCGGAAATCCTTGTACCTTTCCCGGGCGACCTGGAAATCCTCCTCAAGCAGGACCTCGCCCTTGTTATGCGGGGATTCGCCCGGTTCCAGGACCAGATATGCCTCATAGTTCAGCACCGCCTCGAGCTGGTTTATGGACAAATCGAGCAGGAGACCGATTTTGCTGGGCGGGATTTTATAGAAGAAGATATGGGCGACCGGCACCGCCAGTTCGATGTGACCCATCCTTTCCCGCCGCACTGACGCCGGCGAGACTTCGACGCCGCAGCGGTCGCAGATCGTACCCCGGTACTTGGCCTTTTTATATTTACCGCAGGCGCATTCAAAATCCTTGACCGGTCCAAAGATCCTTTCGCAGAAGAGGCCGTCCTTTTCTGGACGCTGGGTGCGGTAGTTGATCGTATCCGCGCGGATCACTTCGCCCCGGGACCAGGATAAGATGATTTCCGGAGAAGCCAGGCTCAGTTTAATGCTCGAATAATCCATGAGATCCAGGCTCTCGAACCAATTACTTTTCATTGGATGCCTCCTTCTTCTCGAAGGTCACGTTGAAGCAGAGTCCCTGCAGTTCCTTGAGCAGCACGTTGAAGGACGCGGGCGCGCGGGGCCGGGGCGGGTTCTTGCCCCGGATCAACGCTTCATACATGGCGGCCCGGCCTTCCACGTCGTCGGATTTCACGGTCAGCATCTCCTGTAAGGTAAAGGCGGCGCCGTAGGCCTCCAGGGCCCAGACCTCCATCTCCCCGAACCGCTGGCCGCCGAACTGGGCTTTACCGCCGAGGGGCTGCTGGGTGATCAGGGAATAGGGTCCGCTGGAACGGGCGTGCATTTTCTCGTCGACCATATGAATCAGTTTGAGCATGTACATGACGCCCACCGTCACCTTGGCGTCGAAGGGCAGGCCGGTCCGGCCGTCGCGGAGCACGACCTGACCGTCTTCCGGCAGTTTCGCTTCCAGCAGTTTCTCCTTGATCTCGCCGACCGTCGCACCGTTGAACACGGGCGTGATCGCGTAAAATTTGAGTTTGTCCGCCGCCCAGCCCAGATGCGTCTCCAGAATCTGGCCGACGTTCATACGGGAGGGAACGCCCAGGGGATTGAGCAGGATATCGATCGGCGTGCCGTCGTCAAGGTAAGGCATGTCTTCTTCAGGCATGATTTTGGAAACGACGCCCTTATTGCCGTGGCGTCCGGCCATTTTGTCGCCGACCGCGATCTTCCGTTTCTGGGCGATGAAAATTTTGACCACCTTCAGGACGCCGTAGGGCAGCTCGTCGCCCCGGAGGAGTTTATCCTCCTCCATTTTCTTGTCCGCGCTGATGCGGAGCAGATTCTCTTCACCCTCGAGGACGATCTTGGCGACTTTTTCGTTGGTCTTATCGTTGCTTAGGTATTTGTCTTCGGCGGTGATCTTCATGACGTTCAGATCCGCGAAGAATTCCTCGTTGAAAGTCGCGCTTTTCCGCAGCAGAATCCGACCCTTATCGTCGCGGATCGTCGAGGCCGCGGTCTCGCCCTGAAGCAGGCCCTTGAGCTGGCCGTTACGCAGGAAAAGGGCTTCCTTGTAAAAGAGGTTGAAATCCTCCTTGATCTTCTTTTCCCGTTCTTCGACCACGTTTTTCGCCAGGGGATCGATCGTCCGTCGGGTCAGGACTTTCCGGTCGATGACGACCCCTTCGATTCCGGGTTCCACCCGGAGCGAGGTATCCCGGACGTTCGTCGCCTTCTCGACGAAGATCGCGCGCATCAATCTTTCTTCCGGCGTTAATTCGGTTTCGCCCTTGGGCGTAATTTTACCAACCAGGACGTCGTCCGGGCCGACTTCGGCGCCGGTCCGCACGATCCCGAACTCATCGAGATCCTTGATCAGGGTATCGGGTATCCCCGGAATATCCCGGGTTACCTCTTCCGGCCCGAGTTTGGTTTCCCGGATCTCGCAGTCGCATTCGATGACATGGATGGACGTAAAGGTGTCTTCCTTCAACAGACGTTCGCTGACCACGACCGCGTCCTCGTAATTGAATCCGAGGAAGGGCATGAACCCGACCAGGATGTTCTTGCCGAGGGACAGCACACCTTCTTTGGAGGCGTAACCGTCCGCCAGGACATCGTCCTTTTTTACTTTCTGACCGACCTGAGCCTGCGGCTTCTGGTGGATGCAGGTATTTTGATTGGAACGGAGGAACTTGGCGAGCTGGTAGCGGTGTTTGAATCCTTTGTTGTTCTCGATGATAACCTTCGCCGCGTCGATATACTCGACCCGGCCGTCCTCTTCGGCAAGCAGCATGTTACCCGAGTTGCGGGCGACCCGCTCCTCAATGCCGGTTCCCACGTAAGGTATGTCGGGATTGATGAGCGGCACGGCCTGGCGCTGCATGTTCGACCCCATGAGAGCCCGGTCCGCGTCGTCGTGTTCCAGGAATGGGATCAGCGCCGCGGTCGGACTGAAGACCTGTTCGGGCGATACATCCATAAAATCCACTTCACTGGGCGCGACCATTGGAAAATCGCCTTTTCGGCGGCACAAAACCTGGTCCGTGACGATCCGGCCGTTTTTATCGATCGGTGTGTTCGCCTGGGCGATAGTATACTGGTCTTCCTCATCGGCGCGGTGATACACGATCCGTTCCTTCACGTGGCCGTCCTTGACCACCCAATAAGGGGCGACGATGAATCCGTATTTATCGATTTTGGACAAGCTGGAAAGACTCGAGATCAGACCGATATTCGGTCCTTCCGGCGTTTCGATCGGGCAGATCCGGGCGTAATGCGAATAATGGACATCGCGCACTTCGAAACCGGCGGTCTGCCGGGTCAACCCGCCCAGCCCCAGCGACGAAATTCGGCGCTTATGGGTCATTTCCGAAATCGGATTGGTTTGCTCCATGAACTGGGACAGCTGGGAGGTGGTGAAAAATTTGTTGATAATATTGGAAACGAGATGGGGGTTTATCAGTTCCTGGGGGGTCAGCGACGATTCCTCCATCAGGGAAGCCCGTTCCTTGATATTCTGAATCAGCTGGCTGACCGCGAGTTTAAACTGGGCTTCGAGGAGTTCACCGACGCGGCGGACCCGCCGGTTGCCCAGATGGTCGATATCGTCGGCAACGATCTCGCCGTTGACGAAATGGAATAGCATCCGCATGACCTGGAGCAGGTCCTCGATGGTAAAGCGGGTTTGTTTCTCCGGCTGGTTGGTACCGAGCCGGGCGTTGAGTTTAAACCGCCCGACCTCGCCCAGGTCGAAATGAGACTGCTCAAAAATCATATTGTTGATATAAGTGGTGGCGATATCCAGGGTCGGCGGCGCGATGGAACGGAGCAGCGTGTAGATCTTCTTCGCCGAATCTTCCTTGCCCGTTGTCCGGTCTTTCTTGAGGGTTGTGGTCAGGATCACGACACCCGGATCCATGGCGTCGATCACGCTGATCTTTTTGATCCCCTTGTTCTTACCCAGAAAATCGACATTGGCGTCGTCGAGCAATTCGCCCGCGGCCAGAAGCAGGGTGTCTCCGTCGGATATACTCTCCGCCAGGAAACGGTCGGTCGCGTCCTTAAGATCGACGTGCTTAACCGGATAGAACAATTTAATGATATCCTCGTTTTTCTCATATCCGAGGCTGCGTAAAAAAGTCGTCCCCAGAATTCGGCGACGACGATCCAGGATCGCGTAGAACGTGTTCAGGTGGTCAACGACGAACTCGATCCACTGGCCATGGTACGGAATGACCATGGTCGAAAATAATCCGCCGTCTTCGCTGAAATATATGCCCGGCGACCGGTGGATCTGATTTACGACCACCCGTTCAACGCCGTTGATAATAAAGGTTCCCCGGTGCGTCATTCGGGGAAGATCGCAGAGATATATTTCCTGTTCCACGATATTATGCAGTTCGCCGCCTTCCTCCTCGTTGACCAGGCGGAAAGTGACCTTCAGCGGCATACCGTAGGTGACGCCTTTCTCTATCGCCTCCTGCAGGGAATACTTGACATTGCCGAACCGGTGGGAAACGTAGACCAGCCGGTAACGGTTGTGGATATCGACAACGGGGAAAGAATCCTTCGCGGTAAAAACCCGTTTAATCGAATCGCTGATGAACTGCTGGTAGGATTCAAGCTGAACCTCAAGCAGGTGGGGCATCTCGAAAATAAACGTCTTCGTACGTTTTGAGAAATCAATAATATTTCTCATAGACTCCTTATCACCTTACAAAAGATAAGGCAAATTGGGAAAATCGGTAAAGCTTGGGCGCGCGGAAGACAAGACTTTGCCCCCGGCACCTTAATTTGCCATAAAATTGCCATCAATCGGCCCGGACTGCTTTATTCTACTTGACCTCAACCGTTGCGCCGACCTCCTCAAGCTTGCTTTTAATATTTTGAGACTCTTCCTTGGTCGCCCCTTCCTTGATTACTTTGGGCAGGTTGTCCACGATATCCTTGGCTTCCTTGAGGCCCAGGCCGGTCAGTTCCCGGACCACCTTCAAAACCTGGATTTTCTTATCGCCGCAGGAAGTCATGTTAACCGTGAATTCCGATTGCTCTTCCGCGGGCGCTTGCGCGCCGCCGGCCGCTTGGCCCTGGGCAACGACCTGGACCGGAGCCGCGGCGGATACGCCGAATTTATCCTGCAGGGCTTTAACGAGATCGGAGAGTTCCAGAACCGTCAGGTTTCCAATTTCTTCCACCAAATTTTCAACGCTCATCTTGGCTTTAGTCGTCATTTTACCTCCTTGGTTTTCATCGCCTCAATGGTGTATACTAAACTTCTTAATATACTCTCCAGGGTATAAACGAAATTACCAATTATATTCAGGGAACCGACGACTCCTCCCAGCAGCACTTTTTTGGAAGGAATCTGGGACAAGCGGGTGACCGCGGCGGCATCGATGTACTGCCCTTCGATGTAACCGCCCTTGATTTTCAAATTATCGGTCTCCTTGAGGATCTTAGCCAGGACCACCGGATCTTCGTAAGCGATTGCAATGCCCGTAGCGCCGACAAAGAATTTGTCGGCCTGGTCTTCGGTCAGTCCGAAGTCCTTTAAGGCCAGGTACCCGAGGGTATTCTTGGCGACCAGGTATCCGCCCTGGTTTTTCTTCAGTTCCCGGCGCAGTTTTTCAAGCTTGGCGACCGTCAGGCCCGTGAAGTCGGTGAAATAAAACGCCTTTCCGTCCTTGATTAGGGCTTTTGCTTTTTCCAAGCTCTGAGTGTTCTTTTGGGACGGCATCACGAACCTCCTTTCGGGGGATTTTTCATAAGTTCCTTTTCGTCGAGGAGGATGCCCGGACCGATCGTGGAGGAGATCGACACGGACTTTATGAATTGGCCTTTAACGCTCTGGGGCTTGGCCGTCATCAGGTCCTCAATCAGGGCCTCGATGTTGGCGCGGAGCTGTTCGACCTCGAACTTCACCCGGCCGACCGGCACGTGCACGCAGCCCCCTTTATCGCTCTTGAATTCCACTTTGCCCTTTTTCAGCGCCTTGACCTGGTTGCCGACTTCGAAGGTTACGGTACCGGATTTCGGCGAGGGCATGAGACCTTTGGGGCCCAGGATCTTGCCCAATTTGCCTACGTCCGACATGCCGTCCGGGGTCGCGATGATCACGTCGAAATCAAACCACCCGCCCTTGATCTTCTCGATGTATTCCTCGAACCCGACGAAATCAGCGCCCGCGTCCTTGGCTTCCTTTTCCTTCTCGCCTTTGGTCAGGACCAGAACCCGTTTGGTTTTGCCGGTGCCGTAGGGCAGATTCGAGATCCCGCGTACCTGCTGGTCCTGTTTCTTGATATCGATTATAAGCTTGATCGCGAGGTCGACGGATTCCTCGTATTTGGCGTTGGCCAGGGTCTTGACCTTTTGAATCCCCTCGTCCAGGGAATATTTCTTGGCTTCGACCTGCTTCTCGAGCTCGCGAAAACGCTTGGAATGACTCATCCTTCCTCCACGGTAATACCCATGCTTCGGGCGGTGCCGGCGACGACCTTAACCGCCATTTCCAGGGAATCGGTGTTGAGATCTTTCATTTTCCGCTGGGCGATCTCCTCAACCTGTTTTTTCGTGACCTTACCCACCTTGTCGCGGTTGGGTATCGACGAGCCCTTGGCGATGCCGGCCGCCTGCTTCAACAGTACCGAAGCCGGCGGGCTTTTCAAAATATAGTTGAACGTACGGTCGTTATAAATCGTCACCACTGCCGGGATTATCAGACCGGCCAGGTTTTTGGTCTCGGCGTTGAAGGCCTTGCAGAACTCCATGATATTAACCCCATGCTGGCCCAGGGCCGGGCCGACCGGCGGGGCGGGAGTCGCGCTGCCGGCAGGCAGCTGCAATTTGACGACCGCGATAACTTTTTTCGCCATATCTTACCTCGCTTTATTTAAAATAAGATTACGGAGATTAAACGAAAAGATAACGGAGATATTATCCCACCCGAAATGGATAATGTTATCCGTTTTCTTTATCTCTGTAATCTGATGTTTCATCTCTGTAATCATCTTTTTATTAAAAACTTTTCAGCTGGTGAAAACCCAGCTCGATCGGGGTGGGACGCCCGAAAATCACGACCATTACCTTGACTTTTTCCCGTTCCGAGAAAACCTCTTCCACGGTCCCGATAAAATCCGTGAATGGTCCGTCGATGACCGTGACCCGCTCGCCCTTGGTGAAAGGGATTTTCGTAATGACTTTGTTCTTCGACTCCTCGACTTGAGACAGGAGCGCTTTTACCTCTTCCTCGCTCAAGGCCGACGGCTTGTTCTTGGAACCCAGAAAATGCGTCACGCCGGAAACGGAGTTGACCAGACGCAGGGCTTCGTCGGTCGGCTCCATTTCGATGACAATGTAGCCCGGGTACAGTCGCTTTTCTTCGACCACCCGTTTACCCTTCTTGACCTTGACCAGGTTCTCGATGGGAATGACGACGCGGCCGAACTGGCTCTCCATCATTTTTTCCTTAACGATCTTGTCCAGAACCTTGCGGATCTTCTGCTCGTGGCCGGTCAAGGTGTGCACGACGAACCATTTCATGATCAATTACCTCAGAACCAACCCCAGGGCCGAGGAAAAAATAGTATCCAGGATGAAAATGACGACGGCTACGAAGAGCGAAACCGCGATGACGACAACGGTCGAACTCACCAGCTCGTTGCGGGATGGCCAGGTCACCTTGCGAAGTTCCAGATACACGCTTTTTAAGTATTCCGTTATTTTTTTAATCACTTTTCATCCTCGATTTAGGCAGGCCTGGAGGGATTCGAACCCCCAACCCTCCGGTTTGGAGCCGGATGCTCTGCCGTTAGAGCTACAGGCCTATATTTCAATTCCGAAATCCGAAATCCGAAATTAATACTGAATTTTATTTTCGGTTCCGTAAAATTCGAATTTGGGATTTGTTTAGAAATTCGTATTTCGTAATAAGTCTTTGAAAGATCTATGATCACTTTACTTCCTTGTGGAGCGTGTGTTTCCGGCAGAAACGGCAGTATTTCTTTATTTCCAGGCGCGCCTGCTTCTTCTTATCCTTGGTCGTGGAGTAATTCCTTCTTTTGCAGTCCTGACAAGCCAGGGCAATTATGACTCTCATTATTATTCGATAATTTTGGTTACGACTCCGGCGCCGACCGTCTTGCCGCCCTCGCGGATCGCGAAGCGCAATCCCTGCTCGATCGCCACCGGCGTGAT
>Ga0315274_10010088_pt1 | contig 13609 bp, 19 predicted proteins | sample YL17G02_20_MG_FD_203700 | JGI IMG/M metagenome (GOLD analysis project Ga0315274, IMG submission 203700) | Sediment microbial communities from Yellowstone Lake, YNP, Wyoming, USA - YL17G02_20 | ecosystem: Environmental > Aquatic > Freshwater > Lake > Sediment | place: USA: Wyoming | collected...
CAGAACGCATACATGCCCGCCATCAAACCCATCGTAGGGCATGAGCTATTCACCGTAGCACCAGTGAGTCAAGACTTTATTGACACCATCAAGCTAGCCGCAAGGTTGGACGATGAGACCAAGAAAATTACATTGAACAAAAACTTATAACCTTAGAACTTTTGGAGAGAATCATGAACTACTACACAGTCAAAACAGAAAAGCCTATTGCAGGCGTCGCTCGTTCCGCCATGATGGTGGACTTAAACATCGCAGTCTACTCGGGTCGCAAGCAAGACAAGAGTACGCAAGCCGAGGTCACTAACTCTAAGGGGTCAGGCTCCAAGAAGGCGGCATCGGTGTACAAAAACTTGTTTGCTGAGTGCAAAGAGTTAGAAGCAATCACTAAGTTCCAAGCTCGTGCCCGAGCCGAACACTATCGCTTGACGCTTCCATGGAGTGACCAAGGTGCAAGACTGTTACCCACTGCGGCACTGCTTGAGTATCAGCAAGTCATGGGTAGATACAAGACAGAGTTTGAGCGGCTTGTTGATGCGTTCTTAGACAAGTACGACACGCTCGTAGCGGGAGCAGCGTTCCAACTGGGTACATTGTTTGACCGCAACGAATACCCAAGCAGAGGTAAGGTGGCACAGCGCTTCCGTATGGACACATCGTTCACTCCCTTGCCTACCGGCGGTGACTTCAGGTTAGATGTGGAGAGCGACGTACAACGTCAGTTGGTTGAGCAGTACGAAGCGAAGCTTGACGCACAACTGAAGGCGGCTAACCAAGACTCATGGACTCGTTTGTATAACGCAATCAGCAGATTGAGTGACCGCTTGACTGTGGGTGAGGATGGCAAGAAGCGTACGTTTCACGATACGACCGTGACTAACGCCGTTGACTTGTGCGAGTTATTGCAAGTGATGAATATTACTGGCGACCCTGCCTTGACGAAAGCTTCACGTAAGCTTGAGGAAGTATTGTCTGGGGTAACACCTAAAGAATTGCGTGAGGAAGATAGTACTCGGGCACTGACCAAGATCAAGGTGGACGAAATCCTTGGTGCCTTTGATTGGGGAGTAGATGATGGGGAAAGTGAAGGGACTAATGACTGAAATGATGGATGAAACTGACGTTCGTTTCGCAGATGCACAACGCCAACTGGAGAACCGAATGGGATACAACAACCAAAATGATATGTACGAATGCAGATACGAAGAGCGTGATGGCGACTACACACTCAAGCAATGGCGTGACGGACATGAAACCGCATCTCGTGGGTTTGTGTCTGACTTGCCTGAATGGTTGAGCGAGATCAGGGCAGTAGCGCTAATAGGCGGGCATCTCAAACGGGTACTGGTGCCGCCTCCTGACAATATCGTATGGTTCACAACCGACGACGATGGAAACTTACTTAACTTTATGGAGCTTAGATGAACTATGACAACCTGACTGACGAGGAGCTAATCCGGTTTGCCGATGGGCAATCGGGGCTAATCAAAGTGCTTTCTGAAAGACTAGAGATGCGACTACGGGACATGCAAGACCTGTCTCGTACGATGCCTGACCCACGACAACTTAACTTATTTGGAGATGATGATGTCTGACTTACAAACAGCAATGCAGCAAATACTGCAATCTTGGGAACAACCTGAAACAACTAAAGAGGAATCAATCGTGTTCAAAACAACCACAAACACATCTCGTGCAACCTTTGAAATGGTGCGTGACAACCCCGGACTCACCGCAAAGGAATGCATTCGCAGACTAGAGGCGCAGGGGCATAAGAAAAGCTCATCATCGTCACTGCTTGGTCAGATGGTCCGTCAAGGGCACATAACCAGAACCAATCACGGCATGATGTACCCTAACGGCACCGAGTATGTGCCACTCAAAGCATTTAAAGCTCCTAAAAAAGCGAAGCCTGCAAAAACTTCTAAGCTTAGAACTTCTACTGAGCCAAGCAAAGAAGCACTAGCAATGGCTGCGGAAGCGATGGACGGTATAGGTATGAATAGGTTGGTTAGACGACCATATCGTACAAAGATACAAACCATCTTGGATGACATCAGCTTGAGTGATGCGCATGAGTTGTATCGAGAGCTACACACATACTTTGGCGGCTTGCCTAAATGAAAGCCGTACTAGAGTTTAACTACCCAGAAGATGAAGAAAAACTTTTGTATGCTGTCAAAGGGCCGCAGATGTACAAAGCGTTAGTCAACATCAAACTGGCAATCACAAATGAGTTCAAACATAAGGCTGATCTTGAAGATGTATTAGACCGAGTGCGAGAACTCACTAACCAAATACTGACCGAACTCGACGCAGTATAAAACCCGTTCAATTTAAATCAACGAAAGTTAAAAATGGCTACCAAAGAAATCGAAACAAATTATGTAATCTCCCCTCCCAAGTTCGCAACAATCGACTTGTACCTTGAGGGCATTGCCCCCTTGGTTGTTGAGCGTTTTAGCAAGAAGGCGGAGCTCATGGCGAAGATGCAAGAAGGCCCATCGTCTAAGAGTAAGAAGGTGCGTGATGCCCGTGACTACGAGAAGGAAGCAGAGGACGCACGCTATCGCAGTATGGAGAATTGGGAAGGTATGAACGCCGCCGCATTCAGGGCTGCAATGATTTCCGCATGTCGACTGGTTGGTTTCAAGATGACGTTGGCTAAGCTGTCTACGTTTGTTGAAGCCGATGGTTGGGACAAGCAAGATGGTATTCCTTTGGTTCGTGTGTATGGTAAGAGCGATACGTATACAGCACACACTCGCAATGCAACAGGCGTGGTCGATGTTCGGTCTCGTCCGATGTACAAAGAGTGGGCTGTCAAACTGCGTGTCCGATTCGACATGGACCAATTCAAAGCAGTAGATGTAATTAACCTTGTAAGCCGTTGCGGTTTGCAGGTAGGAATCGGAGCAGGTCGTCCCGACAGTAAGGCTAGTGCCGGATGCGGGTTTGGTTTGTTCCGTGTTGTAGAGAGCGCTAACGAAAACGCAGTCAAAACCAAGTTTGGTATTCAATAATCCAAACACCTAAGCAGGCCGGGCTAGGCGCGTTGCGGTTCGTTACGGCTTGGTTTGGTTTGGTACGGCAGGTTGGGCTAGGCGCGGCTCGGATTGGCACGGTGCGGTTCGTTCCGGCACAGCAAGGCAGGCACGGCTCGTTATGGCGGGGATTGGTAGGGACCGGATTGGTTCGGCAAGGCAGGCACGGAGTGGCAAGGCGCGGTGAGGTGTGGCGGCGATCGGCAAGGCAGGCGTGGAGAGGCGAGGTAAGTTCGGGACCGGAGAGGTTTGGCACGGCAGGTACGTCGGGGCCCGGCAAGGCACGGTGAGGCGCGGTGGGGTATGGCAGGCGTGGTTAGGCTGGGCTTGGTTCGGAGCAGAGTGGCGCGGTAGGGCAGGCTAGGATGGGCTTGGTTCGGCATGGCATGGCACGGTACGGCCTTGTAAGGCAGGCAAGGGTTGGCTAGGCATGGAGTGGAGAGGCAGGCGTGGCTCGGCGGGGAAAGGCACGGACCGGTAGGGCAGGTATGGTTCGGCTAGGCATGGAGTGGTAGGGCAGGCATTTATTTTTAACAAGGAGAAATCATGAATGAAGAACGTAAGTATTTAGAAAAGATGGCACGCCAAAATGGTGGGGTGCTGTTGATTGATGATGTGATTGCAGTAGCTAAAGATGAGACCAACATCTTGCATCGCTACTTTGAGTGGGACGATACAGAAGCAGCTAAACAATTCCGTAGGGAACAAGCAAGATCGCTAATCCAAAAGTGTAAGATTACTGTGGGTGACTCAACACCTACGCACATCCGCGCATTTGTTAGTTTGTCATCTGATCGTGAGGCGGGTGGTGGCTATCGTATGGTGGCTGAGGTAATGGCAAGCCAACACATGAAGGAAGAGTTCTTGCACGACTTACGGTTAACCGTTGCACGTTGGGTTAAGCAAGTGCATTTACTTGAGTCTGACTTAGCTGATCTAATTGTGCAGATGGATACGGAACTCAAACGCTATGAATCCCAACAAGAATCGGCGGCGGCATGACATGGCCTTTCCCGCCATTCCCAAACCCAAAGGACAAGGGAACCCGAGTCCCGAAGTTCAACCCTGACAACCATGAGGACGCACCGATATGACACCTGATGACGATGACATTCAAGACTACGTTCGCCCGTGGGTAGGGCTGACGGATGAGGAGATAACCCAAATAATAGAAATGGGCTTAGGAGTTAGAGACAGCATTGAAACCGCCTTGGACAAACTCAAGGAGAAGAACACATGAAACCAATAGCATGGTACGACCCAACTAACGGCACGGTCAGTACAGACAAAGACAGCCCTTTGTTTACACCGCTTGGTCAGGTGTGGGGTTTATATCTAAAGCAAGAAGGAGAAATCATGACTGAATGGACACCGGAAGAAGACGATGCCTTTAACGAGGTGGAAAAGCACAGCAATCTGGGCAAACAAATCTTGCAAGACATTGAAGGGCAGCCGTATCACTACGATGTCTACGTATCCCCATCACAGCGCAACCAAGTGCTTGAGGAAGTGGCTAAAGAGTTTGAAAGTATGCGTATTGCCTTTGGTGATACAGCCGCAAGCTTTGCACAGTACGTACGGGAGATGAAAGCATGAGCGCACTTGACCCATGGGAAGAGTTAGCCCAAGTAGACCGCCCTAGTATCTTTGCAACCGACCCGTACTTCCGCGCTAAAAATGCGGGAACAATCGAGAGCACAAAAGGACTGGACTACAAACAATTCGGCACGTATACACGAGCCAAAGAAAGACAACCAAACAAACACGAGGGAACACTTGAACATGCCAAGGCCAAAGCCCCCCGCCCCCCTAAAGGTACGATACGTACGTTTGTCTGATAGGCAGTGGATTATTTTTAAGCAGCTTGGTGGTTTGGAGTGGTTAAGGGAAACCCTCGATAAGAAAGCCCCAATGCCCAAGCAGTACTATGACGCTTTACTGGAGAAAACAAAATGATTGACTTAGCACCAAACGCAAATGATGTGCAGGTTGCAGGCACGCACTACAAAGACAAAGCAATCCAACCATGGGATTACATTATTGCCAATGAACTTGGCTACCTTGAGGGCAATATTGTGAAGTATGTATCACGTTGGAGAGACAAAGGCGGACTTGATGACCTCAAGAAAGCACAGCACTACTTAGCCAAACTCATTGAGGTAGTCGAAGATGGCAGCAACACCTGAATCAAAAGTTAAAGCCAAGATCAAAGCGATCTTGAAAGCTCACGGCATTTACTACGCCATGCCTATTGGTACTGGCTACGGTAACAGCGGAGTCCCTGACTTCCTGTGCTGTATCAACGGACACTTCGTAGCTATTGAAGCCAAGGCGGGTCGAGGTGCGGCAACTGCCTTGCAACTAAAGAACCTTGACTCAATCCAAAAATGTGGGGGACACCCAATGATTATTCGTGAGGATAACATGGAGTATTTAGAAAACGTAATCAAGGACTGCATGTGCCAAAAATTGTAACGCTCGACCTCGAGTGCTTCTACTCAACTGAGTATTCCCTGACCAAGATTCCTACCGAGGAGTATGTGCGGTCGCCTCAGTTTGAGATGATTGGCATAGCGATCAAGGTGGACGATGGTGAAACTGTCTGGTACCCCAAGCCGCAAGTGGAGCGGATACTAAAAGAGTTTGACTGGTCTGATGCGATGGTCGTTGCACAGAACACTGCGTTTGATGGTGCCGTTCTCAACTGGCTGTATGGCGTGAATCCTATGGCTTGGTTTGACACGCTTGGTATGTCACGAGCGTTGTTTCCACACGAGAAGGCGCATGGCTTAGCCAAGCAAGCTGAACGCATGGGTATCGGAGCCAAGGGCGATGAGGTCCTTCATGCCAAGGGCAAACACTACGATGACTTCTCTGCCGAGGAGATGGCGCGCTACGCTGAGTACTGCATCAATGACACTGAGTTAACGTACAAGCTATTCAATCTGTACATGGGTATGGGTTTCCCTAAACAAGAATTGAAATTGATTGACATGACTTTGCGCATGTTCATTGAGCCTGTGCTTGAGCTTGACAAGACGCTGTTGGTTGACCACTTGGAAGCCGTCAAGGATGCCAAGGAAGCGCTGATGGAATCTGTACGGGACTTCATGCTGAAAGACGCTGATCCCGAATACGTACACGCAATCTTTAGCGAAGGCATGGACGGCATCAAGAAGCTACTTATGTCCAATCCCAAGTTTGCCTTAGTGCTTGAGAACTACGGCGTTGTACCGCCCACTAAGGTTAGCCTGCGTACTGGCAAGCTAGCCTTTGCATTTGCAAAAACTGACGAAGAATTTAAAGCCTTAGAGGAGCACCCTGATGAAAGAGTCCAAATGCTTGTCGCAGCCCGACTTGGAAATAAAACGACAATTGAGGAAACTCGCACTGAGCGCTTTATTGGTATGTCTACTCGAGGCAAGTTTCCTGTACCTCTGCGTTATTATGGTGCCCACTCTGGTCGTTGGTCTGGGCAAGATTCTGTAAACCTGCAGAACTTACCATCACGCGGCACTAACGCAGGCAAGATCAAGAAGGCCATCAAAGCGCCTAAGGGTCACGTTGTAATTGACTGCGACTCCGCACAAATCGAGGCACGTACCTTGGCTTGGTTGGCAGGGCAGCATGACTTGATAGATGCGTTTTCACACTCCCAAGATGTCTACAAGCTTATGGCAAGCAAGATATATCACATGCCCGTTGAGGAGATTGACAGGCAACAACGGCAAGTGGGCAAGGTTGTGATTCTTGGCGCAGGTTATGGCGTTGGACACCATAAGTTAAAGCTCTTTCTTAAAATGCAAGCCGGGGTAGATGCAACTGAAGACGAAGCAAAACGCATCATCGACGCATACAGGCATGGGTACTACAAGATACCCGAGTTATGGCGTAGGGCGGACGAAGCGTTGATTGCGTTACGTACAGGCAACGGCTTTCAGGTGGACGAACAAGGCTTGATTTGGGCGGTTCCGGGTAAGGGGCTAACCCTACCTAGTGGGCTGTTTATCCAGTACCCAGACCTAGCCAAAGTGGTGGACGAAAAGACCAAGAAAGATCAGTGGCGCTACTTCTCTAAGGGATTACCCGTGTACATATACGGGGGGAAAGTAGTGGAGAACGTGTGTCAAGCCGTAGCAAGGCAGGTTGTAGCGGAGCAGATGCTTAAAATCGGCAAAAAGTACAAAGTCGTCTTGACAGTTCACGATGCCGTGGCTTGTATTGCACCGATGGAAGAACAACAAGAAGCGCAACGATACGTTGAGGAGTGCATGTCATGGAGACCAAAGTGGGCACAAACTTTACCGCTGGCCTGCGAATCAGGCGTAGGGGCTTCCTATGGGGACTGTTGATTGGTACACTAGGGCTTGCAAAAACAAATCCAGTTCTTTCTATGGCACTAGCACATTCTTACTCAGGTATCAAAGACTACGAAGGCTGTCCACGCAGATACCACGAAGTCAAAATACTAAAAAAGTTTAAATCTAAAGACACTGAAGCAACCATGTACGGCAGTGCCGTACACAAAGCATTTGAAGAATACATCCGTGATAAGACACCACTTCCAGCGAGTTATGCGCACTACAAACCATTCGTGGAACCCCTTGCCAACTTCAAAGGCGACGTCCGTTGCGAAGAAAAACTTGGCATCCGCGCAGACTTCACCCCCTGTGGGTTCTTTGATAAAGACGTATGGTTCCGAGGTATACCAGACTATCTTGCAATCAACCACGATAACGGCGTTGCACGAGTAGCCGACTATAAGACTGGCAAGTCAAGCCGCTATGCAGATAGCGCTCAGTTAGAACTCATGGCAGCGATGGTGATGGTTCACCACCCCGACGTAAATACCGTCAAGGGGGCACTGTTGTTTGTTGTAGTTGGCGACATTATCAAGTCTGAGTACACTAGGAAACAGTTGCCTGAAATCCTGTCTAAATGGGCTGGCAGGGCTAGTGCAATTGAGTCGGCAGTAGTGCATGGGGTGTGGAATCCCAGAAGCTCTGCGCTGTGTAAGTTCTGCCCAGTTACATCTTGTGAGAATCACAATGGCCACTAAACGCAATTATGCCGCTGAGTATAAAAACTATCAGGGCACACCAAAACAACTAGCCGCTCAATCCGAGAGGCATAAGGCGCGACGAGCGTACGAGAAGGCTAACGGCACACTGCCGGACACCGTAGACGTAGACCACAAGAAGGCTATGTCCAAAGGCGGTACCTCCAAACTAAGCAATCTCCGTGCCTCACCGCAGTCTGAGAACACCAGTTTTTCTCGCACCAAAACAGGTGCCTTGAAATCACAAATTTCTAAGCGGGAGCGTAAGAAGTAACGTAGGATGGAGTCACTTAGCGGTTGCCACTTCTAAGTTGTTTCATTGATTCTTTCTCCTCCCAGTAATGGGTTTGCCCAGTAGCAGTGCTACTGGGCTATTTTTGTCACTTCTATTCAAATTTATTATGCAAATCATCGACAACAAAGCGCTGTTATTTAACACGCGCAAAGCACCACAGATCACTTCAATCATTCCAAAGAGCAAAGTAATTGGCACCAATGGAGACATTGACCAAGTGCTAGTCAACTGGGGGTTTGATGAAGTGCAACTCCTACGCAATCTAGGTATCCGTGAAGTGCCTAGTCCTATTCTTGGTCGATACGAATGGCCCGGAATGTTTACGCCGTTTGATCATCAACGCACCACGGCAGAATTCCTCACACTACATCCACGTTGCTTTGTGTTTAATGAAGCAGGTACAGGCAAGACCAGTGCGGCGGCATGGGCGGCTGACTACCTTATGAATCAAGGCAAGGTTACGCGTGTGCTTGTTGTGTGTCCAGTGTCTATCATGGATACCGCATGGCGCTCTGATTTGTTTAAGACAGTCATGCACCGCACAGTGGCGATTGCGCAAGGCTCACGCACACAAAGGCAAAAGCTCATTAAGGGTGACTACGAGTTTGTCATCATTAACTTTGACGGCGTGAAGGTTGTCAATAAAGAGCTAATAGAAGGCGGGTTTGACCTCATCATTGTGGACGAGGCTAACGCTGTAAAAAGTGTAACTACCGACCGCTGGAAGTGCCTTGCCTCATTGGTAAAACCGTCTACACGCCTGTGGCTTATGACGGGTACGCCTGCATCGCAGTCACCTCTAGACGCATACGGCTTGGCTAAGCTTGTGACGCCTGACTCAGTGCCTAGATTCTTTGGGGCGTTCCGTGACAAAGTGATGCTCAAACTTACGCAGTACAAGTGGGTACCAAGACAGGACGCACAGCAGACCGTTCATCAGGTGTTGCAGCCCGCGATTAGATACACAAAACTAGAATGTTTGGACTTGCCTGACCTGTTGTATTCGACTCGTGAAGTTCCCTTGACGGCTCAGCAGACCAAGTACTATGACGCTCTTAAGAAACAGATGATGACCATTGCGGCTGGTTCGGAAATCACGGCAGTAAACGCGGCGGCTATGCTTAACAAACTTTTGCAAGTTGCGCAAGGTGCGGTATATACCGATGATGGAAGTGTCGTTGAGTTTGACGTAGCTAATCGCATGAGTGAGCTTTTAAATGTGATCGAGCAAACCGACCACAAGGTATTGGTGTTTATCCCATATCGACATACGCTTGCGATGGTGGAGAATACTCTGCTCAAACAAGGATACACAGTGCAGACAATTCATGGCGGCGTTGCTTCTACACGCCGAGCAGACATCATCAAACAATTCCAAACAGAAGACGACCCACGCATACTCTTGTTAGTACCACAAGCTACGGCTCACGGTATTACACTGACTCGGGCTGACCAAGTAGTGTGGTGGGGTCCAGTAAGCTCCACAGAGATCTATCTGCAAGCTAACTCACGAGCACACCGAGCAGGGCAGACAAACAAGGTTACAGTCACCCACTTGCAAGGTAGTCCAGTTGAGCGGCGCATGTACACCATGCTGCAAAATAAAATCGATTTACATCAAAGTTTAGTAGATTTATACAAACAAGAGCTTGACACTGAAATTTGACAGTGTATAATTTACAAAAAACGGGGGGAAAACCGTGCGAAGACTTTTTAAAAGCTAGCGGAAGAGCGGTCAGTACCCCCACCCAAGTTCAACGTAAATCAAAGGATGTCTATGGATGCAAGTCAGCTAGTCAATGTGTATATCAAAATACGTGACGCTAAAGATACAAAGAAGCGCCAGATGGAAGAAGAGATTGCCGCACTCGAGCAACAGCTTGATGTAGTCGAGCAAGAGCTTTTAGAAATCTGCAAAGCCACTGGACAAGACGGTGGCAAAACCCAACATGGCTCGTTCACACGAGCAGTCAAAACACGCTACTGGACCAGTGACTGGGACAGTATGTACAAATTCATCCGTGAGCACGATGCCCCTGACCTACTCGAACGCCGTATTGCGCAAGGAAACTTCTCGCAGTTCGTCAAAGAGAACCCAGACAAAATGCCCGCAGGTGTGAATATCGAGTCGAAATACTCGATCACGGTTCGCCGTTCATCCAAGTAACCTCCCATTAAGGAAATCAAAATGAGTAACATGACACTTTTTAAATCCGGTTCCGTTATCCCTGACTATTTACGTGAGGCTTCAGACGCTACTACCCGTGACATCGCAGGTAGTTCTGGCGGTAAGCAAATCTCAATCAAGGGCGGTGTGTGGCGCATGGTCGTAGGCGGCGAAGAAGTTGCCAAGAACGAAGAACGCGCCATGAACTTCGTGGTGATTGCATCTGGCAAAGGTGTGACCCGCACGTTCTACGCAGGCAAATACGAAGAAGGCAAGGATATTAAACCTGCCTGCTGGTCTGCCGAAGGCGTAGTGCCCAACGAAGAAGTAACAAATCCGCAGAGCAAGTCATGCGCTACCTGCCCTCAGAACATCGAAGGCTCTGGTGATGGTAAGACTCGTGCCTGCCGTTACAGCAAGCGATTGGCTGTGGCTCTGGAGAACGACATTGGCGGCAATATTTACCGTTTGTCAGTCCCTGCCAAGTCATACTTTGGTCGTGCTGAAGGTGAGAAGATGCCTCTGCAAGCGTTTGGTAAGTTCTTGTCAGGACATGGTATCCCGATTACAGGCATCGTGACCGAAGCTCGCTTCGACACTGCCGAAGCAGTGCCCGTGTTGAAGTTCCGTGCTGTACGCCCCTTGTCGAAAGAAGAGTGGGAACTGGGTAAAGCACAGAGCCAGACTGAAGACGCTCGTCAAGCCATTGAGTTGAAGATGGTTCCATCTAGGGCTGAAGGCATGATCGCGTTACCACAAGCGTTCAAAGAAGAGCCTGCCGTTAAAGAAGAAGCCATAGCGGAGCCTATCAAGCGTAGCCCTGCCAAAGCTAAAGCTGATGCACTGGCTCCTAAGGACGTATCTGATATTTTGAGTGACTGGGCTACTGACGAAGATGCGTAATAAGTTGCGGGGGCATGACACCCTTTTCATTCAGAAAGTTGAAGATGCGGACCAGAAACCAATTGTTATGCAGTTGGCGGATGTTTGCATCAACAAAGGTACACCCATTACCGAGATTGCGCAGATGTTTAGCGTGACTCGTGCGACTGTGTACAACTGGCTGACTGGTAAATCGGTGCCACGCGCTCGCTATCAGGCAGCAATGCCTAAAGTTATTGCACGTCTTTCAAAACGTAAGTAACCCTCGGGGGGTAACAGGTAGCACTGTTGCCCCTATTTTTTCCCCCTCAACCCAGTGAGGTTCTGTGACTGACTTTCTCAACTCCGTTTTACCTACGCAGGGCATGTATTGCACTGTTGGTATTCGGTCAGGTGCCGTCAAACAGTCGTTCCAAGCGACGATTGAAGACGTGGAGGCGGTCGGCTCAGGTATGGATTCCCAAGGCGTGGATGCGTATTTTGCGCTTGCCACATTTGAAGATGACTCAGGTCGCAAGGTGGATAATGCCATCTTCCTGCGGTCGTTCTTTCTTGATCTTGATTGCGGTATTGGTAAGCCCTACGCTGACCAAGCTTCTGCCGCTCAAGCCCTATCCATATTTGTAGCTGATACGCAACTCCCAAGCCCAACGCTTGTTAACTCAGGTGGTGGACTCCATGTCTACTGGCCATTGACCGAAGACGTGCCTGCATCCGAGTGGGTGCGACACGCAAAATCACTGAAGCGTTTGTGCGCTCAGAAGAAACTATTTGCTGACCCTGCGGTAACTGCCGACGCCGCGCGTATCTTACGCATACCCGGCACACATAACTTTAAAAACGAAACCTCGAGACCTGTACAAATTATTGCACTGGGTACGCCTGTATCCCTTGCGGACTTTATTGAGAAGTTACCTGCACCGGCAATGGACCTGAGTGCGGCTAAACAATTTGGTATGGACGAGACGTCCAAAGACCTTGGCGGTGGCGACTACCCTAAGTGTTCGTTTAAGCGTATTGTTATCCGTAGCGTTAACGGTAATGGCTGTGCGCAGTTAAAGAACGCTGTTGAGAACGCAGATACGCTAGAAGAACCGTTGTGGAGGGCCGCACTCTCTATCGCCGTGCGTTGCGAAGATGGGCCCACGGCTATCCATACACTGTCTAAACGACATCCCGACTATTCGGCAGGTGTAACCGAAACTAAGGCAGCCGAGACCAAAGGCCCGTATACCTGTGAGTGGTATCGGGATAACAATCCGTCGGTGTGTGCGGAGTGCCCACAAAAGATTTCTACGCCTATTCTGTTGGGTAAGTTTGTCGAAGCGGCAGTTGTTGAAGACGACCAATACATCATTGAGACGCCCGAGGACGAGACCGCACCGGCACTCACAATGTCGATACCGGCATATCCTTTTCCATACTTTCGTGGCGCTAACGGCGGTGTATTCAAAAAGGAGCGTACTGCCGATGGGGAAGAAAAAGAAGTTGAAATCTACCCATACGACCTATACCTGACAGAGAGGTTCTTTGACTCGGACAAGTATGGCAACGGCGAAGGTGAGATGGTGGGGCTGAACTTGCACATGAAGCAAGACGGTATTCGCAGGTTCTACGCCCCGGTGACTACGCTGTTTACCAAAGACAAAATGCGCGACCTGCTAATTAAAAATGGTGTGGTCGCATACGGAAAACACTTGGATGCAATCATGGCTTATTTTGCTTCGACACTACGCAAACTACAAACGCAATACGCTGCGAACAAAACACGCAGTCAAATGGGGTGGACACCTGACGAGGATGGGTTTGTCGTTGGTGAGTTGGAATACACAGCGGCAGGCACTAAGCTTGCGCCCCCATCAAGCGGCACACGGGAACTGGCTGAGCAGTTTAAGCCTACTGGCACGTTGGAAGAGTGGAGTAAGATCGCTAACTTCTACGACAGGCCCGGACTTGAGACGCATGCACTGGCTTTATTCTTTGGCTTTGGCTCACCCTTACTTAAATTTATCGGCCCCAAGCAAAACGTAAAAGGGGCATTGATTCACCTTAAACACAACGGGTCAGGTTCTGGCAAGTCAACCGCGCAGATGGTGGTCAACTCTATCTTTGGTAATCCTGATACGTTGCTGTTGAAACAAGACGACACCTACGCTTCCAAGATG
>Ga0315274_10010089_pt1 | contig 13609 bp, 11 predicted proteins | sample YL17G02_20_MG_FD_203700 | JGI IMG/M metagenome (GOLD analysis project Ga0315274, IMG submission 203700) | Sediment microbial communities from Yellowstone Lake, YNP, Wyoming, USA - YL17G02_20 | ecosystem: Environmental > Aquatic > Freshwater > Lake > Sediment | place: USA: Wyoming | collected...
GGCGTGCTACGAAGGGCAGGAGAAGATCTCCTGCCCAACATGGCACGCTGGAAGCGTGCCCTACGATTCTTTGGGCAGCACCGTCCCCTTCACCTCAAGCGTCTGCTTGGGAATCGCCTTCAGCTTCTCCTCCAGCCTGGACAGCGCGGCTTCGAGCTGCTGCTGGCGCATGGCATTGGTGAGGTCGCCGCGGGTGCGTTCGATAAGGGAGCGGACGACATCGGCGGTGCGTTTCAGACCGCCGGAGATGGCGGCGGGGTAGTCGAAGGAGGCCATGGCGTAGTAGATGTCATCCATGATCTCCAGAATGCCCTCGCCCCAGGAGATGTCGCTGTGCCGCACCCGGTCGAGGGCGTGCCGGCGGAGCTCGCCGACGGCGTCCCCCAGCCCGTTCAGATAGGCGGCGTAGCCGATCTTCAGGTCGTCGGGGCTGGGCAGGGGCTCGCCGCGGATGAGGGCGTAGGTCTGGTTGGCCTCGGCGTGCTCCTTCTGGGAATCGTGCACGAACCCGGCATAGTGGACGTCCGGATGGTCCTTCAGCACCTCCTCGACTTCCGCCAGCAGTACGGCGTTTTGGGCCATCAGCGCCTTCGCATCATCGTACTCAGCGCGATGAATGGCGCGGATGGCGTTGGCGCTGTTGCGGATCACCTCTCTACAGAGCGTCAGCCCGCGCTCCCGGGCCGCGTCCTTGGCATCGAAGTTCTTGCGGATGTGCTCGCAGATTCCGTCCAGCTCTTTCAGCACACGCCGATCCATGGCGTACTCCCTTCTTAGAATTCCTAACAAAACGTCCCACCGCAAAGCCGCAGAGGGCGCAAAGGAACGAAAGCCTTCCCGCCCGCTGCAGGCGGGCAAAGCTATGCTCTTTGCGTTCTTCGCGTCTTTGCGGTTATCTGGTTCTGTTAGAGTCTCCTAGATGCATGCCGGCGGGGATCGGAGTCCCCGCCCTACAGACTCACATGATCTCCAACCGTCGCAGCGCCCTCATCCCATCCCGCGCCACCGTCGCCGGGTCCGCCAGCCAGTAATCCTCGTTCATCAGCTCCAACGAGTAGTAGCCCGAGTACCCCTTGTCCCTCACCGCGGCGAGCAGCGGCTCCAACGAGATCGCCCCCTCGCCCGGGTACAGTCGGTGGCGGTCGTCAAGCTCGTAGCGGGGCAGCTCCATGCAATCGCTGACCTGCACCAGTAGGATACGATCGCCTGGGACGGGCGCGAGCATCTCGACACTGGACCCGCCGCGATAGCAGTGGAACGTATCGAGCACAATACCGCCGTTCTGCGCCTCCGCCGACTCCACCACCTGCCAGGCGGCGGCAATGTCCTTGATCGCCTGGGCGTCACCGTGGAACTCCAGCCCCACCTTCACCGGGAACGGCTCCGCCAGCCGGCACAGCTCCCGGAAGTGGCTTGCCGCTCGCAGCAGGTCGGTGGCCTGCGCGTCCGGCTCCGCGACCACGACTTCGCAGCGAAGGTTGGCGGCGGCCTCGAACATCTCTTCCGCTCGCGCCAGCGCGATGGTGCGAGACATGCGGTCAACGTCCATCCAACCGGACAGGCCCACCAGCTCCGACACCGCCAGGCTGCTGAGGTGGAACTCCTGCATCTCGTTCGCGCCCAACCCCTTCAGCTCGTCGTACCACAGCCCCACCGCCGGGAACCCCGCGCCGTAAGCGGCCTGAAGCTTGCGCGGGAATGACGCGGGACGGATAGTCGCCAGGTTGAGGGACACCTTGCCGCGCCTCATGGCAACCTGAATCTACGCTGGCGAGTGACCGAGTTCCTTGTCCAAAATCGCCCGCAGACCGCGGAAGTCCGCTTCCAGCGCGCCACTCAGGCCCTGCTGGTGGAGGGCGGCGGCAGGATGGTAGAGGGGGACATAGAGGATGCCGCTGATCCGCCTGGCCTTCCCGTGCTCCCGGCTGATCCCCAGTCCCTTGTCAATCAGCGTCTGCCCGGCGAAGCGGCCGAGCGTGCAGATGATCTTGGGCTTGATGAGGGCGATCTGCGTGAGCAGGTATTCGTTGCAGGCCTCAATCTCCTCGGGCAGCGGGTCGCGGTTGCCCGGCGGCCGGCATTTCACGACATTGGTGATGAACACCTCTCTGCGGTCCACGTCGATGGTGCGCAGCAGGTTCGTGAGCAGCCGCCCGGCCGCGCCCACGAAGGGTCTGCCCTGGGCGTCTTCTTCTCCGCCAGGGCCTTCGCCGACGAACATGATCTGCGCGTCAGCGCGACCTTCTCCCGGGACCGCGCGCGTGCGCGCCCGGCTTAGCTCACACCTGCGGCAGATCCGAATCTCCTCCCCCACCTCGGCAAGCGCTGCCTCGAGATCAGAGGAGGCCAAGCTTGCTCAGCTCCTGTCGCAGCACCGCGCGACAGCGATCGGTGGCCGGCAGCAGCGGCAGCCGCACCTCGCCGGAGGCTACCCCCAGCAACTCCATCGCCGCCTTCACCGGCACCGGGTTGGTTTCCAGGAAGAGCGCCTTGGCGATGGGCAGCAAGCGGAAGTGGGTCTCCCGCGCCTCCGCCAGCTTGCCTGCCGCGATCAGCTCCACCATCCTGCGCCACTCGCCCGGCAGGATGTGGGCATCGGCGAGGATGGCCCCCACGCCGCCGACGCAGCAGATGGGGAAGGTCATGTTCCCGTCACCGCTGAGCACTGCGAACCCCGGCTCGGCCGTGCGGATGATCTCGGTGACCTGGTCGAGGTCGCCGCTGGCCTCCTTGATGCCCACGATGTTTGGGACCCGGGAGAGCGCGGCCGCCGTCGCCGCCTCCATGTTCACGCCGGTGCGCTTGGGGATGTTGTACATGATGATGGGAAGAGACGTGGACTCCGCCACCTTGGTGAAGTGGGCCACCAGCCCGGGCTGGGTGGGACGGTTGTAGTAGGGGCAGATCACCAGCACGGCGTCGGCTCCCACCTCCTCGGCATGCTTGACCAGGCCGATCGCTTCGTGAGTGCTGTTCGATCCCGCGCCGGCGATCACCGGACAGCGGCCGGCGACATGGCGAATGGTCAACTCCACCACCTGGCGGTGCTCCTCGTGGCTGAGGGTGGCCGACTCGCCGGTGGTGCCGCAGGGGACGAATCCGCTGGCGTGCTGGGCCAGCAGGTGGTCGAGGACTCGCCTCAGCGCGTCTTCGTCAACGCGCTGGGCAGAGAAAGGGGTGATGTTCGGGACAAACACGCCTCTCAGGTTAATCGCCACGCCTCCCACCTCCCGCGGTGTCTAACACGACCACTATTGCACTAGCTGCTTGTGGAGCAGGGTAACCGCCTTCTTGCGATGGGCCTCGGGCACCAGGTACGACAGGCTGATCTCGTCTTGGCTGGTTCCATGCACCTCGATGCCCCCCTTTGCCAGCGCCTTGTCTGCTTCCCGTGTCCACACCTCCAGCCGCTGCCGCAGCGCCTCGCCAACCACGGACACCAGGGCGAAGTCCCCGGCGTTGACGGTGGTCTCCACTCCCCGGGAAGCAAGCACCTGCCCGACTACCGCCCCCACGTCGCGGTACTTCAGCGGCCCCACCGCGAAGCGCGCCTGAGAGCCCTTGGCCCTAAGCTGGTAGTAGGCGATGCGCTCCCGGTCCAGCCTCTCGGAGATCTGCAGGAGCAGCCGGCGGTCGCTGGTAGCCAGGTCGAACACCAGCAGCCGGGCCTGATCGGCGATGGCGGTGGCCCGATCATCCCGCGCCCCTGCGCTAACCCCGCCCACCTGGGTGCCGGGCCTCTCGGCGTCGCGGAAATCCCGGACGGCAAAGGGGATCTGGTGCTCCCGCGCCATCTCCGCAGCCTGCTGCTGCAGCACCTCTGCGCCGAGGCGGGACATCCACACGCACTCGTCATAGGTGAGGCTTGGGATCGTCTCCGCGGACACGCCCTTCTCCAGGCTGTTTGGGTCCGCGGTCATCACGCCATCCACTTCCTTGAAGATCTGCAGCGGGGCGACCTCGAGTTTCTCGCCGAAGGGCAGCTGGGGCGTGCCCTGGATCACCCAGGTGAGCGCCACCGCGGTGTAGTCGCTTCCACCTGCGCCGAGGGTGGTGATCTGATGGTCCTTGGTGTTGCCCTGGAATCCGGCGACGAACACCATCAGCCCATCCTGAAGCGCGCGCAGCAAAGGGTCGGGCTCGAGCCGGACGATCCGCGCGTGGCCGAAAACCTCGTCTGTGATCAGGCCGGCCTGCCCGCCGCTGAAGGCAATCGTCTCATAGCCCTTGGTGCGCAGCAATGTGGCCATGGCGACGGTGGAAATGATCTCCCCGCAGGACATGAGCAGATCCAGCTCGCGGGGCTGGATCTGCGGGTCAATGCGCCGCACCGTCTTTACCAGCTCCACCGTGGAGTAGGGCTGCCCCTCCCGGCCCATCGCCGATACCACCACCACCGGATGGAGCCCGCGATCGCGCGCTTCCATGATCCGCTCCGCGGACAACAGTTGGTTCGGCTCCGACTCCACGCAGGTACCACCGAATTTCTGGACGACCACTTTCATGCTAGCACACCCCCCCGCTTTCGACTTGGCAGCAAGTCCATCTCAATCATCTTCTCGGCGATCTGAACGGCGTTGAGGGCCGCGCCCTTGCGCAGGTTGTCGGCCACGATCCAGATATTCAGCCCATGGGGAACCGTGGTGTCCTCGCGGATGCGGCCGACGAACACCTCATCGCGCCCGGAGGCGTAGACAGGCATCGGGTACTCGGCCTTCGCGGGATCGTCCATCACCACGACGCCAGGAGCGTGGGAGAGGATCTCCCTCGCCTGTGCCGCGGAGATCGGTCGCTCGAACTCCAAGTTGGCCGCCTCCGCGTGCGCATTGAACACGGGCACCCGCACCGTGGTGGCGGTGATCTGCAGGTCCGGCTCCCCCAGGATCTTGCGCGTCTCGTGCACCAGCTTCATCTCTTCTCTCGAGTAGCCGTCCTCGTTGAAGCCGGCGATCTGGGGGATGCAGTTCCCCGCGATGGGGTGAGGGAAGAGCGTGGAATCGGTGACCAGGCCGCCGGCCACATCGGTCACCGCCTGGCAGATGGCGTCAAGGCGCTCTTCCGGGGCGCCGGTTGACACCAAAGGAGCCAGCCGCTCGCTGATGGCGGCGATCTCGGCACGGAGCTGCTCGACCGGGTCGTTCCCCTGTTTGGAGGTGCCGCGGCCGGAGACGGCCTGGTAAGTCGCGACCACGGCCCGCTTGAGGCGGGCCGCGTCGTGCAGGGGCTTCAGCGCTACCACGAACTGGATAGTGGAGCAGTTCGGGTTGGCGATCAGGTTCTGGTGCGCACGGAGAGCACCGGGGTTCACCTCGGGAACTACCAGGGGCACGCCCGGCTCCAGCCGGAAGGCGTCCCCGTTGTCAACCACCACCGTGCCGCGCTGGGCGGCGACCGGCCCGAAGTGACCCTCTCGCGTGTCGCCCCCGGCGAAGAAGGCGATCTCGATATCGTCGAAGACCTCCTCCCGGATCACCTCCACGTGGTAGGTCTCTGCGTCCACGGAGATGTCGCGCTCCCGGGTGGCGAAGACGCGAAGGCTGGAGAGGGGGAAGTTGCGCCGGCGCAGCACGCGGATCATCTCCCGCCCTACTGCGCGCGCCCCCACTACCGCCACGCGGTAACCTGTGGATCCACTCGCCATCCGCAATGCCCTTTCTGTGTCTTCGTAACCGCGGATGATAACACCCGCGCTTGCCCGATGTCAAGCGAATGAAGCAAGGAGGCGGTTGCTATGATGGCCAAGCGGCGGTCGGAATTCTCTGCCCTCATTATCTAGCAATCGGTATCTTGTAGGGCCGGTATGTCTCCGCCGACGCGTCCTGCGCAGCTTCAGCGAAGCAGGAAGGCGGGGCATGCCCGCCGCCCGACACCGGGGATGTCGGACATCCCTCGGCCGGCTAGTCTGGCTTGCGTGAGATCAGGATTGCCTCGAAGGGGGAGTTGAGACCAGGGCTCACCACGCGAGCGGACTCGACGGAGAAACCTGCCTGGCCGAGGAGGGCGACCTGCTGGATCAGCGGGCGCTTTGCAGACGAGATCACCGCAAGTTCGACTTCTACGCTATGCCCATTGGCCTCGTAGGAACGGATGAAGCTCCCAGTCGCCTGCGCCTCGGCCAGCCGTTGTCGCCAGGATCCGGCGAGCTGCGCCTTCCCTGGAAGCCAGGCTTCCGCATCATCGGCCGGCACTAGGTTCTGGTAGTAAGCACAACCGCCGCGCCTGAGGAGCCTGAAGGCGTGAGCGAGATACCTGCGCGCCGCTTCGTCCTCCGTGATGATATGCAGGCAGCCCAGGTCGATGGCCACATCGAAGGACTCTGAAGGCAGGGCATCCAACTCCCTCACGTCGGCGCACAGGAACGTGATGTCGGGATGGCGATGTGTCTCTCGCGCTCTGGCGATCGCCGACGGCGCCGAGTCGACGGCGGTCACTTGGTAGCCGAGCTCCGCTGCGAGGGACGCCATGAAGCCCTCACCGCAACCAAACTCAATGAGTCGGCCCCGAGCCGACTGCTGCTCCAGGAATGCACGGAGGTGGACTTCGGCGTCAGGCTCCCGGCGCGTCAGATAGCGGACTCCCGCTGCGTAGACTGCCTGGTAGCGTTCCTCGTAGGTCCCGTCCATGCTCACTCCAGCAGGGGGCGGCGGGCATGCGTCTCGCGAGGCTCGCCGACATACCCGCCCTACAACTGCTGGCCTGCCTCGGGCGGCGGCAGCTTCTTGATCCCCTTGCACTCGGGATAGCCGGTGCATCCCAGGAACGGGCCCCACCGCCCCCGCCGCACCGCCATCGGCTTGCCGCACAGGTCGCAGGTCACATCTGTGGGGACGGTGGCGGTGTCCTCCGCCTTCTCCCCGGCCAGCGGCGCGGTGTTGCGGCACTTCGGGTAGGCCGAACAGGCCAGAAACCGGCCCCGTCTCCCGGAGCGGATCACCATCGGGCTGCCGCACTTGTCGCACTTCTGGTCGGTGGGCTCGGGCGCGGCCCTGCCGGGCTTGCCGCTTTCCCCCTCCTCGCCGGGAAGCGGCCGAGTGTGCTTGCACTTCGGAAAGGCCGAGCAGGCGAGGAAGCGACCCCGTCTCCCGGACCGGATCACCATCGGACTGCCGCACTCCTCGCACTTCTCGTCCGTAGGCTCAGGGGGAACCTTGCGACTCCGCCTCTCCTCCTCCGCTCCCCCGGGGATCGGCTGCGTATGCTTGCACCCGGGGTAGCCCGAGCAGGCCAGGAACGGCCCTCGGCGTCCCACTCTCAGCAGCATGGGCTTGCCGCACTCCTCGCACGTGTGTTCTGTCTGCTGGGCCGTCACCTTCACTGTCTGCATCGCCGCATCCGCCTTCGCCAGCTCCTGCTGGAAGGGACCGTAGAAGTCGCGCAGGATCGCCACCCAGTCCTCTTTCCCCTCCTCAATCTGGTCGAGCTTCGTCTCCATGCCAGCCGTGAACTCGACCTCCATGATGCCGGGGAAGTGCTGGACCAACTGGTCGGTAACCACGAAACCGAGGTCGGTCGGCCGGAACTTCTTGTCCTCCAGATAGACATACCCCCGCTCCTGAATGGTGCTGATGATCGGCGCGTAAGTGCTGGGCCTTCCGATCCCCTGCGCCTCCAGCGCTCGCACTAGGCTCGCCTCGCTGTAGCGGGGTGGCGGCTGGGTAAACTTCTGCTCGCGGCCGAGAGCCAGCAGGTCCAGCCAGTCGCCCTCCCTCAGTTCCGGGATCGCCAGCTCTCTGTCGCGGGCGGGGTAGACCACGGTGAACCCTGGGAAAAGGACATGCACCCCCCGGCCGCGGAGCAAGTAATCGCCTGCGGAGATGTCAACCGCGGCAATGTGCAGCCGCAGATCGGCCATCTGGCTGGCCATGAACCGGGACCAGATCAGCTTGTAGAGCCGGGCCTGGATCTCGTCCAGATAGCCTTCCACCTGTTCCGGCGTGCGTGCCGGAGAAGTGGGCCGGATCGCCTCGTGGGCCTCCTGTGCGCCGCGGCTGACCGCATAGGTCCTCGGCTGCTTGGGCGCGTAGTCCGCTCCGAACCGCTCGGTGATCACCTCCCGCGCGGCGGCCTGGGCTTCGGCGGCGATCCGCGTGGAATCGGTTCGCATGTAGGTGATCAAACCTGCGTGCCCCTCCGGCCCCAACTCAACCCCCTCGTAGAGTTGCTGGGCCACCCGCATTGTCTGCCGAGCGGTGAACCCCAGCCGATTGGCGGCGTCCTGCTGCAGGGTGCTGGTGACGAAGGGCGCCGGCGGCCGCCTTGCCTGATCGGAGGTTTTCGCCTTCTCCACCCGCAGCGCCGACTCCCAGATCTCCGCCGCCGCTTGCTGGGCCTGCTCCTGGTTCTTGGCCTTGAACTCCTTCCCACCTTTGCTCACCAGCTTGACGGAGAACAGGTCCTCTAGCGGCCCTGGCGTGACCTGCGCGGTGATGTCCCAGTACTCCTCGGGCAGGAAGGCCTGTATCTCCCGCTCCCGCTCGCAGATCAAGCGGACGGCCACCGACTGCACTCGTCCGGCGCTGAGGCCCCGCTTGCGCAGCTTGCGCTGGAGCAGGGGGCTGAGCGTGTAACCGACCAGGCGGTCGAGCAGGCGACGGGCCTGCTGGGCGTCCACGCGATGGGAGTCTATGGTGCGCGGGTGCTTCAGCGCCTCGGTCACCGCCCGACGGGTGATCTCGTTGAACTCAATGCGCAGGGGACGCGGGAGCTTGAGGGCCTGCGCCAGGTGCCAGGCAATCGCCTCCCCCTCGCGGTCGGGGTCAGTGGCGATGTAGACAGTCTCCGCCTTCGCCGCCGCCTCCCGAAGCCGCTTCAGGACGGTGGCGCGTTCGCGGATGGTGACATACTCGGGCTGGAAATCATGCTCGACATCAACCCCCAACGAGCTCTTGGGCAGGTCTCGCACATGGCCCATGGAGGCTGCGAGCTGGTAGTCGTCCCCGACGAACTGCTTGATGGTGCGCGTCTTTGCTGGTGACTCTACAATGATGAGTGACTTCGCCATTTGCCTCTTCTCGCGCTCGCGCCGCGGCGGCGCCCGGTCGCGTCAGCGCACCCGCATGTACATGTTCCCCGGGAGGCGCCGAACCATGCCCTTCAGCTCCAGCATCAGCAGGCCCGCGCTCGCCCTGGAGGAGGGGAGCTGAGCGTGCTCGATGATATCATCCATGTGCCTCTGCTGCAACGACAGCGCGCGCAGGATGTCGCTCTCGTCACCGGTGAGACCGGAATCCGATACCCGTTCTTCTTCCTCGGCCTTGGCCTCCACTGGAACCAGCGCATCGGGAAAAGCCACCTCCTCCAGGATGTCCTCCACAGATTCCACCAGGCGGGCGCCGTCCCGCAACAGCGCGTGGGTGCCGCGGCTGAACTCGCTGTTCACGCTCCCGGGCACCGCGAACACCTGGCGCCCTTGGTTGGCGGCCAGGTTAGCGGTGATCAGAGCGCCGCTCTGCTCTGGCGCCTCTGTCACCACCACCCCAAGCGCCAATCCACTGATCAGCCGGTTCCGGGCATGAAACCGCCCCGCCCGGGCCTGTGTCCCCAGCGGGAGCTCGGAGATCACCGCTCCCCGTTTCACCGCCTCCTCGCGCAGCTCCAGCGTGTCGCGCGGATACAGGACATCTATGCCACATGCCAGCACCCCAATGGTGCGTCCCCCTGCAGATAGCGCTCCCCGGTGGGCGGCCGCGTCCGCGCCGACCGCCATGCCGCTCACCACAGTCACGCCTCTCGCCGCCAGGTCGCGCGCCAATGTCTCCGTCACCAGTCTCCCATAAGGAGTCGCTCGTCTGGTGCCTACAATGGCGATAGCTCGCTCATCGGCAGGCAACAAGGTGCCCCGCACGAACAGCACCGGCGGCGGGTCGTAGATCTGCCGGAGATTGGTCGGATACTCCGCATCCTCGATGGTGACCAGGCGAACGTTCAGCCGCCTGAGCGCCTCGCTGTCCTTGGTGAAGTCGCGCTCTCTCGCCTCCTCCAAGCGGCCCACCTCCGCGGCGCTCAGGCGAGACACGGAGTAGAGGGAGGGAAGGCCGGCGGAGGTCACCGCGTCGGGGGAACCGAAGTGGTCGAGCAGATCCAGCGCGGTGCGGGGAGGGAGTTCCGCCGCGTTCAGCGCCAACCATGCTCTCTCGTTGCTCACGCTTGCCCCCTGGCGGTCACCGCGGCCCCTGCGCCTTTCCTCGCGGCCGACCTCGATCAGCGAGCGCCAACCGTCCGCCGAGCTGGCTGGGTTCCTACGGCGCCGGGCCGCGTTTCCGCTTCCGGGACGACGCTCTTGTCAGTGAGGAAACTCCACTCCACTGATCCTTCGTTGCCCCGGTAGTCCTTAGCCGTCACCTTCACCACATGGGATCCATCGGGCAGGTAGGGAAAGGTGATCTCGCCGACCCCGTCAGAGGGATCGAAGGCCACCCGCGTCGGGTTGCCGTCCACGATCAGCGCTACCGAGCGTGGGTCCACCCCGCTCCCGTCGTCCACCACCACGAACTTGATTGCCACCGCCTGCTTGCTTGGAAGCGCGCTCGCCGGCTCCGGCTGAAGATCGCTGAACCTAGGCGCGACCGAGTCCCGGGCCGAGGAGGAGAAGCAGAAGAGGTCACCGCCACCAGTGAGACAGAGAATAGCGCCGTCGGCCTCCACAATGGGAGCGTAGATTCCCAACTCGGCCGCCACTCCCAACGGTTGGTCAGGCCCCCGACAACGATACCCCCAGGTGGCCTCGCCAGAGGCCAGGTCGGCGGCGTAGAGGAGTGCGCCTGCGGTGCCCACAAACACCACCCCGCCCGTGACCAGGGGAGCCGCGGTGGCCGCGCTCCCCACCTTGACGGGCTTGCGGTGCAGGTCCCGACCGGAGCTGGGGTACAACGCCAGCACTGTCCCGTCCACGCAGGGAACATACAGGGTATTGCCATTCACCGTCGGCTGCGCGCCGATGGCTGCCGGCATCTCCGCCGCCCAGCTCCGCGCTCCTGTCCTCGCCACCGCCATGAGAGTGCTTCCGCTGGCGAGCAGCACACGGTGCTCAGCCATCATGGGCGGGCGGGGACGCGCCCCGGAGAAGGCCTGAGACCTCCAGCGGAGCCGGCCTCTTTCCGCGTCCACCGCTTGTACGGATCCGTCCTGGCACAGGAAGTAGAGATTTGCGCCATCGCTAACCGGTCCCCAGCTAGCCACTGAGGCAAGAGCTGACACCCACACCGGCTTTCCGGTGGCCGGGTCAATCGCGTACACCATCTCCTGGGCCGCCAGCATGACCAGATCCCCATAGAGCAGCGGACTCGGGACGATGGGACCGCCACACCTGGCCATCCACGCCTGTTTCCCGTCGGAAACATTGAGTCCGTAGAGCTGGGAGTTGTCGGCGCCCACGATCACGAGATCGCCGACAACCAACGGCGCAGTGGACACACGCGGGCCCTGCTTTGACCCCGTGGTGGTCTCGGTCTCCTTGGTCTGCTCGACCTGCTCTTCCTCCTCCTCGCTCTTGGGCTCGAACTTCCACTTCTCCGCGCCCGTCTGGAGCTCCAGACACCGCAGCTTGCCATCGTGAGAGATGAACACCCGGTCGCCCTTCACCACCGGCGCCAGGAGGCTGCCCGGGTCCGCACCCATGGAAAAGGTCCACAGCACCGACAAGGGCGGCTTGATGCCCGCCTGGGGTGGGCTGGCAGGTTGGGCGGGAGGTGATTCGCGCTGGGATTCCTCACCGGCGACGGCTTCCTGGGAACTCGGGGAAGGGGCTGCTGTCGTGTTCAGACCGGGGGAAGAGGGCTTGCCCGCTTCAGGCGGGGCAGGAGCCGTCTCCTCCGCCCAGCCGAGGCTGCCGGCCCCTACCAGAGCCGTGACCAGGGCCACCCATAGCGCGCCCCGCGCCCTCGCGCGCAGACACACCGCAGGTCGGACGCACCTGCGTCCGCACAGGATAGCCATTTGCGCCTCCTACCAGTCAGCCGTCGGCCCACATCGGCGCCGGCCGGCCCTTCACGAGCCGACCGGGTCCCTCAGGGTCCCGGAGGGGCAACCCCTCCCTTCACCCACCGCAGGCAGGCGACCGCCGATGAGACGCCGGATTATAGCACGATGCTCCGCGTGGAACAAGGGAAGCCAGGAGCCAGCGGAGCTGCGCTCCGCGGTAGATGGTCCGATAGCTGGCCGGCATCCCCGGCAGGGTGGCTGGGTCGCCTTCGGCGACCGCCACGGGGGCCGTAGGCCTGGCCGCAGGCAGGCGAACGTGGGAAGTGAGGTGGGGAATGACGCGGGCGTAGCGCTGACAAGCTGGACCAAGACTGATCACCCCGCGTCTGTGCGGCGCCACGTCAGTTGTGGTACCGCGCAAGGCCAGGCTTCGTCAGAGACTCTAGGGTGTGCGGCTGCCGACGCCGCTACGCTCCCGAGGCTCGGAAGGCACGGAGGCGCGGCCGCGTTTACGGACCACGGGGATGCGACGCAGAGCCGCCTGGCGCTCTTCACGCGCGCGGCGGGCCGAGTACACGGTGTCCACCACCGCGGCCACGAGGAGAAAGAGCACTCCAGCCCAGAACGACCCGTGCGAAAAGAGCCCAGCAATCACCGTATCGCCTCCTTCGCCTCTTGCCCACCTCAGGTGGGCTCCCCTGCGCCTCTGCGCCGGCGCGGCGCTAGCCGCGCCACCGATATACCTATTCCACGAACACAGGCCTGCTACGCGATGGCAGGGGCGGTCGCTCAGGGCCAGAAAGACAGTGGTGACGGCGGCGCTTCCACGACGCGTCCGCAAAGGCGAGGCGTCTCCGCTTCGCCGCAGGGAGGATGCACCGATGAGGATAGATGGGCATGTGCACTGGGACCCGCAGGCAGGCTACCTGGAACGGCTGGTGGAGGAAGAGAGGCGGTTGGGCTTCGACAAGGTCTGCCTCAACGGGGCGGTGTGGGAGGAGTGGGAGGAGGCGAACGCGGCGGTGCTGAAGGCGGCGGAGAAGCACGCCGACATGATCGTGCCCTTCGCCTTCTTCCCATTGGGCGAGCCCGCCTTGGGCGGGCGAGCAGGGGCGGACACGGTGCGGGCGCTGCGCCAGCGGGGCTTCCGCGGCCTCAAGTTCATCCGGCCACCCAGCCGGTACGACGACCAGGAGTTTTATCCGATCTACGGAGCGGCCGAGGAAGCCGGACTGGTGTGCCTGTTCCACACCGGCATCGTGGCGCGCACGCCCGAGGACAAGCGGCGCGATGTGAACAATGAGCGTCACCGGCCGATCTATCTCGACACCATCGCGCGCGCCTTCCCGAATCTCAAGATCGTCGGCGCGCATTTGGGCAATCCCTGGTATGAAGAGGCGGCCATGGCGTGCCGCTGGAACCCCAACCTCTACTTCGACCTGAGCGGCTCCAGCCTGAAAGCGAAGCCGCCGGAGTTCTTCAACCAGTTGCTGTGGTGGACCGAGACCAGCCAGTACCGCGACCCGCTGGGACGACATGCCTGGGCGAAGATCATCTTCGGGTCCGATGTGGCGATCAACCTGATCGAGGATGTGATGAACGACTTCCAGCGCACCATGGACGCCCTCAAGCTGAGGCCGGATCTTCAGCAGCTCGTGTTCGGGGGGACGATGGCGAAGCTGCTGGGATT
>Ga0315274_10010090_pt1 | contig 13605 bp, 13 predicted proteins | sample YL17G02_20_MG_FD_203700 | JGI IMG/M metagenome (GOLD analysis project Ga0315274, IMG submission 203700) | Sediment microbial communities from Yellowstone Lake, YNP, Wyoming, USA - YL17G02_20 | ecosystem: Environmental > Aquatic > Freshwater > Lake > Sediment | place: USA: Wyoming | collected...
GGGTGCTCATAGTAGACCTCCTCATCTGTTGAATTGCGTCCGAAGGGACACGGGCGGTCTACTATGCTTCAAATACCTGGCGCCAGTGAAGGACCAAAACCCTGCCGCGCAAGCGGCTCAGTTCAACTTCTTGCTCAAGCGGACCGCGCGGATGACGCGACTCATCCCGACCGATCCTTGCGGCCGCGCGGCCGCTTAGCAGTGCGTTGGACTTGAAAAGACAAAGGAGACGTAATGGCGATTCCTGATTTCCAGTCCATAATGTTGCCACTGGTGCGGCATTACCGCGATGGCCGGGAACACACGACCCGCGATACTGTCGAGGCGTTGGCCAGCGAATTCAAGCTGACCGATGAGGAAAAGAAAGCCCTCTTGCCAAGTGGGGTTCAGGAGATATTCGTCAACCGTGTCGCTTGGGCGAAATCCCATCTGAAGATGGCGGGTCTTTTGGAAAGCCCGCGGCGCGGGGTCTTCAAGATCACTCCGCGTGGCCTTGAAGTTGTAGAGGGGAATCCCCCGGCCATCAATCTGAAGTTTCTCAACCAGTTCCCGGAATACGTGAAGTTCAGGAGCACCAAGAGGGAAAAGCCGGAATCAACAGAGGAGTCGGATATCAACCATCCGGGGACGCCAGAGGAGGCGCTTGAAAACGCTCACGAGAAGATAAGACAAGAACTTGCAGCAGACCTGCTCCTGCGAATCAAGTCATGTTCTCCCGCGTTCTTTGAGCGCCTCGTCGTGGAAGTCATTGTAAAAATGGGGTACGGGGGCACCCGCCAAGATGCTGGCAAGGCAATCGGGAGAAGCGGCGACGGGGGCATTGACGGTATCATCAAGGAAGACAAACTCGGTCTGGATGCGATCTACATTCAAGCCAAGAGATGGGAGAACACGGTTGGACGCCCAGAGATTCAGAAATTTGTTGGTGCCTTGACCGGGCAAAGAGCAAAGAAAGGGTTGTTCATAAGCACGTCAGATTACTCCGAGGACGCGAAGGATTATGTCTCCCGGATAGACACGAAGATCGTCCTTATTGATGGCGAGACACTGGCTCAACTGATGATTGATCACAATGTTGGCGTCTCTACCATTGCTACCTATGATCTCAAGAAGATTGATTCAGACTATTTCTCGGAAGAGTGAGGAAAGTCCAACAATCGCTTCCACCTGAGCGTCACTGCGTGCCGCCACGTGAAGCATATGTTGACCGCCGCCTGGGGAAGGCGGCATCAGAGGAGCGAGAACTATGGCCAAGCTGACGCGGCACCCGCCCGGGCACCCGGTCGTCTTCAGCAATCCGACTACAGGAGAGCCAGTTCAAGGCCGGATAGTCGAGGAGGTGTGGGCTACGGAGCCTGAGGACTTTCCTCCTGTAGCGCCTGCAAACGACGGCTGGCGCGAAGGCGCGTTCGTTGCCCAGCTCATCGAATGGCCGGGCGGCTATCGATCCGTCCGGATCACGTACTATCTTCGCCCTGAGGGCGGTGGTCCCGACACTTGGTACTTCGGTGGTCAGTACGCCGCGTCGATGAGCCTGGACGAGTACCGGTCCTTGCTCGGCAAGCTTCAGCAGAAGAAATGGTAGGCGCCTGAAGCGATGTGTCTTCGGTCTAACTTCGCAGTGCAGCGGACCGCGGGCTCGCGTTCGCTCGCCGCGGCCGCTGACCGCGAGCGAGATCCAGGAGACGGCTCGAGGACGGCCAGCAGACAGACTTGAGAGACGAATGCGAATCGAGCTGATTGAGAACCGGGGTCCCAACACCCTGCTCTCGACCTATCGCGGGCTGCTCGGAAAGGCCGGAGTTCTTGACGCCCAGGCAGCTTTCGTTTCCGCGGAAGGGGTCGGAATCCTGCTCCCGTATCTGCGAAAGGCTGCGGCTCGGGGCAAAGTTCGGATCGTGACCGGTCTCTATCAGGCCGTGACTGAACCCTCAGCCCTTCGGCTGTTACTTACGGCACAGCGCCAGACGAAGGGACGGCTTGAGGTCCGGCTGGCCCGCGATCCTCGCTTCCATCGGAAGCTGTACTTCATTCGACACAGTAACGCGTGCTGCATGATATCCGGGTCATCGAATTTGACCGCCGAAGGCCTCAAGAGTGCGGGTGAGTTCAATCTACTGGTTCGGCTGCCCAACACGGAGCCGCGGGTACGGCAACTCGTTTCCCACTTTGATCGGCTTTGGACGACCGGAACGGTTCCGCTTTCGCCCGAACGTATCAAGCGATACGAGCGGGCCCGACCTCGGCGGCCTCACCCAACACTCTCCGGGCGGTCGTTGGCGCTCGTCCTCAGCTCAGCGTCGTCGAACGGTGCCAGAAGTGGCGACGCCTCGTCCGGCGTAGCGCCATGCTATTGGCGTGACGGAATCAGCGGGTTCGCTCGCCCACGCACGGAAGCAGTCGTGGGTGAGGAGACCGACTGGGACCAGAGGGAATACTGGTGGTATTCCTCTCATTCCGATGTCTTCGAACGCGGAGACCGCATTCTGCTGTTCGATGAGGCCGATGGATGGGCTGAGGTCGTCGTGGTCAAGGACACCACCCGGACGGCAACGCCAACGCCTGACGGGCGGCACTTTGTGGCGTATCAGCGTGTGCGCGGATGGCGCCAGCGGCGCTTAAGCCGAACACTTTGGAAGAGGCTAGCCGATGTCGGCCTGGCCATAAGCGCGGCCGCCAGAACCAGACGTCGAAAGCTTACCGAAGGTCAGTGGGGCCGAATCGCGTCCATCTTTCAGAAGTAGGAGGTCCGGGTCTAACTTCGGCATGCAGTCGCCGCGCTCCGCGCGCGGCTGATGCTGACGTTAGGCTCATATAAAGATACATTATGAAGACATTTATTCAATCGGCAACCATGTTTTTATTCGTAGCAGTAGTGCTGATGTTTGCAGGCATTCTTCCATCTTTTGCCGCTGATTTGCAGATGTTTTCTAATGTGCAATTGGTAAAAAATCCAGCAAACGATGGGGATAGCTTTCTTGTGGAAGCTAATGGAAAATCCTTCCATATGAGGCTTTATTTTGTTGACTGTCCTGAAACTTCCATCAGCTTTAAGAGCGATGCACAGAGAGTAAGGGAGCAAACACGTTATTTTGGATTAATCAGTGCAGAGCGCACCATTCATTTTGGGAATGAGGCAAAAATTTTTGTTGAGCGCATCCTTGCTAAACCTTTTACTCTTTATACAGACTTCGCAAGTGCTTTGGGAAGGTCACCCAAAGGCCGTATGTATGGATTCATTATTGCGGCAGATGGGAATGATTTGGCAAGTCTGCTCGTTAAAAATGGTTTTGCCCGTACTCACGGTGTAGGGAGGAAAACGCCCGCGGGAACATCGCGCGATGAAATGTTCGAAATACTCAGGGATATGGAGATTTCTGCCATTTTAAAACACATCGGTATTTGGTCGGAAAGTGATCCAGATCGGATTGCCGAACTTCGTGCAAAGCAACGTAGTGAAGATCAGGAATTAAAGGAATTACAAAGCCAAGTAAAAAAAGCCACACTCCCCCAAAGCTTGCTTGACCTAAACACTGCCAGTAAAAAAGAACTTCAGTCTATCAAAGGAATCGGTCCCGTTCTTGCTGAAAGAATTATAGCCGGTCGCCCCTATAAAACCGTAGATGATTTGCTCAAAGTAAAAGGAATTGGCGCAAAAAAAATTGAAAATGTTCGCCCTTATTTCGTCGTAGGCAGAAAAATAGGGGAATAGCATTGGCCTAACCATTCATTCCAGCCGACCGCTTAACAGCGGCGGCTGAATTTAACCGTGTGTGCCAGGCATGGCACAGAACGGGCGAGGTGAAAGTCCTCGCGCCAGGTGATCGCGGAGCCGAAGGCTAGGAGAAGGGCAAGGGCGTCACCGCGAGGTGGGGTCTGGAGGAAGCCCAATCCAAACGCGCGGGGCGACGAACAGGAACCGGATACGAGGTGTGGTACACCCGGGACGAGCTGGCACGTGAACGTGAAGTCCTCCAGCCGCAGCGGGGTGTGCTTGATACATCCGGCGTCTGCGCGCGAAACGTTCTGGGTCTTACCCTGGGAGATCTGCCGACTGTCCGGAGGATCGGACTGAGGCCGGGGGAACCCGACCTGACCGGCCGGCAGAAGTCAGCAGAGAGCATAGTAGGTCCGAGGCAGGCGAGGCTAGTGAGGCACCCCAATGCCGAAAGGCGGGGTAACAGATAGGCCGCGCCGCACCGCCTCGAACCGAAGGGCCGAACGGTGCCCCGAGAGGGGATTGAAGGAGAGGAGTAGTCACCTCGTGTCGAGCCGCGGTAGGGCATCCGACAGGCAGCTAGCGCTGCCCCTGGGCCGTGCGGTCCACGGGCATGAAACCGCGACTGGGACACGGAGAGAAGACGCTCCGGTGGCAGGGTTGCCGCAGCTGGTCGAGAGGTAGCTCTCCCACTTAATCCGCCGAACCGCCGTATACGTGATCCGTACGTACGGTGGTGTGGGAGGGGAGGAGTCGCGAGACTCCCCCCTATCCCGATTAGGCGACCCTGAGGGCGCGAGGAGACGGCTTGAGGACGAGCCGAACACGGACGCCGAGGCGGGCGAGCATGTCGATGAGCGCGTCCGTGCTGAACAGGTCAATCCTGCCTCGGAGGAGGTCGCTCACCCGAGGCTGCGTCACGCGCAGAATCTTAGCGGCTTCAGCCTGCCTGAGACCGCGAGACGCGATCCGCTTCTGGAGCTGGATCATCAGGTCAGACCGGACCAGCAGATGCTCGGCCTCCTCTCGGGGGAAGCCGAGGTCGCGGAAGACGTTGCCGCTCGATCGAGTCACCTTGACCTTCATCTTAAGCCTGCCCTCTCGTGGCAGCCTCTGACCGTCGCCTCATGAGCAGGGCGCGAAACCGTTCCCGAGCGAGTTCCAAATCAGGTTTCGGCGTCCTCCTGGTGCGCTTCTCGAAGGCATGAAGCACGTACACGCCCTCCGCGAACTTCGCCACGTAGAAGATCCGATGTTCGAGTCCGGTGCGGATACGAATCTCCCGAACGCCGGGGCCAATACTGGACATTGGTCTCCAGTCGTTCGGTTCAAGCCCCTGCTGCACGCGGCGGAGCTGGAACCCGGCAACGCAGCGTGCGTCCGGAGGAAACACCCTGAGGTCGCTCCGGGAAGACCCGAGCCAGAACAGAGGCTTGGCGGACACGGCTAAATATACAAGTTTTCGTATACGTTGTCAAATCGCCACTGCCGGCCGAGGGGCAACCTTGAGATGATCCAAAGGGAGGCCGTTGGGAGAGGGGCTTTCGGAGCTTTGGTGAGCTTCCTTTAGGATACGGAGAACTTGCCCGCCCCAGACGAGCCGTTAAGGCAAGCTGGTTGAGCCCATCAAGAAGCTGTCAATTCCACGGGCGGCTTGGCGCCCTTCCGAGATCGCCCAGACGATCAGGGACTGCCCGCGCTGCATGCCGCCCGCGCTGAAGACGCCGGGCGTGCTGGTCATCCAGTTCTCGTCCCGCCAGACCGTCCCGCGCTCAGTGAGCTTCACCCCGAGCTGGCCCAGCATCCCGTCCTTCTCCGGCCCCAGGAAGCCCATGGCCAGGAGGACCAGGTCCGCTTCCATCTCGAACTCGTAATGTGGGACGTTCTTGACGTAGTGGACAAACTTTTCGCCGTTCATAGGCACGAATGAAGGGCGCTGCCCTGCTGTCCCCTTGCCCCTGTCAGAGCTCACTCCTCCTCTGCGGCCCTCCTGCCCCCGGCCTTCTCTGTGCTTCGGTTCGCTGTGATCCGCTCGTCCGTCCACGCTGTGGCAGGCAGATGAAGGTGATCGCCGTCATCGATCAAGCAGATGTGATCTCCCGGATATTCTCGCGTCTCGCTCTGATGTCGGGCGAGGATCCCTCCTGGTCCTCGGGCGGGAACGCCGCAGCGGCCACCGCACCAAAGGAGTTGGTTTACGTGGCGGTGGATGACGACCGGCGGTTCCCCGATGCCGCGTAGGTCTCCAGCCCCCCCGCTGGTCCCGAATCGATCGCACCATCCGGCCCATCCGGCCGGCCAAGCCCCGCCAATGGCAGCCATGGCGCTTGACTCGGCCCACCCATTCTTGATAGCCTGCCCGCGACGTGGGATCTTGCCCTCGGGGAGGAGACGATGCGCCTGATCTTCGTGAGCCCGGCGGCAGCCGACATCCCGGAGGGGGTGGAGCGGTTCCCGCGGGCCATCGAGGCGTGAGGGCCTCCGGCTGCGAGGGCGATTCGTGACGCCTGGGCTTGTAGCACTCTCCTCAGGAGGCCGAGCATGATCCGGATCACGCGCGATCAGATCGTGTACTCCTTCAGCAGGCATCACCCGCCGGTGGCTACCATCGAGTCCGGGACCGAGGTCTATTTCGAGACGTGGGACGCCCGGACTGGCTCCATCCGGAGCGAGCAGGATACCTTGGCCCAGCCTCACCCAAAGGGGCCGAACCCAGCCACGGGGCCGATCCTCGTGCGGGGGGCGGAGCCAGGCGACTCGCTGGCTGTGGAGATCCTCGACATACAGGCTGCTGCTCGGGGGTTCACGGCGATCCGGCCGAAGATGGGGGTGCTCGGCCACCTGGTCCAGGACTACCGGACGAAGCTCCTGGACATCGAGGACGGCATGGTCGTCTTCACCGACCGCATCCGCTTCCCGGTCCGCCCCATGGTGGGCGTGATCGGGACGGCCCCGGCCGAGGTGGAAGTGGGAAACCTCCACCCCGGCCCGCACGGCGGCAACATGGATAATAACGATGTGCGAGTGGGGGCGCGGGTCCACCTGCCGGTCTTCGTGCCGGGCGCCCTGTTCGCGCTCGGGGACATCCACGCGAGCATGGGCGACGGGGAGATCTCCATCATTGCCCTGGAGGTCTGCGGGGAGGTCCGCGTCCGGGTGGACCTCGTGAAGGGGGAAACGATCGCCCGGCCCTGGATCGAGTTCACCGATGCTTGGATCACCACGGGGGATGGGCCAACGATCAGTGAGGCCATCCGGGTGGCCTGCGAGGAGATGGCCCGGTTCCTCCAGCGGCGCCTGGGGCTCCCGGTGGAGGAGGCCTACATGCTCCTGAGCGTCCGGGGCGACGTGAAGGTCTCCCAGTGCTGCGAACCCTCCATCGTCGCCGCAACTGCGCGCGTAGTCATGCCGGTCTTCTGAGGAACGGACCCCCAGTCGATCCGCCCGCCGGATGGGCCAGAGCGGCCCGCCTCACCGGGCCGCCAGCGTCCCTGCATTCGATAAAGGATGGATCGGATATTTTGGCGGGTTATAGACTGTTCGGCCGGCCCCGGTCAACGCAAGCGACGTGCGCCGCACTCCTACGCCCACGGCCAGGACGCCCCGGGATTCATTCCGAACGGTGGGATTCCGGCGAATAGCAGACGAGCGCCGCTTTCACGTTGACACCCCTCGAAGCCAACGACTAGTATCGCGTCATACCTACATGTGCCCGGGCCGGAACCCATGAGACTGAATCCGCCCTGCCGCCGCTCATCCTCCGCTCGTCCCCCGCCGCCGGAGGCCTCCCGGGACCCTTGCCCCGGGACCGAATTGGATTCGATCGAGCCCATGCACACGGCATCTAATGGCATGGCCACCGAAGAGAGGAGGTCTAGTGCCATGACACGAGGACGGCTCCTGATCGTTGCCCTGACGGCGCTTGCGCTCGCGCTGGCCGTGCCCACGGTGCAGGCGGGCAAGAGCGACGACACCCTGCGCATCGCCTGGGACCGAGAGTTGGAGAACCTGGACGTCTACTACAATAACTCCCGCGAGGCGATCATCGTCTCCTACCTCATCGGGGATAGCCTCCTGGACCGGCACCCCGAGACCAACCAGTACCTCCCAGCGCTGGCCACCTCCTACAAGTGGATCAATCCGCTGACCATGGAGTTCGAGATCCGGAAGGGCGTCGTCGCCCACAATGGTGAGGCGATAGACGCCGAGGATGTGGTCTACACCCTGAACTTCGTGTCGGATCCGGCCAACGGGATCAAGCTCCAGCGCAACGTCGAGTGGATCAAGCGGGCGGAGAAGCTGGACCAGTACCGGCTCCGCATCCACCTGAAGAATCCCGCCCCGGCTGCCCTGGAGTACCTCTCGGGTCCCCTGGTGATCTACCCCCGCGAGTACCACAGGACGGTCGGCCCCAAGGGCATGGCGACCAAGCCGATAGCCACCGGCCCCTACAAGGTCACGGCAGTCGCGGCGGGCCGCGAGGTGACGCTGGAGCGCAACGAGCGCTACTGGGACGGCAGCCCCAAGGGCAAGCCGGCGATCAAGCGGATCGTCATCCGCACGATCCCCGAGGCCAACACGCAACTGGCCGAGCTGATGACCCGTGGCATCGACTGGATCTGGAAGGTGCCGCCCGACCAGGTGGAGAAGCTGGCCAAGATGCCGGGGATCTCGACGGTGAACGGCGAGACGATGCGCATCGGTTTCCTGGGCTTCGACGCCACCGGCCGCACGGGCAAGACCCCCTTCACGGACCTCCGCGTGCGGCGGGCCATCGGCCACGCGGTGAACCGGCAGGCGATCGTCGACAACCTGCTGAAGGGCGCCTCCAAGGTGATCCACGCCGCCTGTTTCCCCAGCCAGTTCGGCTGCACGCAGGACGTGATGCAATACGAGTACGATCCCGCCAAGGCCAAGCGCCTCTTGGCCGAGGCCGGCTACGGGAACGGCTTCGAGACGGAGCTGTATGCCTACCAGGACCGCAACTTCGCCGAGGCCATCCTCGGCGACCTCAACAAGGTCGGCATCAAGGCGAGCCTGCGCTTCCTCCAGCTGGCCGCCTACAACGAGAAGCGGGACGCCAGCGGCACCCCCCTGCTCTTCGGGACCTGGGGCTCCTACTCGATCAACGACTCGTCGGCCGGGGTCAGTCGCTGGTTCAAGCACGACAAGGCCGACTACGCCAAGGACCCCCAGGTGAAGCAGTGGCTGGATACGGCGGACACCTCGGTCGATCCGGCGGTGCGCAAAGAGCACTACGCCAAGGCGCTGAAGCGGATCGCGGAGCAGGCCTACTGGCTCCCCCTCTTCTCCTACAACCTGAACTACGCCTTCACCTCCGAGCTGGAGTTCAAGCCGGACCCGGACGAGGTCACCCGCTTCTACCGGGCTCGCTGGAAGTAAGGCGCGGACGCACCCCATGACGGCGGGCGGGAGGCCTCAGGTCTCCCGCCCGCATTCAGCATGCTCACCTACACTATCAAGCGCCTGCTCCTGGCGGCCCTGGTCACCCTGACGGTTTCCGCCATCAGCTTCGGGCTCCTGCGGCTCTCCGGCGACGTGGCCGCAGCGCTGGCGGGGTCGGACGCCACCTCGGCGGACGTCGAGTACCTCCGTCGCTACTACGGCCTGGACCGGCCGCTCCCCGTACAGTACCTCGACTGGCTGGGCCACGCCGCTCGCGGCGACCTGGGACAGTCCCTCTACTTCAAGCAGCCCGTGGCGGGGATGATCCGGGAGCGCCTGCCCGTCACCCTGACCATCGGGGCCTGCGGCATCCTCTTCGCCATCTGCCTGGGGATCCCGTTGGGGGTCGTGGCCGCCCTGCGGCCCAACAGCTGGGTGGACCGGGCCGCCCTGACGCTGGCGGTGTGCGGCCAGGCACTGCCCAGCTTCTGGTTTGCCTTGATCCTGATTCTCCTCTTCGGCGTCATGTTGCGCTGGCTCCCCATCTCGGGGTTCGGCAGTTGGCAGCAGGTGGTGATGCCGACCATCGCCCTGGGCTACCACGCCCTGCCCGCCATCATGCGGCTCACCCGGGCCGGGATGGTGGAGGTTCTCCGCTCCGACTACGTCCGCACCGCCTACGCCAAGGGGGTCGGGCGGCCTTCCGTCCTGTTCAAGCACGGCCTCCGCAACGCCATCATCCCCGTGGTCTCCCTCACGGCGGTCCAGCTCGGGTTCATGCTGGGGGGCTCCATCGTGATCGAGTCGGTCTTCGCCCTCCACGGCATCGGGCACCTGGCCTGGCAGTCCATCTCGCGGCGCGACCTCCCCGTCGTCCAGGCGGTGGTCCTGATCATCTCCTGCTTCTACGTCCTGATCACGCTGCTGGCCGACCTGGTGAACGCCTCGCTGGATCCCCGCATCCGCTTGGGAGGCGCCCGGTGAGCGTGCCGGCGGCGGGCACCAAGCCGGTGGCCCTCTTGCGCGACCACGAGCGGCTGCGGCGGGCGCTCTGGCACGGGGGGCTCGTCGCAGGGGCCGCCGTGGTGATCGCCATGGTCGTGATGGCGCTCCTCGCGCCCCTCCTCGCCCCCCACGACCCCTACGCCCAGGACCTCGCCCGGCGCATGGTGAATCCCATCTGGCACGCCAGCGGAACCTGGCAGCACCCCCTCGGCACGGATGGATTGGGCCGCGACTACCTGAGCCGGCTGATCTACGGCTCGCGGATCTCGCTCCTCATCGGGTTCGGCTGCGTCCTGATCTCGGGACTGATCGGCTCGGCCCTGGGGGTGGCGGCGGGCTACTTCGGCGGGCGGATCGACCTGGCGGTCATGTTCATGATCACCACCCGGCTCAGCATGCCGGTGGTCCTGGTGGCCCTGGCCGTGGTGGCGCTGGTGGGCGGCTCCCTGACGGTGGTCGTGGCGGTCCTCGGCCTCCTGCTCTGGGATCGCTTCGCCGTGGTCATGCGGGCCGCCGTCCAGCAGATCCGCGGGCTGGAGTACGTGGCGGCGGCGGAGGCCGCAGGCTCTTCGACCCTGCGTATTCTCGTCCGCTCCGTCCTCCCCAACGTCCTGGACCAGCTCCTCGTGGTGGCGACCCTGGAGGTGGCCCACGCGGTGCTCTTGGAGGCGGCGCTCTCCTTCCTCGGCCTCGGCGTGCAGCCGCCGGCCCCCTCGTGGGGACTCATGGTCTCCGAGGCCAAGGAGCACATGTTCTTCAGCCCGTGGCTGATCACGCTGCCCGGCGCGGCCCTCTTCACCCTCGTCCTGGCCATCAACCTGCTGGGGGACGGCCTCCGGGACGTGGCGGCGCCTCGGCGAGACCGCTAACCACAGGAGGGATCCATGGCCGAACTCTGCGACCTCAGCGCGGTGGAGATGCGCCGGCTCATCGGCGCCAAGCGGGTGTCCCCGGTGGAGCTGTTGGAATCCTGCCTGGCGCGGATCGCGGCGGTGAACCCGCGACTCAACGCCTTCGTCACGCTGGCCGCGGAGCGGGCGCGGCAAGAAGCCAAGGCGGCGGAGGCGGCCGTGGTCCGGGGGGACGCGTTGCCCCTCTTGCACGGACTCCCCATCGGAATCAAGGATCTGGAAGAGACGGAGGGCATCCGGACGACCTGGGGTTCCCCCATCTATGCCGATCATGTTCCCGCGCAGGACGAGGGGGTCGTGGCCGCCGTCCGGCGGGCGGGCGCCGTCGTCGTGGGCAAGACGAACGTGCCGGAGTTCGGGGCGGGGGCCAACACCACCAACCCGGTCTTCGGCCCCACCGGGAATCCCTTCGATCCGGCGCGGATCTGCGGGGGCTCCTCCGGCGGCTCCGCCGTGGCCGTGGCGACCGGCATGGTGCCGTTGGCCACCGGATCGGATACGGGCGGGAGCATCCGGATCCCCGCCGCCTACTGCGGGGTGGTGGGCTTTCGCCCATCGGCCGGCCTGATCCCATCCGAGAAGCGGGCTCTGGGCTGGAATCCCCTTCCCACATTCGGGCCAATCGCCCGGACGGTCGCAGACGCCTGCCTCCTCCTCGCAACCATGGCCGGCCACGACCCACGGGATCCGCTCTCCGGGCCGGTCGGCCCGACGACCCTCCTCGCGCCGCAGCCCGTGGACCTCGCTCGGCTGCGGGTGATCTTCTCCGAGGACCTCGGCTTCGCCCCCGTGGACAACGCCATCCGGGCCTTGTTCCGGGAGCGCACCCGGTGCTTCGCCTCGGCCTTTGCCGCGTTCGAGTACCGGAACCCGCCCATGGAGCGGGCCAACGAGGTCTTCGAGATTATGCGGGCCGTGAGCTTCGTCCCGCGGTACAAGCCGTTCTGCGATCAGCATGCGGAGCGGGTCGGCCCCAACATCAAGGCGAATGTCGAGCAGGGGCTTGGCTTCAGCCTGGCGGACGTGGGCTGGGCCCACGTCGAGCAAACCAAGATCTACCGGGAGTTTGTCCGACTGTTCCAGGAGGTTGACCTCCTAATCTGCCCCGCCACCTCCGTCCCGCCCTTCCCCGTGAAGCAGCTCTACCCGACCCACATCAACGGGGAGCCGCTTCGCACCTACTTCCACTGGTTCGCGCTGACCTACGGCCTCACCCTCACGGCCCACCCCGTGGTCGTCCTGCCCTGCGGGCTGGACCCCACCGGGACGCCTTTCGGACTCCAGATCTGCGGTCCTCGGGGGGCGGATCGGTTCGTCCTGGGCGCGGCCCTCGCCCTGGAGCAGCTTTTCGCCGCGGACCCGCAGATGGCCCGGCCCATCCCCCGCCTGGCCGAGCTGGCCTCGTCTTCCCCGTCGGACCAAGAGAGGAAGCTTTAATAGGGAGCATAGGTGCAGAAACAACTTTCGAGGTGAGTCGGCGGTGGCCAGCGGGACCTGCTTCTCCGCATCGAGCTCCCTCAGCCCTCCGGCACGTGGGAGGCGGTGGGAGCATGCTCTAAGGCCGCCGACAACAGCGGCGGCCGACCGACGCGTCTCCGCGGCTCCGGGGAGAGCGAAAGGGGGGGCTGAGAGCGCGTTCGACCTGCCGGAACTGCCAGAACTTGCTTTAGAACCAGCCTCCCTCCCTTTCTGTGAAGTTTCTCCATGCCCTGCCCCGATGGGTGGCGAATTGTCTCGAGAAAGGCTACCTCACCGGGCGAGAGAATGCGCTTGACGCGCTGGAGGAATCCCTCATAGGATGCGGCCGGCGGGAAAGTTCCAGGTGGCCACGAGAACGAGCTATCCTATGGCCTCGCCAGACAATGGACTCCCCTCGGCGGTTCGCCCACCCACCCGACACGTTGGGCACACGTGTGGAGTGATTTGCGACACAATGTGGCCGTTCAAGCGCCAAACGATGTAATCGTGGGGAAGAAAGCTCTTGAGCAGAATCGCCCAGATTCAAACCCTTGTCCGCAACGGACTGTACTACCTGACTGAACACGCAGATGATGAGGCGGCGGCAGACGGCTTCGACATCTATGACGTGGAACAAGGGCTCGTTAATGGGAAGATTAGTCGAACTTGACCAAAAGAGGGTAAGTACGAAGTCGTTGGTACGGCATTGGACGGACGGCGTATAGGGATTGTGTGTCGCCTTACCGCAACCGGCAAGGTGCGTATCATCACCGTTTACGAAGACAAACCGAAGCGATGAGGGGAAGAGAATGAGTTTCTGGGAAGGCGAAACGTGCGAGTATTGCGGCGGACCTATCGCGGAAAAGCGCGTAACGATCCACCGGAAGGTACGGCGGCGATATGTCCTGATCGAAAATGTTCCTGCCGGCGTGTGTGCCCAATGCGGCACACGGTACTACGCAGCGAATGTGCTAAAGACGATCACTACTGTCCGGTTAAGGGTCGAATAGATTCAACTGGTTACAGGGCTCGAGTGCTTCGTTTTGCCCATCGATCGTTGTAAGTACTTGATAGAGTTCATCTTTCTCAAAAAGGGTGAGACTGAGA
>Ga0315274_10010092_pt1 | contig 13604 bp, 13 predicted proteins | sample YL17G02_20_MG_FD_203700 | JGI IMG/M metagenome (GOLD analysis project Ga0315274, IMG submission 203700) | Sediment microbial communities from Yellowstone Lake, YNP, Wyoming, USA - YL17G02_20 | ecosystem: Environmental > Aquatic > Freshwater > Lake > Sediment | place: USA: Wyoming | collected...
CTTGAAGTTGCCCTCAAATTGCCCTCAAAATGCATCACGAGATAGTAAAAAATCGTATAGAAATAGTAAATCAACGAGAGATTTTAAATCCTTGCTATCGTTCGAATTAAGCTGTAAAATCAGTTTATTGAGTATCTTACAAAGAGAGGGCAAATCGAATCCCGCCCTCTCTGCCCTGTAGAGCGTTATTTATACGAAAAGTGTTCACAAAATAGCTATCGTCAAGTTCTTGAACAGATCACCCCAAACCATGGGTGCGCAACAGAATGCGCAACAACTACGCTCGTCTGAGCTACGGTTACGTTTCGGTTGCGCTTCGGTCAGCATCATAAGTCTTTATTTGACAATCATTAATCATTTAACCACAAATACTTACAAACGTGCATTTTGGACTCATAATCCATTGGTCCAAGGTTCGAATCCTTGCGGGCCCAATTCTTAATTTATTGCCGATAAACAAACCGGACTCAGAACTGAGTGTGATGGAGGCAAAATAGATTTTTATAACTACCGGCTTAAAAAGATTAGTGGTTCGTCATACGTATTTTGATGGGTTGTCATGTTGAGCCGAAGGCGAAACATCTGGCCTTCGTAAGGGAGATTCCTCACTTCCGCCTTCGCCAAAGCTACGGCGGACAAGTCGCTCAGGATTACACCCCTCATTTCATCTATGATGGACCAATAGCTCTTTTCGTAAGTGTTTACTTTAGAGAGAATTCATGGTTAGAAATATCTGGTTGTAATCTAAAAATTCTTTCCGCAGCACAATCGCAGAGGTTGCTTTGAGGTCATTTAAATGTGGCGGCCAGTTTTCAAAAAGCTACTCTACGAGATATGACCAGTAGCCAATGACACGGTTTCTCCCATCGTAGTTTATTGTTATCACGCCGGTGCCGTGGATACGTGCCTTCCAGCATATGAGCTGGTTGCCTGCCTGGTAGCCACCTCCTCCAAGCTCTACAGAGTTTTGGGGGAAATACAGGGTGCCCTGCAAATCAAAGTTGCTGGTTCCAATTATACGAGCTTCGTTATTAGTATTTGCGCGGTCTTGAAAGATACTTATGCCCTCATTGCCCTCATCGCCCGCATAGACCCAGTCCATCCAGGCTGGATACTCGCTGGCAGGCGGGTCGGGTGGCTCGGCATTAAGGGCAGGCGATGTTACCACCAGATTAGGCGTGCCACTAAGATCTACTTTAGCATATACCCCCCCCATGTCCGGCGTTGACTTGGTGATATAGAACATAACGCCGCGGGCAGTAAATGTGGGGCTGCCGTTAATGACCAGCCCTGCCGGATTATTGGGCTTTGTCCCGCCGCCCAGCGCGTATATGCCTGGCCGCAACGTAATGTTGCCGCCGTTGATGCTAAAACCTCCCGGATAGTAACCGGGTTCTAACGTCACGTTAGGATCCCCTTGAGAAACTACGACCGTCTGGTCACCATAAGGCTTCGGAAAACCGTTGTAATTCGGCGCCGGCAAGTTGCGGAGCGGGTCTGGTATCGTTTGTGCGCCTTCAGTTACCGGATAAGGAACCAAAGGGAATTGCTTGTCGATTTCTCCGCAGACGTTTAGCTCATTAGCGGTCATTCTCCAAGAATTGCCGCTAATATCTACAGCCCCACCGCTTGAGCTCGCCGACGTTTCCGAATTTACCTGAACGTCACCATTATTGACATCAACAGTGACATTTCCGGAAATGTCTAATCCGGTTCCATCCGGCGCAAGGCAAATAAGCCCCGCTCCTGTTGTTCCTGAGGATATGGCAATGGCGTATCGAGCGACATTGCTGGTCTGGACATTAGCGATAGGTCCAAAAGTCAATAAAATTGGGCCGCCCTGCGAGGATTCGGTTCGTCTGGCGAAAACCTTTACAGCATTTGGGGCGACAGTCGAGACGGTGAATTCGCGGGTCATTCTGTTGTATCGGCCTATAACAATATCACCATCAGTCAGGTTATCCGGGTTGTCAGCGAGACCAACAGACGCTCCAAAGACGACATTTTCAAGTGCAATTGCCATAGCTTGCTGCCGTGCGAGGTTCTGGTCAAATTTTACTACTTGAGCGCCGGCGAGTGCGGCGGCATCGGCAGCGTTTTGTAACTGGTGGGCTGCAAAAAGCACCTTTCCGGCGTCAAGACTCAGCCCAACAATTAGAATAAGTAATAGCAGGAAGATTGCGACCCAAATAAACGCGATACCGCGGCGCCGAAAATGTCTGTTACGCAGGTTTCCTGCCGGCCGAGATTTTATAGAATCAAATCTGAAGCGCATATCCCGGGGAATTGCGACTTCCTGATATTGCTCCTTCCCGTCCCACCTTAATGTGTTTGGTCTTGCCATTTGCATCACTCCTCATTTATCTATAGTGTATCAAAGAACATATAAACCCAACACTATATCCATAGCAACACTATATACAGAAATAAATGGAAAAGTCAAGTTTTTAGACCTTGAACTTTTATAGATTTTCCCGGAATAAACCTTTGGATTCTCATTCATCCAGGGTGCACTTCTTGCACGACGTTGTAAGGGGCAATTATTTGCCTGACCGTTGCAATTCTCTCTCATTCCACCGTTACAACTATGCCGGAGAGAGACTTTTATATTGTAATCTAATGCATTTAATCACTAAATCTTTATAAGGTAAAGACTTACGAAAGCCACAAATAAATTGCACGCAAAACGTCTTATAATAACAATATAAGAAATACAAATAATGAACATAGAAAATAGCACGGCTGGTTGCTCTGAATCGTAGTGCCATTGCCTGTAAAATTTTTTACAAATTAGCAAATTCTTCACTTGACAAAAAGCTCATAAACTGATAAAATGCTCCTATAATTACAACGAGGAGGTTACTGATAAATAGTGCAATGTGTTTTGAATTGTAGCCCAGGCTCTGACGCTTGAGGGTACAAGAGCTGCTGTCTGCATGGAGGCAGGGCAATTCTATCGGGCACAGGGGACCTTATTAATAGAGCATAGATGGAGTAATTGTCGGTTCGCGTTGAACCGCAAGTAATTTAGAATAATAAAAACAGATAAGGAGAGTCATGAGAAAAATGCTAAAGAAATTTCTCAGCGACGAGAAGGGCACCGAAACGGTGGAATGGGCCATAATGATTGGGATTATCGCTGTCGCAGCAATAGGTGCGATTGTGGCAATTGGCGCCTGGGTCGTGTCAAAATTCCAAACCCTTTCAAGTAACCTACCGCAGTGAGGTCTCGTAAAGGTGCGTATAGACATTGCAGATGAGGAAATTGCCGCAATGCAGTGGAGCATCGTAATCGGCACCTCATTGTTGGCGGCGGTTTTCTATTTTTGGACAAGGTGTAGACCCAACGCCATTACTAGTCCATTTCTGTTAGCCGGATTAGTTCAGGCAACGTGGATAGGCGGCCTGTCAGGCAGGGTTCACTCCGTGGAAGCGTCGTTCTTGACTTGGGTCACCTCGGGGTAAGACCTTAAAAACAAGATGCATTTAAGAAATTCAGGGCCAAGCGCAGAGCCCTTTGCTATGTATTTTGCCGTGACCCTAAGATTCCGTCCCGGCAGTTTAAGCAAGAAAAAAGGATTTATGTGTCTCTCCTGCAACTGTATCGTGCATATGCAGGATGGTATGATTTATTAACTAAAAGGAATTAGTAGAAAGGAGAAGTGTATGGAAGCTGTAGTAAAAAGATTTCTCAGCGACGAGAGAGGCACTGAAACAGTGGAATGGGCCATTATGATTGGGATTATTGCTGTCGCGGCAATAGGAGCAATTGTATTAATTGGCCAATGGGTAGTGCAGAAATTCACAACACTTCAGGCTGCCCTGCCACAATAGTGAGGTCTCGCATAAGTGCCAACAGACATTGCAGATGAGAAAATTGCTGCTATGCAGTGGGGCGTCGTAATCGGCGCCTCACTGTTGGTGGCCATTTTCGATTTGCGGACAAGGCGAATACCCAATGCTATTACCGGTCCGCTCCTGTTAGCCGGATTAGTCCAAGCAACCTGGATAGGCGGCCTGGCAGGTCTGGTTGATTCTGTCGAAGCGTGTGTCGTGCTAGCGCTGCCTTATGTCGTTATGTTTCTGTTCGCCCATGGGGGAGCTGGTGATGCGAAATTCATGGGAGCAGCCGGCGCATGGCTGGGATTGAAACAGGGTGTGATAGCGCTTTTCTGCGTGGCCGCAGCAGGGATAGTGATAGCCGTGGCCAAGGCCATAGCACGAAAGCGTTTGAGATTTGTATTAGGAAATATTTTTGTGGCTGTCTGCACTTTTCTTTTATCAGGACATGGTATGACACAGGACAAGCCTGACGGGGCCGGGTCTGAGCAGACTGATAGTTTTATTGTACCGTATGGTGTCGCGATTTTTGCAGGCTTCTGCGCTGGAGGATTGTTCGTTCTGCTATGGTAAAAGTACAGAAAAAGATTCGTTACAAAGGGACGGTATTGGTGGAAGCCGCTCTGGTCTTTCCGCTGCTTTTGCTCCTTACGCTCGGGGCCATTGAATACGGCTGGCTATTCCTCAAATCGCAGCAAATAACCAACGCTGCACGACAGGGGGCTCGGGTTGCAGTCCGGGCGGATGCAACCAACCAGGATGTTCTGACATCCATTAACAATTTAATGACATCGGCAGGTATGGCAAACAGTGGATATCAAGTGGAAATCGCGCCGTCGGATGTTTCTTCCGTAGAGCCATGCTTTTCTATTAATGTCAAAGTAAGAGTGCCCTGTGCGAACATAGTATTGATTAACGCACCTGCTTTATTGCCGACGCCAACAACTCTTCAATCTGCCGTCTCCATGGTTAAAGAGGGTCCTTATGGGGGTCCTTAATTTTAAAATCGGATTTGTCTATAACATTATTGCAATAAGTTAAATTCAGGGAGAACAGACAATGAAATGGGCAGTGTTAATATTAGTAGTCCTTGGGCTGGTGGCAGCGCTTTCTGCGGCGTTGTTAATTGTCGGCTCACCTCTAAGCAGGCGCGCCGGCCTGAAAGTGTCCCCGGAAGATGATGTTGTGCTGGCCGTAAAATCTTTGCCCGCAGCGTCGGTGATTACCTCCTACGACATCACCAAAGGGAAGGGTTTGAGGAAAACGCTGCCGGAAGGATACTTGTCCAGTCCTGTACAAGCCATCGGGAAGGTTCTTGATGTACCGTTGGTCGAAGGTCAGGTCTTGACGAAGTCCCTTTTTGTGTCAGATGGAACCGGAGCGCAGTTGGCCGCAGCGCTCCCTGATGGGATGCGGGCAGTTAGTATTACCCTTTCCAATACCTCAAACAGGGGAGGATTGCTGTATGCCGGCTGTGTTGTGGATGTATTGGCGTCGTTCAAGCTGGGACAAGGCGAAGGCGGCCAGGCAATCTCCACCACACTTCTTCGCGGGGTTCAGGTCCTCGCAGTAGAAGGCATTACCGTCGTTTCAAAAGACGCGGAGGAGAAGGCGCCGGGGCAGATAGAGCGCACTGTAAGTCGAGACCTGACGGTCATCCTGATGGTGGACCCAAAGCAGGCAGAGGCCCTGCAGGTGGCGAAGGAATGCGGCATTATATCGCTGGCTATGCGGAATCCTCTTGACAAAAGTCCGGTTGACGTGGACGCAACGGTGCTTAGTCAAGGCCGATTGGCAAAGTTTGGCTCCGCATTGGATCCGGCGGTTTTCGCCGCTCAGAATAAAAAGGGGAAGCCGCCTGACATTAACGATTTGTCGGCACAGACTAAGAGCACAGCACAGCAGGAGACATCGGGCAAGGAAACCTTGCCAGAGGGGAAGCCATCCTGGCCAGTGACGGTTATTCGCGGCCGCGAAGTAAAGCAACAGGAACTGGATATCCGGGAAATTAAGGCTGCCCCCAAGGCAGGTATATAAATATATATGCGTTGGCTGAAGTGTAAAGGTAGAGTGACAACGGTTTTAAGCAAGTATGTTCCCAATATGGAGGGACTATGAATAGGATGACAATAAAAAGAATCAGGATTTGGAGCCATCGGATTGGATATGTCTTTGCTGTTATACTCGCCAGTAATTCTTTACTGGCATACAACTCTGAGGCGGCTTCTGACAAGGTTTCCGTCAAACCGGAGACCATAACGGTCATTGTCGGAGAATCTACAATCGTGAAGACGCCGTGGCCCACCGTCCGTGTGGCTGTTACGGACCCAAAGATTGCTGATGTACAGGTCTTGACGCGCGACCAGGTACTACTGCAGGGCATCAAGGTCGGTTCGACGGACCTAATTCTCTGGAGCGAGGACGAAAAACAAGTATGGCAACGGAAGGTCCTGGTTAACATAGATACAGCGCGCTTCAAGGAGAAATTAGATGAACTGTTCCCCCTTTCTTTGTTGGAAGTCATTCAGTCCGACGAGGTGCTGGTTGTGAAAGGGCTGCTCAGAACCACAGACCAGGCAGAGCAACTTCATAGCTACCTGGACAAAATCGGCGTCACATACGTGGATATGACCAGTGTTGCCGGCGTGCAACAGGTTCAGTTGCAGGTGCGTGTCGCGGAGGTTAGTCGGGGAGCAATGAGGGCGTTGGGCATCAATGCTTTTCATACGGACGATGATTATTTTATCGGTTCGCGTGTCGGCGGCTCTACGGTCGCGCCGATTAGTATTGGCCCTGAAGCAGGCACAATTGCAGGAGACACCACAGATTTTGTTTTTAGCGAGGATGTGACGGCAGGCCCACTTGTAACGATTTTTGGCGGCTTTCCAAAAGCCGATTTTGAGATGTTTCTTAACGCCCTTGCGGAAAATCAGTACTTGAGAATCCTGGCTAACCCAACGCTGGTGGCACTAAGTGGGGAAGATGCAAGTTTCCTGGCCGGTGGAGAGTTCCCGATTCCTGTACCGCAGGGTGGTGGAATTGGCGGAACAACTACGATTACAATCGTGTATAAGAAATACGGTGTCCAGTTAGACTTCCGCCCGACTGTCCTTGGTGATGGCAGCATTCGTTTGTTTGTGTCTCCGGAAGTCAGTGAAGTCAGCACCATCAATATGGTTAAGATTGTGAGTACAGAGGTGCCGTCAATAACCACACGAAAAGCACAGACCACGCTGGAACTCAAAAGCGGCCAAACATTCGCCATAGCGGGGCTGCTTAAACACAATACCCAGGCACTAAATAGTCGCATCCCTGGTCTTGGGGATATACCGGTGCTGGGTCCATTGTTCCGCTCTGTCCGCTACGAAGAAAGCGAAACCGAGCTGATTATACTGGTAACAGCATCGCTGGTGGAACCTATGTCGCTGGCTACAGTTCCCCCTCTTCCGGGATTCCTACACGCCCGACCCACTGATTGGGAGCTGTATCTCGAGGGGCGAATCGAAGGCAAGGAGGCGGCAAAAATTGACCCTGCTAACGCTCAATGGCTCAAGAAAATGGGGATTAGCGGTCTTTTGGGGCCGGGTGCGTGGGATTCCTATGATAAACCGATTTCTTCGAGTAAAGCTGAAACAGCCCCCAACGCTACCGCCACCAAAGATATTGCCACACCAAACTTAGAAAGCAAGAAAGATAACTGACATGATAAAAATTAAATTGGGACACCACAGAATCGAACGTCCGGTAATGAAAATGACAAATGGGCAAGGAGACGACTGAATGATATCAGGAAACGTATTGTTGATGACCAAAGAAGATACGATGGCCAACATTGTAAGCTCGGCTCTTAAGTCAAGTCAGAGTGTTGCCTTAGCCGGTGTCTGTCGAGACATACCGGAGCTTAGAGCTTGCTTATCGAATACACCGAATACACAGGCTGTGATAGTTGATATCGACCCAGATCCTTCGCAAGTTCTGTATGACCTATCTGTGATTACCACCACAAACCCTGAAACGCGGGTCGTGGTGGTTTCCAGTGTGTTCAATGAGAAATTGATCCTGGAAGCTATGCAGGCAGGAGCGAGACATTTCTTGCGTAAGGAATCCCTCACATCTGAGCTCGACGAAGTATTGGAGCGATTACTTTGTAGTGAGGCGAAAAAAGAGGTCAAGTTAGGCGAGATAATAACAGTATTTTCCTCCAGTGGCGGTTGTGGTGCCACTACTGTAGCTGTTAACTTAGCCAATGAACTTCGACTGATATCATCGGGACCGGTCCTGGTAATAGATTTGGATAGCTGCTATGGAACGGTGTCAGCCTATCTGGGAATTACAGGGCGGTATGGCATTGCTCACGTTCTGGGCCACAAGCACACTATCGACAAGCACCTGATAGAATCGGTCGCCTACAATTATATGGAAGATTTCCATGTGCTGCTTAGCCCTGCCGCCGTTGAGGATGGTGAGTTCAAGTCGCTTCAGTACGAGAATCTCACTGCCGCACTACAAGCCTGTAGAGAAACCTACAAATATATTGTAGTTGACGCTCCTCGCGTAGCAGAAAGCGTTGCAGCAAATCTGGCCGCTGTCAGTAAATTCGCATTGATTGTGTTTCAACTTACAGTTAAAGACCTCAGATTTGCGCGAGCTATGATGTCGTCCTTCACTCAAAGTGGGATATCACCTAAAAGAATAATACCTCTGGCAAATCGAGTTAAGAGGCTGGGGCCTTTAGTCAGATTGGAAGACAGCAAAGAGGTAATGGGTCTGGATTCTTTACATCGGATTCGCAGCGATTGGCGCAAGGCAATGAAATCCATTAATCGCGGTCAGCCTTTGGCTCAAGTCGCCCGCAGGTCAGGCATACGGCGTGACTTTCGAAAACTTGCAGCCAAAATATATGCCTGCAGCAAAAATGGCGAGAGAACCGGGGGGAATAATAAGAGTGTTTAAAAAACCTGAACAACGACTTGAATCTGAAAGCCGCAACCATGATGAAGAGTTTAGGTTGCAGCTCAAGGCAAAGGTACATCGAAAGTTGCTGGAAGTATTGGACTTAAATGAAGCTCAACGAATCCCGATTGAACAGTTGCATGCGCAATGCGCCGACAGAGTGGACGTATTGCTCGGCGAACAGAAGTATCCCCTTTCAGGCCCCGAAAAGCAACGACTGCTTCGCGAAGTGATGGATGAGATTTTCGGTTTTGGGCCTCTGGACGAGTTTATGCGAGACCCGCTTGTCAGCGACATCCTTGTAAATGGCCCCCATCAGATTTATATAGAACGAGAGGGAAGGCTCGAACTAACCACTGCTTCTTTCCTGGATGATGACCACATGATGCGAATCATCCGCCGAATTGGCACAAACGTGGGGCGCAGGATAGACGAGAGCACGCCAATGCTTGATGCGCGTCTGCCGGACGGTTCTCGAGTGAATGCTATCATCCCACCCCTATCCCTTACCGGACCTACTTTGAGCATCCGGCGGTTTGGCGTCAACCCGCTTGACATACCCCGACTGCTCGAAATGGATGCGCTGACAGAAGAGATGGCTTTTTTCCTTGAGAGCTGTGTGCAATGCAAGATGAACATTCTAATCTCCGGAGGAACCGGGACCGGCAAAACCACCTTGCTCAATGCATTATCACACTGGATTCCTCCTGGCGAGCGTGTGGTGTCTATAGAAGACGCTGCAGAATTACAATTACAGCGTGAGCATGTCGTGCGTTTGGAAACCAGGCCACCAAACATTGAAGGTGAGGGTGAGGTAACTCAGCGTGACTTGCTCCGCAACAGTCTGCGTATGCGCCCTGATAGGATTATTATCGGTGAGGTCCGTGGCGATGAGACCCTGGACATGTTGCAGGCGATGAATACAGGGCACGAAGGCTCGATGACTACGGTGCACGCCAACAACCCCAGAGATGCTCTGCGGCGCATAGAAAACATGGTGAGTATGGCTGGGATTACTTATCCCATACGTGCAATTCGAGAACAAATGAACTCTGCACTGGACGTCTTGGTTCATGTTGCACGTCTGATCGGCGGCGTACGAAAAATAATTCAAATCGTGGAAATAGCAGGGATGGAAGGTGATACGATTTGCCTCCACGATCTTTTCAGTTTCAACCAGACCGGTGTTGACAATGATGGGAATGCCTATGGTCACTTTGAGGTTTGTGGGGTTCGTCCGCGCTTGCTGACCAGGCTAAAAGCACAGGGTGTCGAAGTACCGCCCGATATGTTCCAACGTCGTGTTCTTGTCAAAACCAACTCAGCTAACAAAGAAGCTTTGAAGAAGGGATAAGGGATAAACAAAGCGGGGCATTAAACCTTATGAGCCGAGAAGAACTTATAAACATCATTCGCATGGTCGCTGTCTTCGGATTGGTTTTTTCCCTATGGTTTATCTGCATTATAGTTTGGTTAGGACAATCCCTGACCCGCTTGAAGGCAGTGCGAAAACGATTAGGTATTGGCGAGAAGGAGACAGACGAATCCCGGGTCCTGCGCCTCTGGCGCGAGATGCATAAGGATACCAAAGGTATTAAGTTAGCTAAAGAATCAACTTTTCAGGCCCGCCTGGAAAAATTAAGACACGATACGGGGTGGCACACACCAATACAAACGGTTATCCTCGGAGTAGTCGGGGCAGCTATTCTGGCTTTCGCAGCAACGTATATGTTAGGCGGTGGGGTGATATTGGGATTGGGAATTTCGGTTGCAATTGTGGCCTCATTCTGGGTATATACTCAGAGGCGCATCTCCAAGCGAGCTGCTTTATTTGATAAGCAATTTCTGGACGCATTAGGCATTGCTGCGCGTGCTCTCAGAGCCGGACACCCGTTGGTGGGAGCCTTTCAATTGGTTTCAGAAGAAATCGGCGAGCCATTAGGAACCACTTTTTCCCATATTTACCAGGAACATGCGCTGGGCATGGACCTGCAGGATTCAATTCGCAAGATGGCCAATACCACCCACAACGCTGAATTGAGACTTTTTGCCACATCAGTCGCTATACAATTAAGAAGCGGAGGCAACCTGGCAGATTTGATGGATAGCCTGGCATCTGTAATGCGGGCGCGAATTAGATTGAATCGACGTGTTCGTGTCTTAACAGCACAGACGCAATTAAGCAAAAAGATATTAATCTCGCTGCCCATTGTGCTATTCTTTCTGTTGAACGTTATTAGTCCTCAATATATGACGCCGCTCTACACTACATTGGAAGGCAGATTCATATTGGGGGTAACTGGTATGAGCGTTTTGTTTGGCGCATGGCTAATGGGTAGGATTTCTGTGTTACGTTTTTAGATTGTAGTTCGGAGTAAATAATGAATCTCACAAGACAGGAAATAGTAATTCCGGCGCTTACATTCTTTTCCGTAATCACAATTGGTTCCTCGATCCTGTTACTATTACAGATGCGAAGAAGAAAGACGCTGGAAACAAAGCTTCGGGATGTCACCTGGACAGACACCGATAAGATCCCTTCGGTCAAAAAATCAGTTTTTTTACACCTTCTTGAGAGGTTTGGTAATCTTGTTTCTCATGGCCAAGCCAGCACAAGCCTTTTGGAGCAACTCGTCCGGGCCGGTTACCTTAGTAGAAACGCCCCTGCGTTATACACCGGCATCAAATTGTTTTTGTTTATGGGTGGTTTGATAGCCACGGCAATATTTATTGCGGCTATGAAAGCCAGCATCCCAACAAAAGCTTTGTTGGTTTCTCTTGGTGGAGCGGTTCCATTCTTTATACCCAATATCGTGCTCCTGCTGCAGGAGAAAAAACGCCGCGACGAAATCTGTCAACACCTGCCCGAAGCTATCGACTTGCTTGAGATATGTGTTTCTTCAGGAATAGGGTTGGAAATGGCCTGGAATATGGTTAGCGACGAAATTCAAGATGTTAGTCCCGTTTTAGCCAGTGCAATGGCTTTAACCAACTTTGAGATTCACCTCGGAGCAAGCAGGACAGAAGCGATGCGGCATATGTCAGCACGCACAGGTGCGCAGGCGTTATCTTCTCTGGCAGCCATACTTATTCAAACCGACCGTTTTGGAACCAGCGTAGCCTCTGCGCTTAAAGAGTTTGCGGCGTCTATGAGAGATGATAGACGGTTTACAGCGGAAGAAAGTGCGGAAAAGTTGCCGATAAAAATGATTATACCGATGGTACTGTTTATTTTCCCTGCGGTAGCGCTGGTGGTAGTCGCACCAGCCGCTATTAATATAGCTAAGGTAATCCTATCAAGGTGATTTTGTTTGGAAGAGGAATAACCAACTATGATTAAGGAGAATATTTTATGAAACTGTCTTTGGTATTAGTTACAGGTCTTTTTTGCGGTTTGATGGTTGGATGCTATGAGACTGTGGAGAGAAGTCCAGAGAGAATGATAAACACCAAGCTGGTGAATTCTCTCAATGATATCGCTATGGAGAATGCGATTATCTCTCAACACACCCTGTTTCCCTATCATTTTGTTGAAAACGCGGCGGAGCTTAACGAACTTGGTCAGCGAGATTTAGCCATCCTGGCAAAACACTTTATAGAGCATCCTGGCTGCTTGAATATTCGACAAAATAACATTCAAGCAGACCTTTACGAAGCTCGTGTAAGGGTGGTCCGTGATAAGCTTAAAGAAGCAGGTGTCAACGCCGAACGAATAAATATTTCGGATGGCATGCCGGGCGGTTCGGGTATGGCTTCGGAAAGGATTGTGACTATTCTGGAGAAGGAACAGCAAAAAATCCCACGTGCAACAACAGCGACCGGCCAAAGTACGGAGATCAAATGATTAAGTATATACACTTGATAGCATTGAATCGGTTTGTATTACTTTTGAGTGGCGTCTTTATCTGCGTGTTTTGCCTTGGCGGCTGCTTAGGACCTACCCGCCCTGTGTCAAATATTAAGTCGACCATAGACCAGTCGGAGCCTGAGTTTCAAAGAAATTACGACCGCTCGCCCACGGCAAAGACACTTTATGCTATGGCCGATATTCTTGCCACGCAAGGAAAGGATTCGGACTGTGAGGTCATACTGAAAAGAATCATCCAAGAATATCCTCAATTTTTTCCGGCTTACAACAGTCTGGCAGAACTTCAGATGCGGCAGGGGCGCATAGATGAAGCAATTGATACAATCTCCAGAGGCATTAGCATTCGTCCCAGGGATTCTGTATTGTTGAATAATCTTGGAATGTGCTGGATGGTTCGTAAAGACTACAAAAAGGCGCTGCAAATGTTCACAAAAGCTGCAGGTATAATGCCTGCAAATACGAGGTATCGCGCGAATATGGCTGTGGCACTGGGGCTGATGGGCCGCTATGAAGAGTCACTATCCTTGTTCAGGCAGGTATTGCCGGAGGACCAAGCAAATCATAATCTAAGTGTGCTTCGGGAAGCAGAAAAAAATACGACTCCGACCTTTACCGGGCAGAAATCCGGTTAAGAAAATCCAAACGGCATAAGTGCTGTATGTAAGCGTATTAAGTAAAGGACCACCAGTTTTAACTGGTGGTTCTTTACTTTTTGGATGTGATCTGACCCCTGTTTATGTACCACATGCGATTAGAGGATTATCCACGTTTTCTATCGTGTATTCCTGAGGACGAGGCGTAGCCGAGACCGAAGGAATACACGTCGCCGCGAACGCCGCAGGCGTCATATAATTCAAACTGCTGTGCGGTCTGTGCTGATTGTATTCCAGCCGCCAGTTCTCCGCAAGAACCTTCGCCTCCCTGACGCTGTAAAACAGCTCAC
>Ga0315274_10010094_pt1 | contig 13602 bp, 13 predicted proteins | sample YL17G02_20_MG_FD_203700 | JGI IMG/M metagenome (GOLD analysis project Ga0315274, IMG submission 203700) | Sediment microbial communities from Yellowstone Lake, YNP, Wyoming, USA - YL17G02_20 | ecosystem: Environmental > Aquatic > Freshwater > Lake > Sediment | place: USA: Wyoming | collected...
AGTCTCTTTCCATCCGGAAAGAAGATCATATTTCGGTCTAAATCCGATTTCGTCTTGTATTCTATGCCCATCGACAGCCATATCTTCGGTGTATTTGTCTAACGCGCTTCTTAAGCCGGGAAACCCGTGGCCGAGCAGCGCCGTTCCTTTGTCTGAAGCGCGCGGCTGGTCAATTAGTCCCAGGCGAAAGCCAAGTCGGCTAACCATGATGGCGCCGAGAGCGCCCAGGAAAATGCTCAGCAAGCCAAGGGCCAGTTCACGTTCCATGTTTCGCCTGTTCCGCCCGATACCATGCCACTTCCCGGCGCAGCCCCTCCGCCAAGTTTACGCACGTCTGAAAATTGAACGTCTGCGCAAATTTACGACTGTCATACACATCATCCGCTAGCCATTTCTTCGCCGTGGCACCCCATGTTTGCATTCGACTCAATGGCAGTAAAGGCAAAAGGCCAGATATTCCCCGCACCAATGAGGCCGGAATACCAAATGATGGTATACGTTTTCCCAATGCCCCTGCCAAACCATCCACCACTTCACGCATGGTACACGGGGGCGCAGAGACATTGAAAATATTCACGACCGAAGCGGGGCGTTGAACCACCGCCAAACACGCCCGGGCCGCATCTTCGCGATACAACAAGCTTTTGCGATTTGAGGCATCCCCAATCCAAATAAAACGCCCCCGGTCAATGGAGCGCATCAGACGCGCCACATTACCCGGATCACCCTCGCCGTATAACGTAGCCAAGCGCAAAATGGTAAGCGCCATACCAGACGCCTTAGCTATTTCAATCGCGCGCTGTTCCGCCTGATATTTGCTCTCCGCATAAGGTCCTTCTGGACAACAAGGCGCATTCTCGTCATAAACGCCTTGGGTGAATGAACCGTATACTGACAATGAACTAATCAAGATGAAATGTCGCACACCTACTTCGGCGGCAGCGCGGGCAACGTTTGTCGTACCTTGCTCATTGATCGCTTTGAATGGAGCGTTGATTGTGTTACTTTTATCAAAAATGTGCGCCAAACCGGCTGCATGGATGACAGTGGCCACGCTGCCAATAACATCAATCAGTTCTTCCGGCCGTGTAATATCTGCTTTTTGGTATGCGATACCAATGGCCGCAGAATTGCTCCCCATATCGGTCCCGCACACGGTTAGATTCTCCCTCAGCAACTGGGACAGTATCGTCTTTCCCAGAAAACCGTGCGCACCTGTTACCAACACAGTACCTATATTCATCTCTTACCCTGATCCATAACAGTCAGTATATTCTCAAATTTAGAAATCTAGACTTTAGAGTATAAACTTTCGGAATATGCGTTCAGGGTGGATTTCTCCATCTGAGAGCGCTAATTGGCCCGGCATTTCTTGGGTGGGAGCGGCAGCCAAGAAATGGGACCTTCAGTAAGTTGCCCTTTTTGAAATCTTCGCCAAGTCTTCATATTGTAGGTCGTCTCCAATAAGGACGAATTGAACTTCGGGAAGATCGTTTAGCAGGACCGCAGTTGAGTGACAATGCTTTATTTTACTCGCAAAATAGCAGCACTGCTTCCCATTTTTCCAATCCTGGTACAGCTGGACAGATTCTATCGTCGATTTTATTACACTTCCAAACAGTAGTATACAGGCAAGACCGAGCTTGTTTAATGCAGGAGGGGTTAACGCGTGAGCGATCCATGGTGTACTATCTCAGCTTGGCTGACTGCTGAAAACAATGGCTCAATTCTGGCTTTGGTAAATGGTAGACAGTAGGCACCTGATTCTCGTTTGCAAAGTTTTTTTGTGCTGAGTGTATAAAACGATGCTCGCCATGGATCAACTCCTGCAAATGTTTCTCCCCTGCGCAACATACGTGCCGACTCTGGCAGGGCAATTACAGTTTGCATATGATCTTCTCACCAGCCTGAATTGATGCCATCAAACATTTCCGATACAACTGGCAATTCTTCAGCAATTGCAGCAACACAATGTAAATTATCCGTGACACCAACTATAGACCGCCAAAGATCTGGCTGCCCCGATATAATGCTTCCAGTTCTTTCCTGATCGCCAGCATTTGGAGAGTCATCCTTTAGTTTGTGGCGGGATCATAACAGCAAGGTTAATTTGCGATTGGTGGAACGAATGTTGGGTTTACCACTTGAGGAACTGCTTGAGGCCTAGCGTGCAACAATAGACTTTTTAAGGCGCGAGAATGGTCCGTTTAAAAAACATTTTATGGATTCGGGCAAATGCACGTATGCACTATAAGCAAGCGCCAAGCAATAGGCCTGAAGAAATCGCGGATAGTTGTTCCGATGCCGCCGCACGATGCGGAGGGCGGATGCTGCCGCACCACGCTGTTTGGTGAATGATGATCCTTGCGGCCACATCCGGTAATACAAGAAGTATTCGGGGAAGTTATAAAGCTTCCCCTGGATGCCCATTTTCAGCCAGAAGTCCCAGTCTGCGAATTCCTTCATCGTCTCGTCATAGCTTCCAATCGCCATGGCCGCCGCGCGACGGAACATCGTCGTGGCATTGGCCATGGGATTCGCAACGAGTATGTTCCGCCTGATATCTTCGTCGTGCTCCGGCTTCAGGAATCGCCCGGTTTCCTTTCCGTCAATATCGACGGTAATATACCCCCCGCCACAACCGACGTAATTGGGGTGTTCATCCAAAAACATCACCTGTTTCGCAAGCTTCTCTGCATCCGACCATGAGTCATCGTCATCTAATATCGCAACATACTCCCCGCGCGCTTGAGCTAAACCGTAATTCGAAACGGATGCTATTCGCCCGTTCCGCGGTATCCCGAAATACTTCAACCGTGCATCGAGCTTCATGAATGGCTCGACTGCCAGGCGCGTTTTGTCCGAATTGCTGTCACATATCACCAAGACTTCAAAATCATGGAATGTCTGGTCAAGCGCGCTTTGGATGGAGGTGCCGACAAACTGCGGCCGGTTGTAAGTTGCAAGGAGCACGGAAACTTTCGGATTATGAGTCAACTTTTTTTCCGCATATATCGCCGTATAATTTTTCAAATTCTTTTGATATAGATACCCAATCATATCTTTGGTCGATTAACTTCTTACCTCTTATGCCCATTTCCCGTAGCTCTTCAGTTCGTAGTGATAGTAATTCATTTATAGCGTCTCTGAGGGCAGCTGCCTCTGGTGCTACATAGCGGCCAGCTGAAATGTCTTGAATTTCACGCCAAGGGGTTCTCGTGGAGGTTACCACCGGCACCCCGCACGCAAGTGCTTCTGCAACCGCAAAACTAAAGTTTTCGCCGTATGAAGGCATCACAAAAATATCAGATCTTCTAAGCAAAGCAAGTTTCGCGGTACCCTTAACAAGTCCAGTGAAGAAAACATATTGCTTTATATTATGTCTTTCAATCATATTCTCAAGTACTCTTTTGTGCCTGTACTTTTTATCCTCTTCACCAGCGATAACGAGAAGAATGTTTTTATGCTGATTTTTAACAGATGATAATGCCAATAATAGTTGGTCAAGGCCTTTTTCTGGCGACAAGCGTGACATAAACAATAGAATTCGACGACCGGTTAATATTGGCCATAGATTCTCTGCATATGAAGGTTCTTGCTTTGTGGAATACTCTGAAGGGTCAATTCCCCATGGAATTTTAACTATCGGCTTTTTGATACCAGCCGATTTACAACCCTCCAACTCTAAATCTGATGTGACATGAATCGTCTGAGCTGAGTCTAATATTCGGTTCCCTATTAAATATAAATACAATTTCTTCTTCATGCTATTATAACGATGAGGCTCTAAAAAAATACCATGTGGTGTAACAATATATGGGATATTTCTTTTCCTGGCATATCTGGCAGCTCTGAATTGAGGATAATCCCACAACCCATGCAAATGTAAAATATCAAAACCACCTACATTATTTTTTAACCAATCATCAAGTAACGGAGCGCGATTCCATGAAATCGGCATCGACAAAGGGAACTTTTTCACTCCGTTAAAAGAGGTTTTTTTTACATCCTCGGCCGATACGATTTCAACTGAATGGCCCAACGCTTCAAGGTTGCGTGATAATGGTATAATTGCCGGTAAATAACCACCATCTAATGAAAATGTAGGGATAACATGAAGTATTCTCATTATAAAAGGGTTTGTAGCCCCGCTCTTTCTAAAGGTTGGGGCTTCGATTTCCTACGTTCGACGTAGATAAGAAGCGCTTTTAAAAAACTTTAATGCTCCATATAAAACCAATGTCGGTATTACGTATTTCCAAGCTATCAATATATAGGTGTATAGAGGATATAATGCCGTCAAGAAGCCATCAATTAATAGAGAAGCTAAAAAACTAAGAGCAATGATCCATGCGAGATGTTCAGGAAGCTTGCTACAAAATACAAAGATCCAAAACCACAATAATCCAGTAAGAAATCCATACAATATTACAGCAATCCAGCCTCCCTCCCAATAAGCATGTGCTGAGGCAAGAAGCGAACCCATGTATGGTAAATTATAGCCAATATCTACAACCTTATATATGGCTGAATTCTCTGGATTATCATCCAAACTTCCAGGAATAGGTTTTTCCGGCCAAAAATATCTTGGCACTGGAAATAAAGCTGATCCTAAATAAACCGATGGATTAGCGCCAGTGCCTTTTTCAAATAATTTATATAGGACAACGGAATTTCTTGGGCCCTGTGCCCTTTGTGCAAAACTATCAAGAAATGGCATATTTTGTTCGGCAACGATCGATTTATCTTTTATCTCTTCGAGAATAATCTTTATAAGGTCTAATGGTCTTCCCCCAGACATAAGCGATTCTGCCGCCATACCCCTATATTGTCCGCCAAGAAAAGAAAAAAGTGGCAATATTATGACTATTAACAATACAGATATGAATAAATATTTTCTTTTAGAGTTGAGATATCCCGCAATAGCGATAAAAGATGCAACCCACATTATTCGGCCCCTTAACCCCATTAATATACCTATTATTACGACCGAAATTAAGCAAATTAAGGCAAACATACTCAATAATGGATATTTTCTGAAAGATTGCTTTTTTGTAATAAGAATTGCACTCGCAATAATCGGAGTAATTGAGAAAAACGCCCCCGTCGCCCAATCATAAAACTGAGCGACCACGCTGTTTTCAATTCTAGTTCCTAACAAAAAAAGCCCCATCGCAAAAAGAAAACTGCCTACAATAATTAACAATCCTAATAAAACATATTCCGTCTTTGGAATAATAAAGCTACCAGATGAGACATCATTTTTGTTTTTTCTCCATGATTTACTCATTCCTAATCCAAACATTAAGACTAAACAAAACATTAAAACATAAATTGATTCACCTAACATAACCTTTATCATATCGTTTGTTGATATAGAAATGGCCATTAATTTTTCGAAATAGAAATCTTTTAATATTGAATGCAATACGGGATATGTTACAAGACATAATTCATGAATCAGCGTCGCAAATAAAACTGCGGTTATCACTTTATTGCTATGACCCTTTCTAAGCAAAAGCAATAATGCGATCAGAATAGGTGGTACTAAGCAGAGTACAAATAAATATATTAACACGATTACAATCCGCAAAGCTTTGGCTCAATAATTGTGTCCGAAGCCTTTTTCATTTCCTTTACCGTCGCATTGAGTGAGAAATGCCAGCCTACGATCTTTCTGCTATAGACATCTATGATGGCAAAGAGATAGACAAAAAAGGGGCCAAAACGGGTGTAGGTCAAATCATAACTCCATACTTCGTTTGGTTTCTCCGGTTTTACCTCTGGTTTCTCCTGGATATTATAAACAAAACCCCGCCTTTTGCGCATCGTTATAAAACATTTTAACCGTGTCCAGCGAATAATCGCTCAGATCTTTGCCGACCAGCGGCAATTTCTTCAGAATGTCGTTTGTAACCGTAATAATATGACAGCCAATTTCGTCCGCCTGGAAAATATTGAGGAGTTCGCGCGGACTGGCCCAGATGAGTTCGGCGTTCGGCACGTCCCGCAATAACTCCACCGCCGCCGCCATGAGCGGCACAGGATCGCGTCCTGTATCGGCAATTCGCCCTGCAAAAACGGAAACGTAAGCTGGCACCCCACCCGCCAGGCATTGGGCTAAATCACGCACCTGACACAAAGGCATCATCGCGGTAACATTCACTTTGACGCCGGCGTGCGTCAGACGGCGGATAAGATCATATGAAGAATCGCGGCGCATATTAGTGATCGGAATTTTAACATAGACGTTCCGACCCCAGCCGGCAATCTCGCTCGCCTGTCGCTCCATTTCGGAAAACTCATCCGAAAATACCTCAAATGAGATTGGCCGATCGGGAATTACCTTCAGAATATCAAACGCAAACGCGCGATAGTCTTTGATCCCGGCTTTGCGCATCAGCGTTGGGTTTGTTGTAAAGCCCTTGATGAACGGTTTAGCATACATTTCAAGCATACCGTCCTTGTCGGCGCCGTCGGCAAAAACCTTAATTTTCAAATCTTCAATTTTCTTCATCCGAGCCTCCTTATTGTTCAAGAATCCATTCGGTCGCATCCGCTAAATGACAGGCACAATGATCCGGTTCAACACGATCTTTCTCTGCATAATGAGAATTAATGAAAATCGTTTTACAGCCGGCGCTCCGCCCAGCTTCAATATCGCGCCAGCGATCACCAATCATAAAGCTGGCTTTCAAATCAATGCCGAATTCTTGGGCGGACTGCAATAACGTGCCAGCCCTTGGTTTGCGGCAGGCACATTGGTCGGCGTCATCGTGATAGCATACTCGGAATTCATCGATTGGCAAGCTTGATTGTAAAGCCGCGTTAATTTTTTCAACCATCGCGCGGGTCTGCGTTCCCCGCGCCACATCAGGCTGATTGGTAATAACAATGAGCTTAAATCCTGCGTTGTGCAACTGCTTCAGCGCTTCTGCGACGCCGGGCAGGATCTCTGATTCCCCGATGTTACTCGGAGGATACGGCTTGCCATCACGCACTATCGCGCGGTTGATAACGCCATCCCGATCAAGAAACACTGCCCGCGCCATCAACACACCGACTCCCATTTAGTCGTTGCCTTCTTTAAAGCAGGATGAGACACAATAAGATGCCAAATCACCGCTTGAAACGCTTCGGCATGCGGAGTCACGGTTTCCGGATTAACCGTCGGAATTATCACACAGGAATCCGCCACTTTCGCCGTATAACCTCCGTCGCGTCCGACAATGCCGATCACCTGTGTGCCGATTTGTTTGGCATACTGTAATGCCGCCACCAGGTTCGGACTGACATTTTTTTCCAGATTACCTCCCCCGACCGAAAAGATAAAAAGCATATCCTTATCGCACAGATGGCTTCCCTTGAGCCATTCTACAAATACACTCGCCCAGCCATCATCGTTCGTGCGGGCGGTTAGTTCCGAAACATTGTCCGTCGGGGCATAAGCCTCAATCCCCGCAATTTTGCGGAAATCATTCACCGCGTGGGAGCAGTTGGCAGCGCTGCCGCCGACTCCCAGAAAAAACAGCCGTCCATCACGGGCGGCCAAATCGACTAGGAACGCAATCGTTCGTTCAATAGCGGCTTCATCCAATTGGGCAACGATCTTGGTTAATTCGGTCAAATGCTGATGGGTATAATTCATGATTTTCCATGCTCCTTAGCAAAGATATGCCGCCTGGTATCCTCCAAACCTTCCGGCGAGCCAATCTCGTAAAATCGCTCCGACACCTCAAAACCGGCAAGCTGGTCGCGGGTAAGCAGATCCTGATAGACTTGGACCAGATCAAACGAGATATCGGGGGGATAATCTTTAAGCGCTGCTGCGTGTAAAATTCCTAATCCATAGTCAATATGTTTCATCTCGGGTATGAGCATTTTTTTGTCATAGCACATGATGCGCCCGTTTTCAAAAACAATATTGCTTTTATCCCACTTATTCATGTTTTTGAGAACGGTCATGAGTCCCAACCGTCCGCCTTCACAAAACACTTTTTCAATCGCAAGGTAGTCACACTCAAGATACGAATCGCCATACAGGACAAAAAAAGCATCCCCCAGCGCGGGAAATGCGCGCCGCAAAGCCCCGCCGGTTCCAAGAAGCTTCGGGCCATCAAAGACATATGTCACCCGTAATCCCCAGCGATGCCCATCGCCGACTTCTTTTTGAATTTGTTCGCCGAGATGCCCGACACACAGGACAACCTCCGCTAATCCGCTCCGCCGCAGAAGAATTAACTGATGGACGATGAACGGTTGTCCGGCCACATCAATCAATGACTTGGGCATCTGCCCCGTCAATGGACGCAGGCGTTTGGCCAACCCTCCCGCAAGAATAGCCACCGGCAAACTCATGAAAGCACCACCTTGGTCCCCTCAAAATCAAAACCGAAACGAACCTCTTCCAGACTTGCCTTGCTCATGCTATGACGCAGTTTGTTACGGTCAGCCGCGTAGAACATCAGGAATCCACCACCGCCTGCCCCCACCAGCTTGCCTCCGACTGCGCCATTCTTCATACCGAGTTCGTACCATTCGTCAATTTTGGCGTTGCTTATGCCTCCCGAACGCCGCTTTTTATGCTCCCAGTGTTCATGCATCAACTCCCCAAATTTCCTAACATCTCCGGCTTCAAGGGCGTCTTTGCTGCGGTAGCCAAGTTCCTTGACGAAATGCAGATTCTTCAACATTTCGATATCGCTACTTTTAGTCCGAGTGTTTTGATCTTTAAGAATTCCGCTGGCGCTACGTGAATATCCGGTGAAGAACAACAAAATGTTGTCCTCCAAATCGGACAGCGTATCCATTGAAACATTTAGTGGCACCGCGGTCACGCTATCATTTTTATGAAACGTAAAGCAGGTCAAGCCGCCGAAGGCGGCAATGTACTGATCCTGCTTGCCAATCGGTTCGCCCAGCCGATCAATTTCGATATGACACGCCAGTTCTGCCAATTCCTGGGGATGAATCAGTTGACGTCGATGCGCATACAAGGCCTTGAGCAGGGCAGTTACAAAGCTTCCCGATGATCCCAAACCCGTTCCGGCGGGAATGTCCGCCAGCGTGGTGATTTCAATCTGCGGTGTGCGCAAATTTTGCATCAGCAGCGCTTCACGAATAATCCGATGTTTTACCTCTGCCACCGAAGCAACATGCTCCAGCTCAGAGTATTTAAGATAAATTGACTCTTCAAAGGGACGCATCACGGTTACATAAACATACTTGTTAATTGCGGCAGCAATCAGAAAGCCCTCGTGGTCACGATAGTAGGAAGGTAGATCCGTTCCGCCGCCACCGAGAGTAATGCGTAAAGGACTACGCACAATGATCATAGCCAGACTCCTTGTAAATCTTTTCAACTACTTTCAACGCCTCATGGGCATCTTTCAAACTCGCTGACGGCTCTCGGTTCAGTCGAATGTCCTCATAGAACTCCGCCAACTCCACAGCCCAGGAGTCATCGTCCATCGGGTATTCCCAGGTCGTCGTCTCAGGCGGCCCCATCTCGGGCAGCAGCTTGTAATACGTCAGCCTTTCAACCCCGTAACTCCCACCCAAGCCCGATATTTCCAGCTTGGCGTCACTCCCGTAGATCTCCATTGAGAAAAGATTCTTCCACTCGGTACAACTGGCATGCAAAAACGCAACCTGTCGATTGGCCGTTTTCAACAGCATGAAGCCGTTGTCGTCCACCGGCATGTCCCAGTAGTAGGTGTGGGCAAAACCCTGCACTTCCTCAAATTCTCCCAAGAACCAACGGGCAAGGTCAATCAGGTGCGCCCCCTGATCAATCAACTCCCCGCCCCCTGAAAGCTCTGGCCTGGCCCGCCACTCCTTGTCGTAACCAATCCGTCCCCCATGACCGTAACGCGCCCGAATAAACATCATCTTGCCCAATTCGCCAGCTTCAAACAATTCACGGGCCTTGCGGAAGGCCCGATGGTAACGGTGGTTAAAACCCACATGCACCTTTACATTGCACCGTTCAGCGGCAGCCATCACCGGCTCCAGCTCGACATGATTGCGCGCCGCAGGTTTTTCCACCAGTACATGTTTCCCCGCCAAAATTGCTGCGAGAGATATTTCTGCAAGCGAATCGTGCAGAGTGGCGATGACCACGATATCCACCTCCGGCAGAGCCAAAAGAGCCCGCCAGTCGCGAAACACCTTCGCCCCACTATTCCCGACCAGTGCTTTTGCCCTGGCCTCATCAATGTCAGCGCAGGCCACCAATCGCCCTTCACTCAGTGCCTTGGCGCGTTTTTGACCGATCAGGCCACAACCAATAATTCCAACCCCAAAACTCATTTGTCACCCCACGACAACCCCCGATCTCTTCCGACGATGCGCCGCAAGGTATAAACATCGCTGGCGCGCAATTCATCGATGTGCTCAGGCCAATGAGCCCAGTCGTCCCACACGGCGCTGATCAGTTTGCCGGTGATGCCTTTGCTGGCATCAGATGCCAGAAACACGGCAAGCTCTGCGCCGATATCGAAGCCCGCGCCCCCCGTTTCTTTCTGCTTGATGGACTTATCGTAAAACGCTTGACCAACATTTTCCGGGCCAGCAGCAAGCACTTCATCAAGCATTCGGCTATTCAACGCGCCAGGAGAAATAGCATTTACGTCGATGTTGAACGTACGCACCTCCTCTGCGAGTGTTTCCGCAAAACGCACGATTGCTGCCTTGGAGACAGCATAGGCACTAATGTTTGGCATGGGGTTCGTGGCCCCACCACCGGAAAGCTGAATGATTTTGCCTTTCTGCTGCTTTTTCATGGCGGGCAAAACTCCTCGGCACATCAATATTGAACCAAACAGGTTGATCTCGATGGCCTTGAGCCATTGTGCCCAATCGACCTCTTCGATTGGTCCCATCGGGCCGTAAATACCTGCGTTATTGACCAGAATGTCGATTCGACCAAAACGCTGCATTGTGATCCTAACCAATTGCTTAACCTGCTGTAAATCTGACACATCTGTCGGTTCCGCTTCGACAGCCTGCCCAGGCACCAACCCGATAGTCAGTTCCTTCTGTGCCTTTGTCAGAAGCTCCCCATTCCTTGCGCACATGATAATTGAGGCCCCGGCATTCACATATTTTCGTGAAATCTCCAGACCAAGCCCCTGATTGGCACCGGTGATAATCGCTACCTTTCCGTTCAGTGAAAATGACATCACACCCACCTTTCAATTGAAGGGGTTCCAACAGCGATATAACGAAGCGCTACTGTTGTTCCCAAAGATGACAGAAAACGATTCGGGTCGATCACCACCAAACCAGGAGCCACGCTGGCAAAATGGTCATTAGGGATTCCCTTATATTCTGGCCACTCTGTTCCGACCAAAAGAATTTGAGCCCCCTCCAGTGCCTCTAACGCTTTATCGAACCTCTTCACAAGGCCATTCCATTTTGGTGGCAACTCTTTTACCGCTGGATCATGCACCCTCACCCTGGCACCTTGCTCAATCAGCCAGTTACACAATTCGACGGCTAATGATCGGCGCAGGGTATCGGTGCCAGGCTTGTACGTAAGCCCCCAGACTACAACGACGACACCATCCAGACTTGGGAAGAGTGCCTTTATTTTGCGGCGCGCCCAGTACTTGTGCAGATCGTTGCTGGTCTTCACTGATTCTAGCAAGGGAATAGAAAGCTGATGCCCTTGGCTGACCGCTTTTAAAAACTCGATATCGCGAGCCAGAGTGCCGCCGGCAAAAGCACTCCCGGGCGACAGATAAGCCTTGGGTCCTATTCGCTGCTCCGACTTCAGGCCACGCTCCACTTCCTTCGCATCGGCGCCAACCATTTCGCAAACAGCGGCAATTTCATTAGCAAAAACAATCGATGTCGCCAAAAACGCATTGACCGCGTGCTTGGTCATTTCAGCCGACTCAACCGACATCCATTCGACCCTGTCGGTTATTGGCGCCAGCATTTGCCCAATGCGTTTCCTATCCCTGCCAACTCGCACACCCACAACAACGCGATCAGGTTTCAGAAATACCTCCAAGGCTTTGCCCAGTCGAAGATTTTCCGGGGAGCAAGCAAAACTCAACCCCTTTTCAGGACAGAGTTTGTCGGCAATTGCCTCTAGCCGTCGAATCGAACCGACCGGCATTTGCGAAGACACAAGCACGGTTGAATTGGTAGGCAAGAAGTGCAGCGCAGCCTCGACCTGAGCAATAACAAAATCGACTTCCGCCACATCATCTTCATTGACTGGTGTGTCATAGGCGACCCAGAGAAGTTCAATGTCGTTCGGCAGTTCCTCAAGGCTTGCGACAAATCGAAGCCGTCCGGAACCCAAGCCTGCCCCAATCATCTCCTCCAAACCTGGCTCGAAAATAGGGGGCTTACCTGCCCGAAGTCCCTGAATTACATGCTCATAAAAATCAAAGCCGACGACCTCATGTCCAACCGAAGCAAGACATCCAGCAGTGACGGAGCCAAGATGCCAAAGACCCTGAACACAAATTTTCATCACCGAGCCTCCATAACCCACTCATTGTTTTTCAAGAAATCCACAGTTTTAACAACACCCTCACTGATAGTGTATTTTGGCTCCCAGCCCAATGACCGAATTCTCTTAGTGTCCAGGAATATGAATGGGTTATCTCCAATCCAGCCGCGATCGCCGCCTGAGTATTTCAACTGAGGTTTAATTCCAAGTTTCTGACTAATCCAGCCGATGGAATCATTGAGCTCACAATAACCATCTACACCCAAGTTGAAGATATTGACCTTGTCTGTCGATTTCTCAACAGCGACCAACATCGCGTCAAGGCAATCCTGGATGTAAAGGTAGGACTTACGCTGCTTGCCGTTGCCCAGAACCAGCAACAGTGTGGGATCCGCCTTCAACTGTTTGTAGAAATCGAATACATGCCCGTGCGTGTAGCGTTCGCCGAGGATAGCGACGAAGCGGAAAATCCAAGACTGGAAACCGAAACCTTCGCAATATGCTGCAATCAGCCCTTCACCTGCCAGCTTCGAGACGCCATAAAGAGAGGTTTGAACCGGAAACGGCGCATCTTCCGGCGTGGGGATTACCGCCGCCTCACCATAGACCGAAGCGGTTGAAGAAAAAGAAATACGCTTAATCCCATTAGCCCGCATCGCCTCCAGCACGTTGTAGGTGGCGATAGTGTTTTGTTCAAGGTCTTTGCGCGGTTGTTCCGTACCAAAGCGCACATCGGCATTGGCGGCAAGATGAAAAACAAAATTGGTTCCATGCATCGCCTGCGTGAGCCCATCCAAATCAAGCAGATCGCCCCGCACGAGCGTGAATTTTGGAAATGTCTGAGCTTTTTCCAGGAAACGTTCTTGACCGGTGGAAAAGTTATCAAACACGGTTACAGCGTGTCCGTCCTGCAACAAACGATCCGTCAAATTGCTTCCAATAAAACCCGCTCCACCGGTAACAAAATAATTCATAGACCACCTGCTGATTTGAATTATAGATTGGAAATTGAAGGGAATATCATCCCTCATCCTCTTTCCTGCCAGGAATGATATATTCTTTCAAGATAGTTTCCGGACTGCGGGCCGCAGACCACCAAGGCCTGTTCCGGCAAGCAACGGTCGCCGGCAAAT
>Ga0315274_10010096_pt1 | contig 13601 bp, 19 predicted proteins | sample YL17G02_20_MG_FD_203700 | JGI IMG/M metagenome (GOLD analysis project Ga0315274, IMG submission 203700) | Sediment microbial communities from Yellowstone Lake, YNP, Wyoming, USA - YL17G02_20 | ecosystem: Environmental > Aquatic > Freshwater > Lake > Sediment | place: USA: Wyoming | collected...
TGTGTGTTTTTCTTCTCGTTCGTTTCTGGGGGGGGGGGGGGGGGGGGGGGCCCCCCCCCCCCCCCCCCCCGGTCCCACCCCATGAGAGGATAGCGTCTTCCCGGCCGATATCCGGAATGGAGCCGGATTCCTAAACCGTTCCACGGGGTGACCTGTCCCGCCTTCACCCCTCCGGCCCGTACTCCTGCATCGCGGCCCGGGCCACCAGCCGGGCCACCCGGCAGGGCTCCGGGACCCTGCCGTCAATGGTGAAATCGCTGCAGAGCCGGGCGGCATCGGCATCATCCATCCCCCACGCCCTGAGAAATGCCCGGTAGCCAGTCGGAAGATCGACGGGAGAGCGGTCCCCCAGCCGGCGGTAGGCAGCCAGCCGGTCCGCATCCTCCGGGAAGTGATGCATGAGGTCCTCCTCCAGCCCCTCCGAGTCCTCGTAGGTGACCACGATGACGGGGAGGCCGCTCTCCTCCCGGATCCGCCCCGGGTCAAGGATGTTGTACCAGGCGATCACCGCCCCGCTCACCAGCACTGCGTTGATGTCGCGGCGCCGCAGCGAGCGGAGGATCCGGAGCACGGCATCCGTGGCATCCATCCCCCCCACGGAGAGCCGGGTGACCGCCACCCCGTCGATCCGGAGATCCTTGCGCATCACCACGCCGGCCAGCGTGGAGGCTTTCCTGCCCCGGAAGGATTCCGCGACGCCCAGTACCCGCAGCCCCTTCTTGGCCAGGTGCATGGAAGGTCTTATGTCAGGGGATTTTAAATAGTGTAGGGATGAAGTTCAACCCCGATGAGGTGACGGTCCTGATCCCCACCCTGAACGAGGCCCCGACGGTGGGGGGGGTCATCAAGGACTTCCAGAAGCTGGGGTTCCGGCGCATTCTCGTCATGGACGGCCGATCCACGGACAAGACCGTGGAGATCGCCCGGAGCACGGGTGTAACGGTAAAGACCCAGACCGGGAAGGGGAAGGGGAATGCCATCATCGAGGCCCTGGAGCTGGTGGAGACCCCGTACGCGATCCTGGTGGACGGGGACGGCACCTACACGGCAAAGGATTCCGAGAAGATGCTCCGGCCCCTGTACCTGGGATTTGACCATGTCATCGGGGACCGGCTCGGATCGCCCGAGAAGGGCGCGTTCGGGTACCTGAACTACAAGGGCAACCAGCTGATCAACGTTCTTTTCAAGATCGCCCACGGCCGCGAGCTCCACGATATCCTCTCAGGCTACCGTGCCTTCACCATGGATTCCATCCGGCAGATGAACCTGCGGGAGCGGGGCTTTGAGATCGAGACCGAGATCACGGTGGAGGCCGTCCGGAACAACCAGCGGATCATGGTTGTACCGGTCCTGTACCGGAAGCGGATGGGCACCCGGACCAAGCTGGACCCCCTCTACGACGGGGCCAAGATCATCACGACGCTCTACCGGCTGGCGAAGGTGAACAACCCCATCTTCTACTTCGGGTTCATCGGCATGATCATCACGGTGCTCGGGGTCATCACCGGCGTGTACGTGGTGATGGAGTGGCTCCGGCATGTGGAACACATCCCCATGACGATCCTCACCGTGCTCCTGATCATGGTGGGGTTCGAGATCTTCATGTTCGGGATCATCTCTGACATCATCCTCTCCTTCCACCGCGAAGTTCTCCACGAGCTGCAGCTGCTGCAGCAGCCCCGGCAGCCGAAATAGGCCGGGATACGAACCCTCATTTTTCTTCTGCCGCATTGGAAGCTAGTAGGTATTCGAAGATATGGCGGGATAGGACTGGGTCCCCCCCCGGTCCTATCAGCCGGCAGAACAGACCGGAATGAGGATCCATGGAGAGTCAGGTATTTCGACAGACGACTTGTGGGACGCTCTTGGGGGCTCCGCCCCCGCCGCGTGGGCATCCCCCGGGGAGGATAGGGTGTTCATCGGTGTACACCGACGTGGCGGGACATCCTCACGGGGGAGGGACCGGGAGGGGGCAGGCCCCCTCCCGTCATCCCTCTGAGAAACTGGCCGTTTCTGATCTGGGGGGTAGGTCAGGAGGGGGGTCTCCCCTTCCCGCTCTCATCTGTTCCGGGCACCCCGCTCCAGCTGATGCAAAAGAACCAGGACCCGGCAGGAGTGCTCGGCGGCGGCCGTCCGCAGGTAGGCCTCCTCCAGCGTTGCCCCGCCGGCAAAGGTTCCGTGCCCCCGGGCAATGGCGATGCCGTGCCTCTCCAGCACCTGCGCCACGTTCCGGGCCAGCTCCTCCGACCCCGGTTCCCCGTCCACCACCGGGATCTCGGGGCAGAGGAGCTTTCCTTCGCTGTCCCGCGGGATCACCGGCCCCTGCTGCGCGAGGGAGAGGGCTACTGCATGGGGGGGATGGGCGTGCACCACCGCCAGGTGGCCGGTCGTTTCGTAGATGGCCCGGTGCACCGCCTGTTCCCGGGACGCCCCGGCAGGGACCCTGCCGCGGAAAGGAACCAGGACCGCGGGTCCCGGATCATCCAGGTACTCCCCGCTCCGCTTGATCCGAAAGCCCTCCGGTCCCTTCAAAGAAAGGTTGCCGAAGTTGCCGCTGATCAGCCCTTCGGCATGAAGCCGTGCGCCTATCCGTCGATATTCCTGATCCTGCATTCTTCGCACCTCCTGCCTGCACACCATGTCTTCCCGTAGTTCACGATCCGTGCATGCACCTCCCGGTACACCCCTGCATCGGCAGGAAGCGCCGCCTCGAACGCCCCCTTCAGCGCCTTCCGGGGCACCTCCACCCCGGCACACCGGCAGATCCGTTCGGTGTAGGCGTCCACCACAAAGGTGGGCCTCCCCAGGGCATAGCAGAGGATAGAATCGGCGGTCTCCTCGCCGATACCCCGGAGGGACAGGAGGTCCCTGCGGAGGTCCTCCGTGGACCGGTCAGCCATCCCTCCGATTCCCCCGTACACGGAGAGGACGTGGGCGGCAAGCCCCTTCAGCCGCCCTGCCTTCTGCCGGAAGAACCCGGTGCACCGGATCATGCCCTCCAGATCTCCCTGGTCCCGGCGATGTAACCCGTCCAGGGAGCAGCAGCCCGCTTCCCGCATGCGCTCAAGAGCCCGCTCCACGCTCTCCCACCGGGTCTGCGGGGTGAGGAGTGCCCCGATGAAGATCTCCTCGGGGGACCCGGGCCACCACGCTCCTTCGGAGGCCCGGGCCGGGAGCAGGGAGACGATCCTCCCGATCCTAGCGGAACTGGATGCCGACATCCTTCATCTTGCTGTGGCGGGCGATATTGAGGAGGAGAGGCGTCACGGCCTCGATCATGGGAGAGACCCGCAACGGCCCGGCATCGAACGCCTTCAGGTCAGGGACGGACTCCACCACCTGCCGCACCACCTGCTTTGCCCCGGCGTCATCACCGCAGACGGCCACCGAGTAGTCCAGGGGCTGGTCCAGTGCCCGCCACCGGTTGGCGGCCACGTTGTTGAACGCCGTGCAGATCCGGGTTCCGGGGGAGAGGAGCTTCTGCAGGAGGAGCGCCGCCGACCCTTCCGGCGGGGGGGCAAAGAAGAAGATATCCGACTTCTGCAGGGGGTTCACCGGGGTCACCACCACCTTCTTTTCGAGATCGGTGAGGGCCGAAACGGTGGCCGCCAGGTGGGTGAAGGGGATGGCCAGGATCACCACCTCGCCATGGTCCACCGCCTCCTGGTTGGTGACGCCCCGGAGCACACAGGGGGTCCCCCGGCCCCGGAGGATCCCCATGCACTCGGTGCTGGACGCCGATGCTTTCTCAGCCTCGCGGGACCCGATCACCACGTCGTGCCGGGGCGCAAGGCGCATGGCCAGCCCCTCGCCAATCTCCCCGGTTCCCCCGACGATGCCGATCTTCACCTAGTCCACCAGCGGCTTCATGATGGCTTCCAGGGACCCGGCGTCCGTGACCCCCTCGAACCGCTGGATCACCTTCCCGTCCTTCTCGACGACAAGCGTGGGCACGACGTGGATGTCATACTGGTCGGCGAGATCCATGTGATTGTCCACGTCCACCTTCCGGATCTCGATGGTCTCCCCCATCCGCTGTTTCAGGTCCTCCAGGATGGGGGTCTGGTATTTGCAGGGGCCGCACCAGTCAGCGTAAAAATCAAGTAATACGGGTTTTCCCATGAATCCACCGGTGAAGAGTCACACGGAAGCGGCAATAAATATTGTGATGGGGTTACCGGGAGAGGATCGCCATGATGATCCGGCCATAGGCCGGCCGGGTGACCAGCACACCGATGAGCACCCCGACAATCGTGATGAGGGCGAAGCCCTTCAGGGTGGAGAGGTCCATGACGATCAGGGGCAGCATGGCCATCACCACGGTCCCGGCGGCGACCACGATGATGGCCACCGCCCGTTCCAGGCGCTTCAGGTACAGCGACGGCGACGGGACCCTCCCCTCATGGAGCACCTCGTCGGTGATCACCACCAGCTGGTCAATCCCCGTCCCCAGGACAGCGATCAGGCCGGCGATGGAGGCGAGATCCAGCTGCTGGATGAACCGGGCCACCCCCAGCAGGATCACCACCTCGGAACAGTTGATGGCCATCATGGGGAGCACGATCAGCGGCTCCCGGTACCGGAGGTAGATCACCAGCCCCACCGTCAGGATGGCCAGGATCCCGGCCACCAGGCTCACCCACATGTAGTGCTCTCCCAGGGGAGCCGAGACCGAACCGGATCCTGCGACCCGCACCTCGACGGGGAGGGCCCCCGCCCTCAGGTGGATCTCCAGCTGGCGTGCCTGGTTCAGCCCCGCCGTGCCCTCGCCGGTGGTGGCATAGAGCTGCCGGGTTGGCTGGGTCTGGAGGCTTTTCGCAAGGTTAGCCGAGAGGGGGGCGCTGTACACGGTCCGGTTGTCCAGCAGCATCATGAGGTAATGGTTCTCCGGGTCATTGACCGCACCGTAGCGGATGCAGCCGTCCTGGAACGCCTTTCCCCCCTCCTCCGACAGGGTGAAGCTCACCCCCCAGAGATCCTTCCCGGGCGACTCCTTTGAGGGGACCCCGACTGAGGTGATCACGTCCCCGTAGAGCACGTGCTCGGTCTCGTTCCCGGTGGTCTGGACCCGGATCTCGAATTTCCCCTGCCGGGTCACGATCTCGCGGGCGGTCTGCATGTTCACGCCGGCCAGCTCCACACGCACATAGCGCACCACACCGGATCCGACAGGCGTGAGCAGGTTCACCCGGGCATCCCGGGTCCCCAAGGTGTTGATCTTCTCCTCCAGGATCCGCTTGACCGTGTCTCCCGTGTTCCGGGAGACCCCCTCCTCATAGGACGTGAGGGTGGCGTTCAGGGCCGAGAAGATCCCGGCCAGTTCTTCCCGGGTGTAGTACTTCTGGATCTCCAGTTTTCCGTTGCCCAGGTCGTAGACCTGGGTGTCCAGCCGCTCCCGGAGGGCCAGCACCAGGTCGTCCAGGTTCCCGGTGGTGTCGTACCCCACCACCTCGGCCCCGAACCCCATCTGGATCCAGGAGCCGCCCTGGAGGTCCAGCCCGAACTGGAGCGCTGTCGTCAGCTTCCCGTTCTCCACGTGGGGGAAGATGGCAATGACCGACAGGAACACGAGAACCAGGAGAATGGCCACCCGCCAGTCCTTCACGAGTTCCGTGAACGCAACCGGCTTCTCGGGCTTCGGTTCCGCAGCCGCCTTCTTCTTTGCCGGTCCCCTGTCTTTGCTCATTGTCCGCCCCTCCGCTCCACGTACCAGCGCAGCATCGCCGCATTGGTGATCCAGGTGTTGTAGATGTCCACGACAAGCCCGATGAGGAGCACGGCGGAGATGTCCCGGATCACCTGCACATTCCCCAGTGAGGTGACGATGAACATCGCCGCCACGGCAGCAAGCGTGGTGGTGGTCATGATGATCCCGGTCCGGAAGGCACCCTGCAGCTTATCCGCGAGAGCTCCCCGCCGCTTCAGCACCCGCATGGTGAGCAGCACGTCGCTGTCCACCGAGTAGCCGATCAGCATCAGCAGCGCTGCGGTGGTGCCCAGGGTGAGGGTGATCCCGAAGATGTTCATCAGCGCCGCGGTGACCACCATGTCGGCGAATGCGCAGGTGATGACGGCTACAGAGGGGACAAAGGTCCGGAAGGCGATGAAGACCACGATGGCCATGCCGATGAAGGAGAAGAAGAGCGCGAGCAGTGCCTGGCCCTGCAACGTCCTCCCGAATGTCTCGTCAATATAGTCGATGGAGGCATCGGGGTACCGGGCGGTGATCTGCTGCACCAGCCGCTCGTTCTCGGCAGGGGGCATGGCATCAAACTTCAGCAGGTACTGGCGGCTGCCCAGGTCCCGGGTCACCGACTCCAGGGGGTACCCGGAAAAGAATGCCTGGACCTCCGCCTCGCCCTGGTCGGTGATGAGGGTCACCGCCGTCCCTCCCCGGAAGTCCAGGCCGGGGTTCACGGGCATTCCGGTGGTTGCGGTCGTGTACCCCAGGGAGATGAGGGCCAGGATGAGCAGCACCATGGGGATGATCACCGCCCGCGGGGTGGTATAGCGGGCGATATCGTAGCGGAACCATTCCATGCCCATCATGTTCTCCGGCCGCGCATTAAACATTTGGGAAACAGGGGGCTCCGGCGGGGAGGATCGGCCCGTGTATATAAACCGGTGCAATCCACAAGCCTTAAGCCAGCTGCCGCGGAGCTCCCCGGCATGGCTGCAACGGCCGCAATGCCGGGCGAGATCCGGCGGAGGCTCCGTGCGTACCTCCTCCGGGACCGGACCGGCCTCCGGAGGGAGATCCTGCGCCTGATCCTCCGGTTCCGGACCATCACGATCCCCCAGATCTACGGGGCCGTCCGGGAGCGGTTCTCGGTCAGCTACCATGCGCTGGCCTCCATGATCGGGATCCTCGCCTCCCGGATCGGGATCCTCACGGTGAAGAAGACCCCGGACAGCCCCTATGCCACCTACGAGCTCCGGGACCGGTACGAGGGGATGCTGACCCAGATCCTGGCATCCGAGTGATCCCGCGTCCATCGGGTTTTTATCTGGAGACTCCCCTTTCTAGATATGCACAGTGACGGTGCCGATGCCGCCGGTCCCGACTATGGTGTCCCGCAGGAGATCGTGCTCACCGAAGACGTCCGCGCCTATGTCCTCCGGCGCAGGCAGAACTTCCGGGTCTGCACCAGCTGCGGGGGCCCCATCCTTCTCCCCGTATCCGTGAAGCCGCCGAAGCCCTCGGACCTGAAGGTGAAGGTGGGGGACCACACCGTCTTTGTATCCCTCTACCAGGCCCGGTACCATGACGTGATCCATGCGGGGATGATCCCCCGGTTCCGGGACTACTACTGATCCCGTGCCATGCCCTACGAGACCCTGCCCCACACCGCCGATGTCCGCATCCGGGTGACGGCATCCGGTCTCGAGCAGCTCTTCTCGGAAACGGCACGGGCCATGTGCGACATCATGGCCCCCGGCTGCGTTCCCGGCCGTATCACCCGGGAAGTGGTGGTGCAGGCAGAGGATCCCGTGGGGCTCCTCCACGATTTCCTGTCAGAACTCCTGTACCTCTTCGACGCGGAGGGGCTTCTCCTCTGCGACTGCCGGGTAACCCTCCGGGAGGGGGAGATCTCCGCTCTCTGCCAGGGCGAACTTTTCTCGAGGGAGAAGCACGCGGGTGGTGCCGAGATCAAAGGCGTCTCCTATTCAGGACTGCGAATCTATAAAGAGGGGGAGGACGATGTACTCGAGATCATCTTTGATGTCTGAGGTGGCACCATGGCCGGAGAGGTGAAGCGGATCGGTGAGTACGAGTGGGAGCTCCCGGTGGACTACCGGCCCGGGATGCGGGTCCCCGGGCGGTTCTTTCTCTCGGAGACGCTCCGGAAGGACCTGGAGGGCGGGGCGCTGGAGCAGCTGGCCAACGTGGCCACCATGCCCGGGATCGTGAAGTACGCCCTGGCCATGCCCGACATTCACTGGGGGTACGGTTTCCCCATCGGCGGCGTCGCCGCGTTCTCGGTGGACGGCGGGGTCATCTCGCCGGGAGGCGTCGGGTTTGACATCAACTGCGGGGTCCGGCTCCTGTCCACTCCCCTCCGGGTGGGGGACCTCGCGAACCGGCGGGAGCTGGTGGAGCGGCTCTTCCAGGCGGTGCCCACCGGTGTGGGGGCGAAAAGCGGCCTGCGACTCTCGGGGAAGGAGCTGGAGGAGGTGATGGTCCGGGGGGCCGCCTGGGCCGTGGAGCACGGCTACGGCGTTGCCCGGGACCTGGACCGGTGCGAGGAGCGGGGTGCAATGGCAGGGGCTGACCCTTCCGCCGTCTCCCAGAAGGCCCGTCAGCGGGGGCTGCCCCAGTCCGGCACCCTGGGATCCGGCAACCACTTCCTGGAGATCCAGGAGGTGAGGGAGATCTACGACCCGGAAGCCGCGGCGGCCATGGGGGTGGCCCTGGGCGGCGTCTGCGTGATGATCCACTGCGGGTCCCGGGGTCTGGGCCACCAGGTCTGCACCGACAACCTGAAAGCGCTGGAGGCGGCCACCCGGCGCTACGGGATCAGTCTGCCCGACCGGCAGCTGGCCTGCGCCCCGGTCACCTCGCCGGAGGGGAAGGCCTACTTTGGCGCCATGGCGGCCGCCGCCAACTACGCCTGGGCCAACCGGCAGGTGATCACGGACATGACACGGAAGGTCTTTGTGCAGTTGTTCGGGATCGAGTACGGGGAGATGCCGCTCGTCTACGACGTGGCCCATAACGTGGCCAAGAGGGAGGAGCACGTGGTGGACGGGAAGGCGGTGCCGCTCTGCGTCCACCGGAAGGGCGCGACGCGGGCCTTCGGCCCGGGCTCCCCCGGCATCCCGAAGGAGTGTGCGGCGGTGGGCCAGCCGGTGATCATCCCCGGGTCCATGGGCACCTCGTCCTTCCTCCTCCGGGGCACCGCCGCAGCCATGGAGCGTACCTTCGGCTCCACCTGCCACGGGGCCGGCAGGGTCACCAGCCGCACCCAGGCAAAGAAGAACCTGCGGGGCCAGCAGGTGCGGGACCGGCTGGCCCAGGCCGGGATCCTGGTCCGGGCCGCTTCCTATGAGTCCATTGCCGAGGAAGCACCGGAAGTGTACAAGTCGAGCCTGGAGGTGGTCCGGGTGGTGGACGCCGTCGGGATCTCGAAGCTCGTGGCCCGCCTGGAGCCGCTGGGAGTGATCAAGGGGTGACCTGTTCTGCCGGCCTGGCCTGGGACCAGGTCCAGCTCTTCAACCGCTATATCGAGGGATTCGGGATCCGGTGCGATGCCGTGACACCCCAGATGCTGGCGGCCCCCTTCTGGAAGGGCCGGTTCGTGGCCCTGATCATCCCCACCGGGTTTGCCAACCCGGCGTACTCCCGGCTCCTCCCGGCCCTGCGGGCGTCAGAGGGCCGGATCCGCCGGTTCGTCGAGGGGGGCGGCCGCCTCCTGGTCTTCGGTGCCGCAGATGAAAAACCGGATGCCTATGACTGGCTCCCCTTCCCCCTCACCTACCGGCACGGGTACGCGGAGCGGAGGCTGGAGGTCCGGCCGGAGTGCCCACGGGGGGTGCTGGTGGACGGGTACGACTGTGCCGCCATGCCCTGTGACGGGTGCTTCCCGGCCCATGAGTGCGAGCCGGTGGCCTTTGAGGCGGGCGGGGCGGCGGTGCTCCTGGAGCGGGAGGTGGGGAAGGGTCTTGTCGTGGTCACGTCGGTCCACGAGTACCCCTCGGGGAAGTTCCTCACCGCCTTCTGCTGCGGCGAGAGGGAAACGTTCTTTTAATCCCACAAAGAGGGTTGTACGGGTGTGGGAGCATGGCCCGTTACGTGATTGCTGCTGAGGGAACCGCACAGGACCTGATCCCGGTGCTTCTGTGCCTGCACGAGATCGTCCACCGCCTTCCTGTCACCGGGAGGACCCGGGGGTCCCCCGGTGCACGGGTCGAGGAGGGGAGGGTGGTGGACAGTGCCTACACCGGCCCGGTGCTGGAGCAGGTGCTGGTGGAGAACCGCCTGATCCAGGCCACTCCGAAGAGCGGGGCCTACAAGGGGGTGCCGGTGGTGGTGGCCCCCATCCGGGACGACCAGGGAACGGCCATCGCGGCCCTGGGGGTCGTGGACGTCACCGGCCTCTTTGACCTGGCCACCCTGATGGAGCACCAGTCGGCCATCTTGAAGCAGGTCTGCGGCAAGGACCCCTGCCCTCTCCCGGCCGAGCAGATCCCTGCGAGGAGGTGAACGCCGTGGAGAAGCCCCCCCGGATGGACATCGCCGAGCTGAAGAGGCACCTGGCCACGAAGGTGATCGGCAGGCGGATCGAGTACCATGACCGGATCCCCTCCACCACGGCCGCAGGGAAGGCCCTCTGCACCACCAGCACGGTGCAGGAACTGCACGGGACCATGATCCTGGCCGAGGAGCAGACCGGTGGCACCGGGCGGCTGGGGCGGGCATGGGTCTCCCCGGCAGGGGGGATCTGGCTCACCCTGATCCTGGCACCGAAGATACCGGTGGACCGGATCTTCATGGTGACCATGGCCGGTTCCCTGGCGGTGGCCCGGGCGATCCGTAAGGAGTTCGATCTCGGGGCCCTGATCAAGTGGCCCAACGACATCCTGATCGGGGACCGGAAGGTGGGCGGACTCCTCCTGGAGGTCTCCTCCACCGAATCCCGGGTCAACTCCTGCTTCCTGGGCATCGGGATCGACGTGAACATCCCCCTCACCGCCCTCTCACCGGAATTGCGGCGGACCGTCACCTCCATCTCCGCCGAGCTGGGACGGGAAGTGGCCCGGGAGCCCTTCCTGGCGGCGGTGCTCTGGGAGCTGGAGATCCGATTGAACCTGCTGGAAGGAGGGGAGTTCGACTCCATTGTCCGGGAATGGCGGAGCCTCTCCTCCACCCTGGGCCACCGTGTCCGGATCGCCACCCTCTCCCGCTCCTTCGACGGGGAAGCCGTGGACATCGACGAGTACGGGGCGCTGATCGTGCGCAAGGACTCCGGCGCCGTGGAACGGGTCATCGCCGGCGACTGCACCCACCTCTAGGGGCATGTACGGCAACGAGCAGCGGGCCGCGGTCATTGCCCGGAGCGCCGGCTTCGTGGCCCTCATCGCCGCAGGGGGCTGGATCGCCCTCCCGATGGTTCCCGTGCCCATCACGCTCCAGACCTTCTTTGTGCTCCTCTCCGGCGTGGTGATGAAGCGGAACGCGGTGGTGCCCGCCTCCCTCTACGTCCTGCTGGGGGCCATGGGCCTCCCCCTCTTCCACAGCGGCCTCTCCGGCCCGGGGGTGCTCCTCGGCCCCACGGGCGGGTACCTGGCCGGGTTCGTGCTGGCGGCCGGGATCGCCGGCCTCGGCTACGAGTGGCAGTCGCCCTGGCTCCGGGCAGGGGCGCTTATTCTCGCCACCGCGGTCATCTACGCGTGCGGGGCCGGCTGGCTGGCTCTCTCCACCGGCATGCCCCCGCTCGCGGCCATCGCTGCCGGGATCCTCCCGTTCCTCCCCGGCGATGCCGTGAAGGGAGCAGCGGTGTACGCCCTGGGGAGGACCCTCGCGTGATCCGGGTGGAGGGGCTGGTCCACGCCCCCCTGTCCATCCCCCTCCTGGAGATACCGGACGGCGAGACCGCCGTCATCGGCCCCAACGGCGCGGGCAAGACCACGCTCCTCCGGATCCTGTCCGGTATCACCCTTCCCGCGCAGGGCAGCGTGCGGGTGGAGGGGCTTCCGTCCCGGGAGCAGGAGGTGGGGTGGGTGGGGGAGTACCCGGACCGGAACTTCCTCTTTGACCGGGTCCGGGACGAGATCGCATCCCCGCTGCGGTTCCGGCACCTCCCCTGCAGCGAGACGGAAGCCCGGGTGCAGGAGATCGCGGAGACCCTGGGCATCGCCCGCCTGCGGGACCGGTCCGTGATGGCCCTGTCAGGCGGGGAGAAGGTCCTTGTCGCCCTGGCTGCAGCCCTCGTGTCCCGGCCGCGCCTGCTGCTCGTAGACGAGGTGGATTCCCACCTGGACCCGGACACCGTTCTCCTCATGGAGGCGGCGCTGCGCCGGGCCGGCTGCCCGTCCGTGATCCGGGTCACTGCACAGATGGAGTCGGCCCTGCGGGCCTCCCACCTGGTCTTCCTCCAGGGGGGGAAGGTCATCCACCAGGGCGCGCCGGACCGGGTCTTTTCCGCTCTCGCGGGCACGGCGTTTCTCCCCCCGCTCTGGAGGTGCGGGCGGTGAGGGTCTCCTTCCAGGGGGTGGAGGTGCTGCGGGGGGACTGGACCCTCACGGCAGACGGTGTCTTTGGGGAGGGCCGGCACCTTGTCACCGGCCCGGTGGGGAGCGGCAAGTCCACCGTTGCCCTGCTGATGGCCGGGATGGTGACCCCGGACCGGGGCAGGATCACCCGCGGGGGGGAGGGACCGCTGATGCTCTCCCTCCCGTTCCCGGAGCACCACAGTACCGGGGCCACGGTCCGGGAGGAGATCGCCTCCTGGGGGCTGGCGGCGGACCCCGTCCTTGCGGAGGCCGGCATGCTCGGGCGGGGGGACGGGGAGCTGCACCGGTGCAGCCGGGGGGAGCTGAAGCGCCTGCACATGGCCTGTGTCCTTGCGCGCAGGTGGGACCTGCTCCTGCTGGACGAGCCCTATACCGCCCTGGACTGCCCGGGACGGGAGGCCCTCTCGGCACGACTCTCGGCACCCCCTGCCGGAACAACCGTCATATTCACCCATGCCCGGGAATCCCTCCCCCGTGTGGACAGGCTCTGGGAGATCCGGGAGGGCAGGCTCGTGGACCTGGGGCCGGTGCGGGAAGCGATCCCTCTCTGGTCGTCTCCCCCCGCGTACCTCAGGTCTGCCCTGGACCAGGGGGCTGTACCGAAGAACATCTCGGTGCAGGACGTGCGGGAGGCACTGTGCAGGACGGCCGGCTGAAGATCCTCTCCGCCACCGTGCTCCCGGTGGTGGCATTCCTTTCCCTCGCGGGAGCGGTGGCAGGGCTTGCCTGGTGGCTCCTCTTCACCCCCCGGCACCGGGGGATCCGGAACCCGCGGGCGGTGCTCTTCTTCCTGGCCATCCTCTGCGCCACCGCTGCGGTTGTGCAGCTCACGGCCGGAGGGGGCATCCCGTACCTGTTCCGGATGACGGTGGTGGTGCTCCTCGCGGCCTGGTACCACGGGGCCCGGCGGAGCGGGGAGCTGCTGGAGGTGTCGGTGTCCCTGCTGGGCACCCGGAAGGGGTTTGACCTGGGCCTCGCCGCCGAGATGGCAGCCCGGTCCCTGGACCTGCTCCTGCGGGACCTGGAGATGATGCAGATCGCCTGGCAGATGAAGGGCACCCCCCGCCACCTGAAGACCCTTTCCCCTGCCCTCGCCCTCCTCCTCCACACCCAGCTGCAGCAGTCCGGGGAGCAGGCCTCGCTCCTGGCCCTCCGGGGCTACACCGGCGGGGGCAGCCTCTGCCCTGCCTTCGCCTTCCCCCGCAGGGATCTGCCCGCCGCATGCAGTGTGGTGCTTGCGGTCGTCCTTGCCGTGGCCGTCCCGCTGTGAGCAGCGGGCGCTGTGATGTCACCAACATCACCACATCCTTGGGACAGCCACGGAAGAGGATATCCTCACCGGGGGAGGGCGACGGGAGGGGGCAGAG
>Ga0315274_10010097_pt1 | contig 13599 bp, 11 predicted proteins | sample YL17G02_20_MG_FD_203700 | JGI IMG/M metagenome (GOLD analysis project Ga0315274, IMG submission 203700) | Sediment microbial communities from Yellowstone Lake, YNP, Wyoming, USA - YL17G02_20 | ecosystem: Environmental > Aquatic > Freshwater > Lake > Sediment | place: USA: Wyoming | collected...
GATTAACCACCACAACTATCGCTACTATGTGCTGGACAGCCCGGAAATCAGCGACGCCGAGTACGATGAGTTTATGCGTGAGCTGAAGCAGCTCGAGGAAGCACACCCCGAACTCATCACTCCTGATTCACCCACTCAGCGGGTTGGTGCTGCCCCGGTTGAAGCCTTCGGCGTCGTCGAGCATCCTCAGCCCCTGTTAAGCCTGGCAAACGCTTTCTCCGATGAAGAGCTTGAAGCCTGGTACCGGCGAGCTTCCAACCTTCTGGGCGGCCGCAAGGCCGACTTTGTCTGCGAGCTTAAAATCGATGGCCTGGCGGTAGCCCTGACCTACGTCAACGGTCTGCTTGAGGTCGGCGCAACCCGTGGCGATGGCTACCGCGGTGAGAACATCACTCAAAATCTGAGGACTGTAAAGAGCATACCTCTATCCGTGCCCAAAGAGGCGCCACCGCGGTTTGAGGTCAGGGGTGAAGTCTATCTGCCCAAAACTGGCTTCAAGAAGCTCAACGAGGAGCGAGCCAAGGAGGACTTGCCGCTTTTCGCCAACCCAAGGAATGCCGCCGCCGGCTCAGTAAGGCAGCTAGACCCCAGGATTACAGCCCAGCGTCCGCTGGATATTTTCGTCTATGGCCTGGGCTGGGCTGAAGGCAAAGCGGTTCCAGAAACTCACTGGGAAATCATGCAATACCTGAAGTCTCTAGGCTTCAAAATAAACCCCAACATCGCCCTATGCCGTACCATCGCTGAGGTTAAGGATTACTACGAGAAATGGGTTGAGAACCAGGAGAAGCTACCTTATGAGGCCGATGGTGTTGTGGTCAAAATTAACTCCATTCCGTTTCAGGTTGAGCTAGGATTCGTGGGGCGTGAGCCGAGATGGGCGATCGCTTATAAATTCCCTGCCATTCAGGGCACCACCCGCCTACTGGACATCGGCATCAATGTTGGGCGAACGGGTAGCCTTAACCCCTATGCTATTCTGGAACCAGTCCAGGTAGGCGGTGTAACCATCAAGCACGCCGCACTTCACAACGAAGAGGACATTCACCGCAAGGATATTCGCATCGGTGATTGGGTCGTGATACAGCGGGCAGGCGAGGTGATACCTGAAATAGTAGAGCCAATCGTCAGCCGCCGCACCAGTAAGGAGAAAATTTTCCGTATGCCCAGGCGCTGTCCGGTGTGCAAGGCTGAGGTGATAAAGCCTAAAGGCGAGGCGATGCACCGCTGCACCAATGCTGCCTGCCCAGCTCAGGCACTGGAGAGAATCAAGCACTTCGTCAGCCGCGGAGCTATGGACATAGAAGGGGTCGGCGAGAAAATGTCCCAGGCCCTGTTCGATGCTGGCCTGATTAAAGATGTCGGTGACCTCTATTACCTCACCCGAGACCAGCTTCTCGGCCTGGAGAGGATGGCAGACAAAAGCGCCGCCAATATACTTAACTCTATCGAACGGAGCAAAAACCGGCCTTTGCCGCGGGTTATTTTCGCTTTAGGCATAACCCATATCGGCGAGGAGACAGCCAAGCTGCTGGCTGAGCATTACACCAGCCTTGATGAACTAGCCGGGGCATCTCGAGAGCAACTTCTGGAAATACCCTCCATTGGCACCAAGATCGCTGATAGCATACTGGCCTTCTTCCGCCAGGAGGGTAACAAGAAAATCATTAAAAAGCTGAAGAAGGCCAGGGTTAAGCTAAAGGCAGAAGAGGCTGAGCCGAGAGATTTGCCCTTGGCCGGGCTTGAGTTCGTCATTACCGGAAGACTGGAAGCCTTCCCCCGCCAGGATGCTGAAGCTAAAATCAAGGCCTTAGGCGGTAAATCTGGCTCAGATGTCACCAGAAAAACCTCTTATCTGGTAGTCGGCGCTGACCCCGGCTCCAAGCTGGCACGAACTGAGGCGTTGGGCATTAAGCAACTCAGCGAGACAGAGTTGCTGGAGCTACTAAAGCAGGCAGAAAACAAACTCAAATAACAGGGGGATGGAAATTTCCTCCCCTCTCCCTTGATGGGAGAGGGTTCGGGTGAGGGTGAAAGACAGAATAACAGGGGATTTAAAGGGGCGAAGCCCCTTTTCGGAATTTCACATTCCCTCTCTCCTTGAGAAGGAGAGAGGGACAAAGGGTGAGAGGTTGATAAACAATTGAAACTCATTGTAGGTCTAGGCAACCCGGGCAAGGCTTATGCTCACAACCGCCACAATATAGGCTTCCGCTGCATAAACCATCTGGCCAGGCTCCATTCCATCTCCATGAAACAGCATCAGTGCCGGTGTCAAGTCGGCACCGGTGAAATAGCCGGCGTCGAAGTGCTTTTGGCTAAACCAAAGACCTTTGTTAATCTGAGCGGCGAGGCAGTTGGACGGCTAATGCGCAAATACAAAATCCAGGTAAACGACCTGATTGTTATATGTGATGACCTCGATTTACCTTTGGGCAAGCTTCGCCTCCGCCCCGGTGGCAGCGCTGGAGGACACAAGGGAATAAACTCGATAATCTCGGCTTTGGGGAGCGATGATTTCTGCCGGATTAAAGTAGGCATCGGCCGCCCGACAAAAGAATATGGAACGGCAATCACCGATGAGGATGTTATAGTCGGCTACGTGCTCAGCGACTTCACCCCTCAGGAAGAGGCAATAATAAAGCCAGCCATTGCCAAGGTAGCCGAGGCCATCAAGTCCATCATAACCGAGGGGATAACCTCAGCCATGAACAAGTTCAATCAAGCCCGCTAAAAGGCAACAACATTGCCTGAAATTGGCTAGCATTGGTTAGTTGCGGAAGTTTCTAATCTCATCGTGTTTTATTACACAATTGTTTTGCTTCACATTACACATTTCGTCAGAACGTGTGATTGAACTTGTTAATCTGAGCAAACGTCAGGCTCCCGATGTGAGAGTCTTATTCTTTTTGAAGCCCAGGCTGACGAAAAGAAAGATAACTACGCCGATTTTGGGCTGTGAGCCGAGGCCAATATCTCTGCCAGCCGCCCGCCTAGCTTTCGCGCTTCCTCGATTAAGGACGGGTTACTCTTTACTTCGCCAGGTTTGTCGGCATACCCTGTGAGCGTTACTATTCTATCATCGGGAATATCGGCGGATAGCTTCAAGAACCGTCTTAGCGCCCTGACGGTATGCTCGATACCAGCCCCACCACCAATAACAATCAAACCAGCACACAACGCTCTAGGAGAAATTCCATGGGTATAGAGAAAATAGTTTCTGTCCACAAAGGCCTTCATTTGAGCGGTCATATTGTAGTAATAGACCGGACTGCCAAGAATTATCCCGTCTGCAGCACTGAACTTATCCAGAATCAAGGGGGCGTCATCATCCTGCCTGCAAGCTGAAAACGAAGCGCACTTCTCATGCCCCAGGCATGGGTTCACTCGATATTTAGTCAAAATAATCTTCTCTGTCTCAAAACCGTGGGCTGCTGCTTCTTGGAGTGCTTGGTCTACAAGGTAGCTGGTGTTGCCTCCGGGTCTGGGACTGCCAACAATAGCCAGAATCTTCATCATTTTCTCCTCGGTCTTGGTTTGTCTAAATAATAACTACCAATAGTATACCAGAATACCACAGTCTGGGAGACTAAATATCAAGCCTTGCAAGCAAGAGCTGCATGAGTTCGTTCAAATATAGGGAGGGGGTTATAGCAAGTTTTTTCACCCTCGCCCTAGCCCTCTCCCGTCAAGGGAGAGGGGAATGATGCGTGGCTTCACTCGTTGAGGGAGAGGGAAAATATGAAAGCGGTTCAGGATAGCAAGAAGGGCGATTTCAGGCAATTTATTGTATTTTTACAAGCTCAATTTCAAAAGTAAGGTCTTTCCCGGCAAGAGAGAGATTAGCATCCATGGTGACCGTATTGTCAGAGACACTGGTGATAGTGAATCTAACTTTTCCACCATCCGGTTGAGTCGTCTCCAACATCAGGCCAACCTTCGGCGTAATGTCCTTGGGAAGTTTCTCTCGGCCTACTTCAATTACCAGGTCATCACGGCGCGGGCCGTAGGCCTCATTTGCTGGAATGGTAACGGTTTTCTTTTCCCCGACTTTCATCCCCAGGACAGCTTTTTCAAACCCAGGAATCATTTGGCCTGCACCCAAGGTAAACTCCAAAGGTTCACGCCCAATAGATGTATCAAATACGGTACCGTCTGCCAGTTTTCCGGTATAGTCCACCTGAACTGTATTGCCATTCTTCGCTTGTGCTGCACCGAGTCCTGCATTACATCCTGGCATCAGTATTGCTCCCAGTATCAAGATTATCGCTAGAACAATGTGGCTGTTTTTCAACACGCTAACCTCCAATTTCTATATTAAGCTCCGGGCCAACAGTGCAAACAAGGTACCTGCCATATCCTGGTTTGCCTGCGCCAAGCATTACGGCATTTTACACCTCCATTCGCTGATTAGCAATTTCTCATGAGAGACTCCTCGGCTGTCTCCCATTCGCTTCTTCTTATGCTTTCTTCTATCCGCTTGCTGAGATTGTTTACTGATGTAGTGGACTATGTCCGAAAACGCTGATTGATAATTTGCCTCTTCCATTTTGTGAAAAGAGTTATAGCTATATTGGTGATACACATTAAACATGTAGCCCCGAGGCTTTAGCCTCGGGAACCCGACCCTAAAGGGTCGGGACTACATTTTCGGATAGTCTGAAAAGCAACCTTAAAAGGTCGCAGCTACATTAGAAGTAGATTATTGATAAATACTCTCCTCGTTCTCTTTGCTGCTATCTGCCTTCGATGGTATAATGGCTAGAAATTGAGCCCATAGACTCAAACTTTTGACCGTGGGAAAACCGAACTTTGAAAAAAAGCTGATCATCGCAGTTATCGGCGGTGGTAGATGCTCTGCCCAAGAAGCGGTTCTGGCTGAGACTGTAGGCAGAGAGCTGGCTAAGCGGGGAGCCATACTGGTCTGCGGCGGCTTGACTGGCGTTATGGAGGCAGCTTGCCGAGGAGCTGCTATCGAGTCGGGGCTGACCATAGGCATTTTGCCCAGCGATGACCCGACTGATTGTAACCCTTATGTGCAAATCCCCATTGCCACCGGGGTGGGCTACGCCAGAAACATAGCCGTGGTTAAATCAGCTCAAGCGGTAATCGCTATCGATGGCGACTACGGAACATTGACCGAGATCGGCTTCGCCCTGAAAAGCAACATCCCGGTTGTAGGATTGAATACCTGGTCATTGTACCGAAACGGGCAAGAGGACAAATCTGTAATCAAGGCAGAGGACGCCGTTGACGCCGCAGAAAAGGCTATTTCCTTGGCAAAAGGGCAAAAACTAGATTGAAAACGATGAAACCAACAAGAGTGACCATTAAAACAATCAAAGCCCGCGAGATACTCGACTCCCGGGGCAATCCCACCATCGAAGTACAGGTGGAACTTTCCGATAGCGCAACCGGCATAGCTGCCGTTCCCTCAGGAGCCAGCACCGGCAAGTACGAAGCGGTGGAACTCCGAGACGGAGATAAGTGCAGATACGGTGGGTTAGGAGTCTGTAAAGCAGTGACCAATGTTAATAACCGGATTGCTCCGGCACTCGCCGGCATGGTAGCTTCAGAGCAGGCAAATCTCGACCAGAGGTTGCTTGAACTTGATGGCACCGCCGATAAATCCAATCTTGGAGCAAACGCCATCCTGGGAGTATCCTTAGCCACCGCTAAAGCTGCGGCTAATTCAGCAAATCTCCCTTTGTACCGCTATCTGGGCGGCACTGCTGCCCACCTCCTGCCGGTGCCCATGATGAACATACTTAACGGCGGAAAACACGCTGCTGATTCCACCGATTTTCAAGAGTTTATGGTGGTGCCGGCAGGTGCCACCAGCTTCAGTCAGGCGCTTCAGATGGGGACTGAAATCTACCACTCTCTTAAGAAGGCCATTAAAGTCAAAGGGCTGAATACTAACGTCGGTGATGAGGGCGGCTTTGCGCCGTCGCTGGCTTCCAATAAGCAAGCAATTGAGCTGATACTGGCAGCAATTGACCTCGCCGGCTACAAATCTGGCGACGATTGCTTCATCGCTCTGGACCCAGCAGCCAGCAGCTTCTACGACGACGGCAAATATATCTTATCTAAAGATGGGGTAACTCTCACCAGCAATGAAATGATTACCTATTATGCCAAATGGGTATCGAGCTATCCCATCGTCAGTATTGAAGATGGGCTGGCCGAGGATGATTGGTCGGGCTGGATATCACTGACCTCCAGGTTAGGCAAGAAGGTCAAACTCGTTGGCGATGACCTCTACACCACCAATCTCGAACGGCTGGAACGAGGCATTTCCCAAAAGGCATCCAATGCTATCCTCATAAAGCCGAATCAAGTGGGCACACTCAGCGAAACCCTGGCGACGGTAAAAAGAGCGCAGCAGGTTGGCTGGACAACCATAATAAGCCATCGCTCCGGCGAGACCGAAGATACCACAATAGCTGACCTGGCAGTTGCCGTTGGCTCCGGCTTGATAAAAACCGGCGCTCCCTGCCGCAGCGAGAGAGTAGCCAAATATAATCGCCTGCTCAAGATAGAAGAAGAACTCGGAGCTGACGTCCGTTTCGCCGGCAAGGAAGCTTTTAGCACCCAATGAAAAACGTGGTTTTTGAGATACTTAAATTAGGAGACAGATTTGCAAGCCCGAGTGTTTGTTCCTAATATTGGAAACGGAAAACATTTATTTCACCCTCACCTTATTCCTCTCCCCTCGAGGGAGAGGCTAGGTGAGGGGGTTCTCCGACGATTTGTGGGAACAGATAAGCGTTGCCAAACGACCTCAAAATGGATTACTGATAAAGACTTTGGAGGATAAAAATATGGAAATAGTCCAGGGAGTTCACCAGATAAAAGTACCGCTACCAGCGGGGGCCTTAGACCACAACAATGCCTATCTGATAGAAGGCAGCAAGGGCAATCTGTTGATTGATACCGGCTTTGATACCCCTGAGGCCTTCGCGGCATTGCGGGATGGTCTGCGATTCAGCGGCTTCGGATTTAAAGATATCGCTCAGATCGTGGTTACTCACATCCACCCCGACCATTATGGCCTGGCTGACAAGCTGAAACAGATGTCCGGGGCTACGGTGGCATTCAGCGACATCGAAGAAAAATTTCTTGATTCGCGTTATGTGAAAACAGACGACCTGCTGAAGGAGGTAAGACACCTTTTCAAATGTAACGGAGTTCCTGAGGACGACTTGCCCGAATTAACTGAAGCCTCGCTGGCAGTGCGGCAATTCGTAGGGATGGTTTCGCCTGATGTCAAGCTAAAGGATGGAGATAAGATATCCGTCGGCTCCTCAGAGCTCAAGGTATTGTTGACTCCAGGACATTCACCCGGGCACATTTGCCTCTATGAACCAAAGCGAAAATTCTTTTTTTCCGGCGACCATATCCTGCCTGACATATTTCCTCACGTAGGTCTTCATCCGCAATCCGGGGAAAACCCACTGGGCGACTTTTTCAATTCTCTGGAGGCTCTGGCGAAGCTGGAAGTCAATTTCATCTTCCCGGGACATGGCTCCGTTTTCAGCGGCTTCAAGCTAAGGCTAGGTGAACTATTCCATCATCACGAGCAGCGGCAATTAGCCATAATGAGGATTATAGAAGATGACATGAAGACTGCTTACCAAATAGCTACCGAGATTCCATGGATGCCCAGCGGCGAGGCGGTTTCATTCGAGAAGCTGTCTGTCTTCGATAAGCGACTGGCTGTTATGGAGACTTTAGCCCATCTTAAGCTCCTAGTAATCGAAGACAAGGCAGAGAAAGTAGCTAAAGAAAAAGTCGACTACTACTACGCTGGAGGCTAGGGTAATGGATGAGCTTAAGAAAAAGGTGCGGAGCCTGAAGCTCGAATATAAAGCTTATCCCCAGAAAGAGCTGCTGATAGCCATGCCCAACCCTTACCCCGATAGGGAGTATGAGGAGGAAATGGTCTCCAACGAATTCACCTGCCTCTGTCCGCTCAATCCGGGACAGCCGGACTATGCCACGCTTACCATGAAGTATGTTCCCGATAAGCAAATTCTCGAATTAAAGTCGCTCAAGTTTTACCTGGCAAGCTATAGAATGGTAGAAATATTCTACGAGGAGGCGACAAACCGGGTACTCGATGATTTAGTAAACGCTGTGAAACCCAAGAAGATGGAGATCCTGGCAGAGTGGAATATAAGAGGCGGAATTGGAACTAAGACAAAAGCAAGTTATAATAAGAAACCCTAAATGTCATTCTGAGCCCTGAGAATTAAAACAAAAAGGGAGTGTCTAGTAATTCTGCCATTGCGAGCCGAAGGCGAAGCAATCTCATATCACCCTCACCCTGCCCCTCTCCCCTCAAGGGAGAGGGGATAGATTGCCACGTTGCTATGCTCCTCGCAATGACGATAAATAACGCAAGGAGGAGGAACAAATGGCAGCTAAAATTGGTATCAATGGCTTTGGACGTATCGGCAGACTGGCTTTTAAGGCGATAAGCCAGCATTACAGCGACAAGCTTGAGGTGGCGGTGGTCAACGACCTTACTGACGCTCAGACCAACGCCCATCTGCTCAAGTACGACAGCACTTACGGCATCTATCCCGGAAAGGTAGAGGCAAAAGATGATGCTATAGCGGTTGACGGCAGGAAGACAAAAGTCCTGGCCGAGCGTGATCCGAGCAAGATTCCGTGGAAAGACTACGGGGTGGATGTAGTAATTGAGTCCACCGGCCTCTTTACCGATGCCGCTAAAGCATCTGCCCATTTTCAGGGCGGAGCCAAGAAGGTCATCATCTCAGCGCCGGCTAAAGGCGAGGATATAACCATTGTTCTGGGCGTAAACGAGGACAAGTACAATCCTGCACAGCACCGCATTATTTCCAACGCATCATGCACCACCAATTGCATCGCTCCAGTTGTCAAGGTATTACATGACAATTTCGGGGTGAGCAAGGGATTGCTATCCACGATTCACGCTTATACCAACGACCAAAGGCTTCTCGACATGTACCACAAAGACCTGCGCCGAGCACGGTCAGCAGCTATAAATATCATTCCGACAACCACTGGAGCCGCCAGAGCCGTAACCCTGGTTATTCCTGAGCTCAAAGGAAGGCTTGATGGCGTTGCCTTCCGGGTACCTGTGCCCACCGTTTCTATGTGTGACTTTGTAGCCGACCTGGACAAAGAGGCAACTATTGAGCAGATTAACCAGGCTTTTCAAGCTGCGGCTAAAGGCAAGCTTAAGGGCATCCTAGAGTATTGCGATGAGCCGCTGGTGAGCACAGACTTCAAAGGCAACCCGGCCAGCTCCATCTTCGATGCCATGAGCACCATGGTCCTTGCCGGCAATATGGTGAAGTTGCTCGCCTGGTATGACAACGAGTGGGGCTACAGCTGCCGCCTGGCTGACCTGGTTATCTACATACTCAGCAAAGGCTTATAAAGTAGCCACTACCGAATGAGAAGACATCCCAAGCGTGTAACTCTTGTTTTATCAGCGCTGAGAAGCCGCAGGATAGATGCCGCTCAGTAACGGGCTAGGATCGAGCAAAGGTCCTATGAAATTAATGGGGTATTTGAACCCTATTTTGGCAAGTTCCTTCAATCCCGAGATGGTTCTCTCCAACTCGCCGGGAGGCAGAGCGATTATTATCTCATCGTCTGACACACCACCCATGGACCTCTCACCATAGCATGGGATGCTCACTGCTGGCTTGCCGGTGACATAACACTGAGCCAGCGAATCGGAACAAGCCCCCTCACCGATGAACGAGAATGAGAAGCGCTCATATTTTACTTTCTGAAGACCACACATAAGCATCATTATTTGGGCTGGATTGCCGTATACCAGAAGCACCTCAGGTTCAAATTTCTGCTTGGTCAAAGGAGCCAGAACTATAGCCCCACCAACAGGGATACGATAATAGTCGCGCTGTTGCTGTAAGCCTTCTTCCGGTGACCGAAACCAAGTGGTAGACAGCATAGCCGCTTCAGCATTCATGCTTTTCTCAGTAGCTGGCCTTAAGCCAAAAAGCCGCGTACAGCGGGGGTTCACCTTATCATCCTTTGTGATACCTACCGTGATCCCATTAACCCGTACCATAAAGGGAATTTGACAGAAGGTGAAGAAGTGGTCAATTCTGACAACATTCTTTATCGTGTCAAGCTCCTCAGCCTTCTCCAGCCTCCTATAAGCGATAATCTTTGTCTTGAGACGCAACGTGTTCTCTAATTCTGTGCCTAGCTCAGCCCAATTGTGCATTTTCCCTCCTTCCTAACGACATAGAAACAGCAGCTATCGCTTCTTTGCAGGCAGGGACTCCTTCACAATCTGTGAGATATCTTTAACAGCCAGCTTGCCATCTAGGTCTTCCGTCTTCACGGCATCGGTGAACATCGTCAGGCAGCTTGGACAGGCAACTGCTAAAATACTGGCCCCAGTCTCATAGGCTTCCCTGACTCTAATCCGCGCCGGGCTTTCCTCACCTCCTGCCAGGAGGTCCATAACGAAGTTGCCACTTCCACCACCGCAGCAGAAAGCATCGGCTCTATTCTTCTCCATCTCCACCAGCTCAACACCCGGGATGCTCCGCAATATCTGCCTCGGCTCATCATATATCTTGTTGTATCTACCAAGGAAACACGGGTCTTGATACGTCACCTTTGCCTTATTCCGGTTAAGTTTCACCTTGTTTTTATTAATCAAATCGTACAAGAGCTGGGTATAGTGATAAACCTCGAAGCTTCCACCTAATGCCGAGTAACGGTTTTTCATAACGTTGTAACCATGTGGGCAGACCGTGACTATCTTCTTTACCCCGAGCTCCTTGAACTTCTGGTTATTTTTTTCAACCAGCGTCTGAAATAGCCCCATTTCACCCAGCATATAGACCTCATTGCCACAGCACTCTTCGTCGTTACCCAGGATGCCGAAGGAAACTCCGGCTGCGTTAAACACATCAACAAGGCTCTTGGCCATTTTCTGCCCGTTCTCATCATACGAGCCCAGGCATCCCACATACAAAAGGTATTCGTCGCCAGGCGCATACATCTTCGTGCCATTAGCCCAGGCAGCCCGGTCACTTCTGAGCAGCTTCAGAGGATTCCCATAGCCGTAAACAGCCTCGAAAAAGCGCGCTACCCGCGGCGGTATCCTGCCCTTTTCAACCATGTCACTCCTGGCTCCCACTATCCAGTCAACAATATCAGGAGCAAACTTCATTGGGCATTGTTCAGTGCAGTTCTTACAGGTTGTGCACGTATATAGGACTTCCGCAAGGTGTTCCGACCACTCGACTTCACCCTTCAGCCAGGCATAAATGAGCCATAGCCGTCCAGCGGTGGAATAAGTCTCAAATCTAAATCTCTTGTAAGGAGGGCAATTGAAAGACGAGTAATCAGTAGGAAATTTGCAATAGCCACATCTAAAGCATCTATGGATTTGGCTGGCGTATTTCTGCTGCATCATTTCACCTCCCAGTTACCTGGATTCATGATTCCGTTGGGGTCTAAGAGCTGTTTTATCTTTTTCATCAGGTTAAGCGTATTCGGGTCCATCCTTTCCATCAGCAGCTTCTGTTCGTCCAGGTCTGCCTTCCAAAGGACACCCCCTTCCTCGAGAGCAAATCTGCTGCATTCATCCAAAGCTTTTTTAGCTCTTGCCATCTCATCAGGATTAGCTCTATTAAAGGAGAAGGAAAAGGAGAACATCATGCAGTGTCCGACATCGATAAGCCGTGTCGTAGATGCATAAAAGACGTTATATTTTGCGGCCACCTCGTCCAGTTTCTTGATAAAAGCTGGGAACTTTTCGATGGGTGTGATGGGCCCAGCATATTGAAATCCACCGCCTTTGGCCACATCAGCGAATCTCGTTATATCCTTCGATGGCATAGACATCAGCGGTGCTTTCATATCTGGTGAAACGCTTAACGGACCTAGATCTCGGCTCTCAAAATAACCCCAAAGCGCGTCCCAGACCATCTTCCGCTTAAACTCAAGCTCTTCTTCCGAGTCACCGGTTATGTAAGCCATTATCCAGAAAGTCCCTTTGTACCTTAAGGGTAACGGCTGAGCTGAAATAGTGACATCTTCAACCATTTCAGTATGGCTAAGCTTGAGCATGATATCTGGAACCAACTCAACTCTGTCTGTCAGGAACAGCATTACATCTCTCATCTTCTTGCAGGGATAAAGCTTCAGACCAAGTTTAGTGATAATGCCAGTGGTACCGAACCATCCCAAGAAGAGTCCACTGAGGTCAGGCAACGGAGGCCCTTTCGAGAACCAGTACGACGACACAGAGCACGAACCAATACGACAAATCTCCCCTGTTGGTAATACCACTTCCAAGCCGGAAACCATGTCCGAATTAAAACCGTGTTGCTGTGACAGACGCCCCTGCCCATGTATCACCGCATTGGCGACAACCGTCGCTATCGGTGGCGAATCAGGTATGCTATGCCTTAGGTGAGGATAACGCTTTTGGAGATAGCTCTTCAGTCCGCCCTGTGTGGTACCACCCTCAACAACTACATACCTAGCCTTCTCATTCACTTCCAGAATCCTGTCCATTCTCTTCATGTCCAATAAGATTCCACCCTTTTGAGGTATAACCAGGCCAGTTAATGCCAGACCCGCCCCTTTGGGAACTATCGACACTTTCTCTCTATTCGCCAGCTTAACTATCTCCTGTACTTCTTCGGTTGTCTTGGGCAGCACCACGTAATCCGGCTCATGTGCTGGCATCAAGCCACCATCCCGAGCATAGAAATACTGCTCTTCTTTCTGGTTGGAAACATAGTCCTTGCCGACTGTTTTAACTAAAGATTCGTATATAGCACTCGTAGTTACCATGGTTTTACACCTCCACTGCTAATTCAGGTAGCTTCAGTGATTGCTCTTCGCCTATCGCCAACTTGCACAGGTCTATCATATGGATTGGCTTGATACCAGCTTTAACAACCTTCTCGGCTAAAGAATCCCAACAAGCTGGGCAGTTGAATACACAATATTCTGCTCCAACCTTTATCATATCGTCTATGTTTCTTTTCTGTACATCATCTGCCAGTGCCGGCCCTTTTGCCATCCTGAATACCTCGGCACAACATAGACCATTCTCCTTATCATATTCCCGCTCAAGCCTTTCAACTCCAATTAGCCCAAATATGTCATCCACAAAATGGTCTGTCTCTGGAACAAGTCGAGCCGAGCAATTTCGCTGGTAGGCCGCCTTAATATTCAGTGGCCTTACCAGCTTCTTAAGTTCTTTAAGTTTGTCATACAGATACTCGAAGTAATGAATGGGCTTGAACGGCATCTCAATGCCGTAAGCCGGCGCCAAAGAAGTGAAAGTGCCATAGCACTCATCATGAAGACAGACAAGCTCCTTGATTCCCTGATTCTTAATATTTTCAACTACCTTAGGAAGCCTGTCTTTTATCACGGATGCCCTAGCATAATGCAGGTAGACAGCGTTACAGAAGAACTCCTGGCCAAAAATCACAGACCAGGCGATGCCATCAAAAAGCTTCCCTTTAACCAGGGTATTGAATTGCGGCAAAAAGCAGTACGATAACGCCTTCTCTTCAATCTTACCCACCATGAACC
>Ga0315274_10010100_pt1 | contig 13596 bp, 11 predicted proteins | sample YL17G02_20_MG_FD_203700 | JGI IMG/M metagenome (GOLD analysis project Ga0315274, IMG submission 203700) | Sediment microbial communities from Yellowstone Lake, YNP, Wyoming, USA - YL17G02_20 | ecosystem: Environmental > Aquatic > Freshwater > Lake > Sediment | place: USA: Wyoming | collected...
AGTTCGCCGGAGAACAGGCCGCTCCTGTTCGCCCGGAATCGCGGCGTCCTGACCTTGACGAGCCAGCCTTCACCATAGGGATCGCTGTTGATTTTCCCGGGCGTTTCCTGAAGCGCGGGATTCACAGCTATGACCTCTCCATCAACCGGTGCGAGGAGATCGACAGGGATAGAGTTGGCAATCACCGACAGGCCCTTCTCGCCCTGTTTGAGAAGTGTCCCCACAGATGGAACCTTTATACCCTCTATCCTTCCAACCAGCTTTTGAGAGAAATCGTCAAGACCGATGGCAACTACATCTCCTTTTACTGGCTTTACCCAGGTGTGACCCTGGTGGTAAAAATATTCTTTCGGTAACAGGAAGCCGCCGATCAGAATTTCCAACACCCCCGGGACTCTCACCCTCTCCTCTCTCTCAACAGCTACGGTCACCATTTCGCCACCCTTGGCAAACTTCCAGAACCATACAAACACTAACAGAAAACTCACGGCGATGATGTATTCAATACCCTTGGTGTAAGTCAGAAGATCAAAAAGGCTTTGCATAGCGATACCTCCTTCTTATGGTTCTTATGGTTAGTCCTCTTCACCGGTAAACTCGGGATGCTCCCGGTGAACAGGCAGACGGTTCACCACCCAACGGTAAATTAGAATCTCTATCGTGATAATGGTGAGGATAACAAGAAACTCTTTGGGAGCAATGAATTCGCGGTGCGGCAGCTCCCAGTTCAGCGCAAACATGGAGATGGTGAGGCGGTTGAGTATCACGCCTGCTACTGATGCAAAAGACGCCATCCTTATGAGCTTGGCGTCTCCCGTCCTCACACCGAAAACGTACATGAAGCAGGGAAGCAGGACGAACCCGAATACTTCGATCAGGAACTGATACCCGTACGGCCGGGTGAACAACAGATGCCAGTCGGCGCCGTGGGCAACACCGATAATCTTCAGGAAGAAATAGGTAATCATGACAAAGGAGGCAGCCTTCCCCAGCCCCAAGGTCAGCCTGTCTATCACTTTAAAGTTCTGGGGATCAACCCGGCCCGGAAGAAATTTATAGACGAGCGTGCTTTCAATGATGATCATCGATAAGCCGGCATAGATACTGGAGATGAAGAAATAGATCGGGATATTCGGAGAGTACCAGAGCGGGTGCAGTTTTGTCGGTGCCAGGAGATACAGGGCGCCCAGTGCAGACTGGTGGAGGGTCGAGAGAATTACCCCGAAGATGGTTGCGCCAACGGCGATACCTTCAGCCCATTTTCTGAGCTTTCTCGTATTGATCCATTCGAATACTGCCGGTGAAAATTCAACAAACTGCACGGTAAGATAGAGGGCAACGTGCCAGGCAATGAGGAAAAGGATTGAGGCAGTTCCGAATGATCTCACCATGGGATACGGTAGCCTCCAGGGGCGGCCCAGATCAACCAGGAGAAACATCACCGCGAAGAAGTATCCGACAAACCCTGTCAAGACCGCAGGCCGCAACAGGGGTTTATAGTCCTTCATCCCGAAGAGATACACCGCAGAAGCCATAATGTAGCCAGTAGCAGCTAAAGGAACACCGCAAAACAACCCCCACCCCAGAAATAAACTGAAGGGCTGATCGTTTGAGCCATGGATGACCGCACCCAATCCTTGCATATACCTGATGATAATGAGCGGTATCCCTATAATCAGTATCCCTGCTGCAACAATATTAAAAGGAGTGATGAGTCGTCTGAGGTATTCTTTGACTTCCAGTCCTAAAAATATGTTTTCTGATACCCACTCTTTAATCTCATTCATCACTCTACCCCCTTCGCATGGACTGAATTCTTTACCTCTTCTTTATGCTCCCCATTGTTATGCTTTTTTATTTCTGAGTTCCTCTTGGTAAACGCATAAAAGCTGCTAAGGAGCGCAGGCCAGATAACTAACACTAAGGGAACTGACGACAGAAATCCCCGCGTGTATTCTACCATGGGATAGGTACCGACGGACGTATTCAATCCGATCTCATGAAAGGGTACGCTTGACAGATACATCCAGCTTGTCCCACCAGCTTCTAGCTCACCGTAAACGTGATCCAGATATCTCTCAGGACTTTTTCTTATTCTCTCCCGGGCAATTCTTATCAGATCGCTCCGCTTGCCGAAGATGAGCGCCTCCATCGGACATGCCTCGACACATCCCGGCAGTTGACCTGTATGGATCCGGTCGTAACACAGCGTACACTTACGAATCCGGGGAACAGGGCTCTCATACTCAAAGGCTGGTACATAAAACGGGCATGCATGCATGCAGTAACGGCAACCTATACAGAGTTTTTCATCCCATATCACCGAACCTTCAGGCATTTTCTGGTATGCGTGAACTAAACAGGCAGTAGCACAGGCTGGTTCCAGACAGTGGTTGCACTGAATTTTTCTGAAAAGAGTGCCCTTTGATGTCTGGTACTGGTTCACCACAGTAAAGGCCTTGCTGGTTGGTCTGCGTTTCTCCTCGAATACTGCATAATCATCAAACGGCTTATCCGGAGCCGGCAACCGGTTAACGGTATTACACGCCTCCTCGCAGCTTCGACAGCCTACGCACCGGGTTACATCACAGAGAACACCATAGCTGTCAGGACGGTTTATCTTGATATCATCGATCGAGGCAAATGCCCTCCCAGGTTGCATCCCCAGCGCAACTGTTCCAAACCCCAAAAGCTTTAAAAATTTTCTCCGGTCTCTGTTCATATTTTACTCCCCCTCTTTTTTCACTTTTGCATTTGTCTGCTTCTTTGCGTGACAAAAGGTACACCGTGAAAGTTCCACATCCTGCTGCCTATGACATTCAACACATTGCAGGTGATACGCCGCCTTGAGGGAAGGAACGTCATCTTTCTTTATATCAGGCTTTATGCTGTGACAGCTCTTACATACCAAGGTTTCACCTTCCGGACTGTGGTGATGACAGGTTACGCAACTCTCTGACATCTCAGCATGGGATTGGTGGGGGAAAAGAACAGGAATATATTTCTGGGAAAGCACATTAATCGTAACCGTCTCAGGGATCACTGCATTCCCTTTTTGTACACCCCATGCTTTGGCCCACAATAGTGTCAGAGAAATTGCAGCAATTAAAACTGGTAGTATGAACAGATTCACCCTTGCCGGTTTCACTTCAACCTCCCTTCTGTAAATAAACCCAATTCTTAAGCAGGCGCACACTCATGCTTTTGTCCCAGAGCGCGCATGCCGGTATAGTCCGGGATATTCGATGTCCTTCTCTTTTCTACGCGTTGCTTCGAGCATAAAACCCATGCCAACAAACACAACAAATGTCAGAAAAACACCAATTGTTGTCATGATACACCTCCTTTAATCTCCATCCAGATCGCCACTGAAAAGCTCCGTAGAAATCTCTTCCCACTTCTCATCTTCAATTTGTCGGGCAGCACCTTTTGTGAGTGCTCCAGAATCAGTGTAAAGTTCACCCAAAGCAGGTTTCAGCTGGCTTAAAAATTTTGAGATCGCCCTATCTGCAATCCTCATAAAGCCTTCTCTTTTGAACAATTTTTCTGCCTCAACCATGAGTGATTCAGGTATAATTTTCACAATCCACTTATCACCATAAGGAGAGTCTGCAAGCACATGGGGACTCTTTACAACTCTTTGGTTCACAACGGCCACTCGCCCGCTGACAGGCGCTCTTTGCACTATCCACCTGTCACCGAAAAAGATTCGCCAGATTGGCTGACCTCTTTTTACCTCGACGCCAACGGGCAGAGTTTCAATGCGGTCTATTGTGCCCACAAATTTGCTCGCAAAATCATCAGCCCCAACTGATACAGTTGCATTTTTCAGATCGACCCATGTATGGCCCTGATAATACAGGATGTCGTCTAAAAAAGAGAGACCGGCAATCCGGCTTGATTTTAGAGCAACAGTTGCATTAAGCCCCTCCCCTGCAACCACCGTAGCCTGCTTTTTTATCAGCCTCCGGCTTAAAAGGTAATTGAACAAAATTGATACGGTAAACGTTAAGAAAACCAATACAAATATCATATCCTGCACCCCCTTTCTCTTAATTTGTTGTCTTTATATTTCCCTTAATCTTCACGCTATTGTCTCCCATTCACAGGTTGTGCCAAATTTAAAAAATGCTAAAAAAAAATAAAAAAGCTTTTAATTTCAATACATTATAAAATTCATATAAATTTTTTAAACAGCATCTTTTCTTTTGGAGGACAAGAATTTGTCTAAAAATTATACACCTCAGATGATATGAACCTCTGCTGTTTACTAAGTATAAGTAATATCAATTATATTTTTACTCTTGTTGCTGTCTAATTATTGAACAGCAATACTGTAAAGGAATTGAACGGTACGATTTATTTGAATATTTAAGGAATAAAGAGACTAAGGTGTTGAATTTACCCTATAGAAGGGCGAAATTCCAGGTAAGGCCGAAATTAATGATGTGGGCGGATCCGTCTAATCTCTCCTCTTCCCGATCGTTGTAATCCCTGAAGGTGTACCCGGCATAGAGGGAAAGATCTTTTCTGAAGAGGTAATTGACACCAAACGAGGTGCTTATCTGCTGGATGGAAAGGTCAGAGTAGTGTCCCAGATCTGTATTGAGGTAGGTGGAATTGAAGTGGGACTTGCTGTCCGTATACTCAAAATCTCCCGTAAAAGAAAGTTTGGGGTTATACTGATACTTCAGATTTAAGAAAAAAGAATTTGTCCTCTCGTCATAGGGTACATCACCATCGGTAAAAACAATTGGACCATCCATAAAGGTTGATTGATAGGTAACGTCCGTTCTGGTATCCCTTTCCTGGTAACTGTAGGTTCCCGTAACCGTCAGACGCTCATTGATGCTCAACCACGTGCTGAAGAGAATCGTCTTCCTGTTGTCATACCAGGAAAGGTCATCGTTATCCATATCTTCTAGCCTATAGCTTGCCAAGAAAGAAAGAGTGGATTTGGGAGTCCAGGTCAAGTCAACAGACCATTCATTCGTGTCTGTGGGAAGATTGGTCCTGTACTGTTGATAGAGTGCATCGTATGCAACAAAGGGATCATCCACATTTTCATTCTTATAGTGAAAATTTAAATTTACTGTCTTATAAGGACGGCAGAGCACGGCTGCCTTGAGAGTTTTTTTCTCCGTGGTATCTGCTGAGGAGTGATTACGGTCAGTATCTTCCCACTCATATCCCCCTTTCAACGTTACCCACCTCTTTAAGCGGCTCACCACCTCGAAGCCCATCATGGTAACATCTCTCGTGAGAGCACCCGGGGCATCGTTATCCATATCATAATTCCGGTACTTCCATGTGAAGTTCAGAAACTTCCAGGGAAGGGAACGAAAGCGGAGAAAAAAGTTTTTAAAATCCCGGTCGTCATCTGTTTCCCTGCTCTCATTCTTTCCGTTTACATAGGTAGAGTAGAGCGAAGACCGATAGGGTAACTGAAACTGCCCGCTTATCTTGTCCGTTATGGTCTCTGTATCAGGGACCTGACTGTACGGCTGGACCCCGGAAACCGGGAAAACGCCGTACGAAGAGCCATAGTCAGCCTGCGGAGCATCGGCTCCCTCGCGGAATTCCCGCTCGAAGTGATGATAGGAAAGGGTTGCGAAGCCGAGTTTTGCCTGAGCACCGACCTGAAAATCCTGCGTGCTCTGATTAATCCGCTTGTTCCTGGAGATCACATGGCACGTGGAGCAATCGCTCACCGTGGTTGCTTGCTCATGTCCAATCTTGGTCATGAGACGATAATCGGCACTGAGCTTCAGAAAGGGCAGAGAAGGGACGATGAGGGAGTTCTTGCTTCTTAATTCCGACCGGATAATGATATTGTCCTTCCCCGGGTTAAAATCTGTGTAGGAAACCTGGTTCTTCAGAGGATCATGATCGAGAAAATGGATGAAACGGCTATATTCTGTTTCACTCCTGAAGATACGGCCCACATCCAGATCGAACGAATGCTCCTGATCATCATTGGCCCTGAACCGTGATCTCAAATCAAAGTAGGTCGTCTTGCTGTTCCCGGAGAATTGGAGGGCAGCATCAACACCGGAATCGAGCGGATCATACTCCCCTACTTTTCCCTCATAATCATGGTGGTCTACATAACGGTACCATAGGGAAAGCTGAGCGTTGTATTCCGAATCCTTCTTCTCAGGCTGTGCGGTTTCTTCTGCCGTGACAGTAGAGCTGAAAACCAATGCACACAAAAGGCAGAGTATCCCATATATTTTCTTCCGTCCTCTTGTTCTCATTTCCATCGCTCCCCTGCAAAACCGGATTCAACCATCATCGGGTTAAGCGCCCTTTCCCACTCGCCCGTGAAGGCAGGTCAGTACCATGGATCTGGGAATGGCACTGCGTACAGGCGGTGAGAAAGACCGACTGCTTAGCGTCGGGATGATCAGGCGAGGGTGATTTATAAATGTGTCCCCGGTGACATCGTAAGCACAGGTATGGATCATTCTGCCGCAAAAGATTATTCGCCACCGTTCCATGAGGATCATGGCAGATGCTGCAGTCCTCTGACACCGGGGGATGCTCATAGACGAAAGGACCCTGATATTCTGCATGACAATTGTAGCACAGGTCGTTTACCGTGCCCTGCGAAACATATTCCTTTTCAGGGTCATGGGGATTGTGGCAACCGCTGCACTTCATCTTCCCTTCCCGTATGGGATGGTGTGAGGGGAAATTCATCTGCGCCTGTTTGTCCCGGTGGCACGTATAACAGAGATCTGTCTCCTGAGCCTTGAGTAACTTCCTACCCACCGGGGAGTGCATTTTATGGCAGTCTGCACAGCCCACCTCCTCTGAAACATGAACGCTGTGATCCCGGGCTATTGAAGATTCCCGGTGGCAGCTCAGGCATATTTCCGAGCCCTGCTGGGGAAGGAGTTTTATCGTACATAATATTTTTTTAACGTCACAACTCCCGGCATGGAGGCTTCCTGCACCATGGCATGACTCACACCCTTTGACGTGCCCTCCTACTTCAAAATCAGCAAGCCGGCTATGGATATTCTTCTTAAAATCAGATCCTATCTCTTGATGGCATTCAAGGCACTTGTCATTCCCCACGTAGGACGCCCCTGCAATGCTCGGGATCTTTGGGGTTAGGTTTCCGAGCTTCACACAGGCAGCACAGCAGAACATGATGAGGAATACAACTCCACTCCATCCTGAGAACCGCTGTCTCTTCTTCATGACCACACCCTTTTCCTAATCTCTCTTTCAAGGGAACGGAAGAATGCATCCCCTGTTTTGTAGCACGGTGATACTACAAAAAAATATATGGTGTCAAGCTTAAAAACGCTTACAGAAAGAAGGAGGTGACTGGATTAAGACCCCGCAAAATATATTACGGGTTTCCCCTCTTTCTTTTCCTGTATCATCTTTTTCAAAGCTGCAAGGTTCTTGGCTATCTTTTCACCGATCGCCTTACTGTATACAGGATTATGGGCAATCATCCCTTCAGAAAGGAAGTTTAAATCCTCTCGAGCTTCATAGGATATTTTCCTGAACGGCACCAAGTGTCTGTCCTCTCTTGCCTCCATTGCTGCAATATCCTTTTCCAAAACGCTCAATTCACTCTTATATACCTTCAAGGTATCCTTGGCTGTTTTAATCCAATCATCAACCTTGGCTTCATAACCTTTCTTATGGCAACGAACACATGTATCCTTTATGCTGGATAAACTCTCCTTTTTACCTTCCTTTATGCTCCGGTGGCAATCTGCGCACGGAACTTTGTCGTGCATAGGGCTTTTCATAACCTCCAGACCTGCAACACCAGTCCCGTTGAACATCTTTTCATCTGCCCGGTGACAGTCTTTACAGGAAACCTTGCCCGATCCCTCGCCATGATGGCAGTTGCTGCAATCCTTATAGACGGTTTTACCGTGGTTGCTGTAAGGAGAATGACAATTCTGACAGGATCCCTCGCCTTCACTATGAACCTCATGAGGGAAAGAAACACTGCCAAAAGGTACCTTCCGTTCTCCGATATTCCCGTGGCAGATATCTGTACAGGAAAGTTTGAACTGACTGTATTGGGGCAATTTTCCTTCCGATTTCGCCCGTATTTCTCTCAGCATGTTTTTGGTTGCTTCAATAATCTTCATGCTGTATACGATGTTGTGGATCCCGTTCCCGTTCAACAGGAAGGTGTAATTGTATAAGGCATCGTCTAATTTCTTTCTCCACTTCCGGTCAACTTTTTTCTGACCAATCGCATTTTTCAGTTCTAAAATATCTCTCAGTATCTCCACTTCCCTGTCTTTTAAAATCTTCTCCCACCTGTCCGTCATACTATCGGTCAGGCTGCCATGGCATTCCTTGCATGTTCCGTGGAGGTCTGCTTTATTTTCGCCCTTGGAGTGGCACACACCGCAGTCCATGTTGATGATCGCCATGCGGTTTGGTGTTTCTTCTACAGACTTTGCCCCTTTTCCGAGATACATCGATATCTTGTCACTGTGAACCTCCATCTGATGACATTGCGAACACTGCTGAGTCTCAATACTCTTGTAGTGGAGCTCCGGGATCACATGTTTGATCGGCGAGTGGCACACAAAACACTCAACCTTATGTTCGGTTACATGGTTCCGGTGCAGAAATTCTGGCGTATACTTTGCCTCCAATATCTCTCTCTTATTATGACACTCAAGGCAGACATTCTCACGTATGTGTCCGTCACCTATTATAACGTTGATATGGCATTCTTCGCATTTGATCCCTCGATTCATGTACAACCTGTGATTGAAGATAAAAGCTGGGTTGACCTTGATATCTCCCTTTGCCTCTAAGTGGCAAGACCTGCATCCGGTAAAAAATTCTTTCTGTCCTTTTGTCTTGTAAAAATGACAGATGAAGCATTCCACATCGGTTACTAATATATGGGTTCCTTGAACAATCTGGGAATGGCAGGTGGTACAGCGGAGTTTCTTTTCTCTCTTCATTACATCGACATGATTGAGGTGATTGAAGATCACGTTCTTAAAAACGACGCCTTTTCCCAAATCCTCTTTTCGATGACACCCGCTCTGAAGACAACTCAAATCATCTATCTCTGCATGAGGTTTTGTGGGACTCTTACCGGTGATAAAATAGGCCATGGAAAGTTGGCCGTCCCTCCATTTCCCTTTTAAATGATTAATGAGCCCTGGCTTGTAGTGGCATTTGATACACACGACCTCTCTATGGTTTGACGCCTTCCATGAAGCTACGTAGACCTTCATGTTGTGACAGATACCACAGAAAAACGCTGTCTCTGTGATCTTATAGAGGGCAACGAGAAAAATAACAATACAGAGGAAAAAGAATGCACAAGAGATAGCTATGCCCTTCTTGTGGAGACGTATACCCTTTTTTGATTCTCGGTAAAAATCTCTCAAAAAATTCCTCACGAGCTGATACATGCTGCCGTTTGTGCCTTGTGTCTTTTCTGCCATACTATCCCTTTATCTCCATTCTGCTATTTTACGTTGCATCTGCTGCGTATGCTGCCTTCTCCGTCAATAAACTAACAAAATACCAATGTTCTATAGCTACCTAAATAACAGTGTAAATGGAAATCTTTTAGTCTCATCTTGGAATGCACAAGTATAGAGTAAAAGAACCCATTGATCAATATTTTTTGAGAAAGTTTCTAAAAATTTTTTGACAATTATCATGCTTTCAGATAATGTGACAATATTCTTTTTCGACTAAAGAGATCAACAATAATGGTCAGAGATGTGGGGAAAGAATGCCTGAGCAGATAAAACGCCTTTTAGTTCCACTAGTAGCAATTGTGATCGGTTTCATCGCCTTCAGGTATTTATTGGTCCCCCATGACTTCGGCAAGCTTGGTCACTACCGGGCATCTGCGATTAGGGATGTCTTATCACAGGAGATAAAGTACGCGGGCCAGACAACCTGCTCTGATTGCCATGAAGATTTGATGAAAGTAAAGGAGGGGGGGTATCATAGGGAGGTATCCTGTGAAGTGTGCCACGGTCCTTCTGCAAAACATACTGAAGATCCTGAGAATAACAAGCCCATAATCCCGAAAGGCAGAGAATACTGCCCATCATGCCATGAATATCGCCCATCAAGACCAACGGGTTTCCCTCAAATAGTTTCAGAATCTCACAATCCCATGAAACCATGCACCTCTTGCCATAAACCGCACGATCCTAAAACTCCCCATGCACTAAAAGGGTGTGAAGCCTGCCATACTCAGATCGCCCGAACAAAGGCACTCTCATATCATGTTTATCTCCCCTGCGGCCGATGTCATGAAGCAGATACGAAGCATCAAACGAACCCCAGGGAGCATCTGCCAAAGATACCAAACACTCGGGAATTTTGCGGTGAATGTCATTCCAAAGATGCAACAAGTCCAAAGGAAATTCCGAGAATTGATATGACTACTCACGGACACAGATACCTATGCTGGCAATGCCACTATCCACACTTACCGGAGACCTTGAGTGAAAGAAAGAAATAATAAAAGAGAATTTCAGCCGGGAAGAAGAAATTTTATCAAGTGGGCTTTGCTTTCACTGCCATCATCACTCTTGGTACCTGGCCTGCTCAGCGCGGAAGAAAGGCAAAAAATAGAGGGGTTAATTTATGGAAAAAGTTACAACCCCCGTGAACACCGCTGGGGGATGGGAATCAATGTAGATAAGTGTATCGGATGCGGCCGTTGCGTAAATGCATGCAAACTGGAGAATAACGTCCCGGAAGAACCTTTCTTCTTCAGAACCTGGGTTGAACAATTTGCAATCTCCTCAGGCGGTGAAGTAATCGTACAGAGCCCCAATGGCGGCAGGTATGGTTTTGTAAATCAATCCCAGGAAAAAAATATCATAAGAAGTTTCTACGTACCGAAACTCTGCAATCAGTGTGACAAGCCACCCTGTGTCCAGGTCTGCCCTGTAGGTGCTACCTTCAAAACTGACGATGGGGTAATCCTGGTAGATGCTAAATACTGTATAGGGTGTCGCTACTGCATCCAGGCATGTCCTTACGGTGCACGATTTTTACATCCAGCGACCCGCGTAGCTGAAAAGTGTACCTTCTGTTACCACAGGATAGTGAAAGGATTGTTACCCGCTTGCGTTGAGGCCTGCCCAACCCAGGCACGGGTATTCGGGGATTTAGAGGGAAAAGCCAGCCCTCTGGTAAGGTTCACCCATATGAATAAGATATTGGTTCTCAAGCAATACCTTAACACAGAACCTAAGGTCTTTTATGCTAATCTTGACATGGAGGTAAAGTAATAGTGGATTTGTATACCGAACAACTTGCATCGCTCATGAAAGGGGTTATCGGTTTTATCTATCCGAATGAAATTGAATTGCACTGGGGCCTTCTCATCGTCATCTACCCTTACATCACCGGGTTGGTTGCAGGGGCTTTTATTCTTGCCTCGCTTGAAAAGGTCTTTAATGTCAAGGAAGTGCAACCTACGTACAGGCTCGCTCTCCTTACTGCCCTTGCTTTTTTAATCGCTGCTCCTCTACCCCTCTTAGCTCATCTCGGACGCCCTGAGAGATTCTACGAAATCCTCCTGACGCCCAATGTCCAATCCGCTATGGCGATGTTTGGATTTGTCTATGCCTGGTACCTCATGGCGGTCCTTCTCCTCGAGATCTGGTTTGACTACAGAAGGGACCTCATTATCTGGGCACAGAACGGCAAAGGGCTGAAGAAGTGGATCCACAAAGCCATTTCACTATTTTCCTCAGATGTCTCTGAACAGGCAGTTCAATTCGATAAAAAGGCAGTAAAAACTATTACCATCATAGGAATCCCATCCGCCTTTCTCCTTCATGGGTATGTAGGATTCATCTTCGGTTCGGTTAAGGCAAATCCGTGGTGGTCGAGCGTGCTCATGCCAATCGTATTTCTCTTTTCTGCCATTGTTTCAGGCATTGCACTTGTTATGATCATCTACATGGTTTCAACCTTACTGCGCGGTAAAGAACTTGATATGCCCTGTCTGGATAAACTTGCCAGCTTCCTCTTCTATGCGATGATTATCGATTTCTCCCTCGAAGCTTTGGACTTTATTCAGCGCATCTATGAATCAGAGGAATCCATACACATACTTTCCAGCCTGATCTCTGAAAGGTTATTCGTAAGCCTTATCGTTGTACAGCTTTTCCTCGGAATGCTTGTACCTCTCTTTGCGATAGCATCGGTTAAAATGTTTAGTCTCCCGGCGGAACTTCGAAAATACACATACCTTATTTCTGCGCTGCTTGTGCAAGTCGGCATCTTTACCACACGATGGAATATCGTGATCGGCGGACAGCTGTTTTCCAAGAGTTTCAGGGGTTTGACTGCTTACAAGATGACCGTTGGCGGTATAGAAGGACTTCTGGTATCTTCATTCCTGCTCTTCCTTCCTATTATTATTCTGGTCATCCTCATCAAGATACTGCCCCCCTGGGAAGAAGAAAAAAGTGCTTAAGTCCCTCATATCAACTAACAATGAGACTGACTCAGGAAAATAATCAAAAAATATTAAGATGATATTCTTTATTTAATAAATAAAGATATTAATTGAATAAAATTTTTATTTTTTACTTGACAGGTCAAGATAAAGATTATATAAAAGTTCCATGTTTTAAAAGAAAGTGTCGAATATTTTAATACTGTACACAACATTGCCTATCATAAACCAACAAATAAAAATCATACACATGAAACAAAATTTAAATTTTTAAATACTCATCTCAATAAATATATGACAGGGTGTCTCAAAATATAAGTTTCCTTTTTACTTGGGAATAGAGTTCAGGAATACATAGAAAGAAACCAGTGTTTAATCTTGGCTCAATATCTCTGTAACGCGGTGGCAAAACATTTATAAAGTGGCAAAACAAATATAATCACCATTTTTTGTTCACGAACAACAAGGAGACATGTATGAAGTACAAGAAAAAAATAGGTAAGGGTATGTGGCTTGTTGCATTGTTGATGCTGTGTCGTATCTTTTCATGGCACAGTGCGTCAGCAATGGTAACACCAATGAGTCTCGACAGCATCACCGTCTCAAACCTGACTGAACCCGGGGAAAGCTTTCTGCCAGGCCAGCAGATAAGGGTTTCTGTGAATTTCACCATCGATAAGAAGAAGGCCACCGTCAAAGCTAAAGGAAACATCAGCGGCGCAATGACCGAGGAACTCGCAAAGCAGACAAAAAAGGTATCCTCTGGTTCAGGCAGCGTCTTCTGGGACGTTACCATTCCACAGAATGCACCCACCGGCATTGCTACCGTAACCGTCAACTACAAAGCTGAAGGGAAACAACAGAAGAACCAGATAACCAGCTTTGAAATCGCTACTCCAACCACGCCACCTCCTCCCCCTGAAGCTCAATTGATAGGCATGGATACCTGTGTCATCTGCCATTCAAATGAACACGGAGGGTGGCTGCCTGGGAATCACGGAAACTTTGACTATGTTGATTCCACTGAAAATCATTACAGATATGCTGATTTTCTCTCGAGTTTTTCCTATCCAGGAGATTTTATAAAATTTAAAGGATTTCCCTCCCTTGCCATGGTGGACAGCACGTGTACGACCTGTCATGGC
>Ga0315274_10010101_pt1 | contig 13595 bp, 16 predicted proteins | sample YL17G02_20_MG_FD_203700 | JGI IMG/M metagenome (GOLD analysis project Ga0315274, IMG submission 203700) | Sediment microbial communities from Yellowstone Lake, YNP, Wyoming, USA - YL17G02_20 | ecosystem: Environmental > Aquatic > Freshwater > Lake > Sediment | place: USA: Wyoming | collected...
TGTTAAAGATATAGATTTTTTGGATAGCCGAACCGAGGCATTAGCAAAAATAGCTATAGCCTATATTCAGCAAAATCAATACGAAAAAGCCTTGGGGTTATCGAGAAGCATAAACGATCCGCTCTCAAAAGTAAGCTTGCTATATAAATTAATACATAAACTTATGGAAAAGAAACTATATACGGATGTCTTTAGAGTACAAAAAATTATAAAGGAATCTTCTCCCGGGGTTCGAGATTTAGTTCAGATAATCTTCATAGACGATTATATTAAAAGTAGCGATATTTCGATGTCCAATTTATTCGTTTCACAAAATAATTCTAAAAGAACTAAAGCGTTGGTTGTTATGGCTAAAAAATATATTTCTTTAAATTTATATGGACCGGCCAAACAGATTTTAACACAAGCTGTTCTGTTATCTCAAGATATAATATCGGATTACTTCAAAAGTGATAATTTAGCCCAAATAGGGATTGCTTATGTAGAAATGGGAGAGCTCGGAAAGGCGCTGGAGATTACAAATTCCATAAAAGTAACTGTATGCCGTTCTGAATTATTAAGCGCAATAGCAATGGCTTACGTCAAAGCAGAAGATTTGGAAAAAGCCTTAGAGATAACCAAACGCGTAGATTTAGAATATTTAAGAGATAAAGTATTTAGCCAAATAATCATCCAATATATCAAAATTGGAGAGATTGAAAAAGCAAGCCGTTTAGCTGACTCGCTCAATAAGACTTCATCAGGGGCTGGGATAGATTTAGCAATGGCGGATTATTATGTTCAAAATGAAAATTATGAAAAAGCCATCGAGATAGATAAAAATGTAAAAGACCAATTTATAAAATTTAAAATTCTCTTAAATATAGCAAAGGATATGCAAAAAAAGAAAACTTTCTCTGAGGTAATGCAGCGGATGTTTGAAGAAATTATGATTTCGTTTAATTAAAGACCGGGGCCTTAATAGAGGTAAAATTAATGAAAAAGGAAACAATTTATAAATTCTCTTTAATTGCTATCCTCGTTTTTGCGGGGTTCATTTATTTCTATAACCTGCATCAAGAAAGCCTCCTTACCGATGAATATTTTAGCTTTTACAATGCCCGCCGGTCATTAAATGAGCTCGTCTTTAGCCACCAGAAGGAATCCAACCCGAATACTTTACCGCCATTTTATGAAATCATTATGCATTTCTGGCTGCAATTATTCGGCCTGAGCGAATTCGCACAGCGCTCTTTTTCGGCTATTTTGGGTATAGTAAGCGTATATGTACTGTATAGATTGACGCGTCTATTATTTGATACTAAAGCCGGTTTGCTTGCCGCATTATTTGCTTCTCTTTCATTTTCCTGGTTTTCTTTTTTTCGCCAAAACAGATGCTACAGTTTATTCATCTGCCTCACCCTGTTATCTTTTTATCTCTTTTTCTATCAATTAAAAAACAAAGGGGCAAGGTTCCATTTTCCGGCCTCAATCATAGTTAATGTGGCTCTTATTTACACGCATTATTTTGCCTTCTTAGTTATTTTAATTGAATTACTATTAATCGTCTTTGAACATAAAAGAGATAAGCAATGGATAGAAAAGATTTTACTTATATATATGTGTATATTTTTTGCATATGCCCCTTGGTATGCAAATTTACTTTATGATATAAATAGAGAGCCTCTCATGCATGCCAAAATACTTTATCCTGGTCTCAGGTTGCAATTATATTCCATTTTAATGATCCTCTTCTCTGATTTCCATATAATATGGGATCCATTATTAACCATATTTTATATACCATTAATTGTTATGGGTTTTATAGCGCTAAACAAAACAAAAAACAATAACCCCAGACATCTATTGCCGTATCTTATTCTAATATTCTTTCTCCCATTTACAATAATCTATTTAATTACTTTATCAGATAGAGCGCGTTACTATGCCCCTTTTTCATTTCCCCTGTTTATTCTTTTGGCTGTTGGCATACAAAAAATAAATACACAAAAATTGAAAATGGTCGTCCTATTCCCGATGGCGGTACTTATCGTAACTTTTAATTTTGCGGATTTCTATGATTTCTTTCACAACCCCCTCCATGAAAACTGGAAACAGGCAGTGCTATATATAAAGCAGGTACCGAATTACCAAAATGAAGAGATGGTATTTGTATTTCAAACAAAACACAACCCTCCGGTTTTTGCCTATTATTATTGGGGTAACCAAATAGCCGCTTCCTTTATCGATAACATCACTACTTTGGAAGGTTACGAAAAAGACCTCGCAGCGATAAATACCAGGCATAAAGTATATTTTATAAGCGAGGAATTGCACGATGATAGCTTTTTCAAGAAACTTAATTTATTCTCGGATCACGCCTGGATCTGGGTATTCAGGTATCATGATTTTCTCTCGCCGCTCTATTTGAGGGCAAAAAATGACGGCAAATATTTCTTCCATCAGATAACGCTCAATAAAGAAATACCTCAGATTGATTTCTTCCTGTTAAAGAAAATAAAAAAGTAGGGAATTTTTAGAGTTGGTTCATTACAGAAGGAACGGCGAAGCACTACAGTATAAGTATCTTTAGGTATAAAAAAGGGGACGTTTCTATTTTTCTAAACTAAAGTAGTAGCAAAAAATAGAAACGTCCCCTTTTTCTTTTTCACTTTTTCTATGGACTTTTTCTCTATAGGGCAAGGGGCTTCGGGGAAATACTACTATATGGTGCCGAGGGAGGGAGTTGAACCCTCACGAGGTCGCCCTCACCAGTTTTTGAGACTGGCGTGTATGCCATTCCACCACCTCGGCATAAATTAGTTGACGCAAGCTATTTTATATTCTAAAATAGCAAAGGTCAACAGAATAATTATGGGGCTGTAGCGCAGTTGGGAGCGTACCTCAATGGCATTGAGGGGGTCGAGGGTTCAAGTCCCTCCAGCTCCACCAACTTTTTCATTAATGAAAAAGTTGGTTAGTGCCGAATTAATGTAATTCGGCCTCCATTTTTCATTATTGCTTCGCCGGTTGATTGCAATTCGAACTGAAGAGAGGTATCGTAATAAATAATACGGCAGATTCCTTTGTAGTCTTTCCTCAGAGTAGGCTTACCTTTTGTACGCATATCTGGTTTACTATTCAGACATTTTGATTTCACTATCCCAGTTAACTTTGACCAATAATCTTTCAGTTTTTCATAATCTTGATCGAAACGATAACCAATGCTAAAACGTAATTTAGCGTTATCGATATAATAAGTTTTTCTTAGTAAATTAATAAAAAAATAAATTATTTTAGAATCGGAATTCCCGAAGTGTAAATATCTATTAGCAGGATATTTTCCTCCTTCGCACAAATACAATAATCCGCAAATAAGTTTTCCAACGTCCAGATTTTGCAGCGGCAATTCTGCAAAATGTTTTACTCTATTTCGTATATTTTTTTTCCATTTTTCTATCTTTTCTCGATTCGCTTTTACAGCTAACGGCTTTCCAATCGCTCCCGAAGCAATTATTTTTTGTTTTATGCGTTCTTGTTGCCTCTTAGTTAGCCTAATCTCCTTAACCCAGCCCGAAAGCGTATTCTTGGGGATTTTCATCTTTAGGCTAATTTCACCTAAAGACCAGCCTTTGCTTCTTAGGTTACGTGCTTTTTGTTTAGTCTGTTTTAAATATATACATGCCATATTATTTTGCCTTCTATAATAATAGACGTAGAAAACCCCTTTTTCTAACAGAAATTTTTATAAATTGCTTAAATAAACACATTCGTTTGTTATCCCCTTGCTTTAAGTAAAAGCCTTTTAGTGACGACAGCAGAGCCGCCCAAGCGGCGGCGCCATTGATATAGATTAAACTTTATGTAGTGATTGTTGGAGACAAGTTCGAACCCTCTCCAGCACCCCATATCTTCGCTGCGCAATTCGGCGTGGCTTTCCGCCACAAAAAAACGTGGCGGGACGTCCGAGCTACAACTCCTAAGACTTAAAACAGGAAATTTTTTTAGGAAAGAAGCTCGACCGCTATGCCGCAATCAACACAGAAAAGAGAGCATTGCGTCATGCCTCGCCTCTTGCGCGCAACGCGTCAAAGAACTGTTTGGGCGGGGCGTGTCCCCACCCACGCCCCGCCCAGCGACATCTTTTTCAAAAACTGCCGCAATTTTTAAGGGGCGGAAAGCCTATTAAATTGGTTGCTATATCTCTAAAAAGTGTTAAAATAAAGTAAAATAGTGGTGCTTATAAAGTAGTAATATCATAGTAGCTATAATATAGCATATTGTCAAGTAAAATGTTTAGTAAGAAATTAAAACAATTACGAAAAAAATCTGGCTGGTCGCAGCAAAAACTGGCTGAAAAAGCAGGTTTATCTTATAATGTGATAACAAAAATCGAGCAAGGAGCGGCAAAGAATCCAAATATTCAAACTATGATTAAACTTGCCGATGCTTTTCAAATTAGCCTAGATGAACTCGTAGGCAGAAAGTAATTGACAAAACCGATTTCTTATGGTAAAAATAACTCAACAATTAGGTATAAAGGTGGTATGTTTGAAGGGGGAACTGCCACGTTAAAATAATTAAAACCTTCGCTCACAAGGCGAGGGTTTTTTGTTTGTTAGTAGTACATTAATAAAAAAATAGTGTTAGATTTTGTGGGTTATTACGTCTATTATAGTAGAGAGTAAATTGGAGTAAAAAGTAAAATGAGTAATACCGCTGAATTGGATTTAATGGATATAAAGCAAGCGAGCGTTTGGGCAAGCCGCTATCTGGGCAAGAACGTTACTACTTCTAACATCGTCTACTTGCTTCAATACGGCAGAATTAAGAAAATCGGTAATAATGGCAATGCCGTAATTGACAAGAAAGAATTGATTAATTATTACAAATCTTTTAACGGTAAAAGAGAGATCAACTGGAAAAACCAGTTAGGCCATGATTTAGATTGGGCATTATCTTTTGATAATGTTAAGGAAGCTGAAACCACTAAACACGTCCATCGCCTACATCCATATAAGGGTAAATTCATTCCTCAATTAGTCGAATACTTTTTGGATAGTCATAAAGATAATTTTAAAAAGGAAACCGTATGAAAACTTATCAAGTCGTGTTGACAAAGTCTTACGTAGTTACTGTTAACGCTAAAACGAAAGAAAAAGCAAAGCGTTTTGCAGAATTCTATACAGGCGATATTCAAGATATTTCGACAGATGAAAATAGGAAAAAATTAAATTTTTCTATTGAAGAAATCGATACTAGAATTAACGAAAGTTTAGAAGCCGAAGAAATCAAAGATGATTAGCACGAGAGAATTAAAGACAGATGTTATCCTTGGCGATTGCAGGGAGATCTTGGAGAATATTCGAGATAACTCTATTGATTTAATTTTGACATCACCGCCTTACGCCGATCGTAGAAAAAATACTTATGGCGGTATCGCGCCGGAAAAATATGTTGAATGGTTTTTACCAATAAGCCAGCAGCTGTTACGGGTTTTAAGGCCAACGGGAACATTTATCCTGAACATTAAAGAAAAAGCGGAGAATGGGGAACGTAACGCGTATGTGCTGGAGCTTATTTTGGCTTTGCGAAATCAAGGCTGGTTATGGACGGAAGAATTTATTTGGCATAAAAAGAACTGTTACCCCGGCAAATGGCCAAATCGCTTTAGAGACGCTTGGGAGCGGCTATTGCAGTTTAATAAAACAAGAAGCTTCGCTATGTATCAAGAAGCTGTGATGGTGCCGATTGGCGGCTGGGCAAACGGCAGACTAAAGAAATTAAGCGAAATAGACAAAATCCGGGATAATTCAAAAAGCGGCAGCGGGTTTGGTAAAAACATATCCAATTGGCTCGACAGAAACATGGTTTATCCGACTAATGTAGTGCAATTCGCGACTGTTTGTAATAATAAAAATCATAGCGCGGCTTTTCCCGAAGAACTGCCAGAATGGTTTATTAGGCTTTTTACCAAAAAATACGATACGGTTCTGGATCCGTTTCTTGGCTCTGGCACTACGGTTGAAGTAGCACAAAGAATGGAACGTAACTCTATTGGTATAGAAATAATGCCGGAATATGTAGCGATGGTTAAGGCAAAAATAAAAACATCAGTCAAATCGCCGTCTTTATTCAGCCATAAAATAAGCGTATGAAAAAAATCAATCTGCAGCAGATTTACGAATATGTGGAAAAGCATATTTCTATCTTCCATCAGAGAAAGCTGGATTATGTTCAAAACAAAGTCGATCTGTTTAGAATCCTGAAACAGAAAAATCCGTATCTTTTTAAAGCCAAGAATATCTTGACTGCCCAAGATCTAATTAAAGGTTTTCTTGGAGTATAGGAAAGTATAAAAATAGATCTGCTCATTGAAAACAGGGTATAGATTGGAAGTTGGAGTGATTACTCTTGGTAGTAGCCTTTAGGCATCATGTAAGGGTAACCGCATTTCTCACAGAGGAAGGAAGGCGGGCCGATAAGACAGCGTTCAGGGTCAAGAGCATTGACATAATCAATGGCATCTTGAGGAATTACTTCTTCAGTGTTACATTGCGGACAGACATAATTGACGCCGTTTTGCTTCTTCATTTTGCCAAGTATCTCGCGAAGGTTTAAAAGGAATTGTTTCATAGAACCAGTTATCTTTCTCAATGGTTTTAAGTGTGCCGGTTTTATCACGGTAGGTTATGCTAAAAAGAGTCAAATCTTGCCCGCATTTATCGCAGGCAAGAGGATCTTTGCCGGTAAAAATAGTAAGGTTCTTGCGCCAATCGAACTCCTTTAGTTTGGTCATTGGCTTAAAGCAGGTCTCCAAGAGGCCTTTAGCTATTTCGTATTTGACAGATGAGCGTCTGGAGTAAAGGCCGAACCTGCGGATGGTTTTAAATTGTTTAGAAGAAGTATGTTGAAGTACGGCTTTAATAAACTCGAACTTGGGCATGGTTTTAGTCTGTTCTTTTCCATAGGCTTCGTAAGAAAAGCTGACATAGCTGCCGTCATAGCTGATGATTCTTCTCTTGGATATAGGCGGATGTCTGGTGTAACGGGCAATATAGCTTAAGGTTGTTTTTTTTAGAACCTTTGATAACTCTGTCAGCGAATATGACAAAGCCGTTAGTTTTGTATTTGAAACACCAGTCAATAATAGGATTAAGGATATGTTTATGTTGAGGCAGGGCTTTCCTTATGGCAGTGAGAATTTCGTATTGCCAGGTTTTTCTTATAAACTCATAGTCAATATAGCTAACGTTGATAAAACGAGCATTATTCTTAGACAGTCCCCCGCAGGTAACTAAAGCGTGGACATGGAAATTAGGTTTAAGGTCGTCTCCAAAGGGGTGTAGTACCAGGATAAAGCCAGTAGTAACCTTTTCTGTTCTGGAGAAGGCCTTTTTGATAATCTTGGCTGCGGTATCTAATAGAATCCTCTGCAGAGAAGGGTTATCAATGAAGAATGGCCAGAGTTTATTGGATACGGTTAGGACGATATGCCGGTGGTCGCAATTGAGCAGTTTTTTAGAGACTATTTGAGACCAGACGTCAGTATGCTTTTTGCCACAGCGTGAACAGAGCTTGCTTTTACAGCTAAAGGGAATGGTTTTGATACTGCCACAGCGAGGACAGACGTATTTAGCAAAGCCGCATTCACGGGTGCAGCAGGTGAGCATTTTTTCAGTCTCACGGATGACATTTTCGGGCAGCTTATTTTTATAAAGCTCTTTAAAAAGAACCCAGTTATTGTCTCTTTTTAAGATGGCTTCAAAACTTAGCTCAGCGTCCATTGTGCAAATTATAGCATAATCCGTTAAGTAAGGGGAACTAGAAAGTTATGACGAAGCCCTTTAGGGCTGAGGAATTTTCTTGATGCCTTTTTGCAGTCACAGGAAGAAACGCTTTTTGGCGATTTTATCGAAGGATTAGCTATTTTTGTGTGTGACAAAGCGTATGGCGCCAATAAGTCAGAATTGACCGGCGTTGATTTAGAGTTTGAAAAAGACGGAGTGATATATGTTGTAGAAATTAAAGCCGGTTGGAATTGGGGAAATGCCAGTCAGATTAGACAGTTGCGGGTTAATTTTGAGAAAGCTAAAAAGGTATTGCGCGCGAAAACAGGGAAAAAGGTTATTGCGGTTAACGGATGTTGTTTTGGTAGAGATGAAAAACCAGATAAGGGTGGTTATCTAAAATTGTGCGGGCAAAGATTCTGGGAGCTGATTTCCGGAGATGAGGATTTGTATATAGATATTATTGAACCGATAGGATATAAAGCGAAACAGAAAAACGAGGAATTTCTGGATAATTATGCGCGAATTGTGAATAAACTTACTTTAGAGTTTTCGCAGAAATTTTGCGATGACGGAAAAATTAATTGGTCAAGATTAGTCGAGTTCAACTCCGGATTTAAGAAAATAGTCAATAAACAAAGCGATTAGTGTCTTAGCTAAAAAGGTTTTAAGAGAACATTATTGGAATGGACAGCCGCTATTTTAGGGTCTAATCCTAAAGCAAAAATAAACACCATTGTAGCAATCCCCTATAACCCTTATGAACCTAAGCCATATGGGCGCTGGACGATGCGCGGGATGCTTGATTTGCGGGATAATTCCGGGGACATAGTACTTAATTCATAATTAAGTAATGTATCCCCAGAATTCCGATTCTTGCCATAATACTTTTAAGGTTGGCAGCACCAGTTTTGGCAAGTGGCGGCATTGGATTTATCGCTGTAAGACCCGCTATGCCTATTGGTTTGATAAATCAAAGCCGACTTGCACGATACCGACATTCCCATTGCAGGAATATAATGATAAAATCTGGAGGGCATTTCAGGAAGTGGCCCGGAGGTCTGACCTTATAAAGAAAGCACTCGAAGAGTCAAAGATGCCCCATTTAAGCAATCTCGAGCTTTATCAAAGTGAATATAGGCAGATTATTCGTAAATTAGAGGAATTCCAAACCTACAAGGATAACGCCGTTTCCTTGAAAGTAAGAGGTTTTATAACTGAGGAAGAATTTAAAATACAGTTAATATCCTTGATGGAAGAAAAGAAAAATCTTGAGCAGCAGAAAAAAGAATTAGGGGCTAAGATTGAATACTTAAAGCGAGTGGCCGCAGAAGGTATAAATAAGGAGGCCATTTTAAGATATGCAAAGTTTATCTACCAATCGGATAAGAAACTGGATATACCGCAGAAGCGAAGAATTTTAGAGGCTTTTATTAAGTATATCCCCATATACCGCAATGGCGAATTCGAGCTTATCTTCAAATTCCCCATCCCTGAACCTTCCCAACCCCAGCAATTTCAATTGACTACCAATTCATGTATTGATGGACAAAACGCGAGACTTGAATATCAATCTGTTCCGTATATAGAGTTCAGGGTGAGGAGTGGGGAGGTTTTATATGCATAGGTTCTTTGGTAAGTTCAATTTTTGAAATTATGGGTAGGTTTTTAGAATTGATTTTTGCTTTTGGGTGAGCAAAATAATCAACTTTTTACTTGACAAAATACTCACCAAAATGTTATACTTTAATTGGTCATAGACCACAAGAACCCTCTCTACGGGTTACCTGTGATCATAGCTTCGGGAGTAGAGATACCCGAAGCTGTTGCTTTTTTAGAGGCTATAAAGCTATCAGTTCTATTGGGCATAAAACCCGCCACCCTAAACATTCCTTTATCTTCAATAATATTAAGTTTTAAAATTAATATAGCATTATTGTATTTTTTTGTCTTTCTTTTCTTATAATAGTTAATTCCATCTTTCGTATTATAAAACCCATCAGCTCTTTTTATAATTGTGTTAATAATGGCTATAGTTTTAAATTTAGAGCTATCAAAGGTGCGAATATCTACATTTTCGTTTTGTTTTTGTGTTATGAAATGAAGAGCATACTCTATAAATGCTTCTTTTTCTAATAATCTTTGTAGTGCATCTGGATGTGGTGCAAAATATATTTTGTGTTTAAATTTTCCTATAATTGGATTTACCAAATCATATTGTCCGTATCGTAAAATAAAATCTACTACTCCCATTGCTAATTTTCTTTTTTGATTTTTATTTTTAAATTTATACTCAGCCTTTACTTGAGGAATTGGTGCTTTATCAATAAAATTAAATACTTCTTCGAAGGAAATGTTTTCCATAAAATAATTATATCACCATAAAAACAAGTGTCTATAAAAAAAATCAAGTTAGATTTCCTCACCTAATACGTCTGTTATGTTAGAGAGTGTCAAGCTTTATTGCATAATAGACTGCCAGCTTTTAGAGCCTTTTAACTTTCTGTTATTCGTGGCAACCGAGCTTAGCTTCGGTTCACACTCTTTAATTTTGCGTTTTGGAGCCTAGGGGTCTCTTTCTATTATCGAGTCTTAAGGCTCTGACGTAACACCGAGTCGTCCCCAGAGGCAAACGTTGCTTATGGCTCTTTAAAGCTTAGCTGTTTAAATATTAGCGATATATTCGCGTTGTTCTTTCAAAACTCTATAAATAATCAATGTCAACTTCCGCGCTACCGCAACAATGGCCTTACGCGCGCCAACCTGCGGGTGATGTTTAGCGCGGATGCGGTCGTAGAATTGACGTAGCCGCGCATCTTTGCCGATATTCGCCCAAGCTGCCTCAACTAGTAAAGACCTAAGCACAGAGCTGCCTAAATGGGTAATACGGCCTCTTGAGATCCGTTCTCCGGTTGAGTATTCGCTAGGCACCAGTCCGGCAAAGGCAGAGAGCTCTCTGGGATTACGCATCTGTTCTATATCTCCAATGCTTGCAAGGATAGTTATGGCAGTGATAAAACCTATGCCGGGAATAGAGCGTAAATAATGTATATTACGCTTTAAGCCGGTATTTCGCTCAGAGAGGGTTTTAAGCTCTTTAAGTATTACTACGGTTTGACTGCGCGCATAGTCTAAGTCCTTGAGGAGTAAATCTAACCTTTGGCGCGTAGCAGGGCTGCATGGTAATTCTTTGAGTCGTTTAATATGCGAATAGGACCAGTACTGTGTCGTATCTTTTAATAGCGTGTGCAGATGGGCAAAGAGTAGAAGCGATTTGATGCGCTGCTTGCTTACTTTACGCAAATCGACATATTCTTCACGCGAGCGAAGCAGCTGGCGCAGTTCCCGGCAATCGTAATCCGGGACCCGGATAGGGTTCATATCGCCATTCTTTAAATGCTGTGAGATTCTCTCTGAGTCAAGACGGTTGTTCTTGGTACGGTCATTGCTGGCTTTAGGGACTGATGGAGGAGGCACCATTAGACACCTGATATTTTGGGATGTTAAATAGTCATGAAGATGGTAACCAGTTACTCCGACTTCATAGGCGCAGATAACCCTTTTGTTATTATACCTGTTGCGTATGTATTGGTAAAGGTTTTCCGGGCTTGCAGGGATTTTATACGAATTATTCATAGAGTCGTGATTTTTGACGGTAAATGAAAAACTTTTCTGGTCAACATCGATGCCTATGAAAATATCGTATTCATTGGGGCTATATACCATGCTTTCCTCCTTGTAGAATGGTTAAACTACTTGCCTTTAGTTTATACCATGTTTGGGAAAGCTTAGCACTCTAAACATATTATCTATTATAAGTGAAGGATAAGATTGACGTTTATATAGGGAGGTGGTAAAATGATGCCAGAAGAAATAAGGAATATTCAACCTACCGTAATTATGTCCATAATCACTCAAGAGAATAGTATACACATAAAATATATATTTCATTCGCGATAATATATGGCATATTTTTTAATTTCAGTATCAAATAGAAATAATTTAGATCTATGTATTCAATATGCAATGGCCGGATTTACTAATAGTGTCAATGGGGCATGGACGTTTGTTGAGATTCAAGAAGGCGATTATATTTCTTTTCTGTATGGAGCAAAGGCTTATAATTTATACCGAGTCGAAGAAAAACTCGCTTTTAAAGATGCTAACAACCTTCCTCCGTGGCCTCCCGTTACTTTCAGGATGTCAGGAAACACTTATTATTTCCCTTTCCGTTTGTTTCTAAAACCAATAAGGAAATTTGCTGAACCTTTGGTAAGGGTGGAGTTTTCTTATGTAGCTGAGAATTTACTTTTGAGGGGTGGTTATAGAAGAACCCATTTCCAAGCTGATCAGACAACATTGCAAGCAGTCTCTCAAATGGGTGATTTGTATAAAGATAACACAAAGAAGTTTGATACTGAAAATTACAAAACATTCGATTTGTCTTTCACAAAAAGTTCCTCTTCAATGAAACCGCCCGAAACTTTTAAGTTTATAGAATTCATTCTTCAGTCAGCGATACGGCAGCATTTGTACATAGAAAAGAACATGAAAGATTTGCTTCAGAAAACAAAGGTAAATTTATCTCCATCAACTTTAGAGGTTTTAGGAGAGAAGGCTTTTCCAGAAGGCCATATTGATATTCTAATTAAAGAGGCTATCCCAATTGGAAAATCGAATAGCTTAATTTTAGAGATAAAAACTGGTGCCGCACATCAAAAAGATGTTGAACAGATAAACAAATATGTTGAGGAACTTGGAAACGAATGCTTGAAGGGCGTATTGATGGCATCTAAGTTTTCAGGCAAAATAATTTCCTTAGCCAAAGAGAAAAATGTCGCTTTATTTACTTATAATTTTGACAATCTTGATTTTAGTCAAAGGATAGAGTTTAATCAACTGGTAGATGCAATCAGCCTCCATCACATTTAACGTCATTAGTCAATAATAACGAGGGAAGGAAAAAACGATGGATACGAGTAAGAGAATATTCATTGAAAAAGCCAATAAGGAAGGAATTCTTTTTGTGAGGGAAAGAAACGAATCAAAAGATCATTCCGGACACGGAGCTTTAGAATTTGTCTTAAAAAATGGCGAGATATTCGTAATTAGTGGTTTCCCTTTCGGCCAAGGTAGTTCTCAAGATGGATTATGGATAGATTATAATGCTTATAGTTCAGTTGAAGTATTAATACGCGACTACGAAGTGGCAAGGTTGGCTAAAACCGCAGATAGCTGTTAAGTAAAATTCTCTAACACGAAGGGGTAGAATTCTACGGTTCTTATTTGGTATTCTTTATCGGTAAATAATCAGTATGTCGAAAGCAATAAATTCAACAAGTACAAATAATATCAAAAAGATATTGCATTTTCCATCTGGATATTCTGTTACTAATAATTCAGTTTACTTTCTTCGAGGGAAAATCGCAGAAATTTATCGGAGGAATGAACTCTATACCAAGTTGCTTAATTTTAACCACAGGAATGATTCGAGAGTTATTTCTTATGGGATTACACCTAAAATGGCGATATTTGTTCCGAAAGAGAAAACCATTTTTGTTATTGAGAATAGATTACAGAAAACGGCCTATTATGTTTATAGGAAGCTTCAGGCTTGCGATTTCAAGAATAAGCAATATAAGAAGTTGTTTGGTCCTTTGGGAATCATAGTTAAGTATGTCTATATTCTGAATGACTGGTTTGAGAAAGATGAATACAGAGACGTCTTGGCTTATGTAAAGTCTGTGGGGTGTTATTATTTCTTCCATGAATTACCATTGAGTTTCTTGGGCTTACTTGAGCCAGCAAAGTAGTCTCTACCGTAAC
>Ga0315274_10010103_pt1 | contig 13594 bp, 15 predicted proteins | sample YL17G02_20_MG_FD_203700 | JGI IMG/M metagenome (GOLD analysis project Ga0315274, IMG submission 203700) | Sediment microbial communities from Yellowstone Lake, YNP, Wyoming, USA - YL17G02_20 | ecosystem: Environmental > Aquatic > Freshwater > Lake > Sediment | place: USA: Wyoming | collected...
TTATAGAAGTTGGGATGAAAGGGAATTGAGGAACTACGATGTCATAATTACTGCAACTGCCGAAAGGCAAAGGTATTATCAGGATTTAGCCAAAGAACTTGGTCTAAATACACAGAGTTATGTTAGCCCTCATAGATTAGCCCTTGTGCTTGACATAAATCATAGATACAAAGGGGAAATAGTTTATCTGCCTACTTTTTTCAATGGGGATAGTTGTGGATTTCATTATCAGGATGCGTGGTATTACAAACTTCAAACTGCCATTATTGATAGATTTGTTGGCTATGCTTTTACGTGGAAGGGGATGCCGAGTGCAGATAGGCTAAATAATCCGATACCTTGTTATATTGCAGATAAGGGGCTTGGCAATATGAAAGTAGCAACAGATTCTTTTGCAAAACATCTTAAAAATGTAGATAGAGTGATTTGTGATTTGCCCTCAACTGGTTTTTATGAGGCTGTAGCCAGTGGAGTACCTGCAATGGCATTGTGGAGTAGGGATATGCCTTTCAGGAAGTCGGCTTTGGACTATTTTGGCAATCTCATAAAGCCATTCTCTAATATTGAAGAAGCCATTGCTCAGATTGAAAACTTTTGGTGTGATTTTCCTGAAAGATACCAAATGAAACTGGATATAGGGGATGAACCACTTATAGATATATTGGAGCGATTATGAAGATTGGTGTGGTAAATATAGAAAGGAAGGTACAATGAGTAGCATCTTCAATAACCGTGTCGTTCTTATTACGGGTGGAACTGGCTCATTGGGGCTAAAGTTTATTGATATACTTCTTAGTGAATATGACCCAAAACAGATACGGATATTTTCTAGGGGGGAGTTATTACAACAGGAAGTTCGTGGCAAGTTTAAGAGTGACCGCCTTCGATTCGTTATAGGAGATGTACGAGATGCTGAAAGTATACTGAGGGCAACTTATGGGGTTGATATTCTTATTCATGCCGCTGCTCTCAAGCAAGTTCCAGCGTGTGAAGCAAATCCCATTGAAGCCATACAAACAAATATAAATGGCTCTGTCAATGTTATATACGCTACTCTGAAGAATGGGGTAGATAGAGTCATTGGAATAAGTAGCGACAAAAGTTGCCTTCCAGCGACCTGCTATGGAGCGACAAAGATGGTTATGGAGAAGTTGATTATACAATCCAATCTCTATGTTGGAGACCGCAGAACAAAGTTTGGTTGTGTGAGATATGGCAATGTTTCAGGAAGCCGTGGGAGCATTGTCCCTGTATTTATGGCGCAGAAAAAGAGTGGGGTTATAACAATTACAGATGCTCGAATGACTAGGTTCTGGTTTACCTTAGAGCAGGCTGTTCGCCTTGTTATATCTTGTATTGAGATAATGCAGGGGGGAGAGATATTTGTCCCTATCATTCCTAGTATAAAAATCGTGGACTTAGCAAGTGCTGTCGCCCCTGAATGCAAGCAGGTTTCAATAGGAATAAGACCAGGCGAGAAATTACACGAGATTCTGCTTTCTGAGGAAGAAGCTAGGCATACTATAAAATACTCATCTTATTTTATCATAAAGCCAGAAATGGTATTTAATGCTTCAGTTAAATGGGCTGGTGGTGAGGTATTGCCAGAAGGGTTCAGATATACTAGCGATACTAATAGTTTATGGTTAGATAAGGAAGAACTCAATAGAATGGTGCAAAGTGAACAAGGTTAGAATTGGTAATAGGTGGGTTGGAGAGGGGGAACCTACTTATATCATCGCTGAGATTGGCTCTAATTTTGATGGTAGTTTAGCACAAGCCAAAATGTTGATTGCCTTGAGTAAGGAAGTAGGGGCAGATGCTGCCAAATTTCAGAGTTTCCTACCTGATAAGATTATTGCCAAGAGGGGATTTCAAACTAAGGTGTCATTCCAATCAAAGTGGGAGAAGCCTGTTTACCAAGTCTATTCTGAGGCTGAACTTCCAAGGGAATGGCTAGGGCAACTTGCTGAGTATTGTAAGGAGAAAGGTATTGACTTTCTAGTAAGCCCTTATGATATGGAGGCAGTTGACAGACTTGAACAGATAGGGGTTTCTGCATACAAGATTGGCTCTGGCGACATAACATATTTACCCTTAGTGGAATACATTGCTAAGGAGGGAAAACCGATAATACTTGCGACTGGGGCTAGCAGCATAGGAGAAATAGAAAATGCAGTTGATGCTATTAGGTCTACGGGTAACAATGACATCGTTTTACTTCAATGCGTTACTAATTATCCCTCTCCTATTGAACAGGCCAATATTAGGGCGATGGCTACTTTGAGACAGCGTTTTTGTGTCCCTGTGGGATATTCAGACCATTCTCAAGGTAGTATTGTATCTTTAGGGGCAGTTGCATTAGGTGCTTGCATAATCGAAAAACACTTTACTTTTGATAAGACTAGGGAAGGCCCAGACCATCCTTTTGCTATGGATGTCCTTGAAATGGCTTCTCTTGTGCATGATATAAGGCTGTTAGAAAATGCCTTGGGGTCTCCTATTAAAGATGTAACAGATGCCGAGTCTGAAACGAGGATTATACAGAGGCGTAGTATTTTCGCTAAGGTAGATATTTGTGCTAATAGCATAATAACTACTGGAATGATTGAGTGCTTGCGTCCATCCATAGGGATACCACCTGAATATATAGGCGTAGTTTTGGGCAAAAAGGCAATAACTAATATTAAGGCTGGCGAACCAATAGCTTGGGATGATATAGACAAGACTGTGCTATAAACAAAGGAGGACTATGGAACGGGTATTGCTAGTTAATGTTCCATCACGCCAAGGCGGTGGGGCATTTTTTATCCCTATGGGGTTGCTGTATGCAGGTGGTGTTATCGAAAGATGTGGGCATACTGCAAAGATTATTGACCCCTATCTTGGCGATGAGAAACTAGAGTATTTTGAGAACTTCTTTGACAAGCTCGGTGGTGTTATAGAGATATTCAAACCTAATATCATCGGCTATGGCGGGATAGCCACATCATATGGCAGAACTAAAAGGCTAGCCAATTTTGTGAATAATAACTACTCTGGCATTACCCAAGTGGCTGGAGGGGCACTCGCTTCCGCTTATAGGTTGCTACTTGATAATACACCCATAAAATATGTCTTTCATGGGGAGGCAGAAACGAGTTTGGCTAGTTTCTTGGATAAGGGAACGATGGGCGATGGAATGTCCACTAAAGTAAATGGTCGAATAGTACGGAATGAAAGCGTACAGGTAGAAGATATGGATGGAATCCCCTTTCCCCCTTATCACCTTATTGCCATGGAGCACTATCAATACCCGATAGTAGGTAGGCTTGATGGGTTTAGGCAGATATTGAGTGACTCTGCCTATGACAACTTGACCAAAACTGTAGGGCAGACAACACATATCGCCCCCATATTGACATCAAGAGGATGTACCCACAAGTGCCTTTTCTGCTACAGGCATTTTAGTGGGCATAGGCAACACAGCGTCAATTATGTAATATCTCATATGAAATATCTTATGGAAACCTACGGTGTCTCTGGCTTTACCTTTGCTGATGAACTTTTCAATGCTCACTATGACTGGGTGATGCAATTTTGTGATGAAATAGAAAGAAACAGTCTCCATATTTGCTATACAATCGGTGGTGCAAGGGTCAATAATGTTGATAGGCATATGCTCCAGAGATTAAAAGATACGGGGTGCATAGAAATAAGCTATGGTCAAGAATCAGGCTCAGATACGGTTCTCAAGGGGCTTAGGAAGGGTACTACTGCTCAACTTAACAGAGAGGTAACTCTGCTGACCCAAGAAGTTGGCATCCTTACTGTGGTGCAACTAGTCATAGGTTCTCCTAGCGAAATGCCTGAAACGATAAGGGAGACTATCCAGTTCCTCAAAGATGTCAACGCCTATCAATTCGCTTTGAACTATCTAATACCACTACCAGAAACACCAATCTGGCAATATGTACAGGAGCATAATTTGATTCCAAACGAAGAGAGTTACTTGAGTATGGTCGCAGACTCTGGTGGCAATCCCATCATAAACTTCACAAGCCAAACGGAAAAGGAATGGCGTAATTGGGGGAATCTAATACACAATGAAATGGTACTGAATTATTATCAGAGGAATAAAGGAGCTATTTCTATTCGTCTCTTGCACTTGCGACTATTTATGGCTACATTGACAGTCAAATTTATTCCTCGTTTTTTATTGATGCGGATTCCCAAGAAAATAAAAAACTTTATAGTAGGTTGGTAACTTAATTAAGGAGTACCATGACACAGCAGATGGGAGAATGGGCTGGCGATTTTGGAAGAGCCTATACAAATCGCAATGCGATGTCTTTACAACGAATGGATGTTATGTATAAAGAGTTATATGGCGTTACACGCAAAGAAATGAATTGTATGTTTTTGGATAATTTTGATAAGCAGATAAGGATATTAGAGGTTGGCTCAAATATTGGACTTCAGTTGCGTCTTTTGCAACAGACAGGTTTTAAGAATCTCCATGGAATAGAGTTGCAGCCTTATGCGGTAGAATTATCCAGGCATAGTACGAAGAATATAAATCTAATTCAGGGTTCTGCCTTTGATATTCCCTTCAAAGACGGCTTCTTCGACTTTGTATTTACATCTACACTTCTGATTCATATTTCTCCCAATGATATTGGTTTGGTTTTAAGTGAGATTTATCGATGCACAAAGAAGTATATTTGGTGCTTTGAGTACTATGCAGATACATATACTGAGGTTGAGTATAGAGGGCACAAAGACTTACTTTGGAAAACAGATTTTGCGAAGTTGTTTCTTAATCAATTCCATGACCTTAGACTTGTGCAGGAAAAGCACTTCAAATACTTGGGTAATGATAATGTGGACACAATGTTTATGCTTAAGAAGGGAGACTGATGCCGAATATCGTGGCGATTATCGAAGCAAGAATGGCTTCAACACGACTCCCAGGGAAAACCATGAGAAAAATCGTTGGTAAGCCGATGTTGGCACTTGTGATTGAAAGGTTGCAAAGGGCTAATAGGTTGGATGGGATTATTGTTGCTACCACAGTTAATCGAGAGGACGATGTAATTATTAAACTCGCAAAGGAACTTGGTGTTAAATGGTTCAGGGGAAGCTCTGAGGATGTATTGGGTCGTGTGCTGAAAGCTGCGAAGCGTTATAAAGTTGACATAATAGTTGAAATCACTGGCGATTGCCCACTTATTGACTCCAATATAGTTGATTCAGTGATTAGTAGGTATCTAATTGGGGGCTATGATTTTGTTGCTAATTGTGTTAGAGAGCCTTTCCCTAGAGGGCTTGATACTCGTGTCTTCTCTACAGATATTTTGCAGGAAGTTTCAGAATTGACGCAAGACTCTGTTGACAGGGAGCATGTCTCCCTCTATATTTATGAACATCCTAAGAAATATAGAGTTTACAATATTAAAGCACCACGAGAACTTAGGCATTTAAGGCTGTGTGTGGATACGAAGAAAGACCTACAACTTATTAGGAGGATTTACTCTACTCTGTATCCCCAGAATGCTAATTTCACGATATTCGATGTGTTGAAATTGATTGAAGATAAGGGGCTTGCTGTAATAAATGCTGATGTCAAACAGAAGGCGGTAAGATGAAATATAAGGCAGGGATAGTTGGTTGCGGGCGAATTGGTAGTGAATTTGACGATGACCCTAAGCGTAAGCAGATTTCTACTCATGCTGGGGCTTATCGTGATGTGGATGATGTTGAACTTATAGCCGCTTGTGACCTTGATAAGGACAAACTAGAGCGATGTGGGAAGAGATGGCAGATTCCATTGTTATATCAAGACCTTGGTGAAATGCTTAAAAATAAGTTTGATATTCTTAGCATATGCACTCCGAGTACAAGTCATCTAGATATTGTGAAAGAAGCAGTTAAAAGTGGCGTAAAGGCAATATTCTGCGAGAAGCCGATAGCTGACTCGTTGCAAAGTGCAGGTGAGATGATTCGTTTGTGCCATAGTAATGGCGTGATTCTTCAGATAGACCACCAGAGGAGATTTGATAGGTTTCACCAAGAAGTTAGGGATTTTATTCAAGATGGGAAACTGGGAAGAATTCAGCAGGTTAGTTTCTATTATACTGCTGGTATTGCTAATACAGGTAGCCACATGTTTGACTTGTTGCGGTTCTTTTTTGGTGATGTTATGTGGGTTCAGGCTGTCTATAGTAAAAATGATTCTCGTAAACTTGATGACCCTAATGTTGATGGAATGATGCAATTTTGTAACTTACCTTTCTGTACGATTCAATCTTGTGATGTCCAGAGCTACCTAATCTTTGAGATGGATTGTCTTGGGACTAGAGGTAGATTGAAGATAACCCGAAGTGGTTTTGGTATTGAATATTACGATGTTGGTGAGAGCAAGATGTATTCGGGGTATAACGAGGTTTATCTTGCACCTTCGCTTATTGATGAGACACCAAGTGATTCAATGATAGTAGCAGGGGTGAAGCATTTAATAAAGTGTCTTCGGGAAGGTCGTTTATCAATATCAAGTGGAGAAGATGGAAGAGCAGCTTTGGAATTGGTTAGTGCCTTTCGTGAATCCGCTGATAGGGCGGGTACGCTTATTTTGGTTCCTTTAACTCTTAATTTGATAGAAGGTGATTTCAGTGGCTAAATTGGCTTTATGTGGTGGTCAAAAAACTAGGGGAAAGCCTTTCCCACACCATCCAGTTATAGGCGAGGAAGAGAAGGAGTCCGTGCTGGAAGTGCTTAATAGTGGTAGGCTTTCTACATTTATTGCTGAGGCTGGGGAACAGTTCCTTGGTGGAGAGAGGATAAAGCAATTTGAGAAGGATTTTGCTACTTACCATAACGTAAGCTGTGCAGTAGCTTTTAATTCAGCTACGGCAGCTTTACATGCTGCGGTTGTTGCTTGTGGAGTCAAAGCAGGTGATGAAGTGATTGTGCCACCCTATACTTTTACTTCTACGGCAACTTGTGCCTTGATGCACAACGCCATACCAGTTTTTATTGACATAAAACCAGATATATTCTGTTTAGACCCAAGTAAGATTGAACAGGCTATCACCCCAAGAACTAGGGCTATAATTCCTGTACACCTGTTTGGGCATCCTGCTGATATGGATGAAATTATGGAGATTGCGAGCAAGCATAATCTCAAGGTTATTGAGGACTGTGCTCAAGCACCAGGGGCAACATATAGAGGTAGGTATGTAGGTACTATGGGCGATTGTGGCATATTCTCTTTTCAAGAGAGTAAGACTATCACAACTGGGGAGGGTGGTATGCTGACAACTAACGATGAGCATATAGCTGGAACTGCACGAATGGTGAGAAATCACGGAGAGATGGTGCTGGAGAAGCAGCGAACTTATAAGTCTGATATGCTTGGTTGGAACTATAGAATGACTGAAATGGAAGCAGCATTGGGGATAGTGCAATTCAAGAAACTCGATAGTCTTAATGCTCGAAGGATTGAATTAGCGGATTATCTCTCTCAGAATTTATATTCATTGCTAGGTGGTGTTCCTATTGTCTATCCTTTGTACAAGCACGTTTATTATATCTATTCTATTAAGTATGGCGAACATGAGACAGGCATTACTAGGGATTTGTTTGTGAAGGCGTTGGTTGTTGAGGGGATACCTTTTGGTGCAGGTTATGTAAAGCCATTGTATTTGAATCCTATCTATCATGATAACAAGCCGTTTATATATAAGCATTATGGCAAAAGAGTCAATTATGACAAAGGGATATGCCCTGTAGCTGAAAACCTTTATGAGAAAAGTTTAATCTTGACTCCAGTATGTCGATACCCTGCTACTATAGAGGATATGGATGATATTGTGAAAGCGGTGAAGAAAATTTTGGATAATAAAGGAGAACTGAGCCATGTTTCTTGAGACAGATAAGATATGGTTATTTCAGGTAGAAGAAGCAGATTTACCTGTTTTGAGGGATTGGAGAAATGACCCTGAGTTAAGAAAAATGATGCGGGAATATACTCCATTAAATATGTTTAGTCAGAAGAAATGGCTTGAATCTTTACAGGATGATAAAAGAAATATTATGTTTTTAATACGGGAGAAAGAGAGGGAAAGTCCAATTGGGGTATGTGGGCTAGTACATGTTGATTGGAAGAATCGCTGTGCTGAAACTTCACTATATATTGGTGAAAAAAACTTTACAGAGAACATATATTATCGACATGTTATATATCTTCTTTGTGATTACGCTTTTAGGGAATTAGGGTTTCATAGGCTGCGGTCTGAAATATATCTAATAGACGATGGCTGGGTGGATATGTATAAAAGTTGGGGGTTTAAGGTTGATGGTGAGTCAAGAGACACTTATTGGTGGGATGGAAAGTGGTGGGCAAGTGCTTTTGTTTCTATGTTGGATAATGAATGGGAAGATATGAGAGATAGCTATGTGCCATGATAGTTGTATTGCTTTTGGAAGGGCTAATCTAGGCGAGGCTGATATTAAAGGGAAGAATGTATTGGAAGTTGGCTCTCGTAATGTTAATGGTAGCCTTCGGTCAAGTGTTGAGAGGTGGAAACCTACTACATATATAGGTTTAGACATACAAAAAGGCGAGGGGGTTGATTTTATTTGCAAGGCTGAGGATATAGAAAAGAACTTCGGTAAAGATAGTTTCGATGTTGTGATTTCAACTGAGTTACTTGAGCATGTTAGGGATTGGCGAAAGGTTATTTCTGGTGTTAAAAGAGTCTGCAAATCCGAGGGAATCATATTGCTCACTACACGGTCTTATGGCTATCAGTATCACGGCTACCCTGCTGACTTTTGGAGATATGAATTGGAAGATATAAAGCACATCTTTTCTGATTGCACTATTCTTGCTTTAGCAACAGACCTTGAAGCGCCTGGGGTGTTTATTAAAGCCCAAAAACCAGAGAGCTTTACTGAGAATAATTTAGCAGAATATCAATTATACAGCATGGTTACTAATAAGAGAATAAAGAGCATAGTAGACAATGATTTTAGGGCTTTCTATTTCATAAAATTGGCTTTGATAGACAGGTACAGGATGTTTATTAGGGTAACCAAGAAGGCTATATATAAACTTTTGAGTCCTGTCACGAGTAGGGTGAGGAAGCGATGGAGTTAGTTTCAATATTAACACCAACTTATAACCATGAGCGTTTTATAGCCCAGTGTATAGATAGTGTGCTTGCCCAAACCTATTCTAATTGGGAGCAGATTATTATAGATGATGGGTCTACAGATAAGACAGGCGAGATAATATCTAAATATAAAGATGAAAGAATCAAGTACATACGGCAAGACAATGTAGGGATTTGGCGGCTGAGAGAGACATATAATAAGGCTCTCCAATTATCAAGTGGTACTTATATAGCTCTGCTTGATGGCGATGATTGTTGGCCTAGTGATAAATTGCAGAAGCAGGTATCAGTTTTTGACAAATCAGGAACAGTTTTGAGTTGGGGGAAACAGGCTACTGTAGATGCTGCTGGCAAAATTATAGAAGTTTGCCCTTCTGATTTTATGCCGTTTAGGGATAAGACACAGAAGGAAATACTACGCAAATTATTGTTTGAGAACTTTATTGGTGCGTCTACCGTGATGTGTCTCAAGGATGCCTTGGTATCTATTGGGGGATTCCAACAGTCTGAATATGCTCCTTATGTTGACTATGCAACTTGGTTAAGGCTTTCCCAGGTCGGAAAGTTTGTTGCTATAGAAGATGTGATGGGATATTGGAGACAACATGAGAAACAGGTTTCTGCAACAATGACTATTGCAATGGCACAAGGACATCAATGTGCTATAGATTTCTTGGAGCAGATGACATCAGAAGCTAGAAACTCGATAGATATTAAAGTAAGCACATTGAAATCCCATAAGCAGAGAAGAATGGCACGGCTTCTTGTGGGTTTAGGTGTAAGGGCTTTTATTCAGCACAAGTGGATATAATAAAAAGGAGGGGAAATGGCTTTCCAAATCTGTAACCGATGTATTATGGATACCTCGGATAGTTTTATTTGGTTTGATAACAATGGCGAGTGTAACCACTGTAAGTCGTATGACTCTTTGGTAAGGCAGCGAGTTTTGAAAGGGCATGAGTCTCAGCAGGCAGTAAATGTTATCAGGGAGAAGATTAAGAAAGATGGCGAAGGCAAGAGGTACGATTGCATTATAGGACTAAGCGGGGGTGTTGATAGTACCTATGTTGCCTACTTGGTCAAACAATGGGGATTGCGACCTTTGGCAGTAAGCTTAGACAATGGCTATGACACGGAAATATCATCTGCTAATGTGAAGAATCTTGTTAAAAAGTTGAATCTTGACCATAAGGTTTACACTGTGGATGGGGGGCAATTTAAAGACTTGCAACTAGCGTATCTGAAATCTGGGGTGCTAGACCTTGAAACACCAACTGATAATGTGCTGACAGCGATGCTTTATAGATATGCCAAGAATTACAATGTAAAGTACCTTATAACAGGCTACAACATTGCTACAGAGGGGATAATGCCATCAAGTTGGAACTTTGCTGATGATGACATATTAAATCTCAAAGCGATTCACAAAGTTTTTGGCACTAAGCCAATCAGCTTTTTGCCTACCATAGGTTTATATAGGAAATTGTATTATGAGTATGTGTTGGGGATAAAGCAAATTACTATTCTGAATATGATACCTTATGTAAAGAGTGAAGCAAAAGAACTGATTAAAAAAGAATTGGGTTGGGTAGACTATGGGGCAAAGCATCACGAATCTATCTATACACGATTCTATCAGGCTTATATTCTTCCTCATAGATGGGGGATTGATAAGCGAAGAGGATATTTGTCAGCCTTAGTTTGTTCAGGGCAGATGACAAGGAACGAAGCCTTGAAAGAGATGGGGAATGACCCTTATCCTACAGCATTGATGGAACAGCAGGACAAGGAGTTCGTTTTGAATAAACTGGGGATTACCGAGGGACAGTTTGCGGCGTTTATGGGTTTGCCTAAAAGAAGCCATTTGGAATTTGACTCTGATTACAAGTCTAGAAATATTATGAGATTTGTTTATCAGGGACTTGTGGGTAAGGTGAAGGGCCAATGAAGAAGATATTGGTTTTGGCTATATTATTTGTATGCTTTGCCTGTAGTTCTCAGAAAGTAGTAGTACCATTGCCCTTAGTGGATTTGCCTAGTTGTGGTTCTAATTGTAAGGCAACGGTTGTTACGGGCAATGTATCGTTTATAAAAGATGGTGAAATCATTGAGAACAATCACAAAACTATTGGGGAATATGTCACTTTTTTGGGTAGCCCCTTGTATATCTTCGAGTATCACTATGGGGACTTCTTTACTTTATTACAGAGGGCAGGGCAAAGTTATGAGTTTATATTATATAGTGTAGGTAATGTTAGCATCTCAACATATGGCATAGGGATTCATGATGTCCCTCTTTGGTACATAAAAAGTTACGAGGAGGTTGGTCAATGATTGATAACGAGTCTTGGAGGGAATAGAAAGTAATGGCAGGGCTATATATCATACTATTTTTTATCATCATTGTCATAATTCATCGCATAAAAAAGAAGTAGGTTGGAAATAATATCTGCTGTTTTCGGAACACTTTTCTTTGGGATAGGGCTTCTAGTGCTGGTTTCGCTTATTCAGACAATAAGGAATAGGTAGGTTGGTATGTCAGATAAAAGATGTGGGCTATGTATTCATTATAAGGTAAGCCTTTCAGGAGAAGATAGATGTAGACTCCTTGAAAAGAAAGTACGCTCGTTGGATAGAGCTTGTGAGCAATATAGTAACGAGATATTACCTAGAAGTGCAGAAAGTGGAGTAGTGGTTAAGAAGAGTTGTGCTGAGGGTGAGTGCTAGGAGAAACATTATATGGATAGGTCAAGGTTTAAGAGATGAAGCAATTGAATTTGGCAGGGAATGCTTCAGATAAGGAAGTTTGGCAAAATTTGGATTTAATGGTAAGCCAAAATTACAGCCAGAGATTTGTAGTATTTTATCGTGGCATAAATCTTGGCGTGATAAAGTTGGGGCGAACTGGACAGAGATTGGGGGTAAGACAAGTAGCTATTAAGATGAGACAATTATTCCCTACTATGCAAAATTATATTATATCGGAGTGTTTGGATATAGATAGTGGAAGCCTTCAAAGGTTGATAGGATATAGCCCAACTGATAGCAGGAAATGTAGAGTATGTGATAAGTTATTAAAAATAGATAGACCTGATGTTTATGGTTTGGCTACAGGGATATGTAGGGCATGTAGGAAGAAACGAATAAGGGAGAGCAAAAATCATCATAAATCGTTTGTTTGTTTGAATTGCCATATTATATTTAGTAGACCTTTATGGGAAATAAAACATAGAGTAGAAACTTCGGGAAAGGAACCTCAGTTTTGTAGTAATAAGTGCCATCATGGATTTCGGGAAAACCATCACATAAAAGGTAGACACGAGTGTGTGCCTAGTTGACTTTCTTATATTATAAATCACTAAGGTTTATCTTTGATACTTTGCCTTGTTTAGCATCATCAAGTCCTTGTTGGATAGGATTACAATAAGGACAGTCTTTATTCCCACAGTAACCACATGGAGGATAAAAACTACTCGCCATGTCAGCAAGTTGCTTATGTTCTTCTGCCATTGTGACATAACCTTCTTTTACTTCTGCTACTATTTTCTTAATACCTTGTAAAGCCTCTTTAGAAGTAGGAGCAAGCCAACTTAAACTTGGAAGTTCTGCACATAGTCCTACATATTCCTTATCTTCGTCTGACCAAATAACCTTGTAGGTATGTTTATCTTTCTCAATCCCTTTGTTTAGGCTTTCCCACTTTTCTTTAAAACCCGTAAAATCATATTCTCTTGGTTTTCTCTTGTGTTGCCTTAGTGCTTCTGTCTTAACTAACCTCGCACAATATTCCCCTGCTGTTAAGCCTTTCTTGGAAGCTTTAGCCTTTATTGCTTCATAGAGTTCTCGCCCTAGATAGATATAGACTCCAGTTGGTTGTCTCATAGTTGCTCCTTAGTTTGTCTATACTTTGTAGCCACTAAATTCCTTTTGCTTTACATCAGTCATAAGTTTTAAAAGACTCACATTCCAAGGCTTAGATTCAAACTGACCTGCCAGTAATTCTTTGCCAGTAGTAGGATTTGAGGGATATAGTCTTTTAATATCATTTAGGTCTATTGTTTTGGTTAATTCACATATTCTGCCAAGTTCTTTATAGTTGTGATTATGGGAACATACGCCAAGTGTTTTTACCGAAGGTTTCTTTATGTGCCATTTATCATCTTCAGAGTCAAGTAGGTTTACTAATTTATCATATGACAATGAGAAGTCGCCTTGCCCATATTTGGATTCAATGCCTAGAGTGTTTGTGCATACTATGACGCATTTGCCAGTATGAGATATGCGCCATCCTCCTAACTCATCGGAGTTTTGAATATTTATATCTCCCTCAAAATCAAGTCCATCTACGGCGATACTCAAGAGCCTTTTCTCCAAATGGTTGTCAAGAACAAACTTTGCATCTGTTATTCTTATCTCTGCCTCTATCTGTGCTCCCCAAG
>Ga0315274_10010106_pt1 | contig 13590 bp, 7 predicted proteins | sample YL17G02_20_MG_FD_203700 | JGI IMG/M metagenome (GOLD analysis project Ga0315274, IMG submission 203700) | Sediment microbial communities from Yellowstone Lake, YNP, Wyoming, USA - YL17G02_20 | ecosystem: Environmental > Aquatic > Freshwater > Lake > Sediment | place: USA: Wyoming | collected...
GCTAGAGGAAAGGAGAGCGTAAGTCGAAGGGATCATATCCGGATTCACTTGTTGCAGTCTCTTGACCTCTAACTTCTTCTCCTCTCTTCCTCTTTTCCTCTCTTCCTCTCTTCCTCTCTTCCTCTAGCCTCCAGCCTCCGGCCTATGCTACACTCACGCCCTTGCAGGCTTCGCTATCTATAGTAACAGGATACTCCTCGCGTTGCGCGCGGATTCGGCAGACGATGGAAAAGGCTGTCTCTCAGAACAACGGATTCCTCGACCGCACTACGGTTCTCCTGATCCTCATCATTTTGCTGGGCGCGCTCCTTAGGCTCCACGGACTCGCCTCGCGCAGTCTCTGGTACGACGAGGGCTGCACCATCGCTCAGTCAAAGCAGATCGACCCCTCGTTCAGGTTCTTCAGCCTGGATACCATCAGCGATCCCCCGGTGATCGCCGTCATGGTTCGCGTTTTGGAATCCGTTCTTTCCTTCTTCCCTGCGCTGCAACCCACGTCCGTGACGTACGACTTCCTTCTGCGTCTCATCCCCTGTGTGTTCTCCATCATCGCTCTACCCGCGATCTTCCTCGTTTGCAGAATACTGACAGCGAATGACAAGGCTTCGCTTCTGGCGACCCTGCTGGGCGCGGTCAGCCCGTTTCAGATCTACTATGCACAGGAGCTCAAGGCGTACTCGATCTACCTTGCGGTCTCGCTTGCGGCCCTGTACTGCTTTCTAAAAACCCTGGAAGAAGATCAGCCCCGTTATTGGATAGGGCTTGTGCTGGCCGAGGCCCTTTCCATGTATGTCCACCTGTTCTCCGTGTGGAACATCGCCTTGTTCAATCTGTTTTTCGTGCTGACGCTGCCATGGCACACGCGAAAGCTCGTGAAGTGGGCCGTTGCTCAAGCAATCGTTGCGCTGCTCATCCTTCCGGCAGTCCTCCTTGCGTACCAGTGGTCGATCGTCTATGAGTCCATCCAGGCGAACTCCTGGGCTCTCCGTCCTGACGCGAAGTCGGCCCTTATCACCTTCAAGACCTTTTTCGCGGGTTACGGCGCAAACAGCCGCGTGTACTGGCCGATCTTCGTTCTGTCCGCAGTGTTGTTTCTGGGGGGGCTCTTTGCGCTGCGCCGCCGCAAGAGCGCGCTCCTGCTTGTTCTAGTCCTTACCGTGCTACCCATTGTTGCCAACGTGATTATCTGGCGCGTGCGGGATTTCCCGTTTTACGAGCACCGGATCTTCATCTTCTCGGGCGCGGTATGTTACTGCGTCGCCGCCCTCGGAATTGTGTCGATACCGTGGAGGGCGCTCCGCGCAGGAGCAGCGCTTCTGCTGATCGCGTTGATCCTGGCGGCCCTCCCTGACTATTACTCGCAGAGTCTTCATCCGTTTCAGACGCACCGGATGGGCGTTCGGCACAAAGTCGCAAACCGCGACGCGGCGGCCTTTATAGAATCCCAATGGCGAGAGGGCGATTTCATCGGCCATGCAAGCCATTTCACGCTTTTTCCTTTCTATCACTACCTGCCGGACGCGCCCCAATCCGGACTCCGCCTCACGGAGGCCGAGCGCCGGGGATTCCTCATGGCCCTTCCCAATGAACCCCTGTGGGAACGTTACCACGCGATTCCCGTCCGCGCGGAATTGGCTACGAAGGATGCACGCCGCATATGGCTCGTGGAATCCTGGTGGGAACCCTTTGAACCTCCGGGATTCGTTAAGCATCTGCGAGACTGGCACGACGGTCATTTCGTCCATGTATTATCCAAAGGGTTCGACGGAATTACCGTGTCGCTCTATGTAAACGATCCGGCGCTCTTGCTTCATGCGGAATGCAACCAAATCTCCGATTCCGGGAGTTCGGCCGTCACGGCGTATCGGTTTGACCCAACCGAACGTGCAGCCCCAATCTCCGGCCTGAGCAGCAACCTGATCGATGGAGCGGCCGCTGCCATCGATGGAACAGTTCGCGTCTCGCACCTCGCACCAACGTCATTCAGCGCTCGTCTTCACCTTGCTATTGCCGATGCATACGGCGTGACCATTGCTGGACAGCGCCTGTCCTGCGCCTTTGACGATATCGATCGTGATGGGCTTGCTGAAACCCTGTCATTCCCAAGCGCAAACGTGCAACTGCGGGTAGGCGGCGCCGCCCGAATAGGCGAACAACATTTCTCCTTGATCGCCATGGACCCGCATTCCCAGCGCGCGCTCTTGGCTGCGCTGCCTCTCCAAGGCACTCCCGCCGAACCGCTCCAATGCATTCTGGCGAGTTTGCTGCCGGACCAACGTCCCATTGAGTGCCAGGTCTACGCATCGGCAAAGACGGTTACGCCCGCGGAGTTCACGTCCAGCGACCCCAGCACCGACACGTGGACCTTGGCCTCGCAGTACCGGGGACCGTCGTGTCCGCCCGAACCCGGCATACCAGCCATGGTCGCCAACCTGACCTCGAGCACCCCACAGGGAAAGGCAATCTACAAAGACCTCGTCCTGAGTACGGGCAGATACGCCGTGTTCGTCTGGGCCATGCGCACGGCCGATGCCCCCAACAAGTCCAGCGCAACGGCACGTTTCTCGACGCGTTCGCTCTCCGCCTTGCAGGAAGAGAGACCGATCGGTGAGGTGCAGCCCAACGATCCTTCAGCAACATGGGGCTGGGCATGGCTGCCCGCAGGCAGCTTGCAGAGCGACGGCCAGCCGTTCCGGCTCACCGTCTCGGCCTACAACAACGACCTCCTCGCCAGAGCATCTTTCAGCATGGGTCCCGTGATCTTCATTGAGGACAACAAAGGCGGCTTATCGCCCCAGACGAATTCCCATCAAACCACGATCGGCCTCGACCCGCATTCGATGCAGCAGGTCACGTTTCCGCTGCCGACAATGCAAGGAAACAACACCTATCTGACCGTCGAGTTTTGGGACTCGGCAGCAAACGAGTCTCGCACTCTTAGCTGCCGCATCCCCTCAAGCTAGCCACAGCCAATCCCCAATCGGCAATTGTCAATTCCTCAGAGCGTCCAGCCCTCGCGGTACTTGGGCGAGACATACTGATCCGCGTCCGGCGCGTTCTTGACTTTCATCTCGACCGGATCCCACTCGATAGGCTGACCGCAACGGAGCGCAATGTTGCCCAGCGACACCACCTCGGTCAACGGGCCCGCGTAATCAAAGTTTGCGCCGGCCGGCTGCCCGCCCTTGCACGCCGCGATCCATTCCTCGTGTTGGCCGGGCGATCTCGGGTAGGGGACCTCCGGCTGTTTGTAAGCCTGCATTTTCGACTCCGGGATTAGGCGACTGCCGTTCCCGTACGTCCCGCACATGAGTTTGCCTTTCGAGCCGACGAACAAGCAGCCGCCGTCCGAATCGCCCATGCGCAGCCCTTCCTCGAGTTCAGGCGGACGTTCCGGCATCTTGCCTCCGTCGTACCAGTGCAGCGTTACCGGAGGCATCTTGCCGCGTTGCGGGAACTCGTATTTGATCAGGGACCATTTCGGGAAGCTCTCTTTCATTATGCCGGAGGTCTCCGCGGACACCCGCGTCGGCGACCCAAGGTTAAGCGCCCAAAACGGCGAATCCAATATGTGGCAGCCCATATCGCCCAGCGCACCGCACCCGAAGTCATACCAGCCGCGCCAGTTGTGCGGACAGTACACCGGGTTGTAAGGACGCTCGGGAGCGGGTCCCAACCAGATGTTCCAGTCAAGCGTGTCGGGGACCGGCGGCGTGTCCGTGGGCCGATCGATGCCCTGAGGCCAGGTAGGACGATTCGTCCAACAATGCACTTCCGTCACGTCGCCGATTGCGCCATCTTCGATCCACGTCTTTGTCATCCGACACCCGTAGAACGAATGCCCCTGGTTGCCCATTTGCGTGGGAACCTTGTATTTCCTGGCGGCCTCCATCAGCTTGCGCACCTCGCCGATGGAATGGGCCATCGGTTTCTCGACGTATACGCCTTTCCCCAACTGGATAGCCCCCATGGCCGCCACCGCATGAAAATGATCCGGCGTTGCGACCACCACCGCGTCGATGCCCTTTTCCTTCTCGAGCATCACGCGGAAATCCTTGTATTGTTTGGCATCAGGCCATTTCGCAAACGCCTCTTTCGCGCGATTCCAATCCGCATCGCAGAGCGCCACAATATTGCATTGCAGCGCAACCTTGCTGAGGTCGTGAAACGCCTGGCCGCCCGCGCCGACCCCCGCGACGTTCAGTTTCTCGCTGGGCGGCGCTTCCCCTGATTTGGCAATCACATATCTCGGCACGACGCTGAAAACGCCTGCCGCACCCGCCGCCGCACCCAGGAAAGCCCGTCGTGTACACCGTTCCCGCTTCATTGTTGCCATCTCCTTAATCCTCCTCGTGTCTCCTAATGCTCAGTCTCGCAAGTAAATCGCCGTATTCTACTCGCGCTCCTGCTGAAAACATAACACGGATGGTCTATGCAAATACATGATGCCGCTTCAGATCAAGCTCGCCGCGCAGCACCGTTCCTCGAACGTAGGCCTCGATCTGGTCGGCCACCAAGCGGCCTTGGCGGAAGGTATTCTCTTTTACAGCACCGGCGATGTGCGGTGTCAGGATGCAATTCGGCAGCTTATACAACGGGCTATCCTCCGCAGGCGGCTCTGGGTCCGTCACGTCGATACACGCCAGGATCCTGCGCTTCTCGAGCTCCGCAATCAGAGCTTGCTCGTCCACGCACATGCCGCGGGCGGTATTGATGAAGATGGCATGGTCCTTAAGCAACGCCAGATTGCGCGCGTCGATCAGATGCCGGCATTCTTCTGTCGCCGGCGTGTGCAGCGACACCACGTCCGAACGCCGCATCAGTTCGTCCAGATCCACTTTTGCCGTGCCGAGATCCCGGGCCTCTGCCTCCGAAACGTACGGGTCATACAATAAGATCGCCGCAAGGGACAACGTCTTGCACAGACGGATCATTTCCCGCCCTACATTGCTCGCCCCGATGATGCCAACCGTGGCGCCGTAGGGCTCCCGAATCCACTCGATCATTGCGGACCTGTCCCATTTCCTTTGTGCTGTGGTACAGCCGCCCTCGGCTGTTGACCACGTCGCACCTCGCACCTTCCACCAAACCCCTTTCATCGAAACCAACATCATGCCGAAAGCGAACTCGGCCACGCCGACGGCCAAGGCTTGCCGTGCCGTGCAAACACGAATCCCGCGACGAAGGAACTGTTCCGCATCAATAAGCGACTTCACCGAGCCCGCACTGTGACATAGCAGCTTGAGTCCCGTCGCGGCATCAAGCATTGCCTGCGTAATCGGACGAGAACCCCACCCCGTTACGGCGATCTCGGCTCCCGCGATGGCCGCAAGCTGTCCATCGTCCGAGCACGAATCCGTCTCCGCCCGCTGAAGCGCCGTCGCAGCATCGAGACGCCTCAAGTCCTCTTCAGCAAAACAGCGCCGCTCCATCTCGCGGGTGATCAGGATGGAGGCTCTAGGCTTATCCATTTCCAGCCTTAACCCTTGTCGGTAGATTTCCAGACCTCGACAAACCGTTTCTTCTCCAGAGCACCGGACTGTTCATAGGAGTTGAGAATCTTGTCAAGCCCTTGTGCCAGCCTTTCCGCCGCTTCAACATATGAGCGATCCGCGGCCGCCTGGGATGTCTCCGGCAACTTCGGCAACTTACCTTCCGTTTTCACCTTCTCCCGCTCATGAACAACGGTCACATAATCAACGACAAGCTTCGCATGCTGCGCTTCGTAGGTCTCGCCAAGTCCCGCCTCAAGAAGACGTGCATAGAAAGCGCCAACGCGCGGCAGGAGCGGGTCGACTGCGCGATAGGCTACAAGACCGGATAGGTTCCAGAAAGGATCGCCCAACGACGGCGCCTTCGCATCAGAAGGCTTTGGAATCTGTGTCTCGATTGCCTTCGCGCCACCCAGCAGAATCTGGACTGTCGCAACATCAGGCGTCCCTTCATAAGGCAGGAAGATCGATTCTGCATCAAATCGGTTCCAGGTCTTTCCATTCACCAACACCGAGGTCACGGGACCCTTCCCAACGGCGATCAGGTAAATGCGTTTCGCGCCGAGTCGTATCGGAAAACGTTGGTCAAGTTCCGTGACCGTAGGGGGAATATGCGGCAACAGCTTAAGGCCTTGCGAGTCATACAGGTACTCGAAGAGGCCGCGAATCAACCCGGCCGGCGCGCCCCACGTGTCATACGTGCAGTTGATCGGCTCTTTGGGCTGGTAGACCTTTGCGCCGAAATCGACGAGGGGATTGTCCGTGCGGAAGATCCTCGCAAACTCGAGAATCTTCTTCATGGCGCGCCGGGCATCGTCATACGCGCCCACGCGGTAATACGCCATGATCATCCGCGCCTCGCACGTGGTCCAATGTCCGCCGTTCACCCATGTACCGAATTGCCAAAGCCAACTCGTCGGCTTCTCGTACATGTCGTCCAACCCGGGACAGTTTGTGATGACGAGATCGTGCGGACGCAGGCCAGGGATGGAGGCCATCTTGTCATAGACCTTCCGCGACTGGGCATCATCGAAAACGCGGAAGGCAATTGCATCATGATTGCAGACCGCCTCGAAGTAACCATGCTTTTCGGCCCCATAAACCCCGTGTTTAGTCCCATCCGGGTCCATGTACTTGATCAGATAACCCTCATCCGTCGTCAATGCCGGCAGGCCCTTGCGCGCAAGGTCTCTCCGTACCGAATAGAGGGTGACCTTATCCGAATTCCCGGCCATCTTTTCCAGTTCGATGAGCCGATCGAGTGCGGCAATGTACGTGACCGACAATCCGGCAAGGTAGGCCTTGTCATAAGTCCCATCGGGCTTCCTCCAACCCGCATAACTCGGCGCAAGGAGGTTCCCCGCAGGTCCCGCCAGGAATAGGTTGTTCTTGGGATCCCGCCGCGACTCGATGAAATTCGCGCTCCGCTCGAGCATCGGCAGGTAGTGGAGAATTGCGTTCTTGTCACGGCTGATGAGCAGCAGTTCCGACTGCATCACGATCCCCGCCGCCGTGAATTCCATGCCCCAATCATGTATATCGACTCGTCCGTCGCCCTGCCGATAGTAGATCGTCGTCGGCGTTGCCGCGTCGCAAAGACACCCATCCGGCGCAACATACCCCTTGTCGCCTTTCCGCTCGCCATCGCCCATCAGGTTGAACCACATGTCCTGGGCGTTCTGAAGAAACGTCGTGTACGGTTCGAGGAAGAAGGGAAGCGCACAGTACGTCGGCCCATAGCTGTTCTGAATCCACCACGCCCCCCATGTAGGCCCCTCGACGAACCCGTTCCATGCCGGCGAGTACAACATCGAGATGTTCTGAAGCTCCCGGTCGGGATAGAACATCCGGTACGCGGTATCCAGAAGTTGGAGATACTCGATGTCTCCCTCCCCACGATAGTACTTGCCCTCAAAACGCTCCGCCGCGTGCGCGCCCACCGCAAACAAGCCTCCAAGAGCCGCAAGAATGGAGACTGCAATAATCCTCTTCATCATACTCGGGGCCTCCTGCACGCTATTCCTCATTCCGCATTTCATCTTTCACACCTTATCGAAGTACCGCGACGTTTCCAACGTCGTAGCCTAGCGGCCAGATCGAACTGCGACGTTGGAAACGTCGCGGTACCGCGCGTAAGCAGTGGATTTATTATCGCGGAAAGCCTAGAGGTTGACGTTCTTCCGCAATTGGTTAAGCGCTTTGATCCAATACTCCGGCATCAACCCGTGCTTATCCGGCGGAACATCGAGCAAGAGATTCACCCCGCGTGCGCGGCATGCCTCAAACTGCGTAGCGAGAGACGCATCCTTGCGCGGCACATCGCCTTCGACCCAGAACCAGTCCTTGCCGATCGGATCACAGACTTCGCCCGGCATGTAATAGGTCTTGCCTTCGATCTCTCGCCACTTGTTGAAGCCCGATTCGACGGGCAAGCTGCGCTCGATCGCGATGATGTCCGACGGCCACGAGTAGTCGACGTTGTAGTTTGTCTGATCCGAGATCCCACTGTTCATCATTATGACCGTCTCGGGCTGTAATTGGGCGATGTAATTGTAGAGAAACGTCCGATAGCCGCGCCCGAGCACTCCGGGAATGTCGATCCAAGTCTCCGCAATCGGCCCGAACTGCGTGAGCAACTCGGTGAGCTGCGCCGTCTGGAAAGCCTGATAAAGCGACGTGGTAAATGCCGGCAGGTTGACCCGATCTTCTTCGGGCGTCTTGCCTTTGGACTTGCGCTTCTTCCTGTGCGTGTACGGCACGTTATAGACGCCTTGTTTATCCGAGGGCGTCTTGCTCCCGAACCGGTTGTGGTTGTCCCACGAGCAGTAATAGAACCCCGGCAAGACCCCTTTGTCGCGGCATGCCGTTACGAACTTCTCGACGACGTCCGTCTTATCCCCGCTATTGACCACCGAGTAATCTGTGTGTTTCGTCGCCCACAGACAGTGGCCCGCGACGTGCTTGGTGGTAAGCACGGCATACTGCATGCCGGCATCGCGCGCGACGGAGACCCATTGCGCGACGTCCAGTTTGTCCGGCGCATAGGTCGACGCCGGAGCCTGGCCATCCGGAAGTTCGTTCTGCACGAACGTGCTCATGCCATAGTGAATGAACATCCCGTACTGCAATTTCTCCCACGCGTGCAGCTTCTCGATCGACAGCCTCTGACTGCTCTTTTTCTCCACACCCGCCTGCTCCTGAGCCGCGACACCGCCTGTTCCGGTCACCGCCGCCGCGCCGGCAGCACTCGACACCAGGAACACCCGCCGGGAAATACCGTTTGCACTCATTTCAGGCCCTCCCTTGTTGTCTCACTTCAGAATACTGCGGACGCCGTGCGAATTCAAAGCATGAGCACCTCGTGCATCGTGCTCGCGCGGACCGCTTTGATTACGAGCACGATTACGATTACGATTACGGCCACGAACATGAACACGAGGCGTCCTGATGTATCCAAAGTCGATGAAAGAAGCCTATTACCCATTCTGGTTTCCGCTCTCGCGGAAGGCTTGGGAGCGCTATAAGGTCGAGGACCTGCTCGAGACGGAAGGAGCGGCAGGGACCGTCCGTTTAGTGTACGCCCTGCGGAAGTTCGCTGACCGCTTGAATGCAGGACGGGATTCGCTCACGTACGCCGTACCGCCGGTGCATGCAGGGCAGTTGGTCGGCGTGGGCCTCCTCACGGAAATCCTGCGGTATCTTGCCGACAAGTACTGTGTTGAGGACCATGCGGGCGCGATGATGCAGGGCCTGCAAACAGCCAGAGTGAGGCGCGGTTCCGCAGGCGTGGACCATCCCCTGCAAACGTTCGCTCAACTCTATCCGCCCAGGGCCGTGCGTGAATCGGCGGAGAGCGTGACGGAATTCATGTCGGGCGCGAGCGACGGCCAGCCGAATCAGTACGCGGTGTCGCGAGAAATGGCGCTGCTGTACCTGACAATCGCCAATCCGGCCCTGGATCCTTTTCACGATCTCTACGACGATACGGAACTGAGACGTCAAGCGCCGTATGAACCGCTCGTCGGCAGCCTGGAGAGCTTCTTCGCTTCGCAACCACCGTTCGCAGGTCACGATCAGACCCTCTTTGAAATGCTGCGGGCGCCGGCGCGGGCGTGTCCCGATTCCCTCGAAGGCCAGCTCGAGTACATCCGCCGGCATTGGGCCGCGCTGCTGCCCCGCGAACTTCTCGATTGGCTGCTTCTGGCCATGGGGATCATGAAAGAGGAGGCGAGGCTGCGTGGGCACGGCCCCGGCCCCGCAGAAGTGCTTCAATTCGGCCGCGAGTACCTCGAAGAGCTGGGGTCCCCGGAACTGGAAGCCTTCACGCACGACAAGGACTGGATGTCCAACGTCGTCCTCATTGCGAAGACCGCATACGTGTGGCTCGACCAACTCTCCAGAAAGTGCCAGCGGGCCATCACGCGGCTCGATCAGGTTCCGGATGAGGAGCTGCAACGCCTGGCGCGGTGGGGGTTCACGGGCCTGTGGTTGATTGGCGTATGGGAACGTTCGCCCGCGTCAGGGAAGATCAAACAGCTCACGGGAAACCCCGAAGCGCTCCCTTCCGCTTACTCTCTTTACGACTACGCAATCGCGTCGGACCTCGGCGGCGAAGAGGCATTCGAGGACCTCCGGGAGCGGGCGTGGCGGCACGGCATCCGGCTTGCCAGCGATATGGTGCCCAATCATGTCGGTCTCTATTCGCGTTGGGTGATCGAGCACCCCGACTGGTTCCTGCAGCTTGATTACCCGCCATACCCGTGCTACGGATACACAGGCCCGGACCTCTCGTGGGACGAACGGGTCGGCCTGTTCATTGAGGACGGTTATTGGGACAATCGAGACGCGGCGGTCGCGTTCAAGCGACTCGATCGGTGGACCGGCTCCGTCCGGTACATCTACCACGGCAACGACGGCACAAACATGCCGTGGAATGACACGGCGCAATTGAACTTTCTGATTCCCGAAGTCCGCGAGGCGGTTGTTCAAACCATCCTACACGTGGCGCGCAAGTTTCCGATCATCCGCTTCGACGCGGCCATGACCCTCGCCAAACGCCACTATCAGCGACTCTGGTTTCCCAAGCCGGGCGATGGCGGCGCCATCCCGTCGCGGGCCGAGCACGGCATGACGAAAGAAGAGTTCGACCGGGCGTTTCCGAAGGAATTCTGGCGTGAAGTGGTGGACCGCGTCCAAGCGGAGGCGCCGGAAACGCTCTTGCTGGCCGAGGCATTCTGGCTCATGGAAGGTTACTTCGTGCGGACGCTCGGCATGCACCGCGTTTACAACAGCGCGTTCATGAACATGTTGAAAATGGAGGAGAACGCCAACTACAGGCAAACCGTGAAGAACGTGCTCGAATTCAGCCCGCAAGTCGTAAAACGCTTCGTCAATTTCATGAACAATCCCGACGAACGAACCGCCGTGGACCAATTCGGGAAAGGCGACAAGTATTACGGCGTCGCGGTTCTGATGGTAACGATGCCTGGGCTGCCCATGTTCGGCCACGGACAGATCGAGGGTCTGACCGAGAAATACGGCATGGAATACCGCCGCGCTTACTGGGACGAGCCGGTGGACGAGCACATGGTTTGGCGGCACGAAACGGAGATCTTCCCGCTGATGCGGAGACGGCGTCTGTTCAGCGGGGCCGGTAACTTCGCGTTTTACGATGCGCTCGTCCCCGAGGGATGGGTCGACGAAAACGTGTTCGCGTACTCGAACCGCGCGGGCGATGAGCGCGCCGTCATCCTTTACAACAACGCATACACGAGCACACGAGGAAGAATTCACACCTCGACGGCCATCAACGCCGGGGACACCGATCACAAGCGCCTTGTGTTCCGGACACTCGCGGAGGCGCTGGCCCTTAATCTGAACGCCGACTGCTACTATATCTTCCGGGACCATCGCACACAGCTCGAGTACCTTCGGCATGCGCCCGAGTTGGCTCGGGAAGGACTGGCCTTCGAACTGAACGCCTATCAGTACAACGCGTTTCTCGACTGGCGCGAGGTCCACGACCATGACGGGGCATGGGGACGGTTGAATGCGTCCCTCGGCGGGCACGGCGTTCCGAATGTTGACGAAGCGTATCGCGAGCTGAAGTTGGAACCGATCCTTGTGCCCTTCCGCGAAGTCATGAGCGCTGATATGCTGCAAGCGCTCGCCGGTGCACGCGACAAGCAAACAGCGTCACGTTTCAGATCCGCCATGTCGGTGTTCCTTTCGGCGGTTGCGCGGCATACGCAAACGGAAGTGGACGTTGATATGATTGCGGAACAGTGCCTCGCGGCGCTGGAAGCCGCAGCCGAGGTCCCGAGCCTGATCAGAGAGACCTGTCCGCAAGATTCCCCGTTTGCGGCCGCCGCCGAGGAGATGATGGAACGAACGCAGGATGCGGCGCTTCCATGGTGCATCCCGATGTCGTTCGTGATCGCACGGCACGCGTTGAAGACGAGGTCACAGGATCCGGAAACGCACGCGGCCCTCATGGATGAGTGGTTACTGACGCGCACAGCTTCCAAGGCATTCGCGGATTTGGGGATGGATGAAAGCGCCGCGAACTCTGATGCACTTTTGGTGCGCACGCTTGTGGCATATCCTTCGCCCATCAATCTGCCTGCGAAGGAAAAGGCCGAAGCATTTCGCGACATGTTCGCGGACATCTTCGTGCAGCGATACCTTCGAATGAACATTCACGAGGGGGTCTTGTGGCTGAATAAGGAGCAGATGGAACGGCTCGTGTTCTGGTTCCTCTTCAAGACCGATCTCGAGTTGACTCTTAAGCCGCATATTCCGCGCGAGATGCTAGTCTCCTCGTCCGAGGCGGCTCATCAGATCCTCGCCGCCGTGAGCGCATCGGATTACCAGGCGGCCAAGATGGTCGAACTGCTCCAAGGGGATTCCAGGACTTGATATCTGAAATCTCCAATCCCCAATCCCCAATCGGCAATCGCCAATCCCCAATCGGCAATCCGCAATCGGCAATCCGGTGCGCTGCTTGGGCGGTGCACCTGCTGACCGCAACGGGCGCCGTCGTGGGGCTGATGGCGATCATCGCCATTGCACGCCATCAATGGCTGCTGGCCTTCGGGTGGATGGCGGTGACCATCGTCATCGACTCCGTGGACGGCATGTGCGCGCGGGCCTGCCGCGTAAAGGAGGTCCTGCCGCAGTTCGACGGCGCGCTCCTCGACAACATCGTCGACTACTTCACGTACGTTATCGTGCCGGCGAGTTTCCTTTACGAAGCCCATAGCGTGCCCACGGGCTTCAATCTGATTTCGGCGATGCTGATCACCTTGGCCTCGGCGTACCAGTTTTGCCGGATCGATGCCAAGACGAGAGACCACTGCTTCAGGGGATTCCCTTCATACTGGAACGTCGCGGCGTTCTATCTCTTCATGCTCGATTGGCCGGAATGGGCGAACCTGGCGATCATCGTTGTGCTGGCCGTTGGCGTATTCGCGCCCGTCAAGTACCTGTACCCCAGCCGGACCCGGCTGCTTCGTCCGCTGAACATCGTCCTGACCTTGGCATGGGGCGGCGTGTTGTTGGCCGCGATGTTCCGGTACCCAAATGGTCACCGAACGCTCGTGTACGTGTCTCTGGCGTACGTCGGCTACTACTTCGCCATGAGTGCCTTTCTCACCGCAAAGGGCGCGCCCGATCGCGAGGAAAAGAGTGCTTAAGAGCGTGTTTGAGAAACCTCGCGCGCGGAAGTCGGGTAGGGGCGGTTTCTCCGAGCTTGCGAAAAAATGTGGCACAGCCGCCCTCGGCTGTGTCATGCATCGGGCAGGATGGGAAGTTTTCGCCGGTACACAGCCGAGGGCGGCTGTGCCACATTACCATGAGGATTTCTCACAAGTTCTCCGAAACCGGTCGCAGCAGGACCCGGGTTTCCATCAGGACTCCCGTTCCTGAGCCACTGGGGCCGGTTTCGGAGAAACCGCCCCTACCTTGCAAACATATGCTGAATGTGAATGAGTGAATAGTCTGCTGAGGCTGCGTTGATAGCGAACGTGTCAGAAAGAAGAATCGCAACCACGTTAGGCATGTTCGCCGTGGTGTTCTGGGGCATGACCGTAGCCTTCTC